>WBZM01000231.1_pt1 | contig 90082 bp, 68 predicted proteins | sample 5204271 | NCBI WGS metagenome assembly WBZM01 (sample SAMN12344346, study PRJNA552823) | activated sludge metagenome | biome: Activated sludge suspended growth; feature: Nitrification reactor; material: Wastewater; isolation source: activated sludge from nitrification reactor of wastewater...
ATTCTTTCGCCATGTTCGGCGGCTTCATCGGTGTCAACACCGGCACTATCCTGACTGCGCAATCGGAGTCCGAACTGGCGGCAGTGCTCGCGCACGAGGTCGCGCACGTGACGCAGAACCACCTCGCGCGGCAGATTGCGCGCGAGAAGCAGCAGTCGATCGCGACCATGATCGCCATGGCGCTGGCGGTTCTCGCCGCGCGCTCGAACTCGCAGGCGGCGAGCGCCGCCATCGCCTCGGCGCAGGCCGGAACGATTCAGGCACAGCTTGCCTACAGCCGCGATTTCGAACGCGAAGCCGATCGCCTTGGGCTGCAGACCTTGAGCAATGCCGGCTACGATGTGCGCGCCATGGGCGACTTCTTTGCCCGCCTGCAGCAGGCCGGCCGGGTGTATGAGAACAGTGCGCCGGTCTACCTGCGTTCGCACCCGCTGACCGTCGAGCGCATGTCGGACATGCAGAACCGGGTCGACGGCGCGGTTTACCGCCAGGTGCCCGACAGCCTGGATTTCCATCTGCTACGTGCCAAGCTGCGCGCTCAGATGAGCCCTGCGCGCGAAGCGGCAAACGACTTCGCGCAGCAACTGAAGGAAAGGAAGCACGCTTCGGAAGTGGCTGCGCGCTACGGTCTGGCCTACGCGCTGCTCAAGGCGGGCGATGTGGCGGGCGCACAACACGAGCTCGATGTGCTGCTGGCCAGCAAGGCGTCGTCGCCGATGATCGTCCGCCTGGCCGCCGAGGCGAAGATCGCCGGTGGCAACCCGGCCGCCGCGCTGACCCTCTTCCGCCAGGCCTTGCAGCGCTATCCGCAGTCCAGGGCACTGGTTTACGGCTACGCGGAAGCACTGCTCGGCAACCGCGAATACGATCAGGGCGTGCGTTTCCTCGATGCGCAAATCCAGCTCGCAGCGAGCGACTACAAGCTCCACGGCCTGCAGGCAAAGACCTTCGCAGCCGCCGGCAAGCGCCTGCAGCAGCACCGGGCGCAAGCCGAGTTCTATTTTCTGCAAGGTCAGCTCGGCGCTGCGGTCGAACAACTGCAGTTCGCGCAGCAATCCACCGACGGCAACTTCTTCGAGCAATCGGCAGTTGACGCGCGGCTGCGCGAACTGCGCAAACTGCAGGCCGAAGAAGCGAAGCAGAAACGCGGCGGGAGCTAGCGCCGGCTTCTGGCCCGCTCCCGGCCTGATCCCTAGCGCAGGCTGGCGTTGATCCTGGCGAGCGCCGCCGAGCCCGGGCAGAGTTCAGCCGCACCCAGCGCATTGAGCGCTTCGTCGACGGTATTGAGCTGGCGGTGCAGGTCGCACGCGTCAGGGTCGACGTAGAGCAGGCCGGTAACGACTTCGCCACGCGCCGCGTGCTCCTGGATGTAGCTCATCGCGCCGATGCGATCGGTCGGATCGTACTCGGCGTGCAGCTTGCGCAGACGGACGATAGATCCATCGTGCTGGCGCACGTCGGTCACTTCGCCGGGCTCGTACTCGACGGTGATCTGCTCGCGCGTGGGCAGGAAGTCGAGGCGATTGACCGCTTCGTTGTGTTCGCGCACGTAGTCGTAGCTTTTCGTACTGCCGCTGTGGTTGTTGAACGCGATGCACGGCGAGACGACATCGATCACCGCCGCACCCTGGTGCGCCATGGCTGAGCGGATCAGCGGGACGAGTTGTGTCTTGTCGCCGGAAAAGCCGCGCCCGACGAAAGTGGCGCCCATGACCAGCGCGAGCATCGCCAGGTCGATCGGCGTGTCGTTGTTCACCTGACCGCGCTTCGACTTCGAACCCTTGTCGGCAGTGGCCGAGAACTGGCCTTTTGTCAGACCGTAGACGCCGTTGTTTTCGACGATGTAGGTCATGTTGACGCCGCGCCGCATGACGTGGGCGAACTGGCTGAGACCGATCGAGGCGGAATCGCCGTCACCCGATACGCCGAGATAGATCAGCTCGCGATTCGCCATGTAGGCGCCGGTGAGCACCGACGGCATGCGCCCATGTACGGTGTTGAAGCCGTGCGAGTTGCCGAGGAAGTAGTCGGGCGTTTTCGACGAGCAGCCGATCCCGGAAAGCTTGGCGACACGGTGCGGTTCAACGTCGAGCTCCCAGCACGCCTGGATGATCGCCGCCGAAATCGAATCGTGGCCGCAACCGGCACAGAGCGTGGAAATCTTGCCTTCGTAGTCGCGTCGTGTGTAGCCGACGCGGTTCTTGGCCAGTGTCGGGTGATGCAGTCTGGGTTTCGCGATGTAGGTCATTTCAGGCCACCCTGTCTTCTCTGAGCGGACGAACGTTGAGTCGTGAGACGCGTTCGGCGATTTCGTGTGTGATGAAACGCGCGGTAATCGGCGTTCCGTCGTAGTGTAGGACTGGGATCAGGCTGGCCGGATTGACCCCGGCTTCGTTGATCAGCAGCGTGCACAACTGGCCGTCGAAGTTCTGTTCGAGGACGAAGACCTTCGAGTGCGCGGCGATGAAGTCGGCGATCTCGTTCTGGAACGGGAAGGCGCGGATGCGCAGGGCGTTCAGATAGATTCCCTGTTCGGCCAGCGCGTCGAGCGCTTCGTGCATCGCCGGGCTGGTCGAACCGTAGAAGATGGCTGCGAAGCGCGCCGGATAGCGCGATGCAGTGAGCACCGGCAGCGGCAACAGGTCCTTGGCGGTTTCGAATTTGCGGCGCAGGCGCTGCATGTTGTAGGTGTAGTCTGCACCGGCTTCGGAATAGACCGCGTAGGCGTTCTTCGTCGAACCCCGCGTGAAGTAGCCGCCTTTCGTCGGATGCGTCCCGGGATACGTGCGGTAGGGAATCCCGTCGCCATCGACGTCGAGGTAGCGGCCGAATTCGCTGCCCGCGTCGAGGTCCTCGCGCGACATCACCTTGCCGCGGTCATACTGCCGCTGGTCGTCCCAAGCGAACGGCCGGCACAGTCGCTGGTTCATGCCGATGTCGAGGTCGGTCATGACGAAGACCGGCGTCTGCAGCCGTTCGGCCAGGTCGAGCGCGTCGGCCGACATCTCGAAGCACTCGTAAGGATCTTCGGGAAAGAGCATGATGTGCCGCGTGTCGCCGTGCGACGCATAGGCGCAGGCGAGCAGGTCGGCCTGTTGCGTGCGTGTCGGCATGCCGGTCGACGGACCGCCGCGCTGGACGTTGATCACGACGGCCGGGATTTCGGCGAAATACGCCAGACCAATGAACTCGGTCATCAGCGAGACACCGGGACCCGAGGTCGCGGTGAAGGCGCGCGCGCCGTTCCAGCCAGCGCCGATCACCATGCCGATAGAGGCGAGTTCGTCCTCTGCCTGCACCATCGCATAGCGCCGCGCACCGCTTGCCGGATCGATACGCAGCTTCTCGGCGTAGCGCTGAAACGCTTCGGCCACCGACGACGACGGGGTGATCGGGTACCAGGCGCAGACCATCGCGCCGCCATAGATGCAACCGAGAGCGGCTGCGCTGTTGCCGTCGACGAAGATACGGTCGCCCACCTTGTCGCGCCGCTCGACCGAAAGTCCGATCGGCTTGAAATTCTCGCGCGCGTAGTCGAGTCCGAGGTGCAGCGCCTGGACGTTCAGATCGAGGAGCTTTTCCTTCCCCTTGTACTGCTCGCCGAACAGCTTTTCGATTTCTGCTGCATCGACGCCGAGCAGCCCGGCCAGCGCGCCGAGGTAGATGATGTTCCTGAACAACTGACGCTGCTTGGGGTCGCTGTACGTGCCGTTGCAGATTTCGGTCAGCGGCATGCCGAGGACGTGAATGTCGCTGCGCAAGCGCGAACGCGGGATCGTCTTCGTGTTGTCGAAAAAGAGATAGCCGCCGGGATCGATCTCGCGCACGTCCTGATCCCAGGTCTGCGGATTCATCGCCACCATCAGGTCGACGCCACCGCGCCGGCCGAGGTAGCCGTGCTCGGTGACCCGCACCTCGAACCAGGTTGGCAGCCCCTGGATGTTCGACGGGAAGATGTTGCGCGGCGAAACCGGTACGCCCATGCGGAGGACGGCGCGGGCCAGCAACTCGTTGGCTGACGCCGAGCCGGAACCGTTGATGTTGGCGAACTTGACGACGAAATCGTTGACTGCTTCGATCTTCTGCATGGCGGCTCCTTACGCGGCTTCCGGCTGCACTGTCGGGGCGCCGGCGGCAGCGCGGTCGTGACAGCGCGGTCCGGCGTGGGTCATTTCGAGGAAAAACTTCTGCATGTCCCAGGCGCCGGTCGGGCAGCGCTCGGCGCACAGACTGCAGTGCAGGCAGACGTCCTCGTCCTTGACCATGATGCGGCCGGTCTTCAGCACGTCCGACACGTAGAGCGCCTGCGTTGTATTGGTCGCCGGCGCGCGCAGCCGGCGGCGCAGATCGTCCTCCTCGCCGTTGTCGGTGAAACTGATGCAATCCATCGGGCAGACGTCCATGCAGGCGTCGCATTCGATGCACAACCGACCGGCAAAGACCGTCTGCACGTCGCAGTTGAGGCAGCGCTGCGCCTCCTTGAACGCCAACTGCGGATCGAAGCCGAGTTCGACTTCGATGCGGATATTCTTCAGCGCGGCGTTGACGTCACGCAAGGGAACGCGCAGACGCCGGTCGTGCGAGACGGCGTTGTCGTATGTCCAGGCGTGAATGCCCATCTTCTGCGAGATCAGCGAAGTCATTGGCGGCGGCCGCTGGCTGATCTCCTCGCCGTTGAGCAGGCGATCGATCGAAACTGCCGCCTCGTGCCCGTGCGCGACGGCCCAGATGATGTTCTTCGGGCCGAAAGCTGCGTCGCCGCCGAAGAAGACGTTCGGCAGCGTGGATTGCATCGTCGCTTCATCGAGTTTCGGCAGGCCCCACTTGTCGAACTCGATACCCAGATCGCGCTCTATCCACGGGAAAGCGTTTTCCTGCCCGACGGCGACGAGGACCACATCGCACTCGAAGTGCGGGTCGGGCTCGCCGGTCGGCACCAGCGTCCGCCGGCCCTTCTCGTCGTATACCGAGCGCACCTTCTCGAAGGTCACGCCGGTCAGCCGGCCGCCGTTATGGGTAAATTTCTTCGGCACGAGGTTGTTCAGGATCGGGATGCCTTCGTGCATGGCATCCTCCTTCTCCCACGGGCTGGCTTTCATCTGCTCGAAACCCGAGCGGACGATCACCTTGACGTCCTGGCCGCCGAGTCGCCGCGCCGAACGGCAGCAGTCCATCGCCGTATTGCCGCCGCCGAGGACGATGACGCGGCGGGCGATCGAGGTCACGTGCCCGAAAGCAACGTTCGCCAGCCAGTCGATGCCCAGGTGGATCGACTGGGCGGCTTCCTTGCGCCCGGGAATGTCGAGGTCCTGCCCGCGCGGCGCACCGCAGCCGACGAAGACGGCGTCGTAACCCTCGCTGAGCAGACTCTTCATCGACTTGATGTACTGCCCGCTGCGAAACTCGACGCCCAGATCGAGAATGTAGCCCGTTTCCTCGTCGATGACCTGCTCGGGCAGGCGAAACTTCGGGATCTGCGTGCGGATCATGCCGCCGGCCTTGGCGTCGCCGTCGTAGACCACGACATGGTAACCGAGCGGCGCCAGATCGCGTGCCACGGTGAGCGATGCCGGACCGGCACCGATACAGGCGACGCGCCGTCCGTTCTTCTGCGCCGCCGCTTTCGGCAGGCGCTCGCGGATGTCTTCCTTGTAGTCGGCGGCGACGCGCTTCAGGCGGCAGATGGCAACCGGCTCCTTGCGCGCCTGACCGTCAGGCGAATCCTCCTCGACGCGGCCACGCCGGCACGCCGGCTCGCAGGGTCGGTCGCAGGTTCGCCCGAGAATGCCCGGGAAAACGTTCGACACCCAGTTCACCATGTAGGCGTCGCTGTAACGTCCGGCGGCGATCAGGCGAATGTACTCGGGAACAGGCGTGTGCGCCGGGCACGCCCACTGGCAATCAACGACTTTGTGGAAATACTCGGGCGTGCCGATATCGGTGGGCTTCAAGACGGAACACTCCTTTCTTCGCGCGGAGGCGGGCGCCACGGCCGCGCGCCCGAGGAAAAACGAACTGCCATGGTAACGCGCCGTGCCGGCCGTGAAAAGAGCCACGTTTCATGGCGATGTCCTGCTCGTCGGCGAGCCCGCCGAGCGTCGCCGATCCGCCGCCGGTGCGCCTCAGCGCTCGCCCAGCAAGCTCTGGTAGACGCGCAGATCGCTCGCCGAGAAGCAGCAGAAGATGACCTCGCGCAGTGTCGGGCAGGCCGGCGCCGCGGCGCGTACCGTGGCCACGGCGAGGGCCGCCGCCGACTCGACCGGATAGCCGAAAATACCCGTGCTGATGCTCGGGAAAGCGATCGTGGACAAGCTGTGCGCCGCCGCCAGAGCGAGTGAATTTCGATAGCAGGCAGCGAGCAGTTCGGCTTCGCCGCTCGCCCCGCCGCGCCAGACCGGGCCGACGGTATGGATGACGTAGGTCGCCGGCAGGCGATGACCGCGCGTCAACCTCGCCTCGCCGGTCGGGCAGCCGCCGAGGCGGCGGCACTCGTCGAGCAGGCCTGGTCCGGCTGCCCGGTGGATCGCGCCATCGACGCCACCCCCGCCGAGCAGCGACGAATTGGCGGCATTGACGATGGCATCGACGGCGAGCGTCGTAAGGTCAGCCTGCAGTGTATTCAGCGAGGTCGGCATGCGGCAGACTCCTTCAGCGGTCGGCAGCGCTGGGTCGCGGCAGCAGTGCCCACCGCGCCGCAGGCCGACCCGGCAGATGATCAGGCACGAAAATAGTTGACCAGCTCGTGCAGGCGCCCGGCAACGGTCGACATTTCCCGCGTCGCACCGACCGCCTCGCGAATGCTGCCGGCATTGCTTTCGGAAAGCGCGGCGATCTCGGCGATGCGGCGTGACATCTCCGCGGTTGCCGTCGATTGCGCGTGCATCCGGGCGGCGATCTGGCGCACCTGCCGGGTAGACTCCTGTGCGCCGGAGACGATCCCGGCCAGGGTCCGGCCCGTCGACTGGTTGTAGTTCGCCGCCTCGTCAACGCGTTGCGACACCTTCTGCATGGCGACCACCGTGGCCTCGGTCTCCTGCCGGATGCTGGTGATTACACGACTGATTTCATTCGTACTCAGCGCCGTTCTTTCGGCCAGCTTGCGGACCTCGTCGGCGACCACGGCAAAGCCGCGGCCGGCTTCGCCGGCGCGCGCCGCTTCGATCGCCGCATTCAAGGCGAGGAGGTTGGTCTGATCGGCGATCTCCTTGATCACGACGGCAATTTTACCGATTTCCTGAATCGAGCCGTGCAGCCGTTCGACGGTAGTCGCCGACTCGCGAGCAACGTCTACGACCTCGCGGGTGATTTCCAGACCCTTGGCCATGTCGTTGCTACCGGCCAGTGCCGCCTCCTCGTTATGGGTCGCCGCCACTTCTGAAACGGCGGCGAACTCTGCCACCTCGCGGCTCGAGGTACTGATCTCTCCGGCCGCCTGGCCAACGTGCAACATGGCGTCATTGCGCGCACTTCCCCGCTCCATCACGGTCGACATCCGGCCCAGCAGGTCGTTGGCGGTGGCCGCGACCTGGTCGGCCAGGCGGCTGACGCCGCTCGTCACCTCGGCCAGTTTGCCGACCGCGGTTTGCAGATGCTGGTTCATCTGACCAAACTCGTCGTTTCTCTCCAGGTGCTTGTCTTTCTGCGCAACGCTCAGCCGTCCTTGCGCGACCTCGGCGAGTGAGGTCTGAATCGAACGTACGCCGACATCGATGCGCCGCGCGACGCGCAAGAGAACGAAAGCCAAGGCGAGCATGAGGACAACACCGGTCGCCGTCGCGCCAAAGGCGAGTGCCAGCAGACGCGCGCCGACCTGGCGGTTCTCCTCGAAAATGCGCTTGACCGCCGCCTGCTGGAGCGGCAGCAACTCGCCGAGCGGCTTGATCAGATTGGCATGAAAGACCGGCCATTCGTCTTCCAGCAAGGAGGCAAGCAGCTTCTTGTCGTCATTGGCGTAGGCGCCGTCCACCTTGTCCAGGAAGGCCGGCAGCGCAGCCATTGGCTGGTCGATCCGTTCCAGCAGCTTGCCGGTCGCCTGGTCGGCCTGCATGTCGTGCGCGGCGACGGTCGCCTTGAATGCCTGCCAGCGCTCGTCGATCGTCGTGCGCGCTTCACGCAGGTGATTGCGCGAGCCGACGGTCGGCATGTGATCGAGCAACACGGCCGCAATGCGGAAGCGAATTTCCTTCAGGTTGCGCTCAATTTCCTGAATCTGTCCGGCGGGCTCAACGTGATGCTCAAATACCGTCTCGAGAATGTCGAGGCCGTTGCGAATTCCGAACACGCCCACCACACCCAGGACGACGACGATCAACAGCCCCATCGCGCCGGCTGCCACTACTCTTGTCTTGATGCTTTGCATCGTCATCTCACCCCGCTGCGGTCAAACGACCGTTGGTGATACCGACCGCCCGCGCTGCCGGCATGGCGCCACCAGGGCGCAGTCCGGCACGCGTCGGGCGTCCAGTTCACAGATTCGGTAGGCGTGATCTCGCCCGTCAGACGAATCGTTGCTTGCTCAGCGACGACCCGGCGTGCCTGCGCACGTCCGCGGATCACTCCGTCGGGAACTTTGCTGCCACCCAGGCGGGCAGACCGTCGCGGAACCAGTACACGGACTTATAGCCGGCCTTGATGGCGGCGCTCGCCGCTTTGTAGCCTTTCCAGCAGGGCGAGCCATTGCAGTAGAAGACCATCGGTTTGGACTTGTCGGCGGGCAGTTTGCCGAGATCGAAGGTGTCCTCCGGCGCGACCTTGGCGACCTTGGGGTGGGTTTCCTTATAGACGACGTTGATCGCGCCCTTGATGTGTTTCTCGGCGTATTCGGCGGCAACGCGATTATCCAGGACGACACCGCCCTTGCTCATGATTTCCATGGTTTTCGCGGCATCGACCATGGTCCCGCCAGCGATGCTTTGCGGCGTCTCCTCCACTGCCACGGCCGGTAAGGTGAATCCCGCAAGCACGCCAGCAAAGCTGGCGATGGTGAGGAAGCGGGTGAAAGTCGTGTTACGGGCTGCGACGGGCATACGGTCTCTCCTTGGATTGGGGTTGGGAAATGGGCAGGGCAAGCGCCCGAGTCCGCCGCGCTACGTGACCACCCCCCGCCACGCCGTCCCGCCAAGCTCGGTGATTCGAAACCGCTGCCGTACTGGTGCAGGTTTCGCTTCACTAACGGCTGGGACGCGGCCAGGCTTTAGTGCCAATTTGTCGCTGCTGCAGCGAGCCTGCACCCGACGAGCGGCAGCGGACGGCTGCCTCGTCGGGTGACTCGCACCGGCCGACGCTGAGTTCGTCGCCAGGCGAGCGGCGCTGGCGCCACGGGCGCGGTAAGCTCTGCCGTAGTCGGCATACGCCAGCCACGCCCGTCACTGCCCAGCGGCAGGATCAACCCGAACGAGGCGCTTGCCCAGGCGGCAGTTCGCGACCTTGGCGAGGAAACCGGCCTGACGGCAGCGGCGCCAGGCTCACCGATGCCGAGACGATGCTGGCGCGGGCAAGAAGCGTGACCTGGAAAGGCACCCATCGCGTCGTCCAAGCGAGCCGCACCACCCATGCCAGAGGTGTCACCCTGACCGGGCATGTCATTCCGTCTGTCGAGTCCCGGCGGGAGGGACATCCGTCCCTCGCCGAGTGGGACATTCTGATCCGAGCAGCTTGCCGGGCATGCCCATTTCCGCTGATCGCCGAACGCGAGGTCTGATGGTTTTCAAGCGCGAGCCTGGTGCACCCATGGCGCCCTTGTTCCAGCGTCTGATTTTCCGGTTTTCGCCGCTTCGTCTGGCCACCCTCCCGAGGCACCGCATGTCCAGTGTTGGTGCTCGCCCGGTGCGTGCGCACTGCTCTTGTGCGACGCGCTCGCGCTACCCTCGCGACGGCTTCCGGAGGCTCTGCCTGGCCAGACGCAAGTCTATGATGCGGCGCGAGTTTCTCCCTTTCTCTGGGCGTGGCACGGTGCTTGCTTTGATCTTCTCGGCGGAATATTGCTTCCCGTTTATCAACCTTCGAGGAGAGTTTTCAGATGGTACGTCGCAATTTTGTGAAGACGCTTCCGGCACTCGCCGTGTCGGCTGCATTTGCCTTGACCTCGTTCGGCGTGCGGGCCGCCGAGACGATCAAAGTAGGCGTTCTGCATTCGCTGTCGGGGACGATGGCGATCTCCGAGACGGCGCTCAAGGAGACCGTTCTGATGGCGATCGACGAGATCAACGCCAAGGGCGGCGTGCTCGGTCGGAAGCTTGAGCCGGTGGTCGTCGATCCGGCATCGAACTGGCCGCTGTTCGCCGAAAAAGCGCGTCAGTTGCTGAGCAAGGACAAGGTAGCGGTGACTTTCGGCTGCTGGACTTCGGTTTCGCGCAAGTCGGTTCTCCCGGTTTACAAGGAGCTCAACGGTCTGTTGTTCTATCCGGTGCAGTACGAAGGTGAAGAGCTCGAACGCAACGTCTTCTACACCGGCGCAGCGCCAAACCAGCAGGCAATTCCGGCTGTCGAGTACCTGATGAGCAAGGACGGCGGCGAAGCCAGGCGGTTCGTCCTGCTCGGCACGGACTACGTCTATCCGCGCACGACGAACAAGATTCTGCGCGCGTTTCTGAAGTCGAAGGGGGTCGCCGAAGCCGACATCATGGAGGAATACACGCCTTTCGGCCACAGCGATTACCAGACGATCATCGCCAAGATCAAGAAGTTTGCTGGCGAGGGCAAGAAGACAGCGGTCGTGTCGACCATCAACGGCGACTCCAATGTGCCATTTTACAAGGAGCTCGGCAACGCCGGTCTGAAGGCGACCGATGTACCGGTGGTTGCCTTCTCGGTCGGCGAGGAGGAACTGCGCGGGGTCGACACGAAGCCGCTGGTCGGCCACCTGGCGTCGTGGAACTACTTCATGTCGCTCAAGAACCCGGAGAACGAGAAGTTCACCAAGCTGTACAAGAGCTGGGCGGTCAAGCAGAAGCTGCCGAATGCCGCCAAGGTGGTGACCAACGATCCGATGGAAGCGACCTATGTCGGCATCTACATGTGGAAGCAGGCCGTCGAGAAGGCCAAGTCGACGGACGTCGACAAGGTGATCGCGGCGATGGGCGGACAGACGTTCAAGGCACCGTCCGGCTTCACGATCAAGATGGACGAGAAAAACCACCATTTGCACAAGCCGGTGTTCATCGGGGAAATCAAGGCAGACGGACAGTTCAACGTCGTCTGGAAGACGCCGGGACCGGTCAAGGCAGCCCCGTGGAGCCCCTATATTCCGGGTAACGATACGAAGAAGGGCGAGCCGGAAGGCAAGTAATCGTTCGGCTTCCTGTTCTGGTCTGGCGCCGCGGGCTTGCCGCCCGCGGCGCAATGGAGAAAGTATGCGCAAGTTTGGCTTACTGCTCGGCGGCTGGCTATTTTACGTCTCGTCGCTCTGCGCAGCGATCGATCCGGCGCTGCTCGCGCCGCTCGCGGTCGACGATTCCGAGAAGCGGATCGCGGCGATCGCTGCGCTGGCGCAGGCGGCCCCCGAAGCAGCCCTGCCGGTGCTCACGGCCTTGGCCGATGAGTCTCTGGCGGTGGCCGGCGAGCGCATTGTGCGCCTCGACGGGGAGCGCGTGTTCGACGCGGCGAGCAACCGCGAAATCGCTCCGCCGCCGGCAGAACGCGAACCGATTTCGATCAACAACCGGGTGCGGCGTGAATTGGCGGCCGCGCTCGCCGCGCTGCGCCTGTTCTCGAGCGAGCGCGAAGTGCGTTGGCAGGCGGTGCAGGAAGTGGCTGCAAGCGCCGACGCGAAGATGCTGCCGTTGCTCGACAAGGCTCTGGCCGGCGAGACCGATCCGGCGATCAGGAACCGCTTGCGCCTCGCCCACGCGCAGGCCAGCCTGGGGTCCGACGACCCGGCCATTCGTCTCGGCGCCGTCGTGGCGCTCGGCGAAAGCAGCGATCCGAAAGTGCGGCAGTTGCTGCTGCCCTTGACCGAGAAGCGCACCGAGACCTGGGTCGAGGCCGACAGCGCAGTGCGTGCGGCTGCCAGGACCTCGCTGCGCGCCATCGAACAGCGTCTGGCCTGGGCCGACAATCTGACGCGCGCCTTTACCGGGCTGTCTCTCGGCTCGATTCTGCTGCTGGCGGCGCTCGGCCTGGCCATCACCTACGGCGTGATGGGCGTCATCAATATGGCGCACGGCGAACTGCTGATGGTGGGCGCCTACGCGGCGTGGGCGACGCAAAGTGTTTTCCGCGCCCATCTGCCCGATCTGCTCGACTGGTATCTGCTGGCGGCGATTCCGACCGGTTTCCTCGCGGCGGCGCTCGTCGGTGTCCTGATGGAACGTGTCGTCATCCGCCACCTCTACGGTCGGCCGCTCGAAACGCTGCTCGCCACGTGGGGAATCTCGCTCTTCCTGATGCAGGTGGCCCGCACGCTTTTTGGCGCGCAGAACGTCGAGGTGGCCAATCCCGTGTGGATGGCTGGCGGAATCGAAGTTGTGCCGAATCTGCTGCTACCCTGGAATCGCATCATGATCATCGCTTTCTCGATCGCCGTACTGACCGCCGTGTGGGCGATGCTGAACCTCTCGCGTCTCGGCATGTTTGTTCGTGCCGTGACGCAGAATCGCGCGATGGCCGGCTGCGTGGGTGTACCGACCGGCCGCGTCGATACGCTGGCCTTTGGCCTCGGTGCTGGAATTGCCGGACTCGGCGGAGTAGCCTTATCGCAGATCGCCAATGTCGGCCCCGACATGGGCCAGGGCTATATCGTCGACTCGTTCATGGTCGTCGTTCTCGGCGGCGTCGGACAACTCGCTGGTGCCGTCTGGGCGGCTCTCGGCCTGGGCGTGTTCACCAAGTTTCTGGAAGGCTGGACAGGTGCGGTAGTCGCCAAGATCATTGTCCTCGTCCTGATCATCATCTTCATTCAGAAGCGCCCACAGGGTCTGTTTGCCCTCAAGGGCCGTTTCGTCGACGCGTGACGCAAGGAGAACGATCGTGCACCCATCGCTTCCCCGGCAGCCCTTCATCGTCCGTCTGGCGTGCGCCTTCGGCGTGCGCGGCTGGCAGATGGCCGGGTTGTTCCTCGCTTTTGCCCTGATCGCCGTACCGGTCATGCACCTCGTCGTGCCGCCCGAGAGCCCACTGCACCTGTCTACGTACTTCATCACGCTGACCGGCAAGATCCTGTGCTACGCCATCGTCGCCGTCGCCATGGACCTCATCTGGGGCTACGGCGGAATTCTTTCGCTTGGTCATGGACTCTTCTTTGCCCTCGGTGGCTACGCTTTCGGCATGTACCTGATGCGGCAGATCGGACGTGACGGCAGCTACCAGAGCGACCTGCCGGACTTCATGGTCTTCCTCGACTGGCCGGAACTGCCCTGGTTCTGGCTGGGCAGCGACAGCATCCTCTGGGTCGCCCTGCTGGTTCTCGTCGTACCGGCGCTGATTGCCTTCATCTTCGGCTACTTCGCTTTCCGCTCGCGCATCAAGGGCGTCTATTTTTCGATCATCACGCAGGCCCTGACCTACGCCTCGATGCTGCTTTTCTTCCGCAACGAAACCGGTTTCGGCGGCAACAACGGCTTCACCGACTTCAAGCGCATTCTCGGCTTTTCGATTACCGCGCCGGAGACGCGCGTCGTGCTTTTCGCGCTCTCCGCGCTGGCGCTCGTCGCCACCTTGCTGCTCGCCCGCTATCTGGTCACCTCAAGGTTCGGTCGCGTACTGACGGCGATTCGCGATGCCGAGGCGCGCGTCATGTTCATCGGCTACGATCCGCTGTGGTACAAGCTCTTCGTCTGGACGCTGTCGGCGCTGCTCTGCGCGCTTGCCGGGGCGCTTTACGTGCCGCAGGTGGGAATCATCAATCCGTCGGAAATGTCGGTTGCCAATTCGATCGAGATCGCCATCTGGGTCGCGGTCGGAGGACGCGGCACGCTGATTGGGCCGGTCCTCGGTGCGTTCCTGGTCAACCTGGCGAAAAGCTGGTTTACCGTCAGCTTTCCCGAGTACTGGTTGTTCTTTCTGGGTACGCTGTTCATCGTCGCGACGCTTTATCTGCCGCAGGGCGTGATCGGTCTGTACGCGCGCCTGCGCGCCGGCCGGCAGCGCCCGCCGGGCAATCCGACAGTCGGCGCGGCAAGCGGAGCGCAGCCGTCATGAGCGCGCTTGCCCTGCCCGCCAACGACAATCCCGACTGGGACAGCGGCACGGCAGAGCTGGGCCATGTTCTGAAGCCCGGCCAGCTCGACCTGTCGCACAAGGTCATCCTCTATCTCGAGGACATTACGGTCAGTTTCGACGGCTTCCGTGCCCTCAACAAACTGTCGCTCACCATCGACAGCGGCGAGCTGCGCTGCATCATCGGACCGAATGGGGCCGGCAAGACGACGATGATGGACGTCATCACCGGCAAGACGCGGCCCGACGAGGGAACGATATTCTTTGGTCAGACGATCGACCTGACGCGGCTGAGCGAGCCTGAAATAGCGCACATCGGGATCGGGCGCAAATTTCAGAAGCCGACCATCTTCGAGAACCACACGGTGTTCGAGAACCTCGAACTGGCGATGAAGACCGACAAGCGCGTCTGGCGCAGCCTGTTTGCCGTGCTCGATTCGGCCGCCAGCGACCGCATTGCCGAGACGCTCGGCTTGATCCGTCTGAGCGCACACGCCGCCCGCCCGGCCGGTCTGCTTTCGCACGGCGAGAAGCAGTGGCTGGAAATCGGCATGCTGCTGATGCAGGAGCCGAAACTCCTGCTGCTCGACGAACCGGTCGCCGGGATGACCGACGAAGAAAGCGAGCGTACCGGCGAGCTCTTCCTCTCCCTGGCCGGTCGCCATTCGCTGGTTGTCGTCGAACACGACATGGCTTTCGTCCGCCAGCTCGGCGGCAAGGTCAGCGTGCTGCACGAAGGTAGCGTGCTCGCCGAGGGACGCTTGGAGGAAGTCCAGGCCGACCCGCGGGTGATCGAAGTCTATCTGGGGCGTTAGTCGAGCGATGTTGAAAATCAGCAACCTGAACCAGTACTACGGCGGCAGCCACATCCTGCGAAATCTCAGTTTCACCGCCGAAGCGGGCAAGGTGACGGCGATCCTCGGGCGCAACGGCGTCGGCAAGTCGACGCTGCTCAAGTCGCTGATGGGCCTGCTGCCGGTGAGAAGCGGCGTCGTCGAGTTCGCTGGCCGCGATCTGACGCACGCGGCGCCGCACCAGCGGGTACAGGCCGGCATCGGCTACGTGCCGCAGGGCCGGGAAATCTTCCCGCGCCTGACGGTGCAGGAAAACCTCCTGATGGGGCTGGCGACGTGTTCCGGCAAGGCGCCGGTACCCGAGCGCATCTTCGAGATGTTTCCGGTCTTGCGGCAGATGCTGCGTCGGCGGGGCGGCGACCTCTCGGGCGGGCAGCAACAGCAGCTTGCCATTGGCCGGGCACTGGCCATGGGGCCCAGACTGTTGATCCTTGACGAACCCACCGAGGGCATCCAGCCGTCGATCATCAAGGACATCGAGCGGGCGATCCGCGCCCTGGCAGAGGGCGGCGAGATGGCCATTCTGCTCGTCGAGCAATACTATGACTTTGCCCGTTCGCTGGCCGACCAGTACCTGGTCATGGAGCGGGGCGAAATCGTTCTGCGTGGGCGCGGTGAGGATATGGAAAAGGACGGGGTGCTGGCGACCCTGGCGGTTTGAGCGAGGCGGCCAGGCGCGCGGCTGAAGAAAGCGCGCGACCCGCCTGGCAGGCCAGGCTCGATCTCGGCTTTGCCTGCCGGGCCGGGCGTAGCACGCTCGTGCGTTGCCGACACGAAGGTCCGCTGCGCGTGCAGAAAGCGCTCTATCCGGAAGGACCCGAGGTTTGTCAGGTGATCGTTCTCCATCCGCCAGGCGGCATCGCCGGCGGCGACGCGCTGCACATCGAGGTCGAGGCCGCGCCGGCGGCGCGCGTTCTGCTGACGACGCCGGGCGCCGGCAAGTGGTACCGTTCGGGCGGCCGGAGGGCTGGTCAGACGCTCGCCGTGCGCATCGGCGAGGGGGCGGAAGTCGAATGGTTGCCGCAGGAAACCATCATCTTTGCCGGAGCCGACGCCTGCCTGCAGACGCAGGTCGAGCTGGCCGTCGGCGGCGTGTTTTGCGGCTGGGAAATCCTCTGCCTCGGGCGGACTGCTGCCGGCGAGCGCTTCACTGGCGGAATGCTCGAGCTGACGACCCGCATCGAAAAAGCGGGGCGACCGCTCTGGCTGGAGCGCGCCCGCTTGCCCGGCGGTTCGCCCTGGATGCAGGCGGCGGCCGGCCTGGCCGGTTTGCCGGTCAGCGCGACGCTGCTCCTTGCCGGGCGGGTGATCGAGCCCGAGTGGCTGGCCGCCTGCCGCGCCGTCGGCGCCGGTGGCGGAGTATTCTGTGGCGCCAGCGCTCTGCCCGAACTGCTCGTGGCGCGTTGCCTGGCGCCGGGCAGCGAAGCGGCGCGTGCCTGGCTGGGCGCCGTTTGGCGGGCGCTGCGCCCTTTGGCGCTGGGTCGGGCGGCCGTGCCGCCACGAATCTGGAACACCTGAAGCTGATCGAGGAGGATGCATGGAACTGACGCCAAGAGAGAAGGACAAGCTGCTGCTGTTCACTGCGGCGCTGCTCGCCGAACGGCGGCGCGCGCGCGGCCTCAAACTCAACTATCCGGAGTCCGTCGCGCTGATCAGCGCGGCGATCGTCGAGGGCGCGCGCGACGGGCGGACGGTGGCCGAACTGATGAGCTACGGCACGACGCTGCTGACGCGCGACGATGTCATGGAGGGCGTGGCCAACATGATCCATGACATCCAGGTCGAAGCAAGCTTTCCGGACGGGACGAAGCTGGTCACCGTCCACCATCCGATCATTTGACGATCGCCTTTTCAGTCAGTCAGGAGAGCAGGCATGATTCCCGGAGAACTACAGGTCGAGGCCGGCGAGATCGAGCTCAACGCCGGCCGGCCAACGATCCGCCTCGGCGTCGCCAACACCGGCGACCGGCCGATCCAGGTCGGTTCGCACTTCCACTTCGCCGAAACGAACGCCGCGCTCGCTTTCGACCGCGCTGCGGCGCTGGGTTTTCGGCTTGACATTGCTGCTGGTACGGCAGTCCGCTTCGAGCCCGGCCAGACGCGCGAGGTGCAACTGGTTGCCCTGGCCGGCGAGCGGCGCGTCTATGGTTTCAATGGTCTGGTGATGGGGAAACTGGCATGAGCCTGCGTCTCTCGCGGCAAGCCTACGCCGAGATGTTCGGCCCGACGGTGGGCGACCGCGTGCGCCTTGCCGATACCGATCTGTGGATCACCGTCGAGCGCGATTTCACCGTCTATGGCGAGGAAGTCAAGTTCGGCGGCGGCAAAGTCATCCGCGACGGAATGGGCCAGGGCCAAAGGACGGCCGACGAGGTGGCCGACACGGTGATTACCAATGCGCTGATCGTCGACCACTGGGGAATCGTCAAAGCCGACATCGCGCTCAAAGGGGGCTATATCGCGGCCATCGGCAAGGCCGGCAACGCCGATATCCAGCCCGGCGTGACGATCCATATCGGCGGTGGCACCGAGATCATCGCCGGCGAGGGTATGATCGTCACAGCCGGCGGTATCGACAGCCACATCCATTTCATCTGCCCGCAGCAGATCGAAGAAGCGCTGATGTCGGGCATCACGACCATGCTTGGTGGCGGCACGGGTCCGGCGACGGGGACCTGCGCGACGACGTGCACGCCGGGAGCATGGCATATTCAGCGCATGCTGCAGGCTGCCGACGCTTTTCCAATGAACCTCGGCTTCTTCGGCAAGGGCAACGTCTCGCTGCCGGAACCCTTGCGCGAACAGGTGCGCGCCGGAGCGATCGGGCTCAAACTGCATGAGGACTGGGGAACGACGCCGACGGCGATCGACAACTGCCTGTCGGTCGCCGACGAGATGGACGTGCAGGTGGCGATCCACAGCGACACACTGAACGAAGCGGGCTTCGTCGAAACGACGCTGGCGGCATGCAAGGAACGTACGATTCACACTTTTCACACCGAAGGCGCCGGCGGCGGGCACGCACCCGACATCCTGCGCGCCGTCGGCGAAGCTTACGTCCTGCCGTCGTCGACGAATCCGACGCGGCCATATACGGTCAATACGGTCGACGAGCACCTCGACATGCTGATGGTCTGCCACCATCTTGACCCGGCGATTGCCGAGGATGTCGCCTTCGCCGAAAGCCGCATCCGGCGCGAGACGATTGCCGCCGAGGACATTCTGCACGACCTCGGCGCGCTGTCGATGATGTCGTCCGATTCGCAGGCGATGGGGCGGGTCGGCGAGGTGATCCTCCGGACCTGGCAGACGGCGCACAAGATGAAGGTCCAGCGCGGCCCTTTGCCGGCGGCGGGGGCAGGCGACGCTACGGCAACGGTCGGCGACAATTTCCGGGTCAAGCGCTACCTCGCCAAGTACACGATCAATCCAGCGATCACGCACGGCATCAGCCATCTCGTCGGCTCGCTCGAAGTCGGCAAGCTGGCCGATCTGGTCCTCTGGAAGCCCGCCTTTTTCGGCGTCAAGCCGTCGCTGGTGATCAAAGGCGGGATGATCGCTGCGGCGGCCATGGGCGACGCGAATGCCTCGATCCCGACGCCGCAGCCGGTGCACTACCGGCCGATGTTCGGCGCCTTTGGCGGCGCTCTGGAGACCTCGGTCACCTTCGTCTCGCAGGCCGCATTCGACCATCCGGCAACCGCCGCCTTGCGTCTGCGCAAGCCGCTGGTCGCCGTGCACCGGACGCGCGGCATCGGCAAGGCGGATATGCGGCACAACTCGGCCACGCCGAAAATGGAAGTCGACCCGGAAACCTACGCCGTGCGCGCCGACGGCGAACTGCTGGTTTGTCAGCCAGCCAGCGTCTTGCCGCTGGCGCAGCGCTATTTCCTGTTCTGAGACGAGCCGCCATGTTGTTCGCCGAATCTTTCGCCCCTGCCGACGACACGCGCGGCCCCGCCGACCGCTTGCGTTTGCCGTACGAGGCGCGCCGCAAGAGCCGCCAACGCGTCACGCTCGTCAGTGGCGAGGAAATGGGCTACGCCTTGCCCCCCGGCACCGTGCTGCGCGGCGGCGATCGCCTGCTCACCGGCAATGGCCACATCGTCGAAGTCGAGGCGGCGCGCGAGACTTTGCTCGAAGTCCGCGCCGTCGACGCGCTGCAACTCATGCGCGCCGCCTACCATCTCGGCAATCGGCATGTACCGGTGCAACTCGGCGAAGCGCTGCTGCGCCTGCAACCCGACCATGTGCTTGCCGAAATGCTCGGCGGGCTCGGTTGCGCGGTGTACCCGGTCGAGGCACCATTCGACCCCGAGGGCGGCGCGTATGGGGCAGGTGCACACGGCACGCGGCAGCCGTATGCCCATCGGCATGCGCATGCGCATGGCCATCACCCGGCGCAGGGCGGAGCACTGGATGTTGCCGCCGATGCATCCGCTGAACTCGGCGATGAGCCGCGGTCGACGGCGCGGATTCACGAGTTCAAATGAAGGGCCGGACGCGTTCTTCTTCCGTCGCGCGCGGCATTCGGAATGGGCGGCTGGCGTGGTGAACCGGGCCTTGCCGCGCCTGCTGCAGCTCGCCAGCCCGACCTTGCCGGTGGGCGCCTACGCCTACTCGCAAGGTCTGGAGTGGGCGGTCGACACGGGCCGGGTGGCGGACGAGGCCGGCACCTTGGCCTGGGTCGGCGCCCTGCTCGAGCACTGCGTCTGCCTTTACGAAGCGCCGCTGCTGGTCTGCCTGCAGCAGGCCTGGGCGGCGCGCGCGCATGAACGGGTCGAGCGCCTCAATGCGGACTTCATCGCCAGCCGAGAAACAGCCGAGCTGCGCGCCGAGACGCTGCAGATGGGCTATTCATTGCGTTGCCTGCTACGCGAGGTAGAGGGTGTGCCTCTGCCGGCGGCTTTCGAGGCACTGCCCGAAGCCGCCTTTCCCACCGCTTGGGCACTGGCTGCCGTGCTCTGGGCAATTCCTCCGGCGGAATCGGTCACCGCCTACCTCTGGTCGTGGTGCGAAAACCAGGTCATGGCTGCGCTGAAGACGGTGCCGCTCGGTCAGGCTGCCGGCCAGCGCATCCTCCTCGCCCTTGGCGAGCGCATTCCGCCCCTTGCCGAGCAGGCGCTCGAGCTGCCCGAGGCGATGTGGAGCAACTATGCTCCCGCCTTTGCGCTTGCCTGCTGTGCGCACGAAACCCAATATTCGCGCCTCTTCCGCTCCTGATACACGAAAGCATTGCCCCATGATCAGACACTCTGCCCTGCGCGTCGGCATCGGCGGCCCGGTCGGCTCCGGCAAGACCGCGCTCACCCTGTCGCTCTGCATCGCCCTGCGCGACAAGTACAGCCTCGGCGTCGTCACGAACGACATCTATACCGCCGAAGACGCCAGGTTCCTCGTCCGCCACGCGGCGCTGCCGCAAGCAAGGATTCTCGGTGTCGAGACCGGCGGTTGTCCGCACACCGCGATCCGCGAGGACGCGTCAATCAACCTGGAAGCCGTCTCCCGTCTGACCACCGCCTTTCCCGACCTGCAGGTGGTCTTCGTCGAATCGGGCGGCGACAATCTTGCCGCGACGTTCAGCCCCGAACTTTCCGACCTGACGATCTACGTCATCGACGTTGCTGCCGGCGACAAGATTCCGCGCAAGGGCGGACCCGGTATCACCAGGTCGGACCTGCTGGTAATCAACAAGACCGATCTGGCACCGCTGGTCGGAGCTTCGCTCGAAGTCATGGCGGACGACAGCCGGCGCATGCGCGCCGGACGCCCTTTCGTCTTCAGCAACATGAAAACCGGTGAGGGGCTGCGCGAGATCATCGCCTTCATCGAGGCGCAGGGCATGCTCAGCGCGCCGGATGACGACCCGAACGAATCTGCTGCCGGCAGCACTGTCGAACCGGTCGATCGGCGGATCGTCGAAGCGGTCCGGCATCCACCCGAACCCGATCGCGGACTGGCGGCGGCTACTGACGGAGCGTGCGGCCCGGGCTCTTGGTGACGCGAGCCACCCCACGAGCGCTGATCCCGACCTGACGAAACTGCGCGCCATGCGAAGTCTCGCATCTCCGGGGAAGCGCGCCGAATGCGGCGGGCTGGCTTCGGCCAACTACCGGGGAGTCAGCCATCGTGTTGGTCAGTTCCATCGGCGAGCAAGGCGAGAATCTGGTCGAACCGGAACTCGTCGACGAGCGAGCCGAGCGCGCTCGCCACGGCGGCATATTGTTCCGCCAGATCGCCCAGTTCGCGTTTGAATTGTACGGCGTCGAGGAGCTCGGCGGCTTCCGCCAGCCTGGCTCGCGCCGCTGCCGGCAAAGTGGCGAGGCTTGCCCGCAGCGCCGGCTCGGCCATCGCACCGTCGGGCGCTGGCGCGTGCGCGGTCGGCGCCTGGTGTTCGTAACGTGCTCCGAGCCACCTGGCCATCGCATCAAAAATGTTGCCCGCTCGGTACGGTTTGTGCATCACCTCGTCGCAGCCGGCCCGCAAGACCTCGTCGCGCTGCTCGCGGAAGGCGCTGGCGGTGAGGGCCACGATCCTGACTTTGCTCCCGCCGGAAAGAGCACGGATGCGCCGCGTCGCTTCGTAGCCGTCCATCACCGGCATGCGCATGTCCATCCAGATGAAGTGGGGCTGCCACTCGCGAAACCGCTCGATGGCTTCCGCACCGTCGGCTGCCTGCCGCACGTCGAAGCCGGCGCGCGCCAGCAAGCTGACCAGCAGCAGCCGGTTTTCCGGGTTGTCCTCGACGACCAGCACCCGCCAAGTCGGCTGGCCCGCCGCCAGCCGGATTACCGGCGGGCGGTCGGGCACGCCGCGCACCTGCTCGGCACTCGCCAGCGGAACCGGCGCTTCGACGCGGAACAGGGAACCTTGGCCGGGAACGCTGTCGACCACGATGCGACCGCCCATCAGCTCGGCGAACGATTTCGCGATCGCCAGTCCAAGGCCGGTGCCCTTGGCGCCGGGGCGGTTCGCCCGCACCTGCGCGAACGGGTCGAAGATGTGCTTCCGGTGTTCCGCGGCGATACCCGGACCGCTGTCCTCGATATCCAGTTGCAGCAAGGCCAGGCGCGAATCGTCCGGCACGGGCAGCGCGCGCGCGCGCAGGGCGAAACCGCCCTCGCGCGTGAATTTGGCGGCGTTGCCGAGCAGGTTGATGAGCACCTGGCGCAGCTTGCCGGCGTCGGCGTTGACGTAGCGGGCCAGCTCCGGCTCTAGATCCAGCTCGAAAATCAGCCCGGCGGCCTTCGCCTGTAGCTCGAACATGCGACCGATGTCGTGCAGTAGCGCGAGCAGGTCAAATGCCTCCGGCTCCAGTTCGACTCGGCCCGCGTCGATCTTGGACAGGTCCAGCACGTCGTTGATCATCTGCAGCAGGTGCTCGCCGCTGCGGTTGATGATCGCCAACTTGTCGCGCTGCTCGCTGCTGGTTTCGCCCGAGCGCGCCAGCAGGTCGGAAAAGCCGAGAATGGCGTTCAGCGGCGTGCGCAGCTCGTGGCTCATGTTGGCCAGGAACACGCTCTTGGCGCGGTTGGCCGACTCGGCTTCCTCCTTGGCCTGCGCCAGCTCGATCTGCTGCTCGCGCAGGCGGGCGTTGGCCTCGGTCAGCGCCTGCGTGCGCCGGGCCACCTCGTGCTCGAGGTTGCCGTAGAGCTGCGCGTTGTCGATCGAGATGGCGGCCTGGGCGGCCAGCCACTCCACGAGACGCTTGCGCTTGGCGGTGAATACGCCCGGTAACGTCCGATGTTCGAGGTACAGCGCCCGGTTCAGCGGTGGGCGCCGCCCGATTGCGTGGCATAGAACGCTGGCCGGGCGGGTCTCGGCGAAGTAGGGGTCCTCGTCGAATTCGCTGCATGTGCCGTCCTCGCGGTGGCCGCCTGGGCGATCGAGCCCCATCGCTTCGCCGGAATTCATCACGTAGCGCAGCAGTGCCTGCGGTAGTCCGCCGGTGGCGATGTGGTGCGAGAGTTCAACGTTCGCCTGGTCGCCGCTGCGCAGCGCGATTGCTCCGCGCTCGGCGCCGGAGACGTCGATGATCAGTTTCATCAATTGCAGCAGCAGTCGCGGCAGATCCGTCTCGGCGCTGATCGCCTGCACTGCGCGCAGGACGGCCAGCATCTCCGCGTAGTCGAGCGTCTCGCCATCGGCCGTCTCACGGTCGCCACCATGCACCGCCAAGCGCTGCTCGACGCGCTCCGCCAGGACGCGCGCACCCACCCGATCGTACAGCGCACGCGCCCGGCGCAGCGCGACTTGCTGCGTTTCGCGGGCTTCCGGTTGCGTTTCCAGCCAATGCGCCAGTCGTTCGTATGCGTAGGCCTGCTCGAGCCGATAGCCAGCGCGCGCGGCCAGTTGTCCGGCCTGCTCGTAGAGGCTGGCCACCGAAGCGACGGACTGCGGCTCGTAGCGGGCCAGTTCCGCGCGCAGGAAAGCCAGGCGGTGCGCGACGTTGGCAGGCGAGGCGTGATCGTTGATGCCGGTGAGCAGGTCGAAGGTTTCGCCAAGGGAATGCTGCAGATACGTCCGCCGGGTTTCGTCGACCGCCTCCGCAAGCAGATTGGCGCAGGCCATGCCGCGCCAGAAAGCCACCACGACGTGTTGCGGGAAAGGCGCCAACTCGCGCAGGTTCGGGTCGGCGGCGGCCTCGAGCACGCCTTCCCAGTCCCCGGCGAGGCCGAGCAGCGGGATGCGCGCCCCCAGGTAAAAGCCGATGATCAGGGGCATGTCGTGAAAGTGCGCACAATACGCCGGCTCGTCCATGTGTTCGCCACTGAGCGAGGTGAGGGCGGCAGTCTGCCCCTGCAATGCCGATGCGGCTGCAGCATAGCACTGCGTGAAACCCATGATCACCTCGAGCGCATACGGGCGGCAGTGGTCGACCGCCCGCGCGTAGGCAGCGAGGACGTCGCTCGTGCTGCGCCCCATGCAGTACAAGGTGAAGGTGATGATGGTGAGCGAGTAGCCGGCGTACAGCGGATCATGTGCGCGCCGGGCGATCGCCAGCGCCTCCTCGAGCTGCGGCACGATCTCCTCGATGTGCTGCGACCAGTGCAGGATGAACGCCAGTTGGTGTACGCGGCTACGCCCGAATGTCCACAGATCCGGCAGCTTTTCGTCCGACAGGCGCATCGCCACTTGCGCGAGCTGGCGCGCCTCGCGATAGGCGCGCTGGTGCACCACCAGGCCCTGCCCCAACAGCGTGTACAGCAGCGGCGAGAGCAGCGTGTTGCCGAACTCCAGGCTGCGGTTGCTGCCGACCACCGCAAGCAGGTTGAGCAGCGGCACGCTGGTGTTCGTTGCCGCGTCACACATGGCGCCGATCAGGCGCATGATCTTCTCGCTGAGGTCGTCACTGGCGTAGGGCAGCGAATACAACAACTGCTCGAGGTCGTTCCCGGCAGTCCTGGCGCGGAAGTCGGCCAGCCCGTGCTCGAAGGCGCGTGCCAGCCCCTCGTCGTCGCGCAGGCCGGGCAGCCCGATGCCCACTTCCGCCAAGCCCGCGCGGCCGACCGCCAAACCCTCGTGCATGCGGCTCGACAGGCAAAGGTGAGCGGTCTGCACGATGCGCACCGCCAGCCGGTCGGCACGGTCGCGCGCCTGTTGCAGGGTGCGTTGCACCACTTCCTGAAACGCCGTCTCGCGGTTGAGCACCGAAAGAACCTCGGCCAGCAGCAGGTGCATCGCGTAGCACAGCGGATAATGCGTTTGCCACGCGTCTTTGGCTGGCAACAGGGTCAACCCCGTCTCCAGGTACTGGGCTGCTGCGCTGTAGGCCATCGAGCTCTTGGCGCGTGCCGCAGCGCGATAGCTGAGCTTGGCCACGGCAACGCGTTCGCTGTCGTCGAGCAGCGCCAGGGCATGGTTGAACTGGTCGACAATGACGAAAACGGCGTTGTCGATCGCGTCGTCGGCGATCTGCCGCCGCAAGCTGCGGCCGATCGCCAGATGGATCGCCTGTGGCGCGGCGCCGCCTTTGAGCGAGTAAGCGGCTTGTTGCACGCGGTCATGCACGAACTGGAATTCGCGCCGCGCATCGTCGTTGGCGACCGGGAGCAGCAGCTCGTCCTGCACCGCCGGCGCCAGACTGGCCAGGGCATCGCCCGCCGTGTCGGCCATCGCGTCGGCCAGCAGCGCCAGCTCGAAGCGCTTGCCGATGCACGCGCCGACCTTCATCGCTTCCTGTGTTGCGGCCGAGAAGCGTGACAAGCGCTGCAGCATGAACTCGGCGACGTTGTCGGCCGCATCATGCAGGCGGATCGCCTCGGGCTTCCAGCGCCAGGTGCCGGCAGCCGCATCGTAGTAGAGATCGCCCTGTTTGCGCATGGCCTGCAGGAACTGGCGCACATAGAACGGGTTGCCCTCGGTCTTGCGGACCACCAGCGAGGCCAGCGCGTCCGCATCGTCGATCGCCAGGCAGCTGTCGCGAATGAGCTGCGCCACGTGCGGCGTGCCGAGTGGCCCGATGGTGATTTCGACGATCTGATCGCCGTCGTTGCGCAACTCGTCGACCATTTGCCGCAGCGGGTGGCCGGCGCCGACTTCGTTGTCGCGAAACGCCGACACCATCAGCAGGTGCGCGCCGACGCCCTGCTTGACAAACGCCTTGATCAGCGCCAGCGAGGCAAAATCCGCCCATTGCGGGTCATCGAGGAACAGGACGAGAGGGTGCTCGCGGCTGGCGAACTGCTTGAGCAGCGCCGAGAAAACGGTGTTGAACCGCTGTTGGGCGGCGTTGCCTACCAGCTTGGCGGCTGGCGCCTTGGCGCCGATCAGGCGTTCAATTTCGGGGAGTACGTCGATCACCACACTGGCGTTTTCACCGAGCACCGCATCCAGCCGCGCGCGCCACTGCGCCAGCTCGTCCTGCGGCTTGGACAGCACCTGGCGAAGCAAGGTGCGGAACGCCTCGATCAGGGCCGAGTAGGGCTGGTCGCGGTGGAACTGGTCGAATTTGCCCTCCACCAGGCTGCCGGCGTTGGCGACCACGTACGGTCGCAGTGCGCGCACGAGCGCGCTCTTGCCGACGCCCGAATAGCCGCCGACCATGCACAGCACAATCTCTCCCCGCACCGAGCGCTCGTAGATGTCGGCCAGCGTTGCCAGTTCGGTCTCGCGGCCATACAGGCGATCGGGAATACGGAACTGCCGGCCCTGCTCGGCCAGGTCGAGCGGGAAGTCGTCGATCCAGTGCTTGGCGTGCCATTGGTCGAGGCACTTCTCCAGATCCTGACCCAGGCCTTCCGCGCTGGCGTAGCGGGCGGCCGGCAACTTCTCCAGCAACCGATGCACCAGGCGCCCCAGCACGCGCGGCAAGTGCGGCAACAGGGCGTGCAACTCGGCCGGCTGCACGGCCATCTGGCAATGGCAAAGCTCCAGCGGGTCGCTGGTGTCGAACAATGGCCGGCCGCTCAGCGACTCGTACAGAATGACACCGAGGGCATACAGATCGCTGGCGGGCTCGAAAGGAGGCTTCTGTCCCACCTGCTCGGGAGCGAGGTAGTGCCAGCGTTCGGCCTCATCCTGCCGCCTGGCAGGGCGCGAGCGCAGGTGCACGCCCACTTCCGCTTTCTCGACGAAGGCGTGCGGCGCAAGGTGGCCGTGTGCGCCGTACGATGCATGCCAAAGGGCCAACGCGCGGGCGCAGGCTAAGGCGTCGGTCAACCAATCACCCAGCGTGTCCAGTTCCGGCGTTTTCGCTCCGGCCTGCCGCATGTTGACGAGTGACATGCTTTTTCTCCACAGAAGAACTGCTTACGACCCGTTCCGGGTCCACTGCCGCAATCCGGTTGGCCCGTGTTGGTTCCCGGTTTTTTGGACAGGTAGCCAACAGTCCACATTCCGTTTGGGAGAATGGGGTGAGCGAACTGTACCTCCGGCAGGCCGCCCCAGGCAAGCGTTGCCGGGCCCACATCGCCGGCCGCGCTGACGAGCGAACGCAATGCTTTGGCCCGAGCACCGACCGCAGGAAGCGGCTCCTTTGACGTGTCGCGCCGGTCGACGCGGAATGTCTCGCCAGGCAACCGGCGTTGGCGCTGCGCGCGCGGTAGAATCCGCCGCATCCGGCGGGCGCGCCTGCTGGCGCGCTGTTCGACAACCAGAAGGGAACGAGAGTGAAACGACAAAGAGCCACGGTGATCGTCGAAATCGAGCGCCGCATTCTGCTCGTCGAGAACCGCGGCGGACTGGTTCTGCTGCCCGGTGGCGGGATCAACCCGGATGAGTCGCCCGCTCAGGCGGCGATCCGCGAACTTGGCGAGGAGACCGGCCTGACCGCCGCGTCGATAGGCTTCCTCTTCGTGCACGAGTCGGCGACCAATTCCCACCAGGTCTACCTGGCGCAGGCGGCGGGACAGCTGCGCGCCGGCGATGATGCCTGTGCGCTGCATTTCCTGGGCGCCAGCGACGAGCGGCTGGACGAGCGCATGTCGCTGGCTACGCGGACGATCATCGAGCGCTTTCGACGGCTCGCGCCAGGCGCGCTCTAGCACCCGCCCGATGGCGCGCAATACGGCCTTAATTCAAAGATCGCGACGAGCGCTGGGCAGTGCATAATAGGGCCATACATCTTTTCGGTTGCACGCCGCGCCATGGAAACCAAGACCGAGGCCACGACGACCTTCCTCACTCGCCCGTATCTTCCCCCGCTGGAGGAATTCCTGCCCTACCTCGCGCAGATCTGGGAGAGCCGGCGGCTGACCAATGGCGGCCCGTTTCACCAGCAGTTCGAGGAAGCATTGCGCGAGTATCTGGGCGTCCCGCATGTCTGCCTGTTCGCCAACGGTACGCTGGCGCTGATCACTGCACTGCAGGCACTGCGCATCACCGGCGAGGTGATCACCACCCCGTACACTTTCGCCGCGACGACGCACGCGCTGCTCTGGAACGGCATCAAGCCGGTTTTCGTCGATATCCGGCGCGACACCTGCAACCTCGACGAGGAACAGGTCGAGGCGGCAATCAGCCCGCGCACGACTGCCATCCTGCCCGTACATTGTTACGGCAATCCCTGCGCCGGCGAACGCTTGCAGCAGATCGCCGATACTTATGGCATCAAACTGATCTACGACGCAGCGCATGCCTTCGGTGTGACGCTCGACGGGCGCTCGTTGCTCGCGCTGGGCGACCTCTCGGTGTTGAGTTTTCATGCGACCAAGGTGTTCAACACCTTCGAAGGTGGCGCCATCGTTTGCCACGATGCGAAACTGAAGCAGCGGATCGACTATCTGAAGAACTTCGGCTTTGCCGACGAGGTGACGGTCGTCGCACCGGGGATCAACGGCAAGATGAACGAGTTCCAGGCGGCGCTCGGTTTGTTGCAGATCAGGTACGTTCACCACGCGATCGCTGCGCGCCTGGCCATCGATCGCCGCTACCGAGCGGCGATTGCCGACATTCCGGGCGTCCGCTGCCTGCCGCAGGTCGTCGGCGTCACGCCAAACGGCGGATACTTCCCGGTCCTCATCGGTGCTGACTATCCGCTTTCCCGCGATCAGCTTTATGATGTGTTTCGGCGCAATCACATCCACGTTCGACGCTACTTCTATCCCTTGATCAGCGATCTCCCGATGTATCGCGGAATTGCCTCGGCAACGCACGCCAACCTGCCGGTAGCGACCCGAATGGCCGCGCAGGTTCTTTGCCTGCCGACGTATCCCGACCTCGAAGCAAGCATCGTCGATCGCGTGATCGACATTCTTGCCCGCCGCCAATGACCGACGCTCGCCACCATGACGACAAGCAACGAACTCTTCCGGCTGATCGCAGCCGCACTCAAACTCCCGCTCAGCGCGATCGACCTGACGACATCGATGCAAACCACCGAGGCCTGGGATTCGCTGGCGCACATGGAACTGATCATCAGCCTCGAAGAGCACTATCGGATCATGTTGGAGGCCGACCAGATCGCCGAGATGACATCGGTTGCCGCCGTTGTCGACCAGCTTCGCGAGCGAGGATTGCTTGACGATGAAGCTTGAGGGTGCGGTAGCAGTGGTGACCGGGGCAGCCCAGAACATCGGGCGCTGCATCGCCCTGACGCTGGCCGACGCCGGATGCCGGGTCGCGGCGCTCGATCTCAACGAGGATCTGCTCGGCGAACTGACGAGCGAGCGGATCACGGTCTTCAAGTGCGATGTCGCCGACCCCGAGCAGGCGGCAAGGGTTGTCGAGACCGTCGTTCAGGAGCATGGACGCATCGATCTCCTGGTCAATGCCGCCGGCTGGATCTGCAGCGCGCCGCTGTTCAATCTGCTCGACCGGGCAGGCGGTCGGCACGATCTTGCGCTGTGGGAGAAGTCGCTGCGACTCAATCTGACGACCGCCCTCGTCATGGGAGCGTGCGTTGCCGAACAGATGATCCGCCGCCGTACGCGCGGCTTGATCATCAATATCAGTTCGGTAGCCGCACGCGGCAACGCCGGCCAGAGCGCGTATGCCGCAGCCAAGGCGGGCAGCAATGCGCTGGCGCTGTCGTGGGCGAAGGAACTGGGCGCGCTGGGCATCCGCGCGCTGGCGATCGCGCCGGGCTTCATCGACACCGCGTCGACGCACGCGGCGATGAGTCGGCAACGCCTTGACGAATGGCTTGCGCGGATTCCGCTGCGCCGACTCGGCACGCCCGAGCAAGTGGCCGACGCGGTGATGTTTGCCGCCGCGAACGACTATCTGACGGGAACCGTCATCGAACTCGACGGCGGCCTGAAGATCTGACTGCCGGCTTCGCACCGACGCGCGCTGCCACGCTGGCGCCAGGCGCGGGCCGCTTTGCCGCTCCCGCCAATGGCTTTGCCGGGCGAGAAAACTGCGGCAGAATGCACGGCTGGCGTCCGTAGCCGTGAAACCGGGGAGATTCATGCCTGCCTCAGAAGAAGACCAAGACAAGACCTGGGTCCTGCCCGCCAAGGCAGCTCCCGCGTCGCCCGCAGCCGCGGCGGCGATAGCCGTCGACAAGGAGAGCAACGCGCTGTCGGTCGGCACCATGATTGGCGAGTTCGAGATCACCGGGCTGATCGGCATCGGCGGTTTCGGCATCGTCTATCTCGCGCACGATCAATCGCTTGGGCGCAACATCGCGCTCAAGGAGTACATGCCGGCGTCGCTGGCGGCGCGCATCGACGGACTGACCGTCTCGGTCCAGTCGGACCGTCTGGCCGAAACCTTTGCCATTGGCCTGCGCAGTTTCGTCAACGAGGCGCGTATCCTGGCGCAGTTCGACCATCCGGCACTGGTCAAGGTATACCGCTTCTGGGAAGCCAACGGCACAGCCTACATGGTGATGCCGTTCTACGAAGGGATCACGCTCAAGCAGGCCTTGCAGAAGATGCCGCAAGCGCCGAGCGAGGACTGGCTGCGCGCGATCATCAATCCGCTGCTCGACGCGCTGGAAGTCATCCATCGCGACAATTGCTTCCACCGCGACATTGCGCCCGACAATATCCTGCTGCTCGCCGACGGTCGTCCGCTGTTGCTGGATTTCGGCGCAGCGCGGCGCGTCATCAGCGACCGCACGCAGGCGCTGACGGTCATTCTGAAGCCGGGCTACGCGCCGCTCGAACAATATGCCGAAGTGCCGCAGGTCAAACAGGGGGCGTGGACCGACATCTACGCGATGGCAGCGGTCGTCTACAACGCGATTACCGGGCGGCCGCCGATGCCGTCGGTCGCCCGTTCGATGAACGACACGATGCCGCCGTTGAGCAAGGTAGCCGCCGGCCGCTACAGTGCGGGTTTCCTTGCCGCGATCGATCGCGCACTCGCGGTCAAGCCGGGAGATCGCCCGCAGACGATCGCCGAGTGGCGCACGCTCCTGGCGCAGAAGGATGCGCCTGCCCAGCCTGTGCTGGCCGAAAGGGGAACTGCCGGCGAAGCGGCTCGCGAAGCCGCGCCGCTGCCGGGGAAGAAGCGGACCGGGCTGCTCGCTGGCTTGGCGGGCGCCGCGCTGTTGGCGAGCGCGGGAGCGTATTACGCGCTGCGCCCGCAGCCGGCGACGCCAGTCGCCCCGACCCCTCAGTCGGCGGCGACGACGCCCACACCGGCAGCCTTGCCGACGGCTGCGCAGCCGCCCGCTAGCGCGGCCGGCACCTCATCGACGCGCGCCGACGAGCCGACGACACCGTCTGGCCAGACGAAAGTGGCCACGGCAGGGGGGCAGGGCGTCACCGAGAAGGAACTGGTCGACCTGCTGCTCGGCAAGAACGGCGCGGCCGGACGTGGCGGGAAGACTTTCGATCCGGTGGACATGCTGGAAGAGATTCACCGCCAGCGCGATGTCGAACATCTGGTCACCGTCCTGCCCGAAAAGGCAAAGGTAAGGATCGGTCAGGACAAGCTGCGCTTTCGGGTGACTTCGCTCAAGCCCGGTTACCTTTACATCCTGATGGTGGGGACCGACCGCAGTCACTTCAATCTGCTCTTTCCGAACGCGATCGATGCGGACAACGCGATTGCTGGCGACGGCGAACTGAATCTGCCGCGTTCGGGTTGGGCAATGACGGCTGCCGGACCTGCCGGGACCAACCGTTTCGTCGCCTTCGTCTCGGAAAACCGCCGCGACTTCACTGCCGCCGGACTGAAAAAGATTGATCCGTTTGCCGAATTTCCGCTCAAACAGGCAGCAAAGATCGCCGCCGAGGCGCCGGCGGGTGCCGGCAATCCGTTTGCTGGCAAGGTCATCTGCCCCTCCGGCCAGCAGAAGTGCTCGTCGCGCTACGGCGCTGCTGTCTTCAGTATCGAAGAAATCGACTGACCGGTCGGCGCCTGAGCCGGGTAGGCTAGTTGTCCAGGCGCTTGATCGTGACGCGACGGTTTTCCGGTGCCTCGGGTCGTGCCGGATTGAGCAGTTGGGTCGGTCCCTTGCCAACGGGCGTCAGTCGACCGCGTTCGATCTGGTGATTCTCGGCGAGATAACCGACCACGCTTTCAGCGCGCGACTGCGATAGACGCATGTTGTAGGCCTCGCCGCCGCGCGGATCGGAATGCCCTTCGATGGCAAAGCGGTACGAAGACAGCTTTTCCGAGCTCAATGCGCGACCGACAACATCCAGCGATTGCTTGCCGGCCGGTGTCAGGCCGGCTGAATTGGTCTCGAAAGTGATCAACAGGGAGGCTGCCGCCGGTTTGGCGGCCGGCTGCGCACTTTCCTCGCGCGTCACGTTGATCGAACGTGTCCGTCGCTTGGCCGGGGCTCCCGTTTCCTCTGGAGCGAGCAGTTCGACGAGTGCTTTTTCATTGATTTCCTCAGGCTTGAGCAGACGTTCTGTCTGCGCAAGCGCGACCATTGGCACCAGCGTGCCCAAGACCAACGCGAGAAGCGCGCGAAATTTCATTTCCATTCCTCCCAGTGCAGACCACTCGATACGGGTTCCGACCACCGCCATCCGGCTTCAGTTTCACCGCCGGGGCCCGCGTTCGCACGCGCGCCTCCCGGCGGCACGGTCGGTGCCGCAACAATGCAAAGCATACGCTGTTCGCCGGACTCGGGGGAGAGAAAAAATCTTCGGCCTGGCGCGTCCGCCCGCGAGTGGGCGTCAGCGCCCCTCGCCAACGAGAACGAACGGCGCCCAAAATACCGGGTGACGATAGCGCTCGTCGTTCATCACCTGCACGACCGCCTTGTGCAGTGCCCGAATCCTGCCGTGTTGTGGCTGCGCCGCCAGCTCGCGGAAAGCACCGGTGGTGATCAGGACGGTAGACTCGGAGACCACCGCCCAGTGCGAGACGAGCAGGTTGCGGGCGCCGGCATGAAAGAACGATTTGGCGAGGCCGGAAAGGCCTTCCGCGCCAGGCGTGCCGTCAGCGGCAGCGGTGTTGCACGCCGAGAGCAGAACCCAGTCGGCGTTCAGCCGCAGGCTGGCGATCTCGTTCGCCGACAACAGACCATCGTCGAGCTCGCTGGCAACCGCCGGCGGAGTCATCACCAGCGCCGGCTCGCCAAAATCGACGAAATCGCTGGCCATCGCGCCGTGCGTCGCGAAGAGTACATTTCGATAAAGCGACAGGTCGATGCTTTTCACCTTGCTTTCGCGGGTTTCCTCGCGCAGAAAGATGCGCCCGCCACCCAGCGCGGCAGCCACTGCCCGGGCTTCATCGGCGGTTTCCGGCAAGGGCGCGAGCGCCCGTATCCGGGTCGGATCGGCGACCCGCTGCTCGCCCCACAGGCCGCGGTTCAGTGGCCGTCGGGTCGCCCGGGTCGCGCCCGGGCTCGGCGCGCCGAGCGCCGGATCGGCAAACGCGAGCAGGGGCTCGGGCGCCGGAGTGGGCAGGCTCTGTGTGCGGGCAAGCGCCAGCGCGCTGACCGAGGGCAAGGTCGCCAACGCGTGTTGCCGCCCGACCCAGGGCAGGCGCAACCACTCCGCGTGACTGCGCGCAGCCGCGCTCGGCGATTTCAACAGCAAGCTGAGCGGCAGACTTTCCAGCGGGCCGTCCGGCAGGACGAACCAGACCGCCTTTTCGGCCAGAACGTCGGCGGCCGGCGCAAGCAGCTGTTGGTAGAGTTGACTGGCCTCCTGAAAGGCAAAAGCTACCTCCTCGTCGCTCTCCGGATCGACAGTCGAACGAATGCGGCGAACGAGCGCGTCGAGGCTCGTCCGGCCAACAGGCAAAGCAAAAAAACGCAGATCGCTGCGCGTCGCGACGGCCAGGAAGGTCTGCTGTCCGCCGACCAGGAAAGCGAGCAGTGCTTCATCATCGCGCAGCAGTGTGGGCAATGCCTCTGCTGCAACGACGCGTCCTGAAACGAGTTCGTGATAGCGTGGATGCGCCTGCGCCAGTTGCTCCTGCATGCGCTCGAGCGTCTCGCGCTCACGCGCCAGTTGGGTGCGCAGGGCAAGTTGCCGGTCGCCGAGCGAGCGCGTGTCCTGCAACTGCTGCAGTAGCTCGCGCTCCTTCTGTTGGTAACGCGCCACCTGGGCGCGAATTTCACGTGTTCGCCGGCCAAGGTCGCCGGGTGCTCCGACACCGGCGGCAGAGTCGGCAAAGACGCGCGCCAGTTCGCCGTGTTTGGCTGCCTGGATCAACTGAAACGCTTCGCCAGCGCGCCGCTGCACGTCCTTTTCCGCCTTCGCCAGCAGGCTGAGGTGGGTGAGGAAACCCTCCCGCCACTCGCGCCGCTCCTGCGCCAAGGCGCTTGCCGCCGACGTTCCCGCACTGGCGAGCAGGCTAGCCGTCATGCCCGAGCTGCCGGAGCGCGCCGCCACCAAACCCGCTTCCGCCTGGCCCTGTCGCTCGAGCAGCAGCGCCAGAGCAAGCAGCGTGCGCGCAGTGTCGCGATGCTGCTCGCCGAGCAGCACGCGCCGTCGTGCCTCGGCCTCGCGCAGGTGGCGGCCGGCGCTCTCGAGCTCACCCGCCTGCAGTTCGATGGTCCCCAGGTTGTGCTGCAGCGAGGCGGCAAGCAGCGCGCTGCTGCCCGCGTCCAGGCCTTGGAGCGCTTCGCTCAGGCGCTGACGTGCTTCCGGCAGGCGACCGAGACGGTAGAGCAGCGTGCCCAGGTTGTTAGCGAGCTGCGCCCGGGCCAGCGGCGAGTCGGTCGGCAGATGCTGCTCGGCACGCTGATACAGTTCGAGCGCCCGAGCAGAATCCCCGCGGCGGTCGACCAGGCCGGCAAGATTCAACCAGAGGGCGAAGCGCGCCTGCGTTTGCGCGCCCGGCAGCGAATCGCGCAATTTCATCGCGGTCAGGTAGTTCCGTTCAGCCCCGGCCAGGTCGCCGCGCTGGTCGAGCACCGTACCCAGATTGTTGTGCAGCGTCGCTTTCTCCTCGGTGAGCAGGCCGGGGATGCGATCGATCACCTCGATCGCTTGGCGCAGTGCACGTTCTGCCTGGGCCAGATCGCCCGCCTCGTGTTCGATGCGGGCGAGTAACGCCAGGCTGCTGACCAGACGGTCGGCATTCTCGTACTCGGCGAGGCGGGCCGCCTGCGCCGTCGCCTGCCGCGCGGCAGCCAGATCCTCGCGGGCCAGCGAGATCGACGCCTGCTCCATCAGGTCGTCCCAGCGGTCGCTCTCCTGGGCGGCAGCGGGGCTCGGGAACACCAGCCAGCTACTCAGGAATAGGGCGTAGCACGCGAAAAGTACGGCAAGGCGCCGAGCTGGCTGGCCGGCAATCCACCACTGCAGACTGCATGTGGCGCGCGCCAGCAGTGGTCGGAGAACCGCGTTCAAAGCATTGGTCATATTCCGGCCTGTCCCCGAAAAGGCTCGCAAAGCGAAAAAAACTGATTATAATTTTTTTGTCACCTTTACATTTTGGACTAAGCAGATGAATACCCGAAAGCGCTTGGCGGGTGGTGCGAGGCCTTGGTTGGCGGGCGCTGCGTTTGCCTTCGCGGCCACTCTGGCTGCGGCTCAGCCAGCGCCCACACCGGCTAAGCTCCCGACCGATCTGGTCGAGCTTGTCGCGACGTTCAACGACGACGTGATCCCGTTCAACGACCAGTTGGTCGTTCTCGGCAAGGCAGACGCGAAAGTGACCGCAGTGCTGATCTATGGTTTGTCGGGCGACACGTCCTATCTGATGGATAGAATTTTTGCCCGGATCAAGGAGAAGTACGTCGACACCGGCAAGTTGCGCCTGATCGTCTACGATTTTCCGTTGACCTGGCACGACATGCAGGCGTTGGCCGGCTTCCGCTGCCTGCCCGCTGAACAGCACCTGGCCGCCATGCAGGCGGCCGTGCGCTATCCGTCGTTTGCCGACGGGATGAAACGAGGGTCGTACGTGGCGACTCCAGCGCGCGTCTGGCGGGTGCTGAAGGACTTCGACATCACGCCCGAGAAGGCGGAAAAATGCATGCGCAATACCGCCATCATCGGACACGTCGAGGCGCTGCGGCGGACTGCGACGAACACCTGGGGCGTCACGCGCGCGCCCAGCCTGATTGTCAATGACCGAGTAATCGCCAGCCCGTCGTCGCTGCCACTGATCGAGGATGCGCTGAATAGTGCGCTGAAGGAATCAAGATGACCATGAAAAGTCGGCTCGCGCTCACCCTGCTGCTTGCGGGCTTGCTCGCAACGCCTTGTGCGCTGGCACAAAGCAGCGGTTCGGATGGACACAGTGGCTCGTCGGTCGGTGGCGACGGCGCCGGCTCCTCGGGCGGCGACGGGGCTCCGGGTTCATCCGACTCGTCGGTCAGCGCCACCGAGGGCGCCAGCGGCGACGGTGGCACTGGCGAGGGCAACAAGCCGATCGAAAGAATCAATCGGCACGCCATCAAGAGCATGGTGCTGGTCCGCCAACTGCTGGCGCAGGCAAACGTCTCGCTGCCCGCTGCGCGCTGACCCGAAGCGCCCTTTCCGACGCCGGCCGTTACTCGCCGACGATCATTGCCTTGACTGCCGCGACGCGTGCTTGGTGCAGGCGCGCGGCGATCTCCTGCGGCTGAGCGCAGGCCGCAGCAATGGCCGCTGCGTCGACGCCGCGTATTGCATGCTGTGCCTGGCGGAGACGTTCAGCGGCCGGATAAGGAACCTCGCGCCAGCCGAGGCGGCCGTGAAAGTCGCAGATACAGGCTTCGAGCAGTTGTTCGAAGCGTTCTGGACGGCGCAAGGCGTCGGTCGTTTCGAGCAGGCGAACCAGGCTCGCCGGGGTCATTTCGACGGCGCGGTGGACCGTGCCGTGATGGCGGGCGACGAGCAGAGCCAGATCGCGGCATTCGACCGGTACTTTCAGACGTCGGCAGACAGCGTCTACCAGGTCGGCGCTGCGCGCCTCGTGTCCCGGATGGCGGGGCAGGTCGGCCGCCGCTGTCGTCCCTTTGCCGAGATCATGCAGCAGCGCGGAAAAGCGCACCGGCAAGGAGCAGCGAAGCTCGGCCGCGAGGTCCACGACCATCATGATGTGCTTGCCGGTGTCGATTTCCGGATGGTAGTCGGCGCGCTGAGGAACACCGAACAGGCGATCGATTTCCGGCAACAGTCGTGCCAGTGCGCCGCACTCTCGCAGGATGTCAAACATGCGCGAGGGCTTGATCTCGCCCAGGCCCTTGGCCAGCTCCTGCCAGACGCGCTCGGCGACCAGGTGGTCGACCTCGCCCTGGTCGACCATGCTGCGCATCAGCGCGAGCGTTTCGGGCGCAACGCGGAAGTCAGCGAAGCGGGCCGCGAAGCGAGCCAGACGCAGGATGCGCACCGGGTCTTCGACGAAGGCTGGACCGACGTGGCGTAGAACGCGCGCGACGAGATCCTCGCGTCCACCGTAAGGGTCGATCAGCCGCCCGTCGGCGGCGCGCGCGATCGCGTTGATCGTCAGATCGCGGCGCGCCAGATCGTCGGCCAGGCTGACCTCAGGCGAAGCATGGACGGTAAAGCCCTTGTAGCCTTGCCCGGTCTTCCGTTCGCTGCGTGCGAGCGCGTACTCCTCGCGCGTCGTCGGGTGGAGAAAGACCGGGAAATCCTTGCCCACCGGTTTGAAGCCCAGCGCCAGCAGCTGATCGGCCGACGCACCGACGACGACATGGTCGCGATCCTGCACGGGCAGGCCAAGCAGTTCGTCACGGACCGCGCCGCCCACCACGAAGATCTGCATGCTATTCGCTGCCGATCGCCGTGGTCAATCGTTCAACGCCCGGCCCGATAGCGATAACGGTCAAGACGAAACTGCTCGATCTCGTCCGGCGAGAGATAGCTCGGGGCGATCGCTTCAAGGGAGGTCGGTTGCCAGCCCGGGTAGTTGTGCTCGCCATCGCTGACGCTGTCGACTTCCATTGATCGCAGGTTGTCTGGCGAAAGCGGCGGGTTTGGCAGCAGCCACATCAGGCCGGCTTGCAGATAGGCCCAGCCACCCGTTCCGAGGTCGATGATGCGTCGCCGCTTGCCGACGAGTTGGGCGGTGTAGTCGACCAGTTCGCGCAATGTGTAGACTCGCGGTCCCGCCAGTTCGTAGGTTTTTCCAAAAGTCGTGCGTTGCTGCAGACAGTCCACGAAAACGTTTGCCACATCGCCGACGAAAACCGGCTGGAAGCACGCCTCGCCGCCGGCCAGCGGCAGGACCGGCAGGAGCCTGAGCAACTTGCCGAACATGTTGAGAAAGGCATCGCCCGGTCCAAAAATCACCGAGGGGCGGAAGATGGTTACATCCAGCGCGCCAGCAGCCGCTTTGACGAGAGCTTCGCCCTCGCCCTTGGAGCGTAGATACTCGGATGGCGCGTTGACCGCCGCTTTGAGCGCGCTCATATGCACCAGACGGCGCACGCCGCTCGCCTGCATTGCCGCGATGATCTTGCCTGGCAGCTCGACATGCGCGGCGGCAAATCCCTTGCCGTAAGGGAGTCGCGAATCTCCGTCGTGGAGGATGCCGACCAGGTTGATCACCGCATCCTGGCCCTGCATCAGTTGGCGCAGCGCCAGCGCGTCGTGCACGTTTGCCTCGACCATGCTGACCATCGGTACGGTCGTCAAGCGCTTGGTGTTTTCGCGGTGACGGGTCGGTATGGTCACCCGGACGCCGCGTCCCGAAAGACAGTTGGCGATCCACCCGCCGACAAAGCCGCTGCCGCCGATCAACAGCACATTTTCCACTTCCATCGCCTCCTACTGCTTGCACAAGTGTCGGAAAAATACCATTTTACGGCAATTCGTCAGCCTTCGCTTCGCTGCCGCTGCGCGGCGGGACGACGCCCAGTCGCCCCTTGATCGTTTGCGGCTTGCCGTCGAACAAGGCGGAGTAATAGACCGCGTTGCTCATTACCTTCTTGACGTAGTCGCGCGTTTCGCTGAACGGAATCGTTTCGGCGTAGATGGCGCCTTCCAGCGGCCGATCGGCGCGCCAGCGGCGGGCGCGGCCCGGCCCGGCGTTGTAGGCGGCCGAGGCGACGACCGGCTGATTGTCCAGACTATCGAGGACGAGCCGCATATAGGTCGTACCGAGCAGGACGTTGGTCTCCGTGTCGTTCACCCTTGCCGGACTGAAGTCTTTCAGGCCGATCTTGTTGGCTACCCATCGGGCGGTCGCCGGCATCAGTTGCATGAGTCCGGAAGCGCCGACGGCTGAGCGTGCGCTGCTGACGAAGCGGCTCTCCTGTCGCATCAGACCATAAACCCAGGCATCGTCGAGCGCCTGGTTACGCGCCGCCGGCCGCACGTGCTCGGAAAATGGGCTGAGGTAGCGCAGCGTGAAGTCGTGCTCCTCGCGCGTGCGATCGGCTGCCGCGATAGCCCGGTCGTAAATTCCGGCGCGCTTCGCCAGTTCCGAGGCCGCCAGAAGTTCGCGGTCGCTCATCTCGCGTAGCGCCCAGTTCCACTCCCGGGTACCTTCCGTGCGCAGGTTGAGGCGGAAGAAGGCGAGCGCGCGCTGCACGCCGACGTTGGCCCTCAGTCTGGCCAGTTCCTCAGCGCTCGGTGGCGTTGCCCGAACTGGCGGGCTTGTCGGTCGACCCAGTTCGTCGTTGGCCAGATTGCCGTAGAAGTCGGGTCGCCCGGCGATTTTCGCGAAGAGCGCATTGGCTTCTTCGAGGCGTCCGCCGGCACGATAAGCGCGCCCCAGCCAGTAGACCCAGGCCGGTTGGGCAGCCAGCGGAGCTGGCATGCGCTCGATCGTTGCCCGGACGCTGGCCCAGTCGTGCGTGCGCAACGCGGCCCGTACCTTCCATTGCGCGGTCTCGTCGGACAACGGCGTGTCGCCCGCCTGGCGGTACCAGTCGAGCGCTTCCGGCAGGTGGCGCTGGGCCGCCTGCCAGCCGATCTGGCTCCAGGCCCAGCCCTTCTCGCGCGCGCCCAGTGCTCCGGCCAGCCGGCTCAACTGCTCGGCCGCCATCCGGGGATCGTTGCGTGCAACGCGTTGGATGGCCAGGGCGGCCAACTCGCGCTGCAGGCGACTGCTCGCGAAATCGCTCGGCAAGCGGCTCAGCCAGGGCATTGGCGCGTCGGCGACGGCCTGCGCCTGCTTCTTTTCAGGTGTCTGACTCGCCGGAAGATAGTTCATGCTGAACAGGGCAGCGGCGATCTTGTTGGCTTCGAACTGAATGCGGATGCGCTCCCAGACCGAATCGGCAAGGACTCGCTTATCGACGATCAGCGCTTCGAGCACCGGATAGCACGATTCGGGCGGCTCGAGCAGCGTCAGCCAGAGCGACAGCGCGTCGTCGGCGACACGTTTGTCGCCCTGCGCTCGCCGGCTCTGCAGCGCATAGCAGGCGAGTTCCTGATCGGCTTGCACGAGACGCGGGTACTCGCCATCGAAGCTGGCCCATTGCTGCTTCCTTCCCTGCTGGCGCAGCCAGTCGGCGCGCAACTTTTCGCCAACGTAGGTCGTCTCGTGGCGGGCGAGGAAGGCGTTGATGGTGCTTGCGTCGGCGTCCTTCAGGTCGAGCAGGAGGCGCCAGTAATCGACATAGGCGGCGAGCTCATGCTCCTCGAGGGTGGGTGCCAGACGTTCGAGCCTGGCTTTGTCGGCGCTCCGCGCTGCCTCCCGGGCAGCGAGAAACTGTTCATCCGAGGGCACGCCGAAGGCCAGTGTAGCCACCCCGAAAAATGCCCAGTGAATAAGCAGGAGGGTGCGACGAAACTTCATGATATGCTGGTTTTCTGGAAATTGAAGCGAGTGGAGGATAGCACATGGCGGAGAGCCGGACGGCGGAAATCAGCGCCTGGCCAGCGAGCGACGGGGCTGCCAACCAGCGTCGTAGACTGCGACGACGCGAACTGCTCGCTGCTCGCCGGGCTCTACCGGCGAGCGAGTGGCTTCGCCTTTCGCAACTGATCCGCACGCACGTGCGCCAGGGTTTTCCCGAGCTGTGCACCATGCGCGTCGGCTTCTGCTGGCCGGTACACAACGAACCCGATCTGCGGCCGTTGCTCGCCGAATGGTGCGCGGGTGCCAATCCGGGTTTTTGCGCCTTGCTCCCGGTAGCCACAGGCGGACAGCGCACGCTGGCTTTCCGCGTCTGGCGACCGGATACGCTGCTGCGCCCAGACGTTTACGGGATTCCGGCTCCGGCGACCGGCGATTTCGTGGAGCCGCAAGCACTACTCATCCCGCTCGTCGGTTTCGACGCAGCCGGCTACCGCCTCGGTTACGGCGGTGGGCACTTCGACTGTACGCTGGCGAGCCTGTCGCCGCGTCCGTTGGCGATCGGCGTCGGTTTTGAACTGGGGCGGGTAGATTCGATATTTCCCGCAGCGCATGATCAGCCGCTCGACGCGATCGTCAGCGAGGCTGGCGTCTTTCCGGGCCGGCGTGCGGACGCTCAAGACGCTCCGGACGGCGGGCGGGTGCGCACGAACGCGGCGAGATCGTCAGCCGGCATCGGCCGAGCCAGCCAATAGCCCTGAATCTCGTCGCAGGCGAAGGCGCCTAACTGTTCCGCCTGCTCGACCGTTTCGACGCCCTCGGCGATGGCACGCAGCTTCAGGCTATGCGCCATCTGGATGATCGCACGAACGATCGCAGCATCGTCGGCGTCGCGCACCACATCCTGCACAAAGGGCTGGGCGACTTTCAGCTTGTCAACGGCGAAGCGTTTCAGATACGCCAGGCTCGAGTATCCGGTGCCGAAGTCGTCGACCGAAAGTCGGACACCGATCGCTTTCAGCCGACGCGCCGTTTCCAGCGCCGCTTCGCTATCCTGGATGAGGATGGACTCGGTGAGTTCGAGCTCGAGCCAGCGCGAATCGAGGTCGGCAAGCACTAGCGCGTTGATTACCGTGTCGACCAGGTCGCTGCGCCGATATTGCATCGCCGAGAGGTTGACGGCGACGGTAAACGGCGGCAGGCCGGCGTCTTGCCACGCGCGCGCCTGTCGGCACGCTTCGCCGATCACCCACTTGCCGATCGGTACGATGAGACCCGTTTCCTCGGCGATCGGAATGAAGCGGCCAGGTCCGACGATGCCACGCTCGGCGCTGCGCCAGCGCACCAGCGCTTCGACACCGGAGATCTCGCCGCTGTCCAGGTTGATCTGCGGCTGATAGTGGAGGACGAACTCGTTACGTTCGAGCGCTTGCCGCAGGTCGGTCTCGAGTTTCATATGCTCGACCACCTGCACGTTCATCTGTTCGGTGAAGAAGCGGTGCGCGCTGCGGCCGGCCTGCTTGGCGTGATACATCGCCGTATCGGCTTTCTGTGTCAGGTCGTCGAAGTTGTCGCCATCCTCCGGAAACATCGCGATGCCGATCGAAAACGAGGTCGACAAGGCGTGCGTGTCGATCAGAAACGGTTCGGACATTCGCCGATGGATCTTGTCGGCCAGGCGTGATACGGCGTCGCCGTCGCGTGCGTCCCGAAGCAGGATGATGAACTCGTCGCCGCCCTGTCGACTGATCGTGTCGGATTCGCGCACGCACGATCGCAAGCGCTCGACGATGGCCTTGAGCAACTTGTCTCCGGTCGGATGACCGAGCGAGTCGTTGATCGTCTTGAAGCGGTCCAGGTCGAGAAACATCAACGCCAGGCGGCTATGCGAACGCTTGGCCGCGGCCATCGCCTGATCGACCCGGTCGCGCAGCAGAACGCGGTTGGGCAGTTCGGTCAGCGCGTCGTGGTGAGCCAGAAATTCCACCCGCTGCTGCGCCGCTTTGCGCTCGGTAATGTCGGTAAACGTTACCACCGCTGCGTTGCGCCGCGTTGCCTCGCTCGCGGCGAGCGGCGATGCGTTGATCAGAATCCAGCGTAAGCTGCCATCGGACGAGCGCAGGCCCATGACCACGCCGCGCACATCGCGCCCTTCGCGCATGGCAACGAGCCATGGCCGCTCGTCCGGGGGAAATATGGATCCATCCTCGCGCAGCTTCTCGCTGCCTGATTCGTCCGCCGCTGCGCCCTGCAGGCGGGTTTGCGCCTTGGCAAAAATCTCTTCGGCGGCGGGATTGGCAAAGATCAGGCTACCGTCGTCGGCGCACACCATCAGGCCCTCGGCCATCACCGAAACGACACTGCGAAAGCGATTTTCGCTTTCATGCAGGCGATCGATCATCTGGCGCAGTTCGGTGATGTCTTCCTTGATCGCCAGGTAGTTTGCCGTTCTGCCCAGGGCATCCTGGATCGGCGCGATCATCGCACGTTCCAGGTAGTGCGTTCCGTCGCGTCGCCGGTTCTCGAACTCACCGCGCCAGACTCGGCCGCTCTTGATCGTGGTCCACAGATCAGCGTAGGTTGCGGCGTCTGTCCGCCCCGATTTCAGAATACGCGGGTTGCGGCCGAGCACCTCGGCTTTAGCATAGCCGGTCGACTCTACGAAGTGTTCATTGACGTATTCGATTTTTCCTTCGAGGTCGGTGATGATGATCGTTGCCGGATTCTGTTCGACGGCGAGAGAAAGCTTGCGCGTCCACGCTTCGGCCCTGCGCCGCTCGCCCAGCTCGCGCAGTAGGCGGGTTGCCAGCGTGCGCCGCTTGAGCAGCAGGCTGATCTGCGTCAGTACGAGGAGTGCAAGGAGGGCACCGACCAGCGGCGCATAGCGGGTCGCCGGCGAAGCCTGGTCGGCACGCCAGACATCGCTGGCCTCGACGACGATCGACGAGCGCCGCCCACCGAGAACGAAGTCGTATTCGTAGCTGAGCGCGGCGGCTGGGGGGGAAGCGCCCGCGCTGCCGTCAGCCGGCCAGGCGTGGATGAGGCCTTGTTCTGGCGGGAGTGAGCGGTCCACCAGGCGCACGCGCAGGCCCGTTTCGTCCGCGCGCAAGCTGGCCTGTTCGAAGGTCTGTAGCGGGTTGATGATCGCCATGACCAGGCCGTAGTTGGTGGCGCGTCGCGTGTCGACAGTCGCTGCCGGGTTTCCCGGGCGATAGACGGGGACGATCAGGGCAATGGCTTCGGCTGGCCAATGCCCGGCGACGGTCGGGCTCAGTGCGCAGAAGACGACCAGCCCGGAATCGATCGCCTGCCCGATCAGCGACGGCTGCTTGAGCATGGTTTCGCCCGATTGGTCGATCACCCAGCGGTCGGTTTCTTGGGGCGCCAGATAGGAAACCGGAAAGTGGCGCGCTGCGGCCGGGGTGCCGGCAAGCTGCTCGCTTGACGGCCGACCCGGGTTGGCCTCTGGTCGTTCGGGCTGGTCGGCAGTCGTCGCCGGCAACCAGGCGAGCAGGAAGATGTTTCGCTCATCGAGCAGTCGTTGAGCAAACGCCTGAAATGCGTTCGCGTTCGGCGACTGATCGGCGGCGAACAGACGCTGTGCCGGAGCAAGCTTGTCGACCTGCATCCGCAAGTGCCGACTGACCTGTGTTGCGCGATGCGTTGCCGCCGCTTGGAAGCGTTCGGCGATCAGTTCATCGTCGGCCTCGTGCAGTAACTTGCTGATCGATGTGACGAGCAGCAGCAGGCCAAGGCTGGCGCCGACGAGGACGGCCCCGCCGCCGCTGGCCGATCGGCCGCGTATGCGCGAGATCAGGGCCATCGCCCATTAGCGGGTCGTGCCGCAGGCGCGGCCGGCCGGCGGACTCCGGCTGGCGCGCGTGCGCGAACGGCAGCGGCGGACCCGACGGGGACCGGGGCCGGAGGCGGCGACGCGATGGAATCGTCGACCGGCATGTTGCCTCGCGCGCGGCTGCGGCGTGTTTGGCAGGCGTTTCGGCGCGCGAAGTCAGGCCTCGAGATGAGCGTAAAGCTGGGTCGACAAATAGCGTTCGCCAAACGACGGGATAACGACGACGGTCAGCTTGCCGGCGTTTTCCGCCCGACGCGCGACTTCCAGCGCCGCCCAGACGGCGGCACCCGACGAAATGCCGACCAGCAAACCTTCTTCACTCGCCATACGGCGCGCTATGGCGAACGCGTCATCCGCCTTGACGCGCAGCACTTCATTGAAAACCGCAGTGTTGAGAACGCGCGGCACAAAACCCGCGCCGATTCCCTGGATCGGATGTGGGCCCTTCTGGCCGCCGGAAAGGACGGGCGAGGCGTCGGGCTCCACGGCAACTACGTGCACCTGGGGTTTGCGCGCCTTGAGGACTTCGCCCACCCCGGTGATCGTCCCACCCGTACCGACACCGGCCACGAAGATATCGACCTGACCATCGGTGTCGCGCCAGATTTCTTCGGCCGTCGTTACCCGGTGAATTGCCGGATTGGCGGGATTCTCGAATTGCTGAGGTACCAGATAGCGAGAATCGGCAGCGGCCATTTCCTCGGCCCGGCGAATCGCCCCGGCCATTCCGTCCGGCCCCGGCGTGAGGACGAGTTCAGCACCGTAGGCCTTGAGCAGCAGGCGCCGTTCGCGGCTCATCGTCTCCGGCATGACAAAGCAGCACTTGATGCCACGTGCGGCGCAGACCATCGCCAAGCCGATTCCCGTGTTGCCGGAAGTGGGTTCCAGAATGATGGTCTCCGGCGTCAGCCGGCCCGCCGCTTGGGCAGCGTCGAGCATCGCGGCCGCGATGCGGTCCTTGACGCTGTGCGCCGGGTTGTAGAACTCGAGTTTGGCGGCGATCGTACCGTTGATTCCGTGCGCGAGACGATTGAGGCGAACGAGCGGTGTGTTGCCGATCAATTCGCTGACGTTTCCGGCGATGTTCATGGGCATGTTGCGGACCTCCTGGATTGTTGAGCGATTAGTTCCTGCTCGCTAGCCACTAATCGCTAGCTTAGCAGGCAATCGCAAAAACCGGAAAAAAGACGCCGGTGATGGCGGTGTGGCGCTGCCATCGCCGGGCAGCGCTTGCGCAGTTCACTTCGCTACGCTTCGCGCACGCCATCCTGCCGGGCCGGACGGGAGGCACCGCGATCCCGGCACGTGCGTGCGGATCCTCAGCGCTCAACGGCGGCCAAACAGTCGATCAAACGTGCCCCCATCGGCAAAGTGCACCCGCTGCGCCTGTTTCCAGCCGCCGAACACCTCGTCCACCGTAAACAAGCGCAAGTTCGGGAAGTTCCCGCTGTAGCGCGCGCCAATCCTGGCGTCGCGCGGTCGATAGAAATTGCGTGCAGCGATTTCCTGGCCCTCGGGCGAGTACAGGTGGGCCAGGTAAGCCTCGGCCAGTTTGCGTGTGCCGTGTTTGTCGGCATACCGGTCGATCACCGCGACCGCCGGCTCGGCCAGGATAGACTGCGATGGGGTAACGATCTCGACCTTGTCCGGCCCAAGTTCCTTCACCGCCAGATGCGCTTCGTTCTCCCAGGTGAGCAAGGCATCACCGATACCGCGCTCGACGAAGGTCGTGGTCGCTGCGCGTGCCCCCGCATCGAGGACGGGAACATTGCGCAGCAGCTTGCCGACGAACTCCTGCGCCTTGCCTTCGTCACCGGCGGCCTGGCGAAGCGCGGAGCCCCAGGCGGCAAGATAGGCCCAACGCGCCCCGCCGGAGGTCTTCGGGTTGGGCATGACGACCGCGACACCCGGGCGGACAAGGTCGGCCCAGTCGCGAATCTGTTTCGGATTGCCCTTGCGCACGAGGAAGACGATCGTCGAGGTATAGGGCGCCGAGTTGTGCGGCAGGCGATTTTGCCAATTGGCGGGCAGCAGCTCGCGCTGCGCCAGTGCATCGATGTCGTAGGCCAGCGCGAGGGTCGCTACGTCGGCCTCCAGACCGTCGACGATGGCTCGCGCCTGTTTGCCCGAACCACCGTGCGACTGCCGGATGGAAACGTTTTCCCCGTTGCGCGCCTTGTGCTGGCGGAGGAAAGCGGCGTTGAACTGTTGGTAGAGCTCGCGCGTGGGATCGTAAGACACGTTGAGCAGCGTGGTCTGGCCAGCCACTGGCGAAGCGCCGGCCGCGCAGAAGAGAAGACCGGCAAGAAGAGCGGAAGACAGTTTGAACACGGCGACTCCGGCGCGTCAGGAAATGAACACGTAGCGCAGTGTATGCGGAAATGTTTATTCCAAGAAAGAATGAATAGTTAGATTATTATTACATTCAAACATAACGCTAGCCAAGAAAGAGCTTGTAGGCGGGGTTGTCGCTTTCATTCCAGTACGCGTAGCCAAGCGAATCAAGGAAGCGGGCGAACTCGCTCATCTCATCCTTGGGCACCTGCATACCGACCAGAACGCGCCCATAGTCGGCACCGTGGTTCCGGTAGTGAAAGAGGCTGATGTTCCACCCTGAGCTCATCCGGTTGAGGAAGTTCATCAAGGCGCCAGGGCGTTCGGGAAACTCGAAACGGTAGAGCAACTCGTTGCCGATCAGCGGCGAGTGACCGCCGACCAGGTGTCGGACGTGCCCCTTGGCCATTTCGTCGTCAGTCAGATCAAGCGTCGGGTAACCGTGCTCGCGCAGGTGCGCCAGGAGCTGCTGCGCTTCGTTGCGCGAGGCGACCTGCACACCGACGAAGACGTGCGCCTGGCGCACATCGTTGAAGCGATAGTTGAATTCGGTGATGTGCCGCGGTCCGAGGAGCGCGACGAAGCGCTTGTAGGCGCCGGGTTGCTCAGGCAGCGTCACGGCAAAGACGGCTTCGCGCTGCTCGCCGATTTCTGCACGTTCGGCGACGAAGCGCAGGCGATCGAAGTTCAGGTTGGCGCCAGAAGCGACAGCAACCAGCGTCTGCTCGCGCAGTTGGTGTGCCTGAACATAAGCCTTGGCCCCGGCTACAGCCAGCGCGCCAGCCGGTTCGAGGACTGCGCGCGTGTCTTCGAAGACATCCTTGATTGCCGCACAGATGGCATCGGTATCGACGAGCACCATCTCGTCGACGTACATTCGACAGAGCCGAAAGGTCTCCTCGCCGACGTACTTGACTGCCGCTCCGTCGGCAAACAGGCCGACGTGCTCGAGTCGTACCCGCTCACCCGAGCGCAGCGAGCGTGCCATGGCATCGGCATCGGCAGCTTCGACCCCGATGATCCGCGTCTGCGGCCTGACCCGTTTGATGAAAGCGGCGACGCCGGCAATCAGACCGCCGCCGCCGACGGCACAAAAGACGGCATGAATGGGTTTCGCGTGCTGGCGGAGGATTTCCATGCCGATCGTTCCCTGGCCAGCGATCACCTCGGGGTCGTCGAAGGGGTGGACGAAGCTGAGCTTTTCGGCCCGCTCGAGGTCTACGGCATGCCGGTACGCCTCGTCGTACGACTCGCCGGTGAGAACGACCTCGCCGCCACGCGCGCGAACTGCCTGCACCTTGATCTGTGGCGTCGTCGTCGGCATGACGATCACCGCCCGGCAGCCGAGCGTTGCCGCCGCCAGCGCAACGCCTTGGGCGTGATTGCCAGCGGAAGCGCAAATCACGCCGCGGGCGAGCTTTTCGGGCGCCAGGCGGACGATCTTGTTGTACGCGCCACGCAGCTTGAACGAGAACACCGGCTGCAGATCCTCGCGTTTGAGCAACAGGCGGTTGCCTAGACGCTCGGTCAGGCCCGGGCTTGGATCCAGCGGCGTTTCGCTCGCGACATCGTAGACCTGGGCGTTGAGAATTCTTTCGAGATAGTCGGTGGGCATGGTGCAAGCAGTCGTTGCGGGATCGGCGGTGGCGATTCCAGCCGTCGCCCCGGGGTTGGCCGGCCAAGCCGCTGGCAGGGCTCGGCTGGGCCGGGCCGGGCGCGCCGCTTCTGCGCGGTGGCGACTGGCGGTGGTCGGCTGGCGTGTGTTCAGTGCGCGGTCGACGAGCCGGTCGAGGGAAACGCTCCGGCGGCCAGAAACTCCTCGAACTCGGCCGCCGAGAGTGGGCGACTGAACAGGAAGCCCTGCATTTCGTCGCACATCAGTCCGCGCAGCAATTGTTTCTGAAGGTCGGTTTCGACGCCTTCGGCGAGCGTGCGCAGGCCGAAACTGCGCGCAATGCCAAAGATGGCGTCGACGATCGCGGTCGACTTCCGGTTATGCGGGTTGAGGTCGCGAATGAACGACTGGTCGATCTTCAGGCTGCTGATCGGAAAACGCCGCAAGTGATTGAGCGACGAATAGCGCGTGCCGAAGTCATCGATCGACACGCGTAGTCCTTCATGGTGCAGGCGCTTGACGATGTCGATGTGGCGCTCGGCGTCCTCGGTCAGCAGGTGTTCGCTGATCTCGATGTCGAGCGCCTCGGCCGGCACCGCGTGCACGTCAAGTCCGCGCATCAGGCGTTCGTACAGGTCGCTGCCGGCAAACTCTCTAGGCGAGATGTTGAGCGCCATTCGGAGCTCGCGCATTCCCTTGCCACGCCAATGAGCAAGCTGGCGCAGAGCCTGGTTGAGCACCCAGTTGCTCAGGTCGACGATCATCCCGCCGTCTTCCGCCAGCGGGATGAAGAGATCCGGCGCCATCAGCCCGTGCTCTGGGTGGTGCCAGCGCAGCAGTGCCTCGACGCCTATCGTCTGCTGTCGACTCATGCTGATCAAGGGCTGGTAGTAGACCTCGAACTGGTCGCCGTGCGCCAGCGCGCGGCGTAGATCACGCTCGAGCGTGACCCGATGGCTGTGCCCGCTGCGCATTGCCGGCTGGTACTGCTGGTAGCCGTTCTTGCCGCGTCCCTTGATCTGATACATGGCAATATCGGCATTGCCAAGCAGCGCATCCGGCGTTTCGCCATCGTCCGGAAAGAGTGCGATACCGATGCTGGCGGTGGCGAGCAGCGGCTGGCCGGCGATGGTGAAGGGTCGCTGCAGTTCGCCGAGGATCTTGCCGGCGATCGCCCCAGCGTCGTCGCCCGAATGGACATCGGGCAGCAAGACGGTGAACTCGTCGCCGCCCTGCCGCGCCAGGGTGTCGCCCGAACGCAAGCACGCACGCGCGCGTTTGGCGAAGCACTTGAGTAGTTCGTCTCCCTCGTGGTGACCGTAGGTATCGTTCACCAGCTTGAAGCGATCGATGTCGATGAACATCACGGCCAGCCGTTGGCCCTGCCGCTTCGCTTGGCGCAGCGCCAGGGTGAGACGGTCCTTGAAGAGGACTCGATTCGGCAGGCCGGTCAACAGGTCGTGGAAAGCCTGAAAGGTGATCGCTTCCTCGGCTTTCTTTCGTTCGCTGATGTCGCGTGCGACGCCTGAAGTGCCGATGAAATGCGGCTGCGCGAGTTGGTTGGGACTCGCGTACAGGCCGCGCGCGCTGAGCACGGTGACGATCGTCCGGTTTTCGAAATGACGGACGCCCGGGACCTTGCCCTGCAGGCGGATCTCGACGTTGGTGCTGGCGCGGTCGCCGATACGCCGCTCGTTGAAGGCGAAGCGCGCGTGCTCGACGTCATCGGGATGAACGATCACCGAGTAGTGCTGGCCGATCAACTCCTCCTGCGAGTGACCCAGCAGGAATTGCACCCGACCATTGACGAACAGGAAACAGCCCTTCTCGTCGAGCGTGTAGATGATGTCCGGCGACTGCTCGACGAGCAGGCGGTAGAGGCGCTCCGAGTGTTCGAGGCGTACGACCATCAGCGCACACTCACGTTCGCGCCGGTGGCGAAGCAAGGCGCGTTCGACGCTTTCGACGACTTCCGCCGGCTCGTCGTGTTGCCGGATGAACTCGTAGGCGCCGTAGCGTAGCGCACCAATGGCCGACTCGACGGTCGGTTGGCGGCTGAAAATGATCACTGCGGTCGGGATCTCCTTCTGCCGCATCCATTCCATGATCTCGCTGCCGTGCATGTCGGGCAGGTCGAGATCGAGGATCAGCAGGTCGATATCGCCGCGGTCGAGGCGCGTGAAAGCTTCGTTCCCTGTGTGGCACTCCTCGAGATGACGGTCTTTGGCGCCGAGCAGGTGATCGTAGGCAAAGCCGCTCAATCCCTGATCGCCAACGACGAGGATATGGTCGGTCGCCGGCACCGACACACGAGCAGGAATCTGTGGGCGAAAATCGACGTTTGGTGTGGCGTTCATCAGTCCTCCGGAACGATCCAGGGAGAGGAGGATACCGCTACCCAGGCCGGCGGGCTGAGCCCTGGCCAGGGTCGGTATTGGCATCTATCCGGCTGCGCGCAGGCCCGTCTGGACTTCATCGGCAATCACGGTAAAGACCGCGCGAACAAGAAAGTTCATTCCGTCGATGATTTCGGACACCGACATCACCGATGGAACACGAATCCCACGGTGCTGAATCTCGCCGCCGATCCGTCTGATGTTCACTCCGAGTCGAGCGAGATTCGCCGCCAGACGCGGTTCGGTGAGGACGAAGAGCGTCGTGATGCCGTGGTGCCGGGCAAGCGCAATGAGCGCCAGGTATACCGCCATCGCCAGATAAGGCTGGCGCGGTCGATCCGGCGTGCCAAAATCCTCCTCGGAGAGCGAGATCGGTTTGTCCTGTTCGCCTTGCCGGCGCCGATAGTTGCCAACAACCGCCAGGCGCGAAATTTCCGCGATGCGTGATCGATCGAGGGCTCGCGGGTCGACGACCGACCGGTCGAGAACGGCGTCACAGGCAATCTCGAACGGCAGCGGGCTTTGCCTTTCCGCCTGCCTGGTCAGCACGAGACGCGCGCAGCCGACGTACTCGCCGGTCGACACGGACTGTACGAGGCAATGGATCGACTGCGCATCGAAAGCGTCGGTTTCCAGGCCATCTGCACGCACTGGTTCGAACCCCAGTTCGCGGCAATACACCTGATGGCGGACGCGATAGTTTTCTGCCCGCAGCGCGTCGGTGGTCGCTGGAACGACCCGGAAGAAGCGCCGATACCCCTGGCTCATCGCCCGTTCGGTCAAACTGGAAAGAAACACGTGAATTCTTCCTTGAGTTGGGTTAATCAAGCTTCTTGAGATAGTCTTTGGTGAAGATCTTGTCCGGCAGGTCGCGCAGCTTCATGCTTCCGTACTCCAGCACCGACTGCTCGCCTCCCCGCAGGGCATCCTCCATGACCAGCCGGGTCGGGCGTTTCCGACCCTCCATCATCTTGAAGTTCTCGTACTTGCAGGTCTTCAACAAACGGTTCGACAGCGAGTAGAACTCGGCCTTGTACGGCGCGAAGTCTTTTTCGCGCACCCAGTACACTACACGCTGGTAAGTCACCCCGCGGTCCACGCCAGTCAGTTCCAGGACGTAGTGCTCGTCGCCGCCAAGCTTTTCCTTGCGCAGCAGCGTCGGATTGTAATCAGCGGCAAAGTTGGCACGCGCCAGATCGCCATTGGCCACCTGGCCGGTCAGCCGCTGCGAGAGAGCGAGGCGTATGGGCTGCGACACGTCCGGCATGAAGACCCATAGATCACGGCCCTTCATAAGGAGAATCTGGCCGCGTTCGGAGGCCGGCTCGGTGACCCTCACGATGCTGTTGCTATTGCCCTTGGCAAGGACGCGATACTTGCGCACGTCGCTGTTCTGGTCGCTACCGGTGGTGGTGATCGTCACATCGACCTGAAAGCCCTCGGCCGGAAAGCGCACCTGATCGGCCTTCTCGACGATCTGGCGAGCTTCGGCATCGGCCTCCTCGGTAGGCGTGGCGGCGTTTGCCGCCGTGCAGGTGAAGAACGCAAACACCGCGGCAAGCAGCGCAGTGTTGACACGACAATGACGGCTGGTCATGATTTCCATAGTTTTCACTCCATAGTGCCGATCGTTGATGCGGTTGGCAGGACAAGTTGACACCGATTGCCACTGCATGAGCCCTGACCCCGACAAAACGCCCGTTGTCCGCATAGAACGCGTATTTAAGGATTATCTGCTCGGAGAGCAGAAAGTCCAAGCCCTTAAGGGCATTACTTTGTCTTTTGACCCGGGTGTCTTCCTCGCGATCGCCGGTCCATCGGGCAGCGGCAAGACCACGCTGCTCAATCTGATCGGCTGCATCGACACGCCGACGAGCGGCAAGATCTACATCAATGAACAGGATGTTAGCGGCCGTACGCCCGATCAGCTGGCTGATCTGCGTGCCCATACGATCGGCTTCATCTTTCAGACCTTCAATTTGCTGCCCGTCCTCTCGGCTGCCGAGAACGTCGAATACCCACTGTTGCATCGTCGCGACGTGTCACCAGCCGAACGCCAGAAGCGGGTTGCTTTCTTCCTCGACGTGGTTGGCCTGTCGAAGTTTGCCAACCATCGGCCAAGCCAGTTGAGCGGCGGCCAGCGACAACGGGTGGCAATTGCCCGCGCGCTGGCGATCCGGCCGGCGATCGTCCTTGCTGACGAGCCGACCGCCAACCTTGACCACAAGACCGGGGAGGAGATCCTCCTGCTGATGAAGAGCATCAATCGCTCGTCGCTACGCACAACGTTCATTTTTTCCACCCACGACAAACGCGTGATTGCCAAGGCCGATCGTCTGGTCCGCATCGAAGACGGCGAAATCGCCCTGCTCGGCATCCGTCAGCGTTCGCAGACCCGCTGGTCGGTCGTCCGCCGTCCACCTTCCGATGTCCATGGCGATAACCAAACCGATAGCCAGTCGACTGCCGAGTCGGCGTCTCCAGGGGAGAACAACAATGCCGATGCGCCCTAACCAATTTTCGATGCTCCAGTTCGCCTTCGCCGTGGCCGCATTTTCCCTGCCGGCGATGGCGGACAGCCTGGCGGGCCAGGGCAGCAGCGATAGCTTGACCGTCGAGCGTGCGCGGCCAGGCTCGGTAAACGCCGTTCGTCTGGCGGCGGCAGCGGGTGATGCCTTGCCGAAGAGCAAGGACGCGTTGTTCGACGACGACGCTGCTGAGCCAGCCGAAGTACCGGCAACGCGCGACAGTCTGTTTGACGACGATGAGTCGAGCAAGACGCAGAAGCCGGCCGTCGGCGGTCGCAGTGCGCCGGCTGCGCCGGCCGGGATCCGAGGTTTCGTCCAGAACGAGATGGCTTATACCGTGGCCAAGCCGCGACATTGGTCGGCCATGATGACTCGCGCGGATGTGACGGCCCAGGGGAATCTGGCGAGCAACGTCAAGTGGAAGCTGGGCGCGCGTGTCGACTATGACGCGAACTATGCGCTGACCGACTATTACCCACACGCCGTTGCCCGCGATCAGCGTGCCAACGTCCTGCTACGCGAGAACTACATCGATATCGGTGCGGGGGATTGGGATTTCCGCCTTGGCCGGCAACACGTCGTCTGGGGAGAGATGGTCGGGCTTTTTTTTGCCGACGTGGTTTCGGCACGCGACATGCGTCAGTTCATCCTGCCCGAGTTCGACATCCTGCGCATTCCACAATGGGCCGCGCGCGCCGAGTACTTCCGGGACGACTTCCACGCCGAGTTCCTCTGGATTCCCGTCCCCAGCTACGACGAGATCGGCAAGCCCTATTCCGAGTTTTTCGCCCACACACTGGTGCCGCCGGGAAGCGCAGTCTTCCGCAACGAGAAGAGGCCTTCGCGCAGCTTGTCGCACACCAATTACGGTTTGCGCCTATCGGTCCTGCGTGACGGTTGGGACCTTGCCGCTTTTGCCTACAGCAGCATGAACGTCGCGCCGACCTTCTACCGCCAGAACGTCGCCAACGCGCAACCGACGCTCGTCTATCAGGGTCGGCACGAAAGAATCGATCAGTTCGGGGCGACCCTTGGCAAGGATCTCGGGCGCGTCGTGATCAAGGCCGAAGCCGTCTATACGCGCGGGCAGCGCTACGAGGTCAAGGGCTTCAACGACCCCGACGGCCTGGTTCGCCAGGACACGCTGAACTGGATTCTTGGACTCGATTACACCGAGTTCACCGACACGCGAATCAATCTGCAACTGTTCCAAAGCCATGTCATCGATCACAACTCCGCGATCATTCCCGACCGGAATGAAAATGGCTTCAGCGTGCTGTTCAACCGCAAGTTTGGTGATCGGGTCGAAGCGCAGGCGCTGTGGATAGCCAGCCTGAACCGCACGGACTGGTTGCTGCGCCCGCGTGTCCTCTGGAACTTTGAGAAGAACTGGCGTCTGGCGCTCGGCGCCGATGTCTTCAAGGGGCCAGCGCTCGGTTTCTTTGGTCGCTACGATGCCAAGGATCGCGTCTATACCGAACTGCGCTATAGCTTCTGAAGCTTCGCGCAGCGACGTCGTGTGCTCTCTCGCTCAGTCCATGACGAGAACTGCGGCACCCTGCACCTGACCAGTGCGCAGGCGCTGGAGCGCTTCGTTCGCGGCGGCGAGCGGAAACGTCGTCACCTCGGTGCGTACGCCGGCCAGCGGGGCGACGGCGAAGAACTCCTCGCCATCACGGCGCGTCAGATTGGCGATCGAACGTACGCAGCGTTCGCCCCACAGGATGGCGTAGGGAAAGGCCGGAATGTCGCTCATGTGAATTCCCGCACAGACGACCGTTCCACCCTTTGCCGTATGGCGCAGCGCCTGCGGCACGAGCTCGCCGGCCGGGGCGAAGATGATTGCCGCGTCGAGTTCATCCGGCGGCTCCGCGTCGGCTCCACCAGCCCAGTCGGCGCCCATTTGGCGGGCAAAATCCTGTCCGGCGAGATCGCCAGGTTTGGTGAATGCGTAAATCTCTCGCCCCTGCCAGCGCGCCACTTGGGCGACAATGTGGGCTGCGGCGCCGAAGCCATAGATGCCGAGACGGCGCGCCTCGCCGGTCGCCATCAGCGAGCGATAGCCGATCAGCCCGGCACAGAGCAGGGGCGCCGCCTCGGTATCGGAATAGCAATCGGGCAGCGCGAAGCAATAGTTTTGATCGGCAAGAGCGAATTCGGCGTAGCCGCCGTCCAGCGTATACCCGGTGAACTCGGCCGCCGCGCAAAGGTTCTCGGTCCCGCGAGCGCAGTGCGGGCAGCGGCCACACGTACGCCCCAGCCAGGGGACGCCGACCCGCTGACCGAGCGCAAAACGTTCGACACCGGCGCCTCTCTCGACCACTCGGCCGACGATTTCGTGTCCCAGGACAAGCGGGAGTTTGCCCTGCCAGAGTTCGCCGTCGAAGACGTGCAGGTCCGTACGGCAGACGCCGCATGCGCGTACCGCGAGCAGCAGCTGTCCCGCTGCGGGCTGTGGCCGCGGCCATTCGACGAGTCGCAGCGGGCGACCCGGTGCTTCAAGCAGCATCGCCTTCATCGTGTGCTCTCCCTCTCTGCAGGCGACTGACCCGCCAGAAATCCAGCTTACAAGCGGCCGGCCAGAGCCATGCTACAGCGCATCGCGAAGCGCCCGGGCGTTCGGTCCCAGGGCGTGAATCTGGGTAGCAGGTACGGGTTCGTCGCCGCCACAGCAAAACCCGGATCGGTAATGACCGCACAGGCGAAGCCGAGGTCGCGCACCAAGTCCACATCGCGCTGCCCGAGATCGCGCCGTGTGTCGCCATTTGGATAAGCGAACAGGCGGATCGGGTGGCCCGTCATGCGCTCGAGTTCGCTTCGGCCACGGGCAACCTCGGCGCGCGCTTCCTCGGGTCCGATCTGGCCGAGTATCGGATGGCTGTGGGTGTGCGCGCCGATCTCCATGCCGCTGGCAATCAGCTGCGCAAGGTGCTCGGCTTCCATCATCATGCTGCTTTCCTCGGCGACTCCGGCGGCACGCGCAACCTCCCGCGCCACGCTGGCGCGCTCGGCGTGCGGAAAATACTTCAGCCGAGGCAGAACGTCGGCCAGGCACTGCAGACGATCGGCGGGCGTTGTCAGACGGTGCACACCCAAGCCGTACGCGCGCCAGTCGGCATCCGCCGACCCGAGCTGGCGCACCGCTTCGATGATGTCGTCGTTCCACATGCGCCCCTGTCCCAAGAAGCCGCTGGCGACGAAGAACGTCGCCACCGCTCCGTGTCGGCGGAGGATCGGCAAAGCGAGTTCGGCGTTGTTGCGGTAGCCATCGTCAAACGTGATACAGGCAGCCGCCGGCGGCAGCGAGCCGGCAGCCAGACGAGCCGCCGCGTCGGCGAGGGGCAGAACACTAAAGTTTCGCGCGATGTGCTGCACCATCCAGTCAAACTGTTCGGCATCCGGCTCGTAGGGACGCAGTGGGTCGGGTTCGCGCAGAACCTGATGAAAAATGAAGATCAGGAGTTTGCCGCGCCGCCCGCCGGGCGCCAGCATCCGGTACGCGGTCTTCCAGAGGGCCATCGGCTACTTCGCCTTCGCCTTGCCAGGGCCGCGAATCTCGAGCATGAGCTTGTCCAGTCCACGCGCTCCGGGAGCGTTGCGCTGCCCCTCTTCAATCACCTTGATCGCTTCACCCGTCTTGCCGTTCTTGTTCAGCCAGTAGGCCCACCACCAGTAAGCGCGCCAATATTTGGCATCGGCCTGCACAGCGGCGCGATAGGCGTCGGCCGCGGCCAGGTTGTTGCGCTGCAGGACGGCCACCTGCAGGCGCCTGGTCCATAGCTCGGCCAGCAAGGGCGTCTTAGAACTGCTGTTCTGGATGACATACAGAAACCCTCCGTCGGCCTCGCGCAGGTCCCACTCCCGTTCCTTTGCGCTGCGGTCGACACGGTACGAGCGGGCCAGGCGAACGAGACCCCAGCAATAGTGGTGTACGGGCAGGAAATCGGACTTGCCGAAGTAGGCCTCCCATTTCTCCGAGCCGGGTGGGTTCATGTTCTGACTCCAGACCCATGCCTTGTGGTGGCAAATCTCGGGCAGCAGCGCGTACTCTTCTTTCGTCATATCGTTCTGTGTATCCGCCTGCACGTGCGTACCGCCGAGCGCGCTGGCGGCTACGCTTACGGCGACCAACACTCGTCTCAGGCTGGACGCCGTCGGCGAACGGTACACTCGCCATCGCCGGAGCAGGATGCGGGTAAGGAATGCCCTCATTTGAGTGGATCTCCATGATGGGTCAGGCCAATCGCGGGAGGCTCTGCCGCAGGTGCAGCGCCGCCCGCGGTAGTCGCGTGCATCTCGCGGCGAGCCAGCACAATCAGCCCGATAAGATAGTAGGGAAGGTCAAAATGCAGCAAGCCGAGGAAGGCGCCGCCAACCGCAAAGCCTATCATGCTCGTCTGCACCATGCGCATGAGTTGCGGCACCCAGCAATCCGTCTCCGCGTTGCCGGTCTTCCGGGCAAGCTTCGCCGCCCAGCGCCAACTCGTGTAACCCAGGCACAGGTAGAGGGCGAGGCCGACGAAGCCGTGCTCGCCGAGAGCCTGAAAATAGATGCTGTGAGCGGCGTGCGCGGTCACCTCCTTGTTTTCGGCGTAGAGATGGTACAAGAGCGGATTGCTCAGGTCGAAGCCGGCGCCGACGATCGGGCGGTCGAGCGCCAGCGTCCAGACCATTCGCCAGGTGTGCAGGCGTGCCATCGCCGAAGCGTCTTCCTGGTAGGTCTCGATCGTCTCCATCCGGGCCCACCAGCTCTCCGGCATGACAAACAGCAGGATCGCGCCAACCAGCGGGGCGAGAAGTAACAACGTCACCTGGCGGCCGCTTTTCACGATCAGGAAAGCCACCATGGCGGTGATCGCCAGCAGCGCGCCGCGCGAATGGCTGCCGAGCGCGGCGAGTGCGCAAGTGCAAATGGCAAAAAGCAGCCCATGGCGCAGCCAGCGGTGGGTATTGGTCGACCAAAGGTAGTAGAGCAATGGGATGAGTACGACCAGTGCGAGAGCCAGTTCGTTGTTGCCGCCGATGAAAGAGCCCTGGGGTCCCCAGACGCGATGCGCGCCACCCGTCAACACAGTGAAGACGCCGCCCTTGACGCCGTAGTAGCCAATTGAAACGGCGATCGTCCAGATCAACTGGTCGATCTGCCGGCGACCGGAAATCAGCATCAAGGTGACCCACAGCATCAGCTGAATCTTGAACACACGTCCCCACATCTCGTTCACGACATCGTCCGTATTGAGCGCGAAGATGCGGGTGACGCACATCCAGAGAAAGAACGAAACGAGCAGGGCAGTGATCGTGTTGAGTGGAAACGCCTGCTTGCGCCGGGTGAAGGCGAAGCCAACCAGTGTCGTCAACGCAACCAACTGAGCAAAGGGTATGCGTGCGGCGAAACCGAAGGTCAGCAGGTGTGGATTCATCATGCCGATCCACACCCACATCAGGGCGCCGATGTGCGGTCGGTAAAGGATCAGCGGCAAGGCGCCGAAAACGATTACCGAAAGCAGGAGATCGCGCATCAGTTACCTAGGGCATCGCGGCGGTCACGCTGGCCGTGGCTGACGCCAGCGTCGCGTGGCTGGCGACGGATGAGGGTTGGGAACAAGTCACGCATTGGTCGGAGAGGGATCGGTCTTGATCGAGCGCCCGGCTGCCCACATCAAGCGTTTGCGTTCTTGGCGATGCGTGCGTAGGCCGTGGCGTAGCGCGCCACGCTCGCTGTCCAGTTGCGCTCGTTCTCGACGAACTGCCGACCAGCCGCGCGCAGCGCCGGCCAGCGTTCGCGCTCGGTCAGCAGTTGCCCGACGGCGTCCGCCAGAGCCTCCTTGCTGCCTGCCCGAAAAAGGATGCCGTTTTCCCCGTGGCGAATCAGCTCGCGGTGTCCCCCGACATCCGAGGCGACCAGAAGACGGCCCTGCGCCATCGCTTCGAGCGGTTTGAGCGGCGTCACCAGGTCGGTCAGGCGCATCGAATGTCGCGGGTAAGCCAGCACATCGACCAGATCGTAGTAGCGCTGCACTTCGCTGTGCGGCACGCGCCCGGCGATGACGACCTTGGACTCGACGCCGAGGCGAGCGACCTGTTGTCTGAGCGCTGCTTCCTGTGGTCCGCCGCCGACGAGCAGAACGCGCACGTCGGGTCGTTGGCGCAGAATCTCGGGCAAGGCATCGATCAGCAGATCGAGCCCCTCATAGGCATAGAACGACCCGATGAAGCCGATTACCGTTGCTCCGCTCAGGCCAAGCTGGCTCTTCAGCCGCGCGTCGGCCGGCCCGCCGCCGACAAACGATTCGATGTCGACAGCGTTCGGAATGACGGTGACCTTTTCGGCAGGAATTCCCCGCTGGACGATGTCGTTACGCAGTCCTTCACAAATTGTGAACACCTGATCGGCGCGCTTCAGCGCCCAGGTTTCCAAGCCGCGCGTCAGACGGTAACGCAGGCTCCCTTCGCTCGTCGTGCCGTGGTCTACCGCAGCATCCTCCCAGAACGCGCGTACCTCGTAGGCAACCGGCAGGCCGAGACGGCGGCCAACGCGCAAGGCGGGAATGGCGTTGAGCACCGGCGAATGCGCATGCAGGATTTGCGGTCTGACCTTTTGCGCCACCTCCAGCAGCCGTTGCTCGACACGCCGCATCAAGGCAAGTTCATCGAGGCCCGGCCAGCGCCGGCTACCTGCTTCGCTTACCGGCGTGCGAAAGAAATGCCAGCCATCGACCTCCTCCTCCAGCGAGCGACCAAGCAGATGCCGCGGCGTCGTCAGATGAAACGTTTGCCAGCCGAGCTTGCGCTGTTCGCGCAGAATCGACAGCGTGCGAAAGGTATAGCCGCTGTGCAGCGGAATCGAATGATCGAGGACGTGCAGAATGCGCAGGCTCATCGGACCGACTCCCTGCCGGCTGCGGTCAGTCCGATATGGCGGTCGATGGTCGACAGGTGCGCATCCCAACTGTAGCGTTCGAGCACCCGCTCTCGCCCGGCGACGCCGATCGCCGCAGCGCGTGCGGGTTCGCGCAGCAGGCTGTCGACCTGCGCGACGAAATCGTCGATGCCTCCCGCGGTCAGGAAATCGCGTTCGGGGACAGCGTCGATCGGCGTCGCGCACTCCTGTGAGGCGATCACGGGTCGGCCCATCGACATGGCTTCGAGAATCTTGTTCTGCACGCCGCGCGCCAGGCGCAGGGGGGCAACGACGACCGCCGCGTGGCGCAGGTATGGGCGAACGTCAGGGACCGTTCCGGTGACGACGATGCGGTTGTTGGCGAGCCCCTGTACGGCTGGGGTCGGGCTTCGCCCAACGATGAAGAAACGCAGCGTCGGCCAGGCACGCGCCAGTTGCGGGAAAGCCTCCTTGGCGAACCAGCTCGCCCCGTCGATGTTCGGCCAATAGTCCATCGCGCCGGTGAACACGACCGGCAGCTCGTCGGCGGCAAAGGGCGAGGGCAGTTCGTGCGCCGGCGAAAAATAGTCGGCGTCCACGCCGTTGCACATCGCCTCGATCTTGCCGGCGCATTCGGGCGCCAGTCCGGCGAACAGGTCGACTTCCGCCGGCGTGACGAAGAACGAGCGACTGGAGCGGGCAGCGACCATGCGCTCGAAGGCGAGCAGACGCTCGCCTTCGCGTCGGTAGAGCGAGGACATCGGCCAGCGATGGCGCCCCGCGTACTGCGTCCACTTGTACGAGTCGACGTCGCAGAAATCAACCAGACTGACGACTTCCGTGTGGCGCTCGACGAACTGCGCCATGACCGAGGAAAAGATGACCGTCGCGTCGATTTTTTCGGTTCGCAGGGTGCGATCGACCCAGGCCTGCAGGCCCGCGTTGCGGTAGTAGGGAAGGCTCAGTGCCTGGTCGCTGAGCAGGCCGCGCAGGCTGAGTATCCGGGCAAGTTTCGGGTCGAGGCGGGCGACATGCAGGTCGGCGCAATAGCCGCGCACGGGTTCGACGTAACGCTCGTCCTCTGGATCGTCGATGAACGTCCCCAGGAAAACGCGGTGTCGCGCGGCCAGATGCTTGAGCAGATGAAACGAGCGTACCTTGTCCCCCTTGTTCGGCGGATAGGGGAGGCGATGGACGAGATAAAGGAGAGTGCTCATCAGAGGGCAAAGCCGGTCAGATCAGACCACCGCGTTCGCGTTGGCGCGAGTTTCCGCAGGGCCTGTAGTCGAATCGAGAACATTGCGCAGGAACGCGTCGAACATGAGGACCGTCCAGAGCGGTGCGCTGTGGTCGGCCGTGCCCGACTGATGTGCATCGACCACCTGGCGCAGATAGGCCTGATCAAACCAGCCGGTTTCGGCCAGACGCGGACCAAGGACCGCTTGCCGGATCCGTTCCTTGAGCGGGCCGCGAAACCAGCGCGCCAAGGGTACGGCAAAGCCCATCTTGGGACGATACAGCACGTCGTACGGCAGGCTGGGCTCCATCGCCTTCTTCAGCAGGAACTTTCCTTCCTGGCTGCGCAACTTGAGCGCGGAGGGTAGGGTCGCCATCCATTCGACCAGTTCGTGATCCATCAGCGGCTCGCGCACTTCGAGCGAGTGTGCCATGCTCGCCCGATCGACCTTGGTGTTGATGTCGCCAACTAGGTACGTCTTGAGATCGAGATACTGGATCAAGGCCAGCGGATCATCGGTGGCCGCCCGCTGTGCATGGCTGCGAAATACCTCCTCCGCGGAATAGCCACCTATCTGTCGCCGGAAACGGTCGGTGAACAATTGCCGGCGCATCGGAGCACGCAGAATCGAGACGGAATGGAAGTACGCTTCGACGGCCGTTCTCGCCATCCCCTCGAAGGTCGTCTTGGCGCGAAAGACGCGTGGCGCCCAGTCGGCTTTCGGATACACCCGACCGAGCAGACCGAACAAGGGTCGCCGCAAGGCCAGCGGCAGCGCCGAGCGCATGCGCTCTTCCATCATGTGCAGGCGATAGCGACGATAACCTCCGAAAGTTTCGTCGCCGCCGTCGCCGGAAAGCGCCACCGTGACATGCTGGCGCGCGAGTTGGCAGACGCGGTAGGTGGGAATCGCCGAACTGTCGGCGTACGGCTCATCGTACAGCCGGGCAAGCGTGTCAACCAGATCAAAATCGTCGCTGGCAACCATTTCGCAGTGGTGGTTGGTCTGGTAGCGATCGGCGACGATTCTGGCGAACTTTGCTTCGTCGAAAGCAGGATCGTCAAAGGCGATCGAACAGGTGTTCACCGGAGCCGGCGACAGCCCGGCCATCAATGCCACGACCGCGCTCGAATCGACGCCGCCGGAGAGGAAGGCGCCGAGCGGAACTTCGGAAATCATGCGCAGGCGAACCGATTCGCGCAGCCGCTTGTTGAGTTCGTCGCAAGCCTCCTCGAGCGCCAGCGGTTGATGCAGGCTGAAGCGCAGGTCCCAGTAGGCTTTCGGTTCGGCCGGTGGCTGGCCACGGCGCAGGGTCAGCGTGTGGCCCGGTGGGAGCTTTCTGGCCTGGCAAAAGATCGTCCGCGGCTCGGCCACGTAGCCCAGGGCAAAGTACTCCTCGACCGCCAGCGGATCGATCTCGCGCGGCAAGCCGCCATGCGCGAGCAGCGACTTCAGCTCCGAACCAAAGAGAAACAGCCCATCGGCGAGGTGTGCGTAGAAGAGCGGCTTGACCGCCAGGCGGTCGCGGGCAAGGAAGAGGGTTTGCCGATTGCGATCCCACAAGGCAAAGGCGAACATGCCGCGAAAGCGTTGCACACAGGCTTCGCCCCAGGACTCCCAGGCATGCACGATGACCTCGGTGTCGCTGCGCGTGTGAAAGACGTGGCCGAGCGAAAGCAACTCGGGAATGAGTTCCTGGTAGTTGTAGATCTCGCCGTTGAATACCACGCAGACGCTCTTGTCTTCGTTATACAGCGGCTGCTGGCCGGTCGACAGGTCGATGATCGACAGCCGGCGATGGCCGAGACCGAGGCCGGGCTCGAGGTGTGTCCCTCCTTCGTCGGGGCCGCGGTGGTGCTGTGACTCGTTCATCCGCGCGAGTGTGCCGCGATCTAGCTCGCGTTGCCCGCGCAGATCCAAGATACCGGTAATCCCACACATACCCTAGCTCTCAGAGGTTGTGAACGGCGGCCGGTGCCGGCCGGTTTGCGCGCGCAACTGGCCGTCATAAACCGCCAGGTAGCTTGCGCACATCGCTTGCATGCTGAACTGGCGCTCAACCAAAGCCCGTCCAGCCAGTCCCGCCGCGCGTGCGGCTTGCGGATCAGCCGCGTAGGCGGCGATCCGTTCAGCCATTGCCTCGACATCTCCCGCCGGCACGATCTCACCCGTTCGCCCATGATCGATCAATTCGCGGTTGCCGCCGACATCGGTGGCGACCACTGGCAAGCCACTGGCCATCGCTTCGAGGATGGTGTTGGATATGCCCTCGGCCAGCGACGGCAGCACGAAGCAGTCCAATCCGCGCATGATCTCCGGTACGTCGTCGCGTGCACCAGGCAGCCACGCGTAGTCGGCAACGCCGGCCTGCGCGAGCAGCGCCTGCGCTTCGGCGCGCAGTGGACCTGCACCGACGATGACCAGCCGCAAACGCGCGACCAGCTCCGGGTGGGCCTGCAAGATTCGTATGAAAGCCCGCGCCAAGTCGGTCTGGTTCTTCACCACCTGCATGCGTCCGACGCTGCCGACCAGCCACAAGCCGGGCTCGACAAAAGGGCAGCCGGCCGGTACCTGGCGCGACGCAACCGGATGGAAACGCATTATATCGACCCCATTGTAAATCTGTTCGATCTTGCCCCGCGGAACACCCACGGCCGTGATCAGATAGTCTTCGAGATCGCGTGAAAGCGCTATGTACTTAGTCACGAAGGGTCGGTAAAAACGGCGCACCCAGCGATACTTGCGGCTCGATCCACCGAGGTCGCCAACGTCGCGTCCGTGCTCGCCGTGGATGCGCACCGCGACGCCAGACAGCCAGGCAGGAATGACCACCTCGAGCGCGGCCAGGTTCCGACTGTGCACGATGGCCGGCCGCAGCTCCCTGAACAGCCGGTAGAGGCGTGGATAGACCCAGAAAGTGTGTCCGGGCGCCTTCTCCAGGGCAATGAACTGCACGTCGTGCCGGGCAATGCGCTTGCGAAAATCGGTAATGTCGGTCAGCGCTATGATCACGTGCCGATACGCTTCGGAGGGCAGGCGATTGAGCAGATTGACCACACCGTTCTCAAGGCCGCCAACATCGAAGCGGAAAACGACATGGGCAATCAGCGGACGTCGATCGTCCGCTTCTTTGCTCATCGGCTTTCCGCTGTCTGCCGCAGCGCATTTCCGATCGGCGCAGCGGCCGCTGCCGCAAACTCCTCGAGTATCGCCTGCGCCTCTGCGCTTTGTTCGTGCGCCGCGTAGAGAATCACCACCGCCGAGTCATCCCCTTTGCCCATCAGGCGCGCGAGCGCCATGTACGCCTTGGCCAGAGAATCGCTGGCCGTCCATCGTCCGTCAATCCAGTACCACTGCCAGACCGTCAGGCGCGCGTGCGAGCTACCGCGCAATTGCGCCCAACGCACCTTGAGATCCTGGTTGTCGAAGCCAATGCCGCGCGCGCCGCTCGCCGTCATTACCCAGAGCTGATCGTTGCTGCGCACCAGGCCGTTGGTCGAGGTTACCAGCTTGCGTCGGTTGTCTTGCTGACGATAGTAGCCAATGAACAGCCCGGCGACGCGCCCCTCCTTCTCGTAAGCCGTGTGCATTTGCGCATTCGCCCCGGCATAGCTGGGTTGCCAATTTGCCGTAGCCTGCTCCGCTGGCTGCCAGCCGGGGATGGTCGCCAGCGCGGCGATCTGGCTGAGCGGTGACGAGTGACGGTCATCAAGATGCCCGCTGATCAGGGGACCAGTGGCTGCGATCATGACGGTTGCCGCCGCGCCAATCAGCAGCAGCGGAACGCTCGCTGCACCGCCAGCAGGCACTTCTGGATCGCGTTTGACCGGGCGCGGCAGATGGTCCTCGCGCCAGCGCCCGCCGACCCAGAACATGGCCATCATGACGAGCCCGAAGAAGAGCCAACCGTAGACCACGTGGTCTACGCCAACCGCCAGGCGGTTGCTCGACAGATGGCCGATCATGACGATCATGTAGGCACGCAGCCAGTTGGCGATGACGGGGACGATGATCGACGCGAGCACGAAGAGGATGCGCCGCTTCAGCGAGTGATACGTCAGATAGGCGAACAGGGTGCCGACAGTGATCGACGCGATCAGGTAGCGCACGCCGCTGCACGCCTCGACGACCGACCAGCTGCCGCTTGGAATGACGAAACGGAGACCTTCGGCATGCACGGGTATGCCGGTGAGACGCAAGCCGAAAATGGTCATCGCTGCCGTCCAGTCCATCAGCTTCGGCATGGCAAAGTCACCCAGCGGCACCGAGAAGAAGAGGAACAGCAAGGAAAAGGCAAGCGCACGTGCGACCGGCCAGCCGAGCACGGCGGGGACGGCCAGGACGAGCATCCCGACGGCGGCAAACTGGGTCAGCGAGTTCACTGCGGCAAGGTCGCCGAGCAGCCAGGAGAAACCAACGCCAGCGAGAAGCAACCACGCCGAATAGCTCGGTCGAGGCGTCAGTCGGGCAACTTCGGAACGCTTGCGCCAGATCAACCAGAGCGTGATCGGCAGCACGACAAAGCCGTGCGCGTACGTGTCGGAGCGCGCCCAGATACCCGCCATGCCCAGGAAGGTGTGGCGAAAAATGAGCAGAATTGCGATGACGACCAGAGAGAACAAAGGCAGGATCAGGCGCCACTGATGATCGTCAGCCTGCATTGTCCGACTTGCGGCGATGTGGTTCATAGCAAAGCTTTCGTTGATCCGACTCGGCGGCTCATTCTGGATTTCGCTCGCTCGCGGCATTGACTCCGGCAGGCGCGCCGGATCATCCAAGGTTGCGCACGATGAATGGTCCGAGCCGGTTGGCGAGGCCAATCGGCAACTTGCGCCAGGTTTCGATGAGCAACTTGTACTTGGTGTTCGATGGGTTGTTCTGGGGAATCGAGTCGCGCCGGTAAAGGCAGTACTCGTAATGCAGGGCTTGTGCCTCAAACCCCCAGTTCTTCTTGAAAGCAAAGGAGCCGGTACCACGCTTGCTGCGACCGTAGTCGAAGACCTTCAGGCCGCGTTCGCAGGCGCGGCGCATCAGCTCCCAATACTTGAAATCGTTGGCCGCGAGTTCGCGAGCGGAGAGCTCGTCCCCGGCCGAATAGGGCAGCACCTCGTCGCGAAAGTAGAAGCTCAAGACGCTGCTGAGTGGCCGCTGCATCGCGTCAACCACGGTGAGCACCTCGCAATCGGCAGCGAAGACCTCGCGTAGGGCCTGGAAGTAGCGGCGCGGGAACGCCGGCGTGCCATGCCGATGAACGTTATCGGCGTAGAGGGCAAAGAAGCGGTCGATGTCGGCATCAAGCTCGCTGCGCAAGCCGTTCTTGATGCCCTTGCGGACCATGGCACGCTGCTTGCGGGGAATGGCCAGCATGTTTGCCTCCACTTCCGGCGCAATCTCCTTGCGGAAGCGTACATAGAGATCCTGCGTCGGCCAATCGGCATGACGTTGCTCGACGTTACGCATTTCCAGATGGTCTACGCGCAGCCGGCGCGCGCGCGTCTGTGCTTCCTGCTCGAGCAGTTCCACCGCCTCCTGACTGAGCGCGGCGACTCCGCCGTACATGGCAAAGGGCAGCGAGACGAGCGAATTGCCGAACAGCAGGCTCTTTACCTGGGCGAGGGGCAGAACGCCTTCGAGGGTGCCAGCCCGCTCGGCGTAAAGAAAATGCGGCCGGTGCTTGAAGACCTCACTGACAATTCTCTGCCAGCCCGCCTTGTGGAAGAACGTTGCTTGGGGACAGGTGTCAACAAACGCGTCCCAGCGTGCTGCGGTTGCCGCATCGCCTGCCTTCAACTCCTTGAGGTGCAGCGGCGCCGATCCGGGAGCCATTTTGTCGGTCGCTGGCGTGCTGGTCATCTGTGAGCTCCCGGTACCACCGGATCGGCGGGGAGAAACACCTGGTCTACCCGTCCCCAGTGAAAGTCGGTCAGGAGTCGCCGCAGGCGGCCTTCCATATGCTGCAGATTGACGTAGTGGCGAAAGCGCGTCTTGGCATCGATGCCAGCAACGCGTGGCTGCCGCGGATCGATCTCCCAGGGATGGAAATAGAAAATTGCCGGCTGTCGGTCAGTCGTGTTGACCCGTCGCAGCAGCCAGCGCGACAGGGCGTAGGGCAGCAGACGAAAATACCCGCCACCGCTGGCGGGCCAGTTTCGTTCGAAAAAACGCGCTGTGGTGACCGGCAATTCAAGCAAACCCGCGCGGACGCGATGCGCGAAGCGCGGTGCGTCCGGCATGCCATAGTGGTCGTGTCGAATCGGGTAAATGCTCGAGCTGTAACGATAGCCGGCACGTTCCAGGCAGTCGAAAGCCCACAGGTTGTGCTCGCCGATCGAAAAGCTTGGCGCGCGGTAGCCTTTGACCTCTTGCCCGGAAATGTCTTCCAGCAAGCGCTTGGCCGAGCCGATGTCGGCCGAGAATTCTGCCGGGCTCAAATCGCTTGCACGCGCGTGCCCGTAACCATGGCTGGCCAGTTCGTGGCCGTCGGCGACGATGCGACGGACGAGCTGCGGGTAGCGCTCGGCAATCCAGCCCAGGGTGAAGAATGTCGCTTTGGTCCCTTGCTCGTTGAGCATTGCCAGAATGCGCTCGACGTTGCGCTCGACCCGGCACTCGCGCGTTTCCCACTCGCTGCGCGCAATGTAAGGCGCTAGCGCCGAGACCTGAAAGTAGTCCTCGACATCGATCGTCAAGGCGTTGGTGATCAGTTGATCCGCCATCGTGCGGTGATGTCGCCGTCAGTGCCGACTTGCCGAGTGCCGCGCGAGCAGCCACGGCGCCAAGTCGGCGGCGATCCGTTCGGCCGCCCGCCCATCCCACAGCTCGGGAACACGGCCGCTCTTGCCGGCGCCGCGCAGAATCTGGTCTACGCCTTGGCGAATCGCCAGCGGGTCGCTGCCGACGAGCGTATTGGTTCCCTGGTCGACGGTAATCGGCCGCTCGGTGTTCGCGCGCAAGGTCAGGCAGGGAACACCGAGCGCGGTCGTTTCCTCCTGCAGGCCACCCGAGTCGGACAGCACCAAGCGAGCGCCGGCGAGCAAACCGAGCATCTCGAGATAGCCTTGCGGCGGCAACAGCACGACGCGCGGGCTGCACAGCAGATGAGCCAGGCCGAACCGTTCGATGTTGCCACGCGTGCGCGGGTGCAGCGCGAGGACCAGCGGAATACGCTGTGCGGTTTCACTGAGCACGGCGAGCAGTGGCGCCAGCGTTTCGACCTGATCGACATTCGACGGACGATGCAGCGTGACGACGCCATAACCCTGTGGGTCGCTCACGAGGGCCGGGTCAAATCCCGCCTGCTGCAGCGTTTGCGTGGGAGGATGAGCGAACTGCCGGTTGGCAAGCAAGGAGTCGATCATCACGTTGCCGACAAACGACACGCGCTCCGCGGCGATGCCTTCGCGCGCCAGGTTATCGTGCGCGCTGCGTTCCGTCGTGTACAGGCGATCGGCTAGCTGGTCGGTCAACACGCGGTTGATTTCTTCCGGCATCGCGCGATCGTGGCTGCGCAGCCCCGCTTCGACGTGTACGACCGGCACCTGCTTCTTGGCGCAGACCAGGGCGCAGGCGAGCGTCGAATTGACATCGCCGACGACCAGCACGCACGACGGTCGTTGCGCGTCGAGCAGCGGTTCAAAGCGGCGCATGACCTCGGCCGTCTGCACCGCATGCGTTCCCGATCCGACTTCGAGGTTGATATCGGGATGCGGCAGCCGGAGGTCGACGAACAGCCGATCGTTCATGTCCTTGTCGTAGTGCTGGCCGGTATGGACGAGCAGCGTCGGTACGGCCGGGCAATGCGCACTGAAGGCGCGCAGGATGGGCGCCATCTTCATGAAATTCGGCCGCGCGCCAACGATGCAGGCGACCGGACCCAGGTCGCTGGGCCATTGTTTGTCTGCCACGGGAGATCGCCCTTTCAGCCTATTGTTGTCTTGCCCGGACAGCGTCGATGAGCTGCTGGAGCAAGGAAAGAAGCGCTGCGTTATTACGTTCCAGGCGGAGAATGCCGCGTTCGATGCGAATCATTCGTTGCTCGGCCTGCCCGCTCTTCATGTCGGCGATCACCCGCGAGGCCTGATCGGCCGTGCTCGCGTCGAGCGAGAGGCGCGACAGATCGACTTCGAGGACGTTGCTGTCAGTCAACTGCATGTTCATCCCGCCATGCTCGCTGTCGCTTACCCGGCTCGCCGTCATTGACACGCTCGATTGCGTCTCCTCCTTGATCTCGCGCGCGACCTCTTCGACGTCCGAGCGAACGAATTCGCTCTTCCCGCTCAGATAGCCGGAGAGCAGAAGCCGGTCGCAGTGCGCATTGATCCGCCGCGGTACGCCGCCGCTGGCGTGAAAGATCGCGTCGTAAGCCTCGCTGTCGAAACGCGGCAGGCCGCTTGACCCGGCGCAGCGAAGCCGGTGCTCGATATACGCCTGCGTTTCCTCGCGGTCCATCGGTCCAATGTGGCACGCCGCAATCACGCGCTGGCGCAACTGGACCATCTCGTGGCTCTGCATGATCTTGCGGAACTCGGGCTGACCGATCAGGAAGCTCTGCAGCAGAGCTTGCGTGCCAAACTGGAAGTTCGACAGCATGCGTAGTTCTTCGACCGCCCGCGGAGTCAGGTTTTGCGCCTCGTCGACGACTAGCAGGCAGCGCTTTCCCTGGCGTGTGACATCGATCAGATAGGCTTCCAGCGAGAGCAACATGTCGGACTTGCCGGCATTCTTCGTCGGCACACCGAATGCCGCCGCCACCATGCGCAAGGTATCTTCGGCGCCAAGCTGAGTTGTCACCAGTTGCCCCGCGACCACCTTGGTCTGATCCAGATCGTTGAGCAGGCCGCGCACGATCGTCGTCTTGCCCGCTCCGACCTCGCCGGTGACCACAATGAAGCCTTCATTCTGGCTCAGGCCGTACTCGAGGTAAGCCATCGCGCGCCGGTGCTGCTTGCTGGCGTAGTAGAAGGAGGGATCAGGATTCAACTGAAAAGGCTTGCTGGTCAAGCCGTAGAACGATTCGTACATGGCAAACGATCAGAAACTGTGCGAGAGTCCGCCGCTGAGCGCACTCTCCGTGTAGCCGCCGACGCCGCTTCCAACGACCCGGCGCAAGCCGACGCTGGCGCTCGTCTTCGGCGAAATCCGCGTGGTCAGAAACAGGTACGCAGCTTGTGTTTTGGTTTCCGGCGAACCGGTAGTGAAAGTCGTGCTTTGTTGCTGATTGAGCAGGAGCGACAGGGCGGACAGGCCGGACAACTGGTGTCCCCAACTGATGCCAAGTCCACGTTGGCGCGTTCCATCGGATCTGACGGCACTTCCCGTTGTTCCGCTGGCCAGACCCAGGGGTTCCTGCTCGGTCTGATTCGCCGTCAGCGTCACAGTATTGCGCGCGCCGAGCAGTGCCACCGAGAACTGCTGCCGCTTCTGCAGATTGGCGGTGTTCGTCAGGTAGCCATTGACCACGCTACCATCGACCGGCAAGCCTCGACTCTGCAGAAACTGTATCACCTGCGCCCGAATGGCATCGGGGGCCATTCCCGGATTGATCGCGGCGACGAGCGAATACACCGCGTCGTAGTTCGAGCCGACGCTGGTGCTGGTTGCGCTCGACGGCTGAAACGACACGTCCCGCGTTGCGCTGTAGGTCCACAGCGAGCGTGGCATGCGGTGGCTGAGCTCAACCGAATAGCCGTCGCCGAAGAAGCGCTTGGTCTTGCTCGCGGCAAGCTTGGTGCGCGGATCGGGCGTCCACACAAAACCATAAGCGCCAGTCGTGTTGCTTTCCTGCTGCTGGCTGACATAGTTGTTGGATTCCCGGCCATTGCTCAACCAGATCTGCCACTGTGGGTTCAACCGATAGATCAGAGTCAGCGCATAGCGTGTTGCCTCGAGATTCCTGCCGCGCGTGTAGTCGGTGGTCGAGTTGCTCGCGTCGATCGCCCAATCCAGAGGTCCCCAGCGCGTATTGCCGGAGAGCTTTCCTTGCCACTCGCGCGTGTCCATGTCACCCTGACCCGACTTCGAGCGGCTGACACCGGCTTTGTAGCGTAGCCGGTAGTCCACCGACGAGAAGAGCTGGCCCCGAATGTAGGGCGACAGACTATAGGTCGAGGTTTCCGTCTGGTTGGCATTCACGTTGACGTTACTGCTTGGGGAGACGGCTCCGAGCGGGGTCAGATACTGCTGCGAAATGTTTCCCATTCCGTCGATGAACAGCCAATCCTCGATCGCCTCTAGCATGCCGACAGCATTCAACGCGTTCTGGTGGTTATTCGCCGAGGACTCGCGCGCATAAAGGTTTTGTGTCAGCCCGTAGCTGAGCCGCAGCTTGCTGCGCGCACCCGCACCGTCGATCGAAATCCCGGGCGTCAGGCTGGTCACGAGATCGCTCGTCCGGTTGCCGCCGGCAGCCAGAAAGACGTTGTCGCTGAGCGTCGCACTGACCGCGAGTGTCGGCGTCACGTGCCAGTTTTCGGCGTACGCCGGGAAAGCTGCCGACAACGCAAGAACACCTGCTCGCCAGGCGCGCGCCGGCAGCAGCGGCTTCCGCGGGTGGTCGGTCTGGCCGAAGACGCGCGCCACTTCGTGCCAACGAGGAATCCGTCCGCCCGCACGCTGGTCGCCGTGTGGCGGGCCAACAGTGGGATCAACTGCGCTCGGAGCCATAACCATAGCCGTAACCGTAGCCATAACCGTAACCGTAACCGTAGCCATCCTGCGTGCTGGCGCGCGCCTGATTGAGCAGCAGGAGTTTGACCGGACACGAATCGATGGCGGCCAAGGCGTGCTTGACGTCATTCTTGGTCGTGCTCTCGGCCCTCACCACAACCACCACCTGCCCCATGTGCGTGGCCAGAACGCGTGCCTCGGTGGTCATCAGCAACGGCGGCGAGTCAAAAATGATGATCCGGTCCGGATAGCGATTAGCCATTTCGTCGAGCAAGGCGATCATCGCTTCGCTGGCAAGAAATTCGGTCGCGCGCTGATGTTGCGTGCCGCTGGGCAGGAGCGTCAGCTTCTCGACGTTGGTCCTCAGCAGTACATCCGACAGGGTGCTGGTTTCATTCGTCAGCACGTCAAGCAGGCCGGCCGACGCGGTCAATCCGAGCATCTTGAGCACCGAGGGTTTGGGCACATCGGCGTCGACCAGCATCACCGTGTTGTCCAGTTCCATGGCAATGCTCATGGCCAGGTTGATTGCCGTAAAGCTCTTGCCTTCGCCGGGCAGCGCGCTGGTAACCATGATCAGGTTGCCACGCCTGATCGGCGCAGCGCCGCGGCCCATCGCATTGGCGATCAGGGGTCGCTTGATTACGCGATACTGATCGGCCAGTTGCGAGCGCGGCGCATCCGGGCTGATCAGACCGATCGTCGCCAGCGTCGCCAGGTCGAGTTCGACCCGGCGCGAAACCATCCCTGTCGGCGCAGCGCTGGCAACGGCCGAAGGTGGCGTGCGTTGTTCCTCTACTTTGGGAGTTGCTGCCGCCGGCGGCTCGGTCACCGCGGCCGGCGGAGCCAACGAAGTGGCCACTGTCGAGTCAGCTTGCGCCGGCTCCGCTGCCGTGTCGCCAGCCGGCTGCGGGATGTCCACTCCCGCCCGCCGTAGTTGTTCCAGGCGCTTGGCGGCTTGTTCGATGAGGCTCATGGATCTTCCTCAGACAGTACGGATGGAAAACACGAACAGAACGACCAGTCCGGCTCCGTAAATCGCGACGAGCGCCACGCTGGCCGCGAGAAAACGAAGCAGATCCTTCTTCTGCCGACGCTTGCTGTCTGCGTTGACCAGCATCGAAACAGTTCCCAGAAGCGGTAGGCCGCACTCTTCGCGCAAGGAACGCGAGTCGAAGAAGACCGGGCGGATCTGACTGGCGGCGAAGGTGGACAGGATACCGGCGGCGAGTGCGAGGACCAGCGTCAGCGGCAACAGCAAGGTGCGATTCGGTGCCACCGGTTTCGGCGAGACGCGCGGCGGGTCGATCAGGCGGAAGTCGACCCCCGCCGTGCTGTCCATTTCGCTACCCATGGTCGCCGATTCGCGGCGCTGAACCAGTTGCTCATAGTTCTTCTTGTTGATGTCGTAATCGCGGTTGAGCTGAGCGAACTCGGCTTCGATCTGCGGAACCAGGTTGATCGACGCCTTCATCCGGTCGTAGCGTGACTGGTACTCGGCAACCCTGGTCTGCAAGGCAGCAACCCTGGCCTCCGTTTCCGACAGGGCAACCTTCAGTTGCTGGTACACCGGATTACTGCTGGCGGCGGTCGATGGACTACTCAGCGCTGTCTTGCGGCGGGCGATGATCTCCTGCTGCTTCTGCTCCTCGAGTTCCTTGATCAGTCGGCGGGTGCTGATCACGTCCGGATGCTGTTCGGTAAAGCGCTGCAGCATGGCGTCCAGGTTACGCCGCATGGCATCAATGCGACCGTCAATCTCGGGCACCGAAACGCCAGCGATTGCCTCGGGCGCGACGGCGTCGGACTGGACGACGGGTTCCTCGCCGACGATCTGGTGCTTCAGCGCATCGCGCGACTCCTGTGCTTCGCGCAGCTCGAGTCGGCTTTGTTCGAGCAATCCAGCCAGCTCGCCCATCCGCGTGAGATGGTCCTTACCTTCCGATCCCTGCAGGTTCAGGTTGCGCAGCTTGAATTCCTTCAGCCGCGACTCGGCCTCTTCCAGCTTCTTCTCGTAAGTCTTGATCTGTTCTTCGAGAAACTTCTTGGCCGACTCGGCGTCGCGGCGTGTGTCGCCTAGGTTGGACTCGACGAAGATCGAGACCAGCGACTGCACGACGCGCTTGGCCTGCTGCGGATTGCTGTCGCGGAAGACGATCGTGTAAATGTTGTCGCGCGTTGTATTCTGGATCTTCAGGGCGGTCATCAGGTCCTCGGCCAGCGCGTCGCGTTCCGCCTTGGATTGAACCTTGAGGTCGAGGTCGGCCATCCGGATGAGCTTGTCGACGTTTGGCCGCGAGATCAGCGTGCGGCTGAGCATCATGACCTGCTGATCGAAGTTCGGTTGCGTCACCAGGCCAGACATCAGCGGCCGCAAGATCGATTGCGTATCGACATAGATGCGGGCCGATGCCTCGTACTTGTCCGGCATGAGCAGGACCAGGGCCACGCTGGCCACGCTGACCACCCAGGCGACGCCCACTCCGAGCCAGCGGCGCTTCCACATGCCGCGCAGCACTGCAGTCGCTTGTCGAAGCAGTTCATCCATTGGATTCAGACTCTAGCAAGAAGATGTGACAAAGGACAAAAGGAGCGGCGGCTACCTTGCGCCGCAGGGCAGAAGGCAGCAACCACCCGGCCAGGCGGGGCAACAGGCCGCCGGCTCAGAACCAGCTCTGCGGGATGATCAGGACATCGCCCGGTCGCATATCGACGTTGGCGGAGATGTCGCCACGTCGGATCAGATCAGCCAGGCGGACGCTGTACTGCGTATTGCCTTCCGCACTGCGCAGCAGCTTGGCGCCGTTGCCGTCAGCGAAGTCGGTCAGACCGCCGACGGCGATCATCACGTCGAGCAGGGTCATGTTTTGCCGGTAGGGAAGGGTCTGCGGTTTGGAGGCCTCGCCGACTACCCTGATCTGCTCGCTTTGCGTTCCGACGAAGCTGGTCACGACGACGGTCACCACCGGGTCGCGGATAAAGGTGCCGAGCGCCTTCTCCATGTCGCGCGCGAGGGCGGTCGGTGTCTTGCCCATCGCCTGCAGGTCTTCGATCAGCGGCGCGGCAATCAGTCCATCCGGGCGCACCGGGACGGTCATCGACAGCTCCGGGTTACGCCAGACGATAATGTTTACGCTGTCGCCGGGTCCGATGATGTAACGATAGTCTGGCGACGCCGCGCTGGTCGGCGCTGGCGGAAACGAGCTGGCACAGCCGCCCACCAGCAGGCCGAAAACGCCAAGGGCAAACCAGCGCAGCCCAGCGCCCAACACAGTACACAGGCGTGTCAACATCCGTTTCTCCTTATCTCCGTTCGCGCTCGGCCGCCGGCTGATTGCGCTGCCGTCTTGCCGGCGCGGCAAGCACATGTTCGATGGGCATCATGCAGAGCGTGACAGTATAGTGGAAATCGCTCGGCAAGCAACGTCGTTCGGCCGCCAGCTCAGCCATCACCGAATGCCTGCAGAATACCTGCTGCGCAGTGCCGCGCGCGTCAATTACTCCACACTTTGCTGCACAGCGCGCCGCAGCGGCTGTGGCTGTGCGCGGGTTGCACGGCAAACATCTACGGCCCGCGCACGTTCAGAGCATCGGCCAGCCGACCGGAGACTGCCGGTGCGAGCGCAGCGGTCAGCAGGATAATCGTGTTGTTGGTGTGATGGCGATTTCACAAGCGAGCCTTCGTTTTCGCAATACGAAACGTGGCGAATAAGGCCATGTTTTCTTGACACAAAAAATATCTCTTATGTCTTATATAAGACTGTTGATTGCGTGGGGAAAGCTCTCTATACTTCTCGCCATTGGTCGCCCGCGCAGTACGTGCCAGGGTCGTTTTCCTGACGCGAGGGTGTCGCCATAGTCCCGACCGCACTTCGTTATCTTTGGAGAGGTAAACCATGAGTACTAGAGAGCAGCAGATCGCCGAGCTGGAGAAAGACTGGGCGGAGAACCCCCGCTGGAAAGGAATCAAACGTGGCTATTCAGCTGCCGATGTCGTCCGTCTGCGCGGCTCCTTCCCGATCGAGTACACCGTGGCCCGGCGCGGCGCCGAAAAGCTGTGGCATCTCGTCAATAACGAACCCTACGTCAACTGCCTTGGCGCGCTGACCGGTGGCCAGGCGATGCAGCAGGTGAAAGCGGGGGTCAAGGCGATCTACCTTTCGGGCTGGCAGGTTGCCGCCGACAACAACTCGTACGCTGCAATGTATCCCGACCAGTCGCTCTATCCCGTGGATTCGGTGCCGAAAGTGGTCGAACGGATCAACAACTCGTTCCGCCGCGCCGACGAGATCCAGTTCTCGAAGGGCGTCAACCCCGGCGACCCGGGCTATATCGACTACTTTGCGCCGATTGTCGGCGACGCGGAAGCCGGTTTTGGCGGTGTGCTGAACGCCTTCGAGCTGATGAAGGCGATGATTCGCGCTGGCGCTGCCGGCGTTCACTGGGAAGACCAGCTCGCTTCGGTGAAGAAGTGCGGTCATATGGGCGGCAAGGTTCTGGTGCCGACGCAGGAAGCCGTGCAGAAGCTGATTGCCGCCCGCTTTGCTGCCGACGTCTGCGGCGTTCCGACGCTGGTCATTGCCCGCACCGACGCCGAAGCAGCCGACCTGCTGACTTCCGACTGCGACAGCAACGACCAGCCCTTCGTCACCGGCGAGCGCACTTCGGAAGGCTTCTACAAGACGCGCAAGGGTCTGCAGCAGGCGATTTCGCGTGCCGTCGCCTACGCCGAATACGCCGACATGGTCTGGTGCGAAACCGGTACGCCCGACCTCGACTTCGCGCGCAAGTTTGCCGAGGCTGTGCGCACCGCCTATCCGGGCAAACTGCTCGCCTATAACTGCTCGCCGTCGTTCAACTGGAAGAAGAACCTGGACGACGCGACGATCGCCAAGTTCCAGAAGGAACTCGGCGCGATGGGCTACAAGTACCAGTTCATCACGCTGGCCGGCATCCACAACATGTGGTACCACATGTTCGATCTCGCACAGGACTACGTGGCGCGCGGCATGACCGCCTACGTCGAGAAGGTGCAGGAACCCGAGTTCGCCGCGCGCGAGCGGGGCTACACCTTCGTTTCACACCAGCAGGAAGTTGGCACCGGGTATTTCGACGAAGTGACGACGGTCATCCAGGGCGGCGCGTCGTCGGTCACCGCGTTGACCGGTTCGACCGAAGAAGAGCAGTTCCACTAAAGAGCGCATTCCCGGCCGACGTCCCTCCGTCGGCCGGCCGAGGTTCTGGATAGGGAACGAAAAAGCCGCGTGCGAGCGCGGCTTTTTCGTTCCGGCCACTCGGTCTACGGCTTGCTGGCCGCTGCCGAACGACGCTGCGGCAGCCCGCCTAGGCCCGTGCCAGACAGTTGCGATAGCGCGTGTCAACCCGGCGAGCGAACCACTCGGTGGTCAGCGGACGGGTGATCTTCGGACTCTTCAGGGCAATCCGCGGCAGCATCTCACGCGCCGCCAGCCCTCCGCCGCTCGTGTCGGCGAGTAGATAGACGCGCTGGTAGAGCGCACTTTGTTCGAAAGCCAGCGTCTTTTCCAGCAGGAGGTCACGCCCGATCGCCGCCTCGCTCAGCCCCAGGCGCGCGCGCAAGGCGAGCACGGCGCGTTGCGTGGCGCTGCTTTCGGCGGTTGGTTGACCGTCCTTGTAGCGCAGCAGATCGCCGTCAAGCTCTAGCGGTTGGCCACCCAGACGGCTAACGGCGGCCTGAAACGCGGCGTTGCGGCTGGCGTAACGTCCGGCGTTGAAGTCGGCAAAGCGATGCAGCATCTGCCGGTAGGTCGTCGGATAATCGAGCAGGAAGGCGATGCCGAAGTAGACGCCGCCGCGCCGGGTGAACACCTCGTCGCGTACGCTGCCGCTACGCCGATACGGATAGGGTCGGCGGCGCAACTGTTCCTCGGCGAATTCTATGCTGACCTGCATCGGGCCGCCGGTGCGCACCGGATTGTAGCCCGAGAACAAGGTCTTGCCGAAAGGCAACTCGGAGATCATGTCGTCGAACAGCGCGTTCATCTGTTTCTCGGTACGCAGCGCGTCGATGCGTGCCTTGTAGCTGCGCCCATCGGGTGAAGGCTTGAGCAGGGCAAGCTCGACGACGAGCTTGGGGATACCATAGCTCGTGCGTCTTCGCTCGATCTCCCGCCAGACGATGCGACCCAGACCAGCCACCGGCGGGTCGGCGACGAAACCCGATTCCTGTTCGATGACGGCCATCGCCGCACACAGCTTTTCCGGTATCAGCGGCAACTGCAGGGCGTCAAAGGCGGTGGCGATGTCGGCGGCCCACGCCGAGCGGTCGCCCACGTTGGCGGGCAGCAGGCGGCTGACCAGGGCGCGTGCCTCGCCGGAATCGGCGGGCAGCAGCACCAGCGGCGCGCGCGCTGGCGGCTGCTGCTGCGCGGCGGTCGCTGGCGGCGGCAAGGGCAGTGGCGTTGGCGCCGGCTGAGGCTTTGCCGTCTCGCGCGGTGGCGAAGGCAATGGCAGCGGCGAAGGCAGCGGTAGCGTCGACGAGGGCGCCGGGCGAACCGGTGGCGATGGCCGCGATTCAAAGCTGCCATCGCTGGCGCACCCGGACAGGCCGGCGGCGACCACCAGACAGGCGATCAGGCTGCGCCGCCGATGCCGGCAGTCCGGCGAGCGCGCGGCTCGCCCCGGCGTGTCCGGCCTATTCACCGGCGACTCGGCCCTCACGCCGCAAGTCCGCTCCTCCCGAGAGGACACCGGCACGATGCCGCCGAATCGCTTGCAGGCCGCTCACCATGCCGATCTCCTTGACCTCGTGGCCGCGCGCCTGCAGCGCTTCGCTGGTCGATGGCGGGAAACGCTTTTCTTCGAGCAGGGTCGGTCCGTTCAGCGAGCCGAAGTTGGGCAGGTCGATCGCCTGTTGCAGCGGGAAGCCCCAGTTCAGCGTGGCGTAAAGCAGCTTGGCCGTGTAGTGGATGATCAGCGCGCCGCCCGGCGAGCCGCCGCTGAGCACGAGATCGCCGCTATCGTCGTCAAAGACCAGCGTCGGACTCATCGACGAGCGCGGGCGCTTGCCGGGCTGGACGCGGTTGGCGATCGGCACGCCGTTGGCGTCGGTCGGGGCAAAGGAAAAATCGCTCAACTCGTTGTTGAGCAGAAAGCCCCGGACCATCTGACGCGCGCCGAAAGCATCCTCGATCGTCGTCGTCATCGCCAGCGCGTTGCCATAGGCGTCGACGATGCTCAGGTGCGAGGTGCCCTGCTCGAACTGTTCGGGCATCGGCGCGTAGCTCAGCATCGCCCCGCGCGGCTGACCCGGTGGCGCGACGCGCATGCTTTGCTCGCCGATCAGTTGCGCGCGCGCGAACAGGTAATCCGGGTTGATCAGGGACTGCCAGCCGTCGGCCGGCGCGGCGACGAAGTCCGGATCGGCGACGTACTGCGCGCGGTCGGCGAAAGCGAGGCGCGCGGCCTCGGTGTAATAGTGCAGCCAGAGCGGGTCTTCCGCCTTCAGGCTCGCGGCTCCCGTCTGTTCGAGGATGCCGAGGATCTGGGCGATGGCGATGCCGCCCGAGCTGGGTGGCGGAAAACCGCAGATGCGGTAGGTGCGCGGCGGTTCGACTTCCTTCGGCGAATAGCGGTGGCAGAGCGGCGTCCGCTTTTTCGCCTGATAGGCAGCCAGATCGGCCAAGCTGAGGCGGCCCGGGTTGGCGTGCTTCTGCACCTTGTCGACGATCGCCTGGGCGATGTCGCCCTCGTGCAGCGCGCGGGCGCCTTCGCTCGCGATGCGCCGCAGGACGGCCGCCAGTTCCGGATTGCGCAGGATGCTGCCGACCGCCCGTGGCTCGCCGTCGGCGCCGTAGAAATACGCCGCGGCGCTCGGGTCGCGTGCCAGATGCGGGTCGCTGCGCAATTGCTCGTGCAGGCGCCGGCTGACCGGGAAACCGCCCTCGGCCAGCGCGATCGCCGGGCCGAACAGACTTCCCCAGGGCAGCCTGCCGTACTCGGCATGCGCCATTTCGAGCATGCGCAGCGTGCCCGGAACGCCGACTGCGCGGCCGCCGATGATCGCTTCGTGAAAAGTCATCGGCTGCCCGTCGGGCTTCAGGAACAGCTTCTCGCTGGCCGCCGCCGGTGCCGTTTCGCGGCCGTCGTAAGCCAGCGTGCGGCGCCCGTCGTCGTGCAGCAGGAAGGCGCCGCCGCCGATACCGCTCGACTGCGGTTCGACCAGCGTGAGCACCATTTGCGCGGCAATGGCGGCGTCCACCGCCGAACCTCCGGCGTGCAGCATCTGTTGTCCGGCCTCGCTGGCCAGCGGATGCGCCGTGGCCACGGCATACTTGCGGCCGCGCCAGCCAGTCGGGGCAACCTCGCCGGTGGCAGTTTTCGCCGGCTGCAGCTCGCTGTCCGCGGCGTTCGGCGTCGGCGTGCTCGAACAGGCGGCAGCCAGCAGCGCGGCAAGGAAGAGAAGGGAGAGGGAGACAGGTTTCATGGCGGGCCTCCAGGTCGACGTATCCCGAATTTGTCTCATTCAAGCCACCTGTGCGTCAAGCGACATTTGCTCCCCGGCTGGCCGCGCGGCGCTACCATCAATCATGCAGGACGTCGCCGACGATTGGCTGCCGACTTGCGTGCAACAATGTATTAGTATATCCTAATATTCATGCCGAACGACACTCGACCCGTCTCCCGCCCGATTGCTCAGCGGATCGTCCACCGACCCTCAGGCCGACTCGCCGGCGTCGGCCGCCTGCTGTTCGCCGCCGGCTTGGCGGCGGCGTCGGCTGCCGCCCACGGACAGGCGACAAACGACACCCTCGTGCAGGCGAAAGCCGTCGAGGCGAGCCTGTCGGCCGACGCGGTCGTCGAGGCGGCGCGTCAGGCGACGGTCGCGGCGCAGGTCTCCGGTCGGTTGGTCGAAGTGCATGTCGATGCCGGCCAGAGCGTGCGCAAGGGCGACCTGCTGATGCGCATCGACGCGCGCGAAGCGAGCGAGGCAGCGGCGGCGGCGGCCGCGTCGTATATCAATGCCCGGGCCAACCATGAACGGCTGCTCAGACTGCAGCGGCAGGGCTTCATCAGTCAGGCCGCGCTCGACAAGGCCAAGGCCGAGTTCGACGCAGCGTCGGCGACGCACAAACAGGCAAGCGTCGGCGTCAGCCACGCGACAGTGCGCGCGCCGATTGGCGGCGTCGTCGCCGAGCGGCTGAGCGAACTCGGTGAAATGGCGACCCCGGGCAAACCGCTGCTCTCGATCTACGATCCGCAGAGCCTGCGCCTGAGCGCGGGCATCGCGCAACACCGCCTGCCGCAGATCCGCCGTGTGCGCCAGGCGCGCATCGAATTTCCCGGCCTGGGCAAGTGGCTGGAGGCGAGCAGCGTCAGCCTGCTGCCCAGCGCCGATCCGTCAACGCACGTCTCGCTGGTGCGCGTCGGCTTGCCTGAAGCGGCACGCGAGATCGTTCCCGGCATGCACGCGCGCGTGCACTTCGTGCTCGGCAGCGCTCCCCGGCTGAGCATTCCGCAAGCCGCTGTCGTCCGCCGCGGCGAGATCACCGCGGTCTATGTCCGGCAGGCAGACGGCAAGCTGACGCTGCGCCAGTTGCGCCTGGGCGAAGCGGTCAGCGAGAACGAAGTCGAGGTGCTCGCCGGCCTGCACGCGGGCGAGCGCATCGCGCTCGATCCGCGCCAGGCGGCCGTCGAACTGAAGTCCGCCAAACCGGCGGAACGCTAGGCGATGGGCGTCTCCGGGCGCATCGCCCGCCTCTTCGTCAGTTCGCAGATGACCCCGCTGCTGGCGCTCGTCGCGCTGCTGCTTGGCGTCTTTGCGACGCTGATCACACCGCGCGAAGAAGAGCCGCAGATCGACGTGACGATGGCCGACATCCTCATCCCCTTCCCCGGGGCATCGGTGCGCGACGTTGAAAGCCTCGTGACCACGCCGGCCGAGCAGGTGCTCTCGCGCATGTCCGGCGTCGAGCACGTCTATTCCATGGCGCGTCCGGGAATGGCCGTGGTTACCGTGCAGTTCGCCGTCGGCGTCAAGTACAACGACGCCGTCCTGCGCCTGCACGAAACAGTGAACTCGAACCGCGACTGGCTGGCGCCCAACCTCGGCGTCGGTGAGCCGATCATCAAACCGAAGGGGATAGACGACGTGCCGATCGTCGCGCTGACCTTGTGGACGGCCGATGCGCAGCGCTCGGCCTTCGAACTGCAGCAGGTGGCGCGCGCGCTCGAGATCGAGCTCAAGCGCAGCAAGGGAACGCGCGACGTATCGACGATCGGCGGCCCCGGCCATGTCGTGCGCGTGCTCATCGACAGCCGGCGGATGAACGCCTTCGGCCTCACGCCGCAGGATCTGAGCACAGCGTTGCGCAGCAGCAACGTCCTGCAATCGACCGGCAGCCTGGTCGCCGGCAACCGCGAAGTGCTCGTGCAGACGGGCCAGCATCTGGAGTCGGCGGCCGCCGTGCGCCAGCTCGTCGTCGCCGTCCGCGGCAAGGCTGACGACCGCCGGGCGGTCGCGCTGGGTGACGTCGCCGAGGTCGAGGACGGGCCCGATCAGCCGCAGCGCATCGTCTGGTTTGCCACGCGCAGCGGCGAACACCCGGCGGTCACGCTACAGATTTCCAAGAAGCCCGGCGTCAACGCGGCAGACGTTGCGAACGAACTGATCGGCCGCGTCGAAGCGCTCCGCGGCACGGTGATTCCGGAAGGAATCGAAGTCGCGGTGACGCGCAACTATGGCGAAACGGCGACCGACAAGGCGCGCAAGCTGATCGGCAAGCTCGCTTTCGCCACCGCCTTCGTCGTCCTGCTGGTCTTCTTCACGCTCGGCCGCCGCGAAGCGCTGATCGTCGGCCTGGCCGTCGGGCTGACCCTCGCCGCAACGCTCTTCGCCTCGTGGGCCTGGGGCTTCACGCTCAACCGGGTCTCGCTTTTCGCGCTGATTTTCTCGATCGGCATTCTGGTCGACGACGCCATTGTCGTCGTCGAGAACATCCATCGGCGGCAGACGCTGCAGCCCGAGCTGCCGCTCCTTGAACTGATTCCGCCAGCGGTCGACGAAGTCGGCGGGCCAACCATCCTTGCCACGCTGACGGTGATCGCCGCGCTCCTGCCGATGGCCTTCGTCAGCGGTCTGATGGGGCCGTACATGAGCCCCATTCCGATCAACTCGTCGCTCGGCATGTTCATCTCGCTCGCCGTCGCCTTCGTCGTCACGCCCTGGCTGGCCGCCCGCCTGCTGGCGCATGCCGCGCCGCAATCTACAACCAGCGCGCCGCCGCGGATCAGCCGTCTGGAAGCCCTCTTCCGGCGGCTGCTCGCGCCCTTCCTCGAGGTGCGCACGGGGCGTCGCGCGCGACATGCATTGCTCTTCGCCGTCGTCCTGCTGATCGCCGGGTCGCTCTCGCTCGCCGCCTTCAAGCTGGTCGTCCTGAAAATGCTGCCGTTCGACAACAAGAGTGAATTCCAGGTCGTCCTCGACATGCCGGCCGGCACGCCGCTCGAAGAAACCGCCCGCGTCCTGCGCGAGATCGGCAGCGAAGTTCTCAAGCTGCCCGAAGTCAGCGACTATCAGGCCTACGCCGGCAGCGCCGGCCCGATCAACTTCAACGGCCTGGTCCGCCAGTACTATCTGCGCGCGGCGCCCGAACTGGGCGACCTGCAGGTGAATCTGGTCGACCGTCGGCAACGCGCCCGGCAAAGCCACGCCATTGCCAGCGAGTTGCGCCCGATCGTCGAAGAGATCGGCCGCCGTGCAGGCGGTAACGCCAAAGTGGTCGAAGTCCCGCCCGGTCCGCCGGTGCTCTCGCCGATCGTCGCCGAGGTCTACGGGCCGGACTACACCGGCCAGATCGCCGTCGCCCGGCAGGTGCGCCAGGTCCTCGCCGCGACGCCCGACCTGGTCGGGGTCGACGACTCGATCACCGCCGACGGCGAAAAGATCGTCCTGCACGTGCTGCAGAACAAGGCGGCACTGCTCGACGTGGCACCCGCCGACGTGGTCGAGGTCGTCCGCCTGGCGCTCGCCGGCGAGGACATCACGCCGCTGCACAACAGCACTGCGAAGTTCGAGATCCCGGTGCGCATTTCGCTTCCGGCGGAAGAGAAAGGGAGCCTCGACAACCTGCTCGACCTGCGCGTGCGTGCGCGCAGCGGACGCCTGGTCGCCGTTTCCGAACTCGTCGAAGTGCGCTCGGTAGTACGCGAGAAGACCGTCTATCACAAGGACCTGCTGCCGGTCGTCTATGTCGTCGCCGACATGGGCGGCAAGCTCGACTCGCCGCTCTACGGCATGTTTGCCGCGCGCAGCGAGCTCGCCGGGCGCCCGCTCGACGGCGTCGCCGGCGCGGCCGGAACGCTTGGCGAGTGGTTCATCCGCCAACCGGCAGCGCCCGACGCCGGCTTCGCGATCAAATGGGACGGCGAGTGGCAGGTCACCTACGAAACCTTCCGCGACATGGGAATCGCCTACGCCGTCGGGCTGATCCTGATCTACCTGCTGGTCGTCGCGCACTTTCACAGCTACCTCGTGCCGCTGATCATCATGGCGCCGATCCCGCTGACGATCATCGGCGTCATGCCCGGACACGCGCTGCTCGGCAGCCAGTTCACAGCGACTTCGATGATCGGCATGATCGCGCTCGCCGGCATCATCGTGCGCAACTCGATCCTCCTCGTCGACTTCATCCGGCAGCAGACCGGCGAGGGAGTCGACTTCGCCGAAGCGATCGTTCAGTCGGCCGCGGTGCGCGCCAAACCGATCGCGCTCACCGCGCTGGCCGCCATCCTCGGCGCGCTGTTCATCCTCGACGACCCGATCTTCAACGGCCTGGCGATCAGCCTGATCTTCGGCATCCTGGTTTCCACGCTGCTCACGCTGATCGTCATCCCGGTTCTCTACTACGCCGCTTTCCGCAAGGAGCACAGCACATGACCACCGATCGCGCCATACGCATCATGGCAGGCAGTTTCGTCCTCATTTCGCTCGCCCTCGGCATCGTCGAGAGCCCACTCTTCGTCTCGCGCCATTTCCTCTGGTTCACCGCCTTCGTCGGCGCCAACCTGCTGCAGAGCGGCTTCACCGGCTTCTGTCCGGCAGAAAGCATCATGCTCAAGCTGGGAATGAAGCGCCTCGGCTGATACCGCTGGCGCTTCGCGCCGAGCGGGTGCGGGAGCGTTCGCCGACCGCGGCTCGCTGTACGTCTTATCCTGCACGCTAGCATCCTAGCCTGGCGTCCAGTTTCTGGCTGAGAAAGGCGAGACCAAGCGGCCGGCGGGGAAGCCGCGCGAGCGTGCGAGCCACCTTCAGGCCGCCCTTCAGCCGCGCTTTTTCCGGCCCTTCCCCCTTTCTACGCCTTCCTTCTCCCTTCTCTGCTCGCTTCGGCCGTAGCCAGCAGGGCGCTGGCACAGCTTTCGCTAAGTTTTGCTGGCTCGCACCCTCGCTGCACTGCCCACGGGTCGGGGATCACCCTCCCGCCGGTGCGCCGGGGCCGGACTTCGGTCTGTTGTCCCGCCGCATGCCGCAGCAGCGCAAGCGCGAGCAACGGCGAGCCCGTCGGGGGCTTGCCGGGTTCGATTCCCGGATCGCCACGATTGGATAGCTCAATCGGGTAGAGCAACCGCGCAAGCGGCGTGTCGCGGGTTCGAATCCCGCTCCAGAAGCAACAAAAGGCAGTACCCGCCGGTTGCGGCCAGCGCAAGCAGCCGCCGTCGGTCTGGCCAGCTTCGTCGTCCGCCTCGGCGGCAGCGCACTGCGGCCGGTAGCCAGGAGAACGACGCCGTCGGCGCACCAGCGCTGGCGGCCGGCGAGTTCCGCGCTGCCGGGCGAGTGCTGCCCCGTCGGGGCCGACCACGCTGCCCGCCAGACCGGCGCTCGCCGGCAAACGAACAAGCCGCACTACCCGGAGTCACTCGGAGGAACAAGACCATGTTGAAAAGATTCGTCGTCAAGAAAAGCGAGCAAGGCGCCCTGTTCCGGGACGCCGATTTCGAGCGCCTGCTGCCGGCCGGCCGGCACCACTTCTTCGATCCGCTGGGCCGCCTGTCGCTCACCACCTGGCCGCTCGGCGCGCCGATGACCGACACAGCGCTCGCCGACTACCTCTTGCAGCAGCAGCCGGCGAGCGCGACGGCGCATCTTGAAGTGATGGAACTGAACGAGGACGAGGCCGGCCTGCGCTACGAAAACGACGTTCTGGTCGAAGTGCTGCCGCCCGGAAGTCGGCGCTTCTTCTGGAAAGGGCGCGTCCGGCACCGCCTGCAGCGCGTCGATCTGAAGGACGCGTACGTCGTTGCGCCCGCTCTCGCCACGCACCTGGCGCAACCGGCCTTGCGCGAGCGCGCGATCGTCGGCTTGACCGGTCTCTTGCTCGTTCAGGTGCCGGCGTATCACTGCGCCGTGCTGCGCGTAGACGGCAAGGTCGCGCGCCTGTTGCCGCCCGACAGACACGCCTTCTGGCGCTTCAACCGCGAAATTCAGGTCGAGCTGGTCGACGCGCGCTGGCAGACGATGGAGGTCAGCGGGCAGGAGATCCTGTCACGCGACAAAGTCGGCCTGCGCGTGAACCTGGCCGCCACCTGGCGTTTCAGCGACGTGTTGCTGGCTTTCGAGAAGCTCGCCAAACCAGCCGAACACCTCTACCGCGAGCTACAGTTCGGGCTGCGCGCGGCGGTCGGAACGCGCCTGCTCGATGAATTGCTGGACAACCGGCAACTCATCGACGAACTGGTCGGCGCGCACGTGCGCCGCAAGTTCGACGGCTTCGGCGTCGAAATCGGCAGCGTCGGCGTCAAGGACATCGTTCTGCCCGGCGAAATGAAAGCGATTCTCGCCAAGGTCGTCGAGGCGGCCAAGGCAGCCGAAGCCAACGTCATCCGCCGGCGCGAGGAAACGGCGGCGACGCGTTCGCTGCTCAATACCGCCAAGGTGATGGAAGACAACCCGACGGCGCTGCGCCTGAAGGAGCTGGAAACGCTCGAACGGGTGGCCGAGAGGATCGACCGCATCTCGGTCTTCGGCGGGCTCGAGCAGGTGCTGCACGGCCTGGTCAGCCTGCGCAGCGCTTGAGCAAAGGTTGCCGTCCCGGCGGGCCGAGCCGACGTGCGCCAGGTTCGGTCCGCCGCCGAGGTTTCGTTCCACGGCGGCCGATTCGGTGGATAATCGCCGTTGCCGGCAAGACTTGCCGAGCGCGCACAGCCTCAGAGGGACACTCAATTGGCAGCTCATAGTGCAGATGGGTACGATGTCTTCCTCTCGCATCGTTCGCCCGACAAACCGATCGTCGAACGCCTGGCGGAAAAGCTCGTCGAGGAGGCGCAGATCAGTCCGTTTCTCGACCGCTGGCACCTGATCCCGGGGGAACCCTGGCAGGAGAGCCTCGAGCAGGCGCTCAACCGGAGCCGCTGCGTCGCCGTCTTCGTCGGCCCGAGCGGGGTCAACTCCTGGGAAAACGAGGAGATGCGAGCGGCGCTGAGCAAGCGCGTGCAGGAGAACAGAAACAGCTTCCGGGTCATTCCGGTCCTCCTGCCGGGCGCCGACCAGGAGGCGAAGGACAAGTTGCCCGCGTTCCTGCTGCGCTTCACCTGGGTCGATTTCAGCGCCGGAATCGACGACCCGGTCGCCTTTTCGCGCCTCGTCGCCGGCATCCGCGGACAGGCGCCCGGCCGTACCGGCGTGTCGAAGCTGTCGGCCGCATCGCCGTATCTGCGCAAGAGCGTGCGCCAGATCATGGCCGATGTCCTGCGCCGGGACGGGATCGAACTGGCCACAGTCCCGCTCGGCGCCGGCGCGACGATCAGAACGCTCATCCGGCGCTGCCAGCTTCAGTACCCTGAGCTGGCAGCGGACGAAGTGGCGCGCAAACTGATGGCCGCACGCGCGATCGCCTACGAAGAAAAGTACGCGCAGCGCAGCCCGCAGGAAGACGAGCGCTACCGCGCCGCCGACGAGTGGGAGGCCGAGCTGAACACGCTCCTGCGGCATGTCGGCATGCGCGACCCGGCCCGCTGCCGGACAATCAACGTGGGTATCGGCAACGGCCTGGAGAATCCGTTCTTCTACAAGGACTTCAAGCAATTGGTCGGGGTCGACCTGGCGGCCGGGGCGCTCGCCAAGGCGGCGCAAGCGATCCCCACGCTCGACCCGCGCTGCAGCGAAGCCGAAAACCTGCACGGTGTGAGCAGCCATGCCTTCGACCTCTATCTCTCGCTGCGCACGTATCAGTCGAGCTTCTTCGATATCGGCGAGTCGCTTTTCCAGGCCTGCCGCGTTCTCGCCGGCGGCGGCCGGGCGGTGATCTCGATCCCCTACGTCTACGTCGACCAGGGACGCCTGCTCAACGGCCTCCTGCGCCCGGGCGGACACGACCTCGATCCTGATCTGCCCTACGAGATCGCCGATACCGTCCGGCGCGGTCTGCAGACCCTCGGTTTCGAACAGATCGGCCTGCACACCGGGTTGTTCGAAATCTACGTCTATGGCACGAAGACAAGCTGAGCGACCGGCTTGCTGCTGACTCGTGCGCGTCAGCCCGATCGCGGTTGACGACCACGCGTGGCCCGGTTTTCGTCGGCCAGTTCGCCGCTTGCACACGGACCTGAAGGGCACCGGCAAGCGTAGCCCGGCCTTGCCGGCGAGCGAGCGACACGACGACGATCCCGGACGCTACGGCAATGAACGCTGACGCCGCCGGCTCCCCGGTGCGCCTGCTCAGTCTCGGCGATGCCGCCTGGACCGTCGAGTTCGGCACCGCGATCGATCCCGCCATCCATGGCCGCGTGCTCGGTTTCCGCGCCCTGCTCGAGGCGCTGTCGAGCGCTGGGCGTCTGGCCCGCCAGAGCGTGATCGCCGCGGCTACGAACAGCCGCTGGCACATCCCGGTCTGCTTCGGCGCCAACTGCGCGCCCGATCTGGCCGATGTGGCTGCCGCCGCGCGAATGACCCCGCAGGCCGTCGTGCAGTCGAACCCACTGCAGCGCGCCGGAGACCGCTGATGCACGCCCTGATCGAAGTCGTTGCCGCAGGCGAGGCCGCCACCCTGCAGGACCGTGACCCCTTCGGGTATCGCCACATCGGCGCGTGTCTCCGGTGCGCTCGACCGCGATCTGATGAGCGCGGCGAACGCCCTGCTCGCCAACGACGCGAACGCCGCAGTTCTCGACGTCTGCCTGGACGGACCGACGCTGCAGGCGCTGTCGGGCCCCGTGCGCAGCGTGCTGGCCGACGAACTCAGCGGCAAGCGCCTGCATTGCCGCATCGGTAGCATCTGTGTCCATGGTGATGGACCTGAAGCCGTGGCAACCGCGCGTCTCCTCCGCGACCGCCTGTTGGCTGAAGCTTGCACGCTGGTCGCCGTGACCGAAATGTCTGGCTAAGCACGCGGCTTGATCGGCCTCGCGCTGACCTGCACGACGCCGTGGGCGAATCGATGCCTCCGGTAGCCACCCCGGATGACGGTGGAACAAGCACACCGGGAAGCGACGTCACACTAGGAGATAGGGACAACGGCTGGACGTAGCCATCGAAAGCCATGTCTGCATCACCGGCACTTCGCTCCACAAGGCGAGCGGGCAAGGAAAAATGATCGACTTGCCTCTCGCCGGTCGTGCACGCGATGAGGTCGCGCCTTCAACGAAGCCCGCTCCGAAGAGCGGGATGAGACGAGCTGCAAAATCGGTTTTCGCGCTTCGGCGCCCACCTTCAACGAAGCCCGCTCGGAAGCGGCATTATGGAGCAACCCCCCTGTCAGCCCGCCAGCTTCGCGAAAATAGTCCTGTTTTCAATGAACAGGAGCACTTTTCATGGCAGACCTTGACGTGGTAGCCGCCCTGACCAGGAAGCGCGCTGAGCTGGCCGACCTGATCGAGCATCAACAGAAGGAACAGAAGGAAATAGAGCGTTTGACGGAAGTTCTCGCCCACATTGAGGCGACCGTCACGCTGTTTTCCTCAGACTTCGAGCTGCGTACCGGGGCCAAGGCACGGCCGGTTCGAAACCGCTTTTTCGGTCCAGGCGAATGCCAGCGGATGGTCCTGGACATCTTTCGTGAGGCGCAAGGCGCGGCGCTGAGCAGCCGCCAGAT
>WBZM01000233.1_pt1 | contig 89778 bp, 70 predicted proteins | sample 5204271 | NCBI WGS metagenome assembly WBZM01 (sample SAMN12344346, study PRJNA552823) | activated sludge metagenome | biome: Activated sludge suspended growth; feature: Nitrification reactor; material: Wastewater; isolation source: activated sludge from nitrification reactor of wastewater...
AACCCTGTTTATTCCCTTTACCTTATTGATAATTTCGTTAGAAACAATACTTAAAAATTCATAAGGCAGATGTGCCCAGTCGGCAGTCATACCATCGGTACTGGTAACCGCTCTGATGCAGATAGCATTTTCATAAGTACGCTCATCGCCCATAACACCAACTGAGTTAACAGGTAAGAAAATAGCTCCTGCCTGCCACACTTTCTGATAGAGGTTATGTTTATGTAATAAGGAAATAAAAACATGATCGGCTTCCTGCAACATGCGTACCTTTTCAAAACTTATATCGCCTAATATTCTAATACCTAATCCGGGACCCGGGAATGGGTGACGGTTCAACAACTCTTCTTTTAACCCCATCTCCTTGCCCACCTTTCGTACTTCATCTTTAAAAAGTGATCGCAATGGCTCAACAATTTTAAGATTCATTTTTTCAGGAAGTCCGCCTACATTATGATGTGATTTAATTGTTGCCGAAGGTCCTTTTACAGATACAGACTCAATAACATCAGGATAAATAGTGCCCTGAGCCAACCATTTTACATCAGAAATTGTATGCGCTTCTTTATCAAAAACTTCAATAAATACCCTGCCAATGGTTTTCCTTTTTTGCTCCGGATCCGAAATGTTTTTTAATGCTCCATAAAATACTGAGGCTGCATCTACACACTTTATATTCAACCCTAATGGTTTGAAAACTTCCATAACATGATGTGCTTCATTTTTTCGTAGCAGCCCATTATCAATAAAAATACAATACAGATTTTTTCCTATGGCTTTATGAAGCAGTAATGCTGCCACACTTGAATCAACACCGCCTGATAGCCCGAGAATAACTTTATCGTTCTTTAACTTCTCTTGCAACTGTGCAACTGTTTCATCTACGAATGACGAAGGTGTCCAATCGCCACGGCAACCACAAATATTATAGACAAAATTGGCCAACATTTTTTTACCATCCGTGCTGTGATAAACTTCGGGGTGATATTGAAAGCCATAAACAGCCAAATGCTTATGTCTGAAAGCTGCAACCGCAACATCATCAGTCTGTGCTATGACTTCAAAGTCATTACCTGCACTGCGAATGGTGTCTGCATGCGACATCCACACCTGACTGTTGTCGCTGACATCATTAAAAATTTCATCATCGAAATTAATTTTAAGAATTGCACGCCCATATTCTCTGATTTTTGAAGCCACCACTTCACCCTGATGCTGATGTGCAAGTAGTTGTGCTCCGTAACACAGGCCCAACACAGGTGTTTTACCAAAAAAACTTTTAGTATCAATAAAAGGAGCCAGACTGTCCCGAACAGAAAATGGGCTTCCGGAAAAAATAACTCCTTTAATAGAATCACTCATTTCCGGTAGGTGGTTATAAGGATGAATCTCACAATATACATTAAGCTCACGCAGCCTTCTGGCAATTAGTTGTGTGTATTGTGAGCCAAAGTCAATGATCAGTATGGTTTGGTGCATGGGCAAATGTAAGCAGAAAAGCAGAAACAGAAATATCTGTTTTTTTTAGCGACATGGATAGTTAATTATCTTTGCGCAAATTTTTTAAGAATGAAAATAACTTTTCCGGATAAAAATGTCAGAGAATATCCTGATGGAACCACCGCAATGGATATAGCCAAGAGCATCAGCGAAGGGCTTGCACGCAACGTTCTTGCTGCAAAAATTAATGGTCAGGTGTCAGACCTTTCAAGACCTATAAACAATGATGCATCTTTAGAATTATTGACATGGGATAGTCAGGATGGGAAAAATACGATGTGGCATTCATCGGCACATTTAATGGCAGAAGCGTTGGAGTTTTATTTTCCGGGAATCAAATTCTGGGTTGGACCTCCTGTTGAAAACGGCTTTTATTATGATGTGGACTTAGGCGGCAAGCAAATTTCAAGCGATGACTTTAAGAAGATTGAAGACAAAATGATTGAGCTTGCCAGAAAAAACAATGTCTATATCAGAAAAGAAGTTCCCAAGCAGGAAGCTATCGCTTATTTCACCGAAAAAAATGATGAGTATAAATTAGACTTACTTCAGAACCTTGAAGATGGTAATATCACTTTCTACACACAGGGTAATTTCACTGACTTATGTCGTGGACCTCATATTCCACATACAGGTTATATTAAAGCGGTTAAGTTGATGAACCTTGCCGGGGCTTACTGGAAAGGTGATGAAAAAAACAAACAGCTAACACGTATTTACGGCATTACTTTTCCAAAGCAGAAAGAGTTGGATGAATACCTGGCAATGCTGGAAGAGGCCAAAAAGCGCGACCACAGAAAGTTAGGCAAAGAACTTGACATCTTTATGTTTGATGATGAAGTTGGACCCGGCTTGCCTTTATGGCTGCCTAATGGCGGTGTCTTAATTGAGCAGTTGGAAAATCTGGCCAAACGTACTGAAAATGAAGCAGGCTACAAGCGTGTTCGTACACCTCATTTAGCCAAGGAAAGTATGTATTTAACTACAGGGCATCTTCCATACTATGCAGAAAGCATGTTTCCGCCAATGGAAATGGATGGAGAAAAGTACTATCTGAAGCCAATGAACTGCCCGCACCATCATAAAATTTTTGGAAATCTGAATGCCAGCTACCGTGATTTACCCATTCGATTGGCCGAGTACGGCACCTGTTATCGTTATGAACAATCTGGAGAATTGTTTGGATTGATGCGTGTACGTTGCCTTCAGATGAACGATGCCCATATTTATTGTACCGAAGAACAGTTTGCTTCTGAATTTAAGGCAGTTAACGACATGTACTTAAAGTATTTTAAAATCTTCGGAATTGAGAAATACATCATGCGCTTTTCGACCCATTCGCCTGAAAAATTAGGAAAAAAATATGTTAATGAGCCCGAACTTTGGCTAAAAACTGAAGATATGGTAAGACGCGTATTGATAGAATCTAATATTCCATATATTGAAGTACCTGATGAAAGTGCTTTTTACGGGCCTAAGATAGATGTACAGGTTTGGAGTGCCATTGGTCGTGAATTTACTTTGGCCACCAATCAGGTTGACTTTGCTGTTCCTGCACGTTTTGGACTTACCTATCGTGATGCTGACAATACAATGAAAACACCGCTTTGCATACACCGTGCACCGCTGGGAACACATGAGCGTTTTATCGGATTTTTGATTGAGCACTATGCAGGTAATTTCCCTTTGTGGCTGGCACCTATGCAGGTAGCCATTCTGCCCATAAGCGAAAAGTTTAATGATTTTGCAAAATCTGTTTCACAGTTACTAAATAATTACGATATTCGCGCCCTCGTTGATGAAAGGGGTGAAAAAATAGGTAGAAAAATCAGAGATGCGGAAGTTAAAAAAGTACCGTTCATGCTGATTGTGGGGGAGAAAGAAATGAATGAAAAACAGGTATCTGTGCGTAAGCATGGCGAAGGAGATAAGGGAAGCATGACACCTGAGGCATTTTGTCAATTAGTAAAAAAAGAGATTGAAGATCAATTATTAATAAACAAGTAACAAGGAGGCTATATAGCAACATTTAACAAACCAAATACGCCCACAGGTGGTCGTTTTCCTGACAGAAGATTACCACGCCCTAAAGTAGAAGAGCACCGCATTAACGGTCGTATTCATTCACCACAGGTAAGATTGGTTGGCGAAAACGTTGAACCCAGAATTTATGATACACAAACTGCGCTGAATATGGCGCAGGATATGGGTCTTGATTTGGTTGAAATATCAAATACCAGTAATCCTCCGGTTTGCAAGATAGTTGATTATCAAAAATTCCTTTACGAAAGAAAAAAGAAGGACAAAGAACAAAAAGCAAAGACAGCTAAATCTGTTGTAAAGGAAATACGCTTCGGTCCGAATACCGATGAGCATGATTTTAATTTCAAATTAAAACATGCCATCAAATTCCTCGAAGAAGGAGCAAAAGTTAAAGCTTATGTTCACTTTAAAGGACGTAGCATAGCTTACAAAGAAAAAGGAGAAATTATCCTCCTGAAGTTTGCACAGGAGTTGGAGCAATATGCAAAGGTTGAAATGCTTCCGAAATTAGAAGGCAACCGCATGTTTCTGCACCTGGCACCACTTGCAAAGAAGAAGTAAATAAAATAATAAATAAATAAAAATTAGAAGCGTTATGCCGAAAATGAAAAGAAACTCCAGTGCAAAGAAAAGATTCAGTGTTACTGGAACGGGTAAAATAAAAAGAAAACATGCTTTCAAAAGCCATATCCTTACCAAAAAGTCAACTAAGCGCAAACGTGCATTAACCAATGCAGCCATAGTGCATAAGTCAGATGAGTTTAACGTAAAAAGAATGCTTTCAATAGCATAAAAAATATTATTCAATTAAGTTTAACCAGGTAATTAGCATCAAGATTCCGCAAGGCGGAGCGCTAACACCAAAAATTAAAACACATGCCACGTTCGGTAAATTCAGTAGCATCAAGAGCAAGACGTAAAAAACTGCTCAACCGCGCCAAAGGAAATTGGGGCGCAAGAGGTAACGTATTAACCGTTGCCAAACACACCGTAGAAAAAGGTTTGCAATACGCCTACCGCGACCGTAAAACAAAGAAACGCAACTTTCGCGGCTTATGGATTCAGCGTATTAATGCTGAGGTAAGAAACTATGATATGTCTTACAGCGAGTTTATGGGTAAACTGCATAAAGCAGGAAACCAACTTAACCGCAAAGTTCTTGCTGACCTTGCACTTAACAATCCGGACGCTTTTAAAGCAATTGTTGAGTCGGTAAAGTAAACCTACTTTAAAATAATTAAAAGAGGCTGTTTCAAAACAATAAATTGAGGCAGCCTTTTTTTATACGCTGCTTTATAGAGGCAGATGATTAAAAAGAAATCGAGTTTTATTTTTATTCCTGAAGGACGTTATGGTGCATTAGGAGATGTTTTTAATGATTATGACATCCTTCCCCGTACCTGCGAAGCTGTGCTTCGTGGGGTTTGTGCAGGGAAGCTGCGCTTCCGATAAAAAACACTTACATACTTAACACCTTAATCGGGCTGTTTTCGTTTGCGCTGCTTAACCTCCATAAATGCGGTTCATCAATAAAACGGATTACGATGTATGTAATCAACCTTTTGGTCTATGAGAATTTAACTGTCAGGGGGCGAATGGCCGACCTGACAGGTGAGGTTATAAGGAGCTTTTTTGCTTTCATTAACGGATTATTGTCAGCTTATCAACTTGTTTGAATACATTATTAATAGATACTCTGCATGAGTAAACACCCGGAGGCAAATCATTAATGCTAAAAGTTGTACTTATAGAACCCTTCGTCAATATGATTTTTTTAACCATTACTCCTAAGTTATCATACACCTCTATCTGTGAGTTTTCACTTACTGGTTCTGAATATTCAAACCTCACTTTTTCTTTTGCCGGATTGGGCATTACCGTTACTCCCTCCCGATAGCTATCGGGATTCTCCAAAGGAAAGGGAGCAATGCCTGTGATTGTATCACACACACTTCCCGTTAACGCTCCCAACTCATAATTGGGATTATTAGGCAAGCTGTAATATGTACGTTTGCCGCCTAAGTAGAAACTGAACGGTTGATAATTACATGCTGCACCAAGATTATCAGGTTCGTTAATTACACTCAGGTTCATGTTTATGTAATTATACATACTATCTGCATAAGGATAACTGTTTACCCCTGGACTTTCATAACCACGACTGTAATAAATTTTGCCATCAGGAGCTAAACGTACTGCTCCGGGTCCTATTGGTTGGAAATAATCATCAAGTGTATCGCAGCTTGCAGAAATATCTGATGCAGTAAGATCAAACTGTAATAAATAGCAATTAAGCAACAATGAATAGCGATTGGTAGCAATATAAAAAACACTGTCATTGGGAGAATAAGCCCCCTCCCAAAAAACTCTGTTGTAAGGGAGTGAGGTTATTTCAGGATAAATGACATGAGGATTGCTGATGACACCGCTGCAACGGTCAAAATCAAATTCGCACATATAGCCATAAAGATTAATATTCATAATCTTAGTATAAGAGTTATTGAGTATAATTTTTTGGAAGTCCATGTCCATGGCATCATTAAAATCATAAAACACGGGATTAGAAATGCCATTAGACGTAACTAAAAAAACAGCAAAGCGATTTAATGTAGTAAGGTTAGCATCCGAAAATTTAGTAACTAACCACCAGTCCCTTCCATTGCCATGTTTAACAGCCTGCAAACAATCGGCTATACGGTGATTAGTAATCTGCTGCCCTTTGATAATAACTTCACCTAAACTGGGTGTTCCCCATACGGTATTCATATCAATAATGGCATAAAAAATACCATCAAGTCCTCCTGTAACATTTTTATAAAACAGGTAATATTTATTCTGCCCGTCAGGAAAAGGCACTATCTGTAATTCATTATATACCCCCCCCCCCCCCATGGGATATGAGTTAGTCATGGTATCATTTAAAGCATTCCATACTAAGGTTAAATACAAGTAAGTATTACCATAAAATAATAAGTTACCTGAATCATCCGCAATGCTAACACATGAACCTCGCCCGCGCATGGCAGAATAATAAGGAACAGGGTTATTTATGTTACTAAAATCAATCCCTGCGCTGTCGCCAAAGCACCAAATACTATTTTTGTTTTGTGCTTTTAATGCATCCGTTACTAATAAGATAAAAATTAAAAACGGAAAAGTGAACTTGATTTTCATTTTGCAAAAATAATCAAAATACTAACGAATAATAACTAACTTTTTAATCATTTTAAGATTAGTGCTGTTGTATAACCTGCACGAGTAAATACCCGGCTTTAATACGGATAAATTAAATTCGGCAGAACGGGCATTGGGATTAAGCGGATAAGATGTTGCAAGGCTGCCATAACTGTTATAAATATCCAGTTTAGCACTTGCTCCAAATGCGGAACTCATTTCAAAAATAACCCTGCCTTTGGTGGGGCTTGGATACAGTTTTCCATCCTGCTGATCTATTAATTTATTCTCTGGCGGTGATGCGGTGTTAGCCATGCGGCTTTCTTCATCGCCAGGGAGTATGTCTATTATATCTAAATTAAGCATTGCCCGTGCAAAATAAACGCCCTCACCACCATAAAGCGGATGCTGAACAGCTACTTTGTTCAGGTTTTCAAACATAGCGGAATCAAGCGTAAGCGTGTCGGCAATGTATTTTAAATAGCAGTCAAGCACAAACTTTTTGTCAAGATCCTGTTCTAACGAAGAGGTGATTACGGTAAGGATTTCGGAAGCCGAAAAATAATTTTGTGAGGCTATGGAATCCTGAACCGTTGCAAAGTTTCCGGCAATGCCGGATTTGCCTGCATTGTATCGGTCAATATAAACCGAATCGGAAGGCACGTGCAGGTGAAGCCATGAGGTATCGCTCCGCATCAGTTTATAAAACACCTCTTCCATGAGGTATTTTATTTCGGACGAATCGGCATGGGTAATAACAGAATCATAAACCAGAGAACCAAATGCCTGGTCGCGCAAGTCCTCATCGGTGGTAAATGCTGGCGTACAGCTTCCGGTTTCATTATCGGCAGGAAAAGTAGTGAAAATATTAGTAAAATTTCCCGGGTTATAATCAAAAGAGCCTGAAGGTTTATACATCCAGTTAAACATGTTAGTAGTTACCATAAATCCTGCTGCTTTATCCCCCTACTGGCGCAAGTCTTCAGACTTGTGCCATCCTGTCATTAAAAATTGCACATTTGCAACCATGAGTTCCAAGTATAAGTTTCACACTCCTGATGCCATATATTTTGTTACTTTTTCGGTTATAAACTGGATTGATGTTTTTACAAGAAACGGTTATAAAGATATTTTAATTGACAGTATAAAACATTGCCAAAAAGAAAAAGGCTTAGTGGTTCATGCTTGGGTTATTATGACCAATCATGTACACATGATTATTTCTAAAAACGGAACATGTGTGCTGCCTGATATAATGCGCGACCTTAAAAAATTTACAGCCTATAAAATTACAGGGGCAATTATGGAAAATTCTCAGGAAAGCAGGCGCGAATGGATGTTTAATCTTTTTAAACGGGCTGGTGAAAGAAATTCCAACAATACAAACTGGCAGTTTTGGCAACAGGATAATCATCCTGTTGAATTAACTGATGCAAGAATGCAAGAACAAAAATTAAATTACATACATGAAAATCCTGTGCGGGCAGGATTTGTTTATAACCCTGAAGACTATGTGTACAGTAGCGCAACGGATTATTGCGGCAGCAAAGGGCTTATTGACTTAGTGCTGCTTGAATGATAGTAGGGCACGGCTTACTCTTTAGCAAATTTTATGCTCACCGGCTGTTTGCCCATTGTTGCAGTAAAAATGTACAAACCATCAGGCAATGCAGAAGTATCAACACTAAACTCTTTTAACGGTTTTTGATTTTGCTTTTTTATTACCTGACCTGTTGGCGAAGTAATGCTGTATGCCGTAACGGCTACAGGTGAAGTTACAGCAATACTGTTTTTTGTCGGGTTGGGAGTAATTTTTATTTCCTGTTGCAAAATATTTATTTCCCGTACCGATGTAGTGGTATCCGTATAGGCAGCCACTAAATTTACTACACTGTCACCAGCCATGGTAATACCCCCACCCACAATTAAATCGTTATTAAAAACAGTTAATGCAAGTACACTTGAGTTTACTCCTTTGCCTAACGGTTGCCAGTCATTCCCATCAAATTGTGATATGAATTTAAGCGTGTCATTATTAGTTTTAACAGCCTCAAAAGTAAAGCCTGCATATAAATAATTTTTATAAAAACATAATGATCTTGGACGAATAGCAGGCCCATTACCCACCGGTGTCCAGACAACGCCATCCCAATAAGCAACATTGGATGGAAAAACAATAGCGCCTGTGCCCGTGCTTGTAAAATTTCCCGCAGCATATAACCTGTTGGTTGCGCTATCTACAACCAATGCTATAACATCGCTGCTTAAACCATCACCCACTGCCGACCATGATGTGCCGTCAAACCGTGCAATGTTGCGCATGGGTTGACCGTTTATGCCTGTAAAATAACCGCCTATGTACAAATCGCCATTGTAAATAGCCATGGACTCTACCATAGCAAAAGTGCCTGTTATATTACATACCGGGCTCCATGCAACGCCATTCCATTTGGCAATGGTGTGAATAGGTAAGCTGTCAACCGTTTGAAAGTCTCCTCCAACGTATAAATTACCATTATAAGAGATTGTAGCAACCACCCATCCGCCCGAAGTAATTCCCTTAGCTAAGGGAAAAAAAGATGTTCCGTCCCATCTTGCAATTTTTCGGGCATTTATAACATTATTAATGTATAAAAAGCGACCTCCAAGATATAATTCACCATTATAATTTGTCATTGTAAGAACACCACCTAAAATACCATCTGCCAAAGGTTGCCAATCATTTCCATCCCATCGTGATACATTACTCAGATTCAATGAATCGCCATAATAATCTCCAGATATATAAAGTTGGTTATTAAAATTTATGCAATCAAAAACTCCCGGAGAAACGAAACGATCAGCAAATGGTTTCCATACCTGACCGTAGCCGATTTGGGTAAGTAATAAAAAGAAAAATATCTTTTTCATAATCATAAAATATTCCGTCCCGTAATATTACGGGACGGAATGCTAAATTAAACGTTTATTTGATTACTACCAGCTTTTTAGTCAGGCTTATGTTTTTGCCTGCAATTTTGCAAACATATAACCCCTCATCAAGATTTTTTATCGGAAACACAAAATAGTTTCCCCCTACTGGCGCAAGTCTTCAGACTTGTGCCATCCTGTCATTAAAAATTGCACATTTGCAACCATGAGTTCCAAGTATAAGTTTCACACTCCTGATGCCATATATTTTGTTACTTTTTCGGTTATAAACTGGATTGATGTTTTTACAAGAAACGGTTATAAAGATATTTTAATTGACAGTATAAAACATTGCCAAAAAGAAAAAGGCTTAGTGGTTCATGCTTGGGTTATTATGACCAATCATGTACACATGATTATTTCTAAAAACGGAACATGTGTGCTGCCTGATATAATGCGCGACCTTAAAAAATTTACAGCCTATAAAATTACAGGGGCAATTATGGAAAATTCTCAGGAAAGCAGGCGCGAATGGATGTTTAATCTTTTTAAACGGGCTGGTGAAAGAAATTCCAACAATACAAACTGGCAGTTTTGGCAACAGGATAATCATCCTGTTGAATTAACTGATGCAAGAATGCAAGAACAAAAATTAAATTACATACATGAAAATCCTGTGCGGGCAGGATTTGTTTATAACCCTGAAGACTATGTGTACAGTAGCGCAACGGATTATTGCGGCAGCAAAGGGCTTATTGACTTAGTGCTGCTTGAATGATAGTAGGGCACAAGTCTGAAGACTTGCGCCAGTGGGGCAGGCTATAGTATCTTCAAAACTTGGGTTTAATACCAAGTTTTGTGCACTTACCTTTAATGATAAAAACAAGCATAAATAAATAGTTAACTTTTTCATATTTAAAAAAATTTGCAGGGAGGCTTTAAGCCTCCCTGCAAATTTAAGGTTATTTACTGCAATATCAGTTTTATAAATTCAGGTTGCCTGTCAGTTATATTTACTTTAACCATATACACTCCACGTGCATAACCTGATGTTTCTATGGTAATTTTATTTTTACCATGATTTAATGTATATGCCGATAATTTATTGCCGAGCATATCATACAATTCCAGCAAACCATTTTCATTGTCATTCAACTCACTTTCATAGTACACCGCTGTTCGTGCAGGGTTGGGGTATAGCTTACCTACACTTAAATTATCATTTACTTCATTTATCCCCACCGTACAATCTATTACACTTACATCGTCTATAAAAAAGTAGGCACCAGAGTTTCCTAATGGAGCATTATTGTTAAGTGAATCAATATTCATATTGTTATCACCATAAAAATTTCCAATGGTAATATATTTTTCCCCACCTTGTGCAGTGTAAGTACCCGATACAAGAGTCCAACCTAAAGTGTCTGAAATAATATTGCCTGAAGGATTATTGATTTGCGGTAAAAAATTGCTTAATGCTGAATTGTTAAGTGGCTCATAAATACTATCCACAGAAAAATATGCTCCGATAGCATCAGTAATGAATTTACATCTATCGGCTGCAGAAACATAAAAACTAACACAATAAATATGTCCTGCTTTTAGAGTATCAGCTAAAACGCCTTCAATATATTCCCTATACTCAGGTATTGCTGTAAATGGAGCTACATAGGTTCCAAGCCCTGAATAAGCAATTCCTGTCCTTGCATATTGAAAGCCTGCAAAATTAGACGGAGCAGAGAGAGTATACATACAATTCGGTTGTTCACTGAAAAAGTCAGAACTTCCACTTGAAGCCCAAAACCAACTGCTGCATGGTAATTGTGGAGGACCTTGATAAGAACCACAAGGAATAGTATCCTCAAAGGATGGATTAAGAACCAGGTTTTGTCCTTTGCAATTAAATGCAAAAAAGACACAAAAAATAATAAATATTTTTCTCATGTTAAAAAGGAGACTGATAGTTCAGCCTCCTTGCAAAATTAAACCATAATTTAATTACTCTAAAATCAACTTAATAGTTTCTATAGGTTTACCTGTTATGTTAATTTTAACCAAGTACACACCTCTTGCATAAGGTGTTGGTATGGCAAGCAAATTTCCTTTATTAAGTTTATAGCTTGCCATTTCTCTGCCTGTTATATCCATAAGCTGCAATGTTCCGTTTTCTTTTTCAGAAAGATTGTTTTCAAAGTAAACAACCTTTGTGGCTGGATTAGGATATAATTTCCCTGAATGGTTGATAACAGCTTGCTTTGGCGCAATCATTCGCAGGCTTGCTATTCCGGTAACATCATCGGCATTGGTATCAATCATGGCTCGTGCCATATACACTCCGCCCCCACCGCTTACGGCATTTTCAGCAGCTATGTCGCTCAGTGTTTCATGCTGTGCCGAGTCGGGCTGCTCACCGGCTAATGAAAAATACAGCACATACACTGCCTGCTCGTTTTCTTCGGCATGGTTGTCAGGACTAATGCCCTCGTTTACTTCTTTTGCCTGCTGAGGGTTTGCATCAATGCTATCGGCTACATTTTTAAACAAACCTATATTGGCAACAGTGGTACTATTGTACCAGTTGTGTAACGTGGTGTCTGCTGATGTGCCCTGTAACATTATTCCTTAACAAACTTTTTAACTGTAACTCCTTTATCATTAAAAACCTTTACAAAATAAACTCCCTTTGCAAAATCACTCACATTTATTTTGATATTTTTCTCATCTGATTTTACGCTTTCAATTAAAACCACATTTCCAAGCACATTCGTAATTTCTAACGTTGCATTCGTAAATTCGTATTTAATTCGTAATTCGTAGTCCACAGGATTAGGAGAAATAAAAAACTGCAATTGGTGGTTTTCTATTTCATTTATACCCACCGTACAATCAACAACCGAAACATCATCTATGTAAAAATAAACCGATGGATCATTTGCATATGTATTAGAATCTAAAATTATAGTGTTATCATCTTTAAAATTTCCGATAGTAATAAATTTCCCCCCCCCCCCGCAACATAAGTGCCGCTTATTTGTGTCCAGTTCAACGTGTCATATATTATACCATTGTTATTTGTTATTTGCGGTGTAAAATTCATGACATAATTAGTCATATAATTAATTGCACTATCCTGAGAAAAATACAATTGAATGTCTGATGAAAAGAAGCGTGTTATATTAGCGTTTACAACATAAAAGCTTACGCAATATGTATGTCCTATCTTTAATGTATCCATCAAAATACCTTCAAGATATTCCCGGTAATGTGGTATTAGTTGGGACCTGCTCCAAACACCCAAACCACAATAAGCAATACCTGTTCTGGCATATTGATAGCCAAACATATTTACAGGTACGAAGCCATCTACCCCACAAGTCGCATTTTGAGTAAAATAATCAGTACTGCCATTGGTCGGCATAAACCACGGATAACAAGTAAGCGATGGGGGATTATTAATCTGATTACAAGGAAGGGTGTCCTCAAAACTTGGATTTAAAACCAAGTTTTGTGAAAAGCCTGACAAGGAAATAAAAACAAATAATATCAGTAATTTTATTCTCATTTCAGAATTAAATTAATAAGGCGGAGTATTTTTTTTACTCCACCTTATATTATCTATTTAATAACAACCAATTTTCTAATATCGGTATTCTTTCCGTTTACATACGTTTGAATAAAGTAAACACCTGCCCCTAATTCTGTAAGCGGAATAGAAACAGTATTATTTCCTTCAACAAGTTGTTTGTTTAATAATTTTACCCCTAATTTAGAATAAACTATCATACTTCCTGTTTCATTCCTGTTTAAGAATATACTATACACACTTTCGTCCTTTGCAGGGTTTGGCAGTAATGATATTTTATTTTTATAACTTTCTATTTCATTTATCCCCACTGTACAATCAACAACCGAAACATCGTCTATAAAATAATAGGAAACAGCGTAAAATAAATTTGCTTGATTATTGGAGTCAAGAGTTGTATTGGCATCATCATTAAAATTACCAATAATAAAATATTTTTCCCCCCCCCCGGCAATGTAAGTGCCGCTTATTTGTGTCCAGTTTAAGGTATCATAAATAATTCCGTTAGTGTTTACTATTTGAGGAGTATAGGGTAAATTTAAAGCCGTGCTGTAATCTACCGAATTGTCCAGTGATAAATACATTCCTATATTGCTTGTATAATATTTTCCGCTATCTGATTTTACCACATAAAAGCTAACGCAATAGGTATGCCCCTGCTTTAAGGTATCAATTAATTGCCCCCCTAAATATTCACGATAACCATTTGGTTGAAAAATTGGATTCATATATATTTGGAAACCACAATAGGCAATTCCCGTTTTAGCATAATGGAATCCTAAGCCATTAGATGGTGCAGGAGATGAAATACACAAATACTGCTCACTAAAATAATCACAACTGCCACCGCTTGCCCAATACCAGCCTGTACAGGGCATTTGAGGATAATTGTTATTTTGAAAAATGGAACAAGGTATTGTGTCCTCAAATGAAGGATTCAAAACAAGATTTTGAGCTTTACAATACACAGATACACAAAGTAAAATTATTGATAATGCTTTTTTCATATTGTAAAAATAATAAAAAAGAGGCTGTCTCAAAAGCAGACAGCCTCTTTATTTTATTCAAACACTAACTTTATTTTTTTGCAGCCGGTTTATTTTCTTTGTAGCGCATGTCTGGTGTGCCATCAGCTTTTTTATGCACCTGTGTTCCGGAGGTTTTGTTCTCCTTAAAACGTTTGTCGGGAGTGCCATCGTTTTTTACATGGGCTTGCTGTGTGCTGGCAGTTTTGGCAGGTGTTGCCTTTACTTCTTTTTTAGTTGTGGTAGCGGCCTGCTTGGTGGTGCCTGACTGTGCCTGAGAAAAAGTAATGCCTAATCCCAGTGCAATAATTAAAAGTAACTTTTTCATTTTGTATAAATTTTGATGGGGTCAAATGTGTAGTTGGCAACATGATACTACTATGAAAACACAAAACCCTTTTATGTGGAATTGCTGAAGAAAAATAGGTACATAAAAAAACTGCCCCGAAATTATCGGGGCAGCTGCTTCATTTAATACTATTTCTTACCATATTTCCACTCTCTGTTCCGGAGCCAAATACAACTTGTTTTCTTTAGTTACTTTAAATGCTTCATAAAACTCCGGCATATTGCGTACTGTACCGTTGGCACGGAATTTACCCGGACTGTGTGGATCGGTTTTCAATCGTTTTTTCAACTCTTCGGGGCGGATGTTGTTGCGCCAAACCTGTGCAAAGTTGATGAAGAAACGTTGCTGTGGTGTAAAGCCGTCCAACAAAGTTTTTGACTTGGCATTTTCTGTTTTTTGGAAGGCAGCATAGGCTATAGTCAGTCCGCCTAAATCAGCAATGTTCTCACCTAAAGTAAGCTGTCCGTTGATGGTGAGTGAATCAATTACTACGTAACTATTAAATTGTGCTACCAGTTTTTGAGCATTTTGATTAAAGAGTGTTTTGTCTTTATCTGTCCACCAGTTTTTCAGATTACCATCGGCATCATACTGGCAACCCTGATCATCAAAACCGTGTGTGAGCTCATGACCAATCACTGCACCCATAGAGCCATAGTTAACAGCATCGTCAGCAAGCGGATCAAAAAATGGTGGCTGCATGATAGCTGCAGGAAAAACAATTTCATTGAAGCCCGGATTGTAATAGGCATTGATTGTTTGTGGCGACATGCCCCACTCTGTTTTGTCAACCGGCTTTCCTAATTTTGAAAGGTTGTACTGAAACCAATATTCTGCCGCACGATTTACATTGTTACAATAGGAATCTTTTTTAATAATCATCTTAGAATAATCGCGCCATTTGTCAGGATAAGCCAGCTTTCGGATAACCTTTTCTAATTTTGCCAATGCCGCAACTTTTGTCTGATCTTCGAGCCAGGTGCGTGATTTGATGCGTTGCTGATAGGCTGTAATAAGATTATCTACCATTTTGTTGACACGATCTTTTGCCTCCGGACTAAAATACTTTTTCACATACAACTCTCCTATCAACTCACCCATAGTACCATTCATGGTTCCTAATACACGCTTCCAGCGTGGACGCATTTCTTTAGCACCACTCAATACGCCCTGATAAAATTCAAAATCTGTTTTAACAAAGTCTGAGCTTAATGTACTTGCACGGCTGTTAAGGATATCCCATTTAAGATAAAATTTTAAATCTTCCAATGGTAGTTTTTCCATTAACTCATTGAACCGTTTAAAAAATTCTGGTTGTCCAACAATGATTTCATTTTCTTTTACACCAAACGAGCCAAAGTATTTCTCCATAGAAAATGCAGACATTTCTTTATTAAAATCTTCGGTAACCATCTTATTGTAATTACTTTCCGGATCGCGTAACGCAACTCGTGAGCGTGATATTCTTGCCAACTCTGTTTCGAGACTCATCAGATTTCCTACAGCATTTCCCTCCGGCTGAATGCTCATTAAATGAAACATGTTTTTGATATGCGATAAATATTTCGCTCTGATTTCTACTGACTCTTTATCATCTTTAAGATAATAATCTCTGTCAGGCAATCCCAGCCCACCCTGATAAAGCGTGATAATTATCTGATCACTTTTCTTATCATCTTGACCAACATAAAAATTAAAAAAACTGTTAATGCCTATAGTATGCAGATAAGCCACCAGTGCAGGTAGTTGATTTTTATCTGTTACCTTATCAACTTTTTCGAACAGCGGAACAATGGGTAAGAAACCTGATTCTTCTATAAGTGCAGTATCCATAGCAGACAAATAGAAATCACGTATCTTCTGTGTGGAGCTACCTTCTGCAGCATCTTTATTTTTTGCTGTCTCTTCTAGTATAGTAAGTACTCTATGACGTGTAATATCATCCAGCACATTGAAAGAGCCCCATCGTGTTTCTGAGGCAGGCAGCGGGTTCTTTTTTAGCCAGTTGCCGTTTACATATTGGTAAAAATCATCTCCGGGATTTACACTCTTGTCGAAGTTGGACAAATCAATTGCTTTGGGCGCTTTAGCGGCTGTAAGTGATACAGTTTGCTGTGGATCTTTTTTCTTAAATGCAAAAATTGCTGCAAGAGAAACTGCACAGCAGGCAAGAATAAATATTTGTTTCATTAGTATAATAAATTAAGTAACGGATTTTAAAAATTTAACTTTGTTTGAAAAGGTAATTTTCTTTGGTGTTATTTTTTCAACGCTGTGAAATATTGAAAGAAGTAAGGTATTGTTTCTATGCCTTTATAGAAGTTAAACAAACCATACTTTTCATTGGGAGAGTGCAGGTTATCGCTGTCTAACCCAAAGCCAAACAACACCGTTTTCAGACCTAACTCCTTTTCAAACAGTGCAACAATCGGAATACTTCCGCCACCTCTGGTGGCTATCGGTTTCTTACCAAAAGTTTTTTCCATTGCCATACTGGCTGCTTTAAATGGAACACTATCTGTAGGAGTTAAAACAGGTTCGCCACCGTGATGGGCAGAAACTTTTACTTTGACAAAAGGTGGTGCAATGGATAGAAAATGCTTTTCGAAAAGCTTGGAAATATTGTCTGAGCTTTGATTCGGTACCAGACGCATGGAGATTTTTGCAAATGCTTTTGAGGGTAATACAGTTTTAGCACCTTCACCGGTGTAGCCTCCCCAAATACCATTTACCTCAAGTGTTGGTCTGATACTGGTTCGCTCAATGGAAGTATATCCTTTCTCGCCCCATACCTCATTAATGCCCAAATCTTTCATATATTCTTTTTCGTCAAAAGGTATTTTAGCCAAATCTCCTCTGTCAGCATCACTCACCGTCAACACATCATCGTAAAACCCTTTTACAGTGATATGATTATTTTCATCATGTAACGATGCAATCATCTGACAAAGTATTGTTGCAGGATTTGCAACAGCACCCCCATAAACACCACTGTGAAGGTCGCGGTTAGGTCCTGTAACTTCAACTTCCATATAGGCCAGACCGCGCAATCCAACATCAATAGAGGGTGTGTCGTTGGCAATCATCGAAGTATCTGAAATCAATACTACATCTGCTTTAAGTCTTTCTTTATTGGCTTTAACAAAAATGCCAAGGTTTGATGAGCCTACTTCTTCTTCGCCTTCAATCATAAACTTAACATTGCAGGGCAGTGATGACGTTTTCATCATGCTTTCAAATGCTTTTACATGCATGTACATCTGGCCTTTATCGTCACATGAGCCACGTGCAAAGATGGCTCCCTCGGGATGAAGGTCTGTCTTTTTAATTACCGGTTCAAACGGTGGTGATTGCCATAAATCCAATGGATCGGGTGGTTGAACATCGTAGTGCCCATACACCAAAACTGTTGGCAGTTTAACGTCCATTATTTTTTCTCCATAAACAATAGGATGCCCACCTGTTTGACAAATTTCTACTTTGTCGGCACCTGCATTTTCAAGGCTTGCCTTGACAAACTCTGCTGTACGAACCATATCGGCTTTATGTTTAGAATCTGCACTTACAGAGGGAATCCTAAGTAATTCCAGCAATTCACTGAGAAAACGATCTTTATTCTGTTCTGAATATTGTTTTGCTTTTTCCATTTATAATTATTATTAATGATTAAAAATTATGCACTCATTACCTGTGCATCTTTATGAATTTTCTTTACCAATCCTTGCAGTACTTTTCCGGGTCCGGCCTCGATAAAATCAGTAGCACCATCATTCACCATTTGAATAACTGTTTGCGTCCACCGAACGGGTGCTGTAAGTTGCGAAATAAGATTTTGCCTGATTTGTTGCGGGTCTGTTGAAGGCAATGCATTTACATTTTGATAGACAGGACAAACCGGTACTGCAAATGTTGTGTTAGCAATGGCATTGGCTAACCTCTCACGGGCAGGCTCCATCAACGGAGAGTGAAATGCTCCACCTACAGGAAGCAGTAATGCACGTCTTGCACCTGCAGCAGTGAGTTGTTCGCATGCAGTTTTTACACCTTCAATAGTTCCGGAAATAACCAATTGACCGGGACAGTTATAATTGGCACAAACAACAACATCATTAACTCCAGCACATATTGTCTCCACTTTTTCGTCTTCAAGACCAAGAATAGCTGCCATAGTTGAAGGCTTTAATTCACATGCTGCTTGCATGGCAAGTGCACGTTCCATCACTAATTTCAGTCCATCTTCAAAGCTCAGACATTTATTAGCTACCAATGCTGAAAATTCGCCTAACGAATGTCCTGCAACCATGTCAGGATGAAAATTTTCTCCGAGCGAAGCAATGACTGCACAGGAATGAATAAAAATTGCCGGTTGTGTAACCTTGGTTTGTTTCAGCGCTTCATCGGTACCACCAAACATAATCTCTGTAATAGCAAATCCTGTAATGCTGTTAGCTTTCTCAAAAATTCTTTTGGCGGCATCAGACTGTTCAAACAAATCTTTTCCCATTCCGGAAAATTGTGATCCTTGTCCGGGGAAAATATATGCACGTTTTAAACTCATAAATTATTTAGTCAGTTATTTCAGTTGATTTTGATTAATGGTGAAAATCTTTTGCCAAAGCTAAGTAAAACAAAATAAAACAAGTTGTCTAATTCTGAAAATATGGTGTAAACACTATGTTAAATTCATCAGTCGGGTTAACCGGCTTACCTGTTGCCTTACTCACAAAGACAAGTGTTACCGATGCAGTATTGAGTAGCTCTCCCTTTTCATTAAACGTTTCATAGTCAAAAACAATTCGTACAGAAGGCTTTTTTCTGATGGTAGTTTTTATCGTCAGTAAGTCATCATAAAATGCCGGTTTTTTATATTGAACAGAAAAATCAGATACCGGTAAAATGATTCCCTTATCTTCGAGCAATTTGTAAGGCAAACCAAGACTGCGCAGCATTTCTACTCTTGCCACTTCAAAATAAACAGCATAGTTTCCATAATAAACATATCCCATTCTGTCGGCTTCGGCATATCTGACTCTAACCTGATGTTCAAACTCAATCATTAAATTTCGATAATATTAAATGCAAATTAAAAGAAAATGATGCTATGAAAATTTAAGTCAGTATTTCTAGATTAAAAATTTCTATATTTGAAAGTTCAATTATGTCAGCGTAATTTTTTATTTATGAATTCATTTTTATATCATCTAAAATCAAAACAACTTCAATCATATAATTTAAAACTTTTAAGTCTGTTGCTGGGTATATTTTCCTTTAATACCGGCTTGTCGGCTATGACTTCAATAGCAGATACTTTTCATATTGAAAAATACATTATCAGTATTGATACTATTGACTTTACCGGTAAACAGATTAAAGCAAAAACACAAATACAAATTGTTGCCAAACAAAATAATCTAAGTGCCATTGAAATGGATTTGTTTCAGTTGACTGTTGATTCTGTTTATTATCCATTGGGAAACCTACCCTATTCGTATCAAAACGATAAACTAAATATTAGTCTTCCAGTTGTATTAAACACGAATGACACGATAAGTTTAACCGTATCCTATCAAGGTAGTCCTAAAAAAGATGCATCAGGCTTTGGCGGCTTTTATTTTTTTCCGAACATGGCTTTTAATCTCGGTGTAGGTTTCACTGCCGACCCGCACAACTTAGGTAAAGTTTGGTTTCCTTGTCTTGATGTTTTTGATGATAAAAGTAAGTATGAATTTTATATTACAACACCACTGACACAAAAAGCCTATTGCAATGGTTTTTTAAATGATTCACTCATTAATGCAAACAACACCATCACCTGGCATTGGATAATGAATGATTATATTCCAACTTATCTGGCTTGCATGGCTACCGGACCATACACCTCATGGTCGAGAACTTACAATGGTATTCCTGTTGAAATTGCAGCATTGCCTGCCGATACTGCGGCAGTGTCAGCCACGTTTGTTAACCTGCCTGCAGCAATAAATTTGTTTACACAGTATTATGGGAGTTATCCTTTCAATAAAATAGGATATACATTGGTGAATTTTACCGGTGGTGCCATGGAACATGCCACTAACATTGCCATTGGCAAGGCTTTTATTAATGGCACACTTGGTTATGAAACATTGTGGGCACATGAGTTATCGCACATGTGGTGGGGCGATAAGGTGACCTGTAAAACTGCTGAAGACATGTGGCTTAACGAAGGCTGGGCATCGTTCAATGAAGCCTTGTTTACAGAAGCAGTTTATGGTATAACAGCATATAAGGACTGGATACGTACCAACCACAGAAAAGTATTGCAACTGGCACATATTACAGATGGTGGCTACCTTGCACTGAACAATGTACCAACTTCAGTTACTTATGGAAATACAGCATATCAAAAAGGTGCCGATATTGTTCATACACTAAGAAATTATGAAGGCGATTCATTATTTAAAATTGGAGCACAACACTATTTAGACACTTTTGCTTACAGCAATGCATCGAGTGTTGACATGGAACAGGCATTTACTGCTTCCACCGGAACAGACTATTCACGTTTTTTTACAGATTGGGTTTATACTCCGGGATTTCCACATTTTTCTATTGACTCTGCAATATATGTTCCCGGAGGATTGGATCATTACTTTGTTTACACCCGTCAGCGTAATAAAGGCAGCAATGGACACATTTATTCCATGCCCGTAGATATTACCTTTAGTGATGGCATTACTGACACTACTGTGAGCATACAAATTGACTCTGCCACACAAATGTTTCATATTCCATTGCTGATGGCAAATGCAACATGGATAGCATTAGACAGAGGTGAAAAAATCAGCGATGCAATATCGGATTACGAGAAAATAATTACAACTACGGGTTTACAGATTATGAAAGAAACAAATACAACATTAAATGTACAATCTGTTGGAGCATCACCATCAACAGTAAGAATAGAACATCATTGGGTACAGCCCGATGGATTTAAAGGCAGCAACCCCGGAATACGATTAAGTGATTATCATTATTGGCAAGCTGAAGGTATTTTCAATCCAGGATTTGTGAGTAAAATTTCGTTTCAGTATGATGGCTCAACCAATGGGCTAACCGGATATATTGACAACACTTTGATTACCGGCCGTGAAGACAGTCTGGTATTATTGTATCGCGAAAACACTGCTGGCGACTGGCAAATCATTTCTGCTTCTCAAAGTATGGGCTCACCATTGGATAAAAGAGGTTCTTTTTCTGTTGACACTTTGAAGAAGGGAGAATATGTACTTGGTTACAGAGATTTTACTGTGAATAATGAACAGTTAAACAACATGCAGAATTTCAATTTAAACATAGTTCCCAATCCGGCCAAAAATCACATCACCTTAACACTAAATTTGGAACCGGGTGATAGCGGCATAGCCCAAATTATAGATATCAAAGGAAGAGAAGTTGACCGCATAAAAGTACAATCAGGGCAAAGTGAATATGTGATCCAAACAAGCAAATGGAAAAACGGAGAATATTTCATTCACCTGAAAACCGATAAGTCGTTGATTGCTAATGGCAGATTTATTATTCAAAAATAGCTTTCGTGGCTCAATTTTATATTAAAGTTAATTACATTTGCAACAAATAAAAATTCAAATTAAAATCAAATTATCATGAGAAAAACATTACTCACATTAATTGCTGCTGTAGGCTCGTTATTTACGCAAGCACAGTGGATTAGTCAAAATGTACCCATGACGTATGACGGCTACATGTTCGATATGGAAACTGTAGATGCCAATACGTGCTGGGGCGCATTGTGGAATGGTGTAGCTACCAGCCAATATACTTCAGATTTTGCCAAAACAATAGATGGTGGAAACACATGGACCACAGGAACTATTCCTGTAGCCTCCGGATGGGTTATCTCTAACATTTGGCCTTTAAATGCTGACACTTGTTTTGTAATGATGTGCAACATCAATGCAGGCGGTGGAATGATTTACAAAACGGTTGATGGTGGAACAACATGGACACAAAATTCAACAGCAGGGATGTATTCACAAGGCACTTCTTTTGGAAATGTGATTTACTTTTCTGATTCTCAAAATGGATTTACCATGGGTGATCCTGTTGGTGCCGGAGCTAACAAACGTTATGAGCTTTATACTACCAACGATGGTGGTGCAAACTGGACAGCAGTTCCTGTTGCCAACATTCCTGCTTTAACCAATGCAGGAGAGTATGGTATTACCAACTTGTTTTCTGCTGTAGGCAGCAACATTTGGTTTGCCACTACTTATGGTGATGTATTGCATTCAAGTGATAATGGACTAACCTGGACAAAAAGTGCTTCAGGCTTGCCTCCTTATACTAACAACGGAAGCCGTCAGGATATTTCTGACATTGCATTCAGTGATGCCAATAATGGAATCATCACACAGGTTAATGCCACTACCTATATTGTAAAACAAACTACTGACGGTGGTGCAACATGGAACACAATTACTCCAACCGGTAATTTCTATCCAACAGAAATTGAAGCAGTAGGTGGTTCAAACATTTATGTTAGCGGTGGTTCAAACACTACTTATGGTTTTGGTTCTTCATACAGTACCGATTTAGGTTTAACCTGGACTGCATTAGACACCAACTTCTCTCATACCACTTTTGATTTCCTAGATGCTTCAACTGGTTATGGTGCAGAATATATTGCTGCCGGTAGCCCGGGTGGAGCTTGGAAGTTTTCAGGAACTCTTAGCAATAATCCTTTAAATGATGAGTGTGCAGGTGCTATCAATATCAATACACAATTTGGTCAGGCGCCCGGAACATTAACTTCATCAGGCCCATACGATAATACTAATGCAACAACAGGACCACAAGACCCAACAACCGGTTTTGCATGCTTTGGCGAACCTGATGGTAATGGAGGTGCACCTTCTTTAGATAACACATTGTGGTTTACTTTCACCGGTGATGGAAACACTTATTTTATTGAAGCACCCAATACCTGTGCCGGTGTTACCGATCCTATTGATGATGGTGATACTCAAATAGCCATTTATACAGGTACTTGTGGCAACCTTACTCCTGTTGCTTGTAATGAAGATGGTCCGAATGCCACAACGACTTATTATCCTGCAGGCTTAACCTTAACCACTACTCCAGGTACAGTTTATTATATGATTGTTGATGGATTTAATTTTCAGGGTACACTTTCAAACGGACAATTCTGTGTTCAGGTAACTAATCAATCAGTAATTGCATGTGGTGACACTACAATTTCATCAGGTTTAACTGTATTGAATAAACCTGTAATTTGCTACGACAGCACTTTAACAATTGCTGTTTCCGGAATTAAAGCACCTACAGTTGGTACAACTAAAGGGTTCAGTATAATGGTTTCAAATGCAGACATCAGTGGTAATAATGACCCAATGTCAACAGGTGCTGTAGTAGGTGGAACTGGGACTATTGCCGTAGGAAGCAGCGGTACATTCCAAACAAATTTAGTTAACAACACAACTGGTAATCCTTTTGGTGCTGGTGTATATTACATTACACCTGTAGTTTATGGTAATGCAACAGGAACAGGGAATATTACAGCACTGACACTTGACCCTAATTGTACTTATACAGGTACATCCGTTATGGTTGAATTCTTAGCACAAGGTGTTATCTGCCCAACAGGTATTAAAGAACTTAATGGTGCAGCTTTTGCCGTAACAGGAATTTATCCGGTACCAGTAAAGAACATATTGAACATAGCTGTTGAATCTGCAAAGTCAACAACAATGTCAATTTCAATTAATGATGTTCTTGGAAGAACTGTAGCTTCAAGCACACAATCTGTAAACAATGGCAGCAACACCATTTCAATAGATACACAAAACCTTTCATCAGGAGTTTATACACTTACAGTAAACAATGAAAAACAGCAATCAACTGTTAAATTTGTAAAAGAATAATTCAGATTGTTTGAAACTACAAAAGGCTGCCTCGTAAAGGCAGCCTTTTTTTATTAGCAGAGGTAAATATTTTTATTGCTTCTCTTCGTTATTAAAACTTTATTGTGAATCCATTTTTCTTTTCCTTTTGAGATAATGAATAGTTTAAGTTCCGTTTGCTATCGGATGGATGGACTTTGGCAGTAACGATTAACGACATAATACTTGACTATGCATTATCTTAAGCATACCATTACAAACTTTCAATCTTTTCAAACTTTTACAAGCGACCATGCATTGGCACGTTGATGCAGCAACTTCTTAGCATTAGGCCAAACGTCTGTAAAAAACGATGAATCAAGATAGGCTTGTAAATTGCTTTCACTTTGCCAAAGGCTGTAGGTAAAATAATCAGAAGAAGCCACATCTTTATGCAACTCAACCAACAAACATCCGTCAAAAGCTGCAATTTTTTCTTTAATTGTATCAAAATATTTTTCAAAAGTTTTACCCTCATCGGGCTTAACAGGCAATCTTACAATACGTGTTATCATTGCAACAAAATTCTGATTTTATCAGCATATTCAAGTCCGTACAACAATGAAATGTCTCCCTGATTTAATGCAATTTCAAGAAAGCCCGATGCATTAAACAAAGCCACCATCTTTCCGGGAGTTACATCATCATAACGATTATTTATTTTAGTAATTGTTTCCCCGTAGCGAGGCATATCAATTTCAAATCGCCTTGCTCCTACCACATTTTCAAAATATTCTTTCTCTATATTGGTAATGGCATTGCCATAGATATCAATATGAATAACCGTTCCCTGAATTGAATTGGCATCGTGTGATGGCTGAAACATTGACGACTGATAAAAAGATTTCACAGGCTGTCCTAATTCTTCCAAAGGTTTATTATGTACCAAATCATGCAACAGTGTAACCAAAAAACTTTTCTCATGTGCCACACTCACCTCTTCTGAACCTTCAATGTAAACCGCTTTTAAAGGCTCCTGCTTACTTACTAACGTAAAAAAACCATTATTGCGACAAACAATCATACTTTCTCCATATTGAACAACCATCCAGCCTGTGTGTGTGTCATCTGTTCTATTCAACTGTTTGTCCACACAGATTAAATGAATTGTGTGAGGAGGAAAAAAGTAAAATGCATTTTTAAAAACAAAGGCGGCTTTCATAAAATTATAAGCGGGAATCTGATGGCTTATATCAACAATATTCACCCCCGGCAGCATGCTGAACAATTCGCCCTTTAGCGCTGCTACATAGTGATCGGTTAGTCCCCAATCTGTTGTGAGTGTAATTAATGACATGAATACTGTCGGAATTAATTCCACAAAAATATTCGTACTGCTGTAAGCACATCTTTCTGCATATACAAATTATAAACTTTCTGATGTTAGTGAAGATTGCCGGAATTTTAATAAATTCAACTGCTGATATGTCTAAAAAAAATTAGGTTTGCATACATTAAACCATTGTACAATTGAGTGAGTTAACCATACCTGTTGATTTAGAAAATCCTGTAGCGTTTTTTGGCATCAACGATAGTAATTTAGATTTATTAAGAAAAAAATTCCCTGCTTTTAAGCTGATTGTCAGAGGTAATGAGCTTAAAATTTTGGGTGATGAAAAGCAAATTCATTGGGTAGCAAAAAAAATTATCGGTGCAATTGAATACTTTCATCATTACGGAAAATTTGATGAGCAGGTGCTGGAAAAACTAATGGCTGATGGACAAATTTCTGATGCTTTGGTAAATCCACCAACCGGAAATGGCAGCGAAGTTTTAGTCTTCGGACCAAATGGTGTTGTTGTAAAGGCACGTACTGCCAATCAACAAAAAATGGTTGACAGCTGCAATAAGAACGACATTGTGTTTGCCATAGGTCCTGCCGGAACCGGAAAAACTTATACTGCCGTAGCATTAGCTGTACGTGCATTAAAAAATAAAGAAATCAAGAGGATTGTTCTGACTCGTCCTGCTGTTGAGGCCGGAGAAAACCTTGGATTTTTACCCGGTGACTTAAAAGAAAAAATTGACCCTTATCTGCGTCCGCTTTACGATTCATTGTTTGATATGATTCCCGGTGAGAAGTTAAAGACCTTTATTGAAAACGGAGTTATTGAGGTTGCACCTTTGGCTTTTATGCGTGGCCGCACGTTAGACCATGCATTCGTTATTCTTGACGAAGCACAAAATACCACAGAAAGTCAGCTAAAAATGTTCCTTACAAGAATGGGGCCTGCTGCAAAATTTATTGTCACAGGCGATATAACGCAAATTGACTTGCCCAACAAACAACCATCAGGGTTGATTCAGGCAATGAAGATTCTGAAAAACATTAAAGGCATTGACTTTATTACGCTCGATGCAGGTGATGTTGTTCGTCATCGTTTGGTTAAAGAGATTATTCTGGCCTATGGTAAAAATCATTAATTGGTTTTGGTTTCTACTGATGCTTGTATTCTGTTCTTGTCAGAAAGACCACATGTTTGATTGCTTTAAGGGTACAGGAAAAGACAAATCAGAAGCAAGAAACATATCAGGATTTAACCGTATAAAAGCAAGCAACAATGTAGATGTAGAAATTTATCCGGGTCATGATTATAAAGTTGAAGTAAAGGCGGGTTCAAAATTGATTGATGGCATCACCACAGAAGTTAAAGACAGCATGCTGTACATTAGAAACGAAAATGCATGTAACTGGGTTCGAAGTTTTAAAAATAAATTTACCGTTTCTGTTTGGATGCCTGATATTGCAGAGCTTACAGTAAATGGTTCAGGCAATATTGACTTGATGGACACTATTCGTCATAATGAGTTTACGTTCAACAATTGGGGTGCATCAGGCAAGGTGACCTTTCTGTTTAACACAGAGGCAGTGAGAACCAACATACATACCGGACCTGGCGATTTCGTCTTTCATGGTTATGTTGGTGTACATTATTTTTATAATAACGGTAATGGCATTGCCGATGCAAGCAACCTGAATACAGAAGTTACTTTTACAGAAAACAAAGGTGCTAACAAAGAATATGTCAGAGCTAAACAATGGCTCACAGCAAAAATTTCCTATGTGGGTGATATTTATTACTTCGGTAACCCCGACAGCGTAGTGCGTGAAGGTACTGGAAATGGAAAATTAATTAAAGCAGATTAGCATGCGCTTGATTAGAAATTTTCTAGTTCTGTCAATTTACTGGATGTTGTTCTTCGGAATTTCAAGAATTATCTTTTTCTTATTTCTTCAATTTAATGCTGTAAATATTCAACTGAGCGAATTGCCATTAACATTACTTTATGGTATCCGATTAGATATTTCAACAACTGCATACATTTCGGCACTGTCGTTAATCTTAATGCTGATTCAAGTTATTACAGGTAACACTTTATTTAAAAAAATATTTTTTGCGTACAATGGAATTATTCTATTTGTTTTAATTCTCTTGCATGTCAGCAACCTTTTTCTCTATCGTTCATGGGGTGTACTTATTAACTATCGTGCACTGACTTTTCTTGCAGACTGGCGGCAGATGTTTTTATCAGTGAATAATGTTGAATTGGTTGGCGGAATAATATTCATTATACTTTTATTTCTTCTTGCATGGTTTGTATTCAGAAAGACTACAAAACACTTTTTTGACAACAAACTTTCAATTATCCAAGCATTACTTCCATTTATTGTCACAGCGATAATGACTGTAATCATGTTTCGTGGTGGTGTTCAAATGTTGCCGGTAAATGAGAGTGCAGCTGCATTCAGTGAGAATGTAACGCTCAATCACATTGCTACAAATCCTGCCTGGCATTTGGGACACAATCTCAATCAAGCCAAAAGTGAAAATGCTGCATTCTATAAATTTTATGGCGATGAAGTTGCTGAAGAGCATGTAAAAAAACTGTTTCAAACCCCTGTTGATTTAATGCCTGTGCTGAACAACAAAAAACCAAACATTGTCATTATCATGCTGGAGAGTTTTACTGCTGATGTTGTTGGAGCTATGGGCGGTGAAGCAGGTATTTCTCCAACAATAGATTCATTGATTCACGATGGATTATCTTTTAAAAACATTTACAGTAGTGGTGCACGCACCGATCAGGCATTTGTGGCAGTATTGAGTGGATTTCCTGCACAGCCTAATCAATCTATCATGCGTTTTCCTGATAAGACTGCTAAGCTTCCCTCCTTACCTGCCGAGTTGAAAAAGCAAGGCTATAACACTTCTTTCTATTACGGTGGCGATCTCGATTTTTCAAACCTGAATACCTATTTAGTCAACTGTGGATTTGAACACATTACCGGCAAAAAGAAATTCAAGCAACAGCAACTGAGTGCAAAGTGGGGAGCGCATGATGAATTTGTTTTTGAAAAAAACCTGAATGATTTAAAACAATCAAAAGAACCATTCTTTTCTGTTGTGATGACATTAAGCTCGCATGAACCCTACGACATTCCAATGAAAACACCTTTTGGAAAAGCCAATGCGAACGAGCAGTTTAAGGGATCTGCCTGGTATGCAGACCATAGTTTGGGAAATTATCTTGCTGCTGCCAAAAAAGAACCGTGGTTTAAAAATACTTTATTTGTTGTAGTTGCTGATCATGGTAATAAAATACCTCGTGACAGATCATACTACAGTCATTACATCAGACACATTCCCATGGTAATGGCTGGCGATGTTGTGAAAAATATTTATAAGAATAAAATTGTTTACAGCACAGGTTCACATCATGATATTGCTTCCACACTTCTGCATCAATTAGGTTTAAACGCTGACATGTTTAATTGGAGTAACGATTTACTTAACCGCAAGCGAAATGGCTTTGCCTATTTGTGCATGGATGATGCCGAAGGCTGGGTAACGGATAGTTGTACTTTTGTTTATGATTTGAGTAATAAAAAATTTATTTACAAAAGACCTTATTATGCAATCGCAGACACAATATCTGCAAAAAGTTACTTGCAACAGTTGTACAAAACATTTAGTAACCTTTAAGTCATTTGCAATAAAAAAGCCGGGTAATAAATGTTCCCGGCTTTTCAAGATAACACATTTCTTAATGCCTGCTATTGATGTAATTATTCAAATCATCAATGGACGACTCGAATGTAAACATATCATTCACTTTAAAATAATTTCCGATATCGTAAGTAAAATCATAAGCATACTTTGCAAAATCCAATTTGGATTCTTCAAAAGTAAAAAGACCCATAAGTTCTTTTACCTGTGAAGTGAAAAGGCAATTATTTCTCAAAACTTGTTTTGCAATTGTCATTTTACTGTCTTCAAAAGACTTTGAGGAAATTGACTGTTTAAGATCAGAAAAATCTTGTGGTGCCATAGGCACAGGGCAGCCATAAGGACCGTTATATCCAGGCAGATAAACAACAGGTGCAGGTGTAGGTGCTACAGGTGGTGCAGCAGGTGGCTCTGATGTTGTAGTATGTGTAACTGTAGTCGTTGTAGTATGTGTAGTAGTTTGCGTTGTTCCTCCGGAAACATTCATGTTTATTCCACCACCAGTTTCATTCATATTTAAACCAATGTTTACATTCACATTATCACCGGGCATTGGTGTCCCATCGGTTGTTGTGGTTGTAGTAGTATGAGTTACAGTTGTAGCAGCAGGTGGTGGCGCAGGAACTTCACTATAAACAACAATAGTTTGATTAGGTGCAGGAGGCAATGCCTGTGCTAAAGGAACTTCAATTAAAGGACGTAGGCTATAGCTATTCTTTTTTGAATTAAACTTAATGCTGAATGTTGTTTCCATACCGGGATTAAATGCAAGGTTAAAATCCTTTTCACCCAACTTCGTATCTTCAAAAATCACTTTTAGTTTGTAAAAGTTAGCATTTAACCCTGTTACTTTAACATTGGTTTCAGGACTTGTATTCTGCCGAACTCCATTAAGAATAGCATAAAATTTCTCACCGTTTTCGGTGAATAGAATAACATTTGAAGATTGAGCTTTCACAAAAAAAGCACAAAGAATAAATGCCATTGTAAAGAATGTGTTTTTCATTTGAATAAGATTTTATATTTTATTTTGACATTAACTATAATAGTACCAAAACGCAGCTAAAATATGAAAAAATCATAAAGCGATATGTGTTTCAGTCTTGAAAGAATGTCAAAACAGCATTTTCAATAAAGTGAAAACCTACGTTCATTCACCCGGTTTCAATAGTTATAGTAGGTCTATGATAAACTTTAAAATTCATAGAGTTTGCAATAAAACACATCTCATTGGCCCTATTATGTAATGAAATTGCAAAATCTTTTTTAGAATCATCTGCTATTAATACAAATGGATTAAGTGTAACAGATTCAAACTTTCCGGCACGGCTTGAAGTTTCAACCATGATGCCGGTAGCATTATCTGAATAGCTTTTTACAACAACACCTGCATCGGAGCATAGATGCAGGTACCACAACATGTGGCACGATGACAATGAAGCCAACAACAATTCTTCCGGATTGTATTTTGTTTTATCACCCCGAAAAGCCGGATCAGAAGAGCAATGGAAGTCAGGCTTATTCTCAATTCTTACAAGATAACTTCTATCATAGCTTAAATAATCTTTGGTACCGTAGCCTGTGTTACCTGTCCAAATAATATTTGCCTTATAATGATGTTCTCGTTGCATCCAATAATTCTAAATAATCAGAATTTAATTTATTAATTCTGATTTTTACAAATCAGCATCTTTAATTCGCTTTAAAAACTCATTCTTTTTCCTCTCCGTAGCAAGCATAAACTGGTATGGCTCAAGCCCACCCTTTTCTGATGCTACACGCTTTTCGGGTTTCATTTCTTCAATTGGCTTATTGAACTTTTCATCTGAAGAAATTGCTTGCAAAACGCCACGCTGATAATTAAAATAGTACCAAATATCAGGCAATGCTTCCAGATAAATATTCAATACATCACCACTGCGTCTGCGCATAATCTCAACTTTTCCTTTAACCATCCTTCCTACATAAGTCTTTCCTATAACTCCAAGACCAATATTTCCTACAGAAATATATGATGCACGTTCTTTATTATAATAAAACTTAAGTTCACTAAATACAAGGGTATGTTGTAATTCAGAAGGGATTCTTCGTGCGGAGCCATATAACCCGGTTTCATTCAATAGCTTTTCTGCTTTATTCTTACCGATCATATTCGTAAGTGCATTTCTATAAACAGGTCTATCATCCATAAAAGGTTGCAATGCAGGAATAGAATTAAACATCTCCGCCATTTGTTTAAGTGCATCATCATTAAACATAAAGTCAGCTGCCATTACTGCATCAAAGCCTATAGAGTCATTAACTGTTGAATAATTAACCATACCAAAATTTGTAATTGACAACTGGCCAAAATCCTGTGTGAGATTAATTCGACCCTCGCCTATTAACTGACAACGCTTATCATCAAGAATAACAGTGTTTGTAATAACACTTGCCGACTTGGTTGAATCGGTTCCGGGTATAGTACCTGAGATTTTATACTGTTGTAAATTATTGTCAAAAGTCAGATAGCCCTCAGCAGAAATAACTTCTGCATCAGAGCTATGCTTTTTCATTGATAAAAATGCAGGATACATCATGGTACTGTCGCTGCCAAAATAAATTCCTGAATAAAGTTTTTGCAAACTCTCGTTAGCCGGACTTTGAATAGGAATATTTACACCTTTAGGATCAATATCTCCTGCAAAGCCAAACCAATTGCGTTCAAAAGTATTGCAGTGATGGTTAACGACTGCAAATCCATTGAAATATAGATTTTCTTTTGGTGCATTAATTCTCAACTTCCCTTTGTACTGAATTGTCGGGCTAATAAAAAAGCGAGACGAGTCAGGAATTTCTCCAATGGCAAATGTCTGTTTTGAAGTATCCACTCCAATCTGAGTAAGCCTAATTTTATGTTTAACCTTGGTCTGATCCATATATTCGTAATTACCATCTCCGGAATAATTCATTCTGCTCTGAATAGTAATATTTGTATTAAGCATCGTGTGATAACGAGATGTAGTATTGGCAATAACCTTACTGTTAACCAATGGTCGCATTACTGCACTACGTTCTACAACAACATTTCCTAAGTCAGGAATTATTGAAACATCTGCCACTAAAATTTCCTTCACCTTAAATCCTTTTAGTAAATATGATTTCAGATTATATGTAGCTAATGGTGCATCCCATCGCAATGAATCCTGTTGTCGGTTTATTGAAACAAACTCATTTGCTTTGTCAGCAGTGGCATCAGAGCCACCAAATTCAAGCTCCGACTTATCTATAAACCATCGGAAATCTCTGATGTAGGAGATATATTCGTTGACAGGAAATTCAACCTTGGCTTTTTCACCCTGACTACTGAAATCCCCAATACGTTTATCAAGATCAATATTAGCCTTAACATTTTGCGTATGTAATGCCAGCAAATCTCCGGCATCTGTATTAAGTTTAAATTCTGCAGAATCGGAACCGTAACTGTGTTCTCTGATAAAATGGTTGCTGCTGATTAACTGTGATTGCTGATAACGGATTATACCATTAGCCTTGATTCCTGAAGGCATCAACACTAAACTTCCATCGAGCACTGCTTCTCCATTAAACAATGCAAAATCCTTACTTCTCTTAAACACAAACATTTTATCACTCTTGGGTCGCCAGTTTACAAACACATCTTCATTCTTCACATCAGGAAAACGAGTAGCACCAACTTGCTCCTTTCTAATAGCAAAACTTTGTGTAACTGCATGCATACTGTCTGGAAAGAAAATAATATTGTTAGATTTTGAAGTACTGCTCAGATAATCAACCTCTCCTTTTCCGAGAAAACCCTCATGACTCAAACTGATTTGCTGACGATATTTTCCCTTGCCACTGTATGCTGCAAATCCGGCATCGGGTGTGTTGGTAACAAATCCTAAAGAGTAATCCCGTTGCACAGTAAGTTGCTGTCGCCATTCCGGAAAAATATCTGCCGATACCATGCTACCCTCAAATACCAATCCTTCCTTAGTAAGTGTGTTCAGGCTGTCAATGCTGAATGGATCGAGATGATAATAAAACTTATCGCGTTTATATACACCGCCAAATATTTCAGGATAATCATAATAAATGTATGATTTGTTGGTACAAACAAAAACCGGATATTCTTCATTGGGTACAAACCCTGACTTATTGGTTGGATTATCAATAGAAAGTTTTCCATTTAATTGCTGTAAAATACTTTTAATTGGTATCAGTCTTTTTCTACCTCTTTCATCAACAGTGTCAGATGGAACTTTAAAACGTAATGAGTCAACATTCTTTAAGTCAATATTAAAATTGGCATAGTTAAAAGTAAACTCCTTACCATAAAAGTCAAGTCTTCCTGCATGAACACGTCCATTAAAAACGATGTCGCGATTTTTTTTTAATGTCATTTCCTGATCCAAAGGTTGAATATATACCTCTTGAGAATCGCTGATTAAAACATGACTTACACCACGCATGTTGATATCAAAATTTAATAAGTTGATGGTTGCATTAGATAAACCGGAAATCATGGATTCTATCTTCAACTCATCATAATCAACCTTACCGGTACGCGCATTCAGGTAATACATTACCTTATCTTTAACAATAAATTTATCGGCATCGGCATCATAAGAAATAAATCCTAATGATGATAACTGTAGAATTTGATTGCGCACTGTGTTTTCAGTGAGTTTCATATATTCAGCAAATTCAGGTACACTGATGACTTTTGCATTATGCTCCTCTGCAAATTGCTTAATTTTAAACAACGGATGCACTTCAGACAGTCCTTGGATTTTATCAAAACGTTGACGTGAAAAGAAGTTTACTGATTCAAATTTCAACTTACTTTCACCACCACCAGAAATCATTTTAAGGTCCATCAATGGGTCTGTAATCTTCCATACCAGCTGATCAAAATCAAGATCCATTTTATGATAGCTATCAAAATACGGGCTATTGATAGCAGTTTGTCCATTCTTTGTAAGCGTCACGGTTTTATCACCATAGATATACTTAAATTCAACTCCGGGATGATAAATTGAATCTTTCTCCCAGTAGATAACAGCAGCAGCATTTACAGAAACAATCCTGTCAGGACGAAAAATAAAACCTTGTGAAAGTAATTTCAACTGAGGTTTGCCATTTAAATTAAAAGTAATTGATGCATCCTGACGTCTGTTGCCTGAACCTACCATCTTACTTCCCTGCAATGAGAATCCACCTTTGTAATCAGCATCTTTAACCATATTCTTAATATCGAGATTCGCAGCATAAGAATAAAACCTTGGGTAAGTAGCATTGGAATCATTTACGTTAGCCAATAGCTTATCAATATAGCGACCTTTCAGTTCCTGATCAAAATACTTTTTATACGTAAATGCAACAGAGTCCATCGAATATTCTGATCCCTTTAAATTGATTGCATAGCGTTTCACAATGGCATTTGCTTCTGAAACACTTATTCCAGCACGTGTAAAATTTACTGTACCACCATCACCAAAAAACAAAAGGTTGTTGGGGTAATAAACTCCTTTTGTGCCTTCAATTACAGAGCTATCACCCTTGCCGAAGCATCGCAAGGTCATGCCGGAAAAAGTAACTTTTGGCAAGGAGTCAAATCCAAATGCAAATTTGTTATTACTTGCACTCCATGTAACAGCACTTGATTCATACAAGGTATTGTTACGAAAAAGCAGTTGTGATATTTCAAGAAAGTCACCCAATTTTCTTACACTAAGTTTTGCTATAGCTTTTGCAAAAGTTGCATGCCACGAGGTAAATGTTGTTGCTTCTTGCCCGCTGGAAGCAAAGGCAGTAAGCGCAGATGTGTAGGTAACAAAATCAGGAAATGCCTTCATGCGTTTTTTCAACATCAGATTACTTGTTGTAATAATAGACTGCTGTTGCTGCACATCAAACTTGCTAAGAAAAACAGGTTTGAATTCCTCCATTATCTTCTCTGCTTCCTTCTTATTTGTTTCTTCAAAAAAAGATTTTAAATCAAGAAGATAGCTTGAAGGGTCTGTATTGAAACTCTTTAATGTCTGTGATCTGACCGATGAAGCTAAACAAGTAAAAGTGAGCAATATTGCAACAAAATATTTTGACATGTAATGATGGTTTTAGCACAAAAATATACTTCTAAAAGATTGATGCTTGCGGATAGTTACCAACAATTGTTAATGTTTTGGCTTATCAATTAACTTTACATTTGCATTGTTACAAGAAACATCAGTTATTCAAATGATTTACGAATTTAACGGATTCAGACCTGTGGTGGACAGCAGTAGTTTTGTTCATGAGCAGGCAACAGTTACAGGTGATGTAATTATTGGCAAGCAGGTATATATTGCTCCGGGTGCAGCCATACGTGGCGACTGGGGAACAATTATTATTGAAGATGGTTGTAATATACAGGAGAACTGCACAATTCACATGTTTCCAGGTGTTACTGTTAATTTAAAACAAGGAGCACACATTGGACATGGCGCTATAATTCATGGTGCCACCATCGGTAAAAATTCTTTGATAGGAATGAATGCAGTGATTATGGATAATGCCGTAATTGGCGATGGTTGTATTGTTGGTGCTTTATGTTTTGTTCCTGACGGTATGATTGTTCCAAACAGGAAAATTGTTGTAGGCAATCCGGCAAAAATCATTAAGGATGTAAGTGATGAAATGCTACATTGGAAAACAAAAGGAACTGAACTCTATCAACAACTGCCTCATGAATTAAGAGCCACATTAAAACCGTGTGCTCCTTTGCGAAGTATAGAACCCAATCGTAAAAAACACGATGCCGTTTATACTACCTGGAAGAAATAAAATCAGAAATCGGTTTCTTCGCGGATGACACCATCACGCATTTTACCCAAAATTTTAAATTCTGTTCTCCTGTTCAGCTGCCGCCCTTTGGGATTATCTCTTCCATCAGGTTTTGTATTTGCAGCTACGGGCATGGTTTCGCCAAATCCTTTTGCACGCAATCTGTTGGCATTAATTCCTTTTGCCACTAAATAATTCACTACACTTTCTGCCCGTTTTTGCGATAGCGTCATGTTGGCATCATCAGACCCGATGGCATCTGTATGCGACCTTATTTCAACACCTAAGTCAACATTTCTTTGCATAAAAATTACCAAGGTAGTATCTAATGCAGCCATAGCTTTTGCAGTCAGCAAAGGACTTGCAAACTCATAATAAATGTTTGTAAGCAGCAGTGGTGTTTCGGGAATTGAACGTATGTGTATGTCAATTGAGATATCACCGGAACGGGTCTTATTCATAGTACTCAACGCCACTGACTCATAAAGATAACCTTCCTTACGGGCTGTAATCCGATATTCCTGGCGTGGAGAAACAATAAGATTGAAGTGACCTGTTTCATCTGTATTACTGGTACTGACAGGAATAAAAGTAGAATCTTCAGCATTTTTCATTTCCAGAGTAATGCGTGCTCTTCGTACAGGCATCATTGCTAACTTCTTTCCTTTTTGAGTTGAATCGGTTTCATATAAAAAGCCTTTCACATTTAATCTCACTGCGTCTAAAATATTAAACTCAAAAATATCATCACAGCAAGGACCTCTATTCACGCCATTGTCGGTAACATTTCTGTTAGACACTATCATGCCAATGTCTTTGTTACTTGGTGAAAGCACATAATACAAATCATCATAATTGGAATTAACAGGATAACCCAAATTGACAGGATGTGTCCACTTTTTCATTCCGCCAATTGACTTAAAGATATCTAAACCACCAAGGCCCTGCCATCCATCGGAACTGAAATAAAATGTTTGTGTTTGTGCATCAACATAAGGCGTTACTTCATCACCGGAAGTATTAATTTTTGTTCCTAGGTTGATAGGTGTTCTGTAAGATTTATTTCTGTTATCAAAAGAGGTGTACCAAATGTCATAACCACCCTTACCCCCTTCGCGGTCGCTGACAAAATAAATTATTTCTTCGCCTTTTTTCTGAGTATTCAGACCAATGGCAGGTTGCGTTGATGTATATTTCGGATCATTTACCTCTGTTCCTAAAGATACAGGCTCTGTCCATGTTCCATTGTTCAGGAAACTGACATAGATGGCACATATAACTTTATTCTGACGATTTCTTTTACATCGAGTAAAATAAAATCTACTCTTATCCTGCGAGTAAACACCGTTGAGTGTATGAGCGCTGTTTGAATTATAAAACCCGGGGAGTTCACCATCATCCTTCCATATCTCGCTATCACGAACGGCAACATAAATTTTTCGGAAAGGCTCATCTGCACTTGAATCTTTTGGATTAAAATCAAAAGTAACCTGATCGGTCTTCAGAGAACCATAGATAATTGTTGAATCATTTATATAAAATGGTGATGACTCAACATGTGATGTGTTGATATCATCAGGTAAATGTTCAATGGCAACTCTCGAAGGGCTGTGCATTAGGCTATCTGCAAACTTGGCAGCATCACCACTATTTTTAATTAATTTAGTATAAACACTTTTATCAGTGCCTGTATATTCCTTTTTAAACTTTGTAAAATACTCTTCTGCCTTTTTGTAATTTCCAAGAGATTTTTGAACATTGGCATAATGATACAACGCCAAAGCATTTTGTTTCGGATTAAGGTTGTATGCTTTCATATAAGCTTCTTCAGCCTTGCGGTAATCTTTGGATTTACGAAGACTTTCAGCATACAGAAACCATACTTTCTCATTTGTTGGCTTGCGCTTGCAATACTCTTCATAGTACATGGCAGAACTGCTGAAGTCATTAATCTTTGCAGCATAACTACCCATTCGTTTTAATTGTGGTGTACCGTAGTTTTTTAGTTCATCATTTTGCTGCGCAAATAAATGAACAGTACTGAACACGAATGCCAGCAACACAATAACTTTTGTTTTAATAGCGTTCACAGGGGATTTTTATTTTAAACAAACGTGAACTTAATGCCGTGTAGATAAGAGAAATTTCAAATCCACCCCGGCTTGCAGTAGCAGTATGAAGCGATGAAATATTTATGTCGTAACTCAATGCAACATCAAACAAATCATATTTAATGCCAATAACAGGTATTACTGCATCAGTGCCGTTGCCGGGTGAGGTACGCACATATAAACCACCATTAACCTCTGTAAATTTAGATTCTCCATTACTAAGTTGCTTTGCAAGTGTAACTCCGGCAACATACTCATTAGCTTTTACCTGTTGCATCATCAATAAACGTGCATGTAGCAGATAGTCATTGCCAATTCCTATTTTATCTGACACGGTTAAGCATGTTCGAACAGGCAACTTATTATTGCTGTTGAAGAAAGTATCACCGGGTTTATTCAGATGAAAAAACGAAGCACCGGCCTGGATAAAATGTTTATTTAATTCAACCTGATAGACCAACCCTGCATTAATATCACCGAGAGAACGTTTTTCATCAAGCAATACTTCGCCTGTAGGCATTGATGGATCAAAATAACCGGTGTTCATATTAAACTGCTCAGGCATTGTAATTTTACTTCTGTCAATAGATTTAAAAATATAATTCCACTGAAAACCTGCACTTAAACTGTGTACGCCAAATGTACGATGATAAGCAGCAGATAATCCTAAACGAATACTTTGTAACCGATTGATTCCCGAGCGGTCGTAAATAAACAAAAAACCACCACTAATCTGATCAGCACCGGTATAAAGTGTTTTGTCAAATGAAAATGCATTTGTTCTGTAACCAGGATCAAGTTTCGACCATTGACTCCTATAAGTGTTGGCAAAACGATAATCTCCTTCATACAATCCTGTGTTTGCAGCATTAAGTGTAAGTGGAGAGTTATAGAATTGTGAAAAATGAATATCCTGCGCTTGCAGCATTGAAGAAATAAAAATAAAAAAGCAAAGGCGGAATACTTTCATTTAGTCCTGTGAATACTCAGAAAAATTACAGGATAAAAATATAAGATAGAAATGAATTGCGAAAGTTTTTATAGAATAATTGCCAACAGTCAGGCTCAATCTTCAAGAAACCATTTCGAGCGGTTGAATTTCATGGCTTTAGTCAATTTAAATCTTTCAATTGCCTTTACACGTAAATACTCTGTCATTTCATCTAAACTGTCTGTAATCAGCAAGGAATCTAACTCAGAGCGTAAGGCTGTTTTATGCTCATCGAATACTTTCAGCTGATCAATTACAGGTTGCCAGTAATGCTTCCCCATAAGAACTACCGGAAAATCGCCAACTTTTTTTGTTTGAATCAAGGTTAATGCCTCAAACATTTCGTCAATTGTTCCTACACCGCCTGGTAAAACCACAAAAGCATAAGAATACTTAAACATCAATACTTTTCTGACAAAGAAATGATGAAACTCAACCATTTTATCAAGATACTTATTGGGTTGTTGTTCACGAGGCAGAATGATGTTGCAGCCAACAGAAAAACCACCTACTTCTTTTGCTCCTCTGTTTGCTGCTTCCATGACACCTGGCCCACCACCTGTCATTACCGTAAATCCTAACCTGCTGACATTAGCCCCTACTTCGCGGCCTAACTGATAATAATGATGGTCTTCCTTAAAACGAGCAGAACCAAAGACTGCAACACATGGTCCAACAAAATGCAATGTTCTGAATCCTTTTATAAATTCTTTTACAACTTTAAGAGTAAAGAGAAATTCACCAATTCGCGACTGTCGTTCGGTTAGGAACTTGCTTTCGGAATGATTACGCATAAGCAGAAAAATTAAAAATTCAAATTTAAAAGATTTCTAATAACTCACTCAACGAAAGAACAAATCAACTGATGATGTAAAGATGAGGAATCAGGAAACTAATTTTAACTGTAGATAGGAAACAAACTTATGCCAACTACAATCAGAACTTAGCACTTAGTCGCAAACTCAATTGCCTTCCGGTAAGATAATTTGGCACTCCATACTTAGTTCCATAAACATCACTTACCCAAGTGTAGGAAACTACATTGTTAACCTGAAAAAGATTAAACACTTCAAGCGAAAGTGAAAGTGCTTTTAGTTTATTAAATGCAGCAAAACGGCTTTTTGCTCTTCTGTTTTCGTCAATAAAAATTTTACTAAAACCAATATCAACACGTCTGTAAAAAGGATAACGATTAATGTCTGTATAGCGATTGTTCCCGGGGGGACCAACAGGAAATCCCGTTCCGAAAACAAGTGTCATGTGCATTTTAAATGTTGGAAACTTAGGAAGATAATCAGAAAAAAATATGCTGAACGTAAGTCGCTGATCGGTCAACCTTGGCAAATATCCTGGAATAACCTGAATGCTGTCCACTGCTTGCTTATCAATAGTATATCCTCTTATGGTATCGCCACGTGCATTTAATCTGATGTAATAGACATCATCCTGAATATCTTCTTCTGTTTTTAAAAGTGAAAGACTTGCCCATGATTCTGCTTCATTAACAAACTGTCCATTAATACGGAAATCAATACCTGTTGCATAGCCCTTTGAATTGTTTTTACCTAAATACCGAATACGAACATTGTCAACCTTGTAAGGAATAAGATCGTTCAACCATTTGTAATAAGCTTCTGTGACAAATTTAAAATCGCGACCCCATGCTTTGAAATAATAATCTGTTCCACCTACAACATGAATAGATTGTTGTGATTTCAAGTCTGTGTTTAAACTTCCGTCAGGATTATGGAGCTCTTTATAGAATGGTGGTTGATAATAAAATCCTCCTGAAAGTCTGAAATTAAAATCGCGTTTCCATCTTGGCTTATAAGCAAGTGCAATGCGCGGACTGATATTTAAAACATGATTTAAACTCCACCAGGTAAAACGAATACCGGGCGTGAGAATAAAATTTGATGTGCTGCTGAAATAGAAATTATGTTGCAGATAGCCACTCAACCTGTTACTTGAAAGTCTGTTATCACGACTGATGACATCTTGCAGTAATAATTGCTGCTGTGATGGAAGGCTCCCTCCCACGCTATCCTGAGGATGTGGTAATGAATAGCCTGATGAGTCAATATAATTCCATTCTTTAATCTGATCACTAAACTGTTCATGCTGAAACCTAATGCCCCACAACAACTCATTATGACGATAATTGTAGGTGCCTTTATGTTCTGCAGAATAAACTTTCCCATCAAGAAAATTACGTGCATGGTTTAAAAAAGAACCAACACCAAGATTGAGTTTTACTTCACCAAAATTTTGCGAGGCAGGATCTTTTTCAAGTTCATCCAAAAAATACTGACCAAGAACATCAAATGTTTCTTCTTCTCTTGTGTTAAATACTGAGCCAATGACTTTGAGGTTAATATTTTTCTTTGGGCTATGACTGAATATTATTGCTCCTGTAGTGGTAGTAAAGTCATCAACTTCTTTGCCATCAAAATAGACAGTAAAACGTAATGCCTGACTCACAGTGCCAAAATCTGTTGTTCGTGTTTGCGGCACAATATTATATCTGCTCTTTGAAAAATTTCCTAATAATGAAATTGTTGTTTTTTCACTCACATCATAAGTCAACAATGCCTGCACATCATAAAATACCGGCTTATAGTTTCCTTTAGTGTCGAGTGTACCTAATAAATATTTTGTTGACTTTTGTCTTCCTCCTATCAAATAAGTAAAACGATTATTACGACTTGTACCTTCAAGGCTCAGGCCACCACCAAGCAACCCGTAAGTAATTTTTCCTGCAAATTCTGTTGGTCGTTTGTATTTTATATCAAGTGCTGATGACATTTTATCTCCATAAATAGCATCAAAACCACCGGCAGAAAATTTAATTCCGGAAACAAGATCGGGATTGATAAAACTTAATCCTTCCTGCAATCCGGAACGAACCAATTGTGGTCTGTAAATTTCAACATCGTTCACATAAACAAGATTCTCATCGTAGTTTCCACCACGCACAGAATATTCAGAACTAAGCTCGTTGTTAGAAACAACACCACTGCCAATAGTCTTTAATATGGTCTCAAAATTTCCTGATGGATTTGGAATTTCTTCTACTGCTTTTGGATCTATTTTTATTAATGTACCACTTCTTTCGCGAGGATCAGTAATGGTGATATTGGGCAATGGTACAATTGAAGGCAACATGGTTCTGTTCAATTGTTTCTTTTCACCTTCTGCAAGAATTAGTTTTACTGTTGCTTGTTCATAACCAATTGACGAAAAAACAATACTTAACTCACGATTAGATGGAACGGTAATGGAATACTCGCCATGCTCATCAGAAATTACACCGAGTGAAGTACCGGCAACACCAATACTAACACCGGGCAAAGGCTTGCGGTCTGTGCCTGATATTTTACCATGAATACGTGCAGTTGCATCTTGTCCGTTCAATGAATAACAGTAAAAAAATAACGAAAGAAAAATGACAAGTTGCCTCATTAATCGTCTTTAGACTTTGACTTAAACTCACCACTTTTCCATGCTTGAATAAATTTAGCCCAGGCAATTGGGTTTAGCAAATTGTTTACAGGTAACTGACCTGTATTATATAACCGTGACTGTTGTTTCTGATAAACAAATTTACTGTTCATGCTTCCGTCCATATCAATTCTGATGCTCTCTTCGCGCATAGTTTCAAGAGCGAGATTCCTACGGGCATGATCCATGTCTGTATCAGGAACTTTTAGATCGAGAAATGCTTGTTTAAACTGTTCACGTGTAGGCCATGGATAAATCACAGCCTGATTAAGCAATACGGTATCACGGTTAAGAATCTGAATCAGAGAATAACGGTTTTCTGTGAGCGTATCGGGTACTTTAAAATTAGTTTTTGCAAACCCAACAGAAGAAAACTCAATCTCATCACCAACATGTGCCACAATTGAAAAGAACCCATAGTAATCAGATACTGTACCTCTGCTACTTGACTTAATCATAATGCCTGTATAAGGTACCGGACTCAAACTGTCGCCAGTAACTATTACACCGCTTAACTGAACAAGTCTTTCCTGATTCGACTGCGCAAATGCCAGAACAGGCATGCTTAAAATTAAGCAAGTCAGGATAAAATTTCTGCAGCTGATATTGAATATATTCATGGGAACCAAAAATAAGTAATTGCTGTCAAGCAAAACGTATGAAAGGGTAATTTATTTCAAAATTAATGGCTAAATTATAGGGAATCACAACACTGCAATAATTTTTTGAAACCATACAGAAAAACTACTATGGTTTTCAATAATTTCATTTTTTAAATTTTCCATTGTAACCCATCGGTAGGCTTGTACTTCATTTTTATCAGGAAGCACTTCGCTATCATAAATCCCTGTAAAAACATGATCCAGTTCATGCTCTTTCAGACTGTTTTCAAAAGAAGCTTTATAAATAAATTTAAAACTGAACTTCAGACTACAATTAAAGCCCAGCTCTTCTTTAAGTCTTCTTCTTGCAGCATCCTCAATTTTTTCACCAGGACGCGGGTGACCACAACAAGCATTTGACCATAGCCCTCCACTATGATATTTAGTTTCTGCTCTTTGTTGTAAAAGCATTTCACCCTTTGTATTATATATTAAAACTGAAAAAGCTCTATGCAATAATCCAAGTTTGTGCGTCTGCATTTTTTCTGCCTCACCTATTTCCCTATCCTGCTCATCAACCAAAATCACAAACTCCATAAAACTATTTTTTTAGCACTACAAACTCTGTACGTCTGTTTAATGATTTGCCTTTTTCTGTTGTGTTGGGTGCAACAGGTTTTGTTTGTCCAAATCCATTATGCGAAAGTCGTGTTGCTTCAATACCTAAGGTTATCAAATAGTCATATACAGCCTTTGCCCTGTTTTTAGATAATAATAGATTATCCTCAGCCTTACCTGAATTATCGGTATGGCCATAAATAGCAACTTTTAGCTTTGGGTTACCTTTCAGAAAGCCGGCAAAATCCTGTATAACTGCTTTAGATATATCTGTTATTTGATAAGAATCTGTTTCAAAAAGGATATCATTCAGATTGTAGGCCTCTCCTTCTTTTATTTTCCTCAGGTCTAACTCAACAGTCACAGCAGGCGAATCAACTTTTGCAGCATTAATAAGTTTTGAAGTAAATGCATAATCATCCTTTTGAATAGTTAGCAAATACTCAGAATTAGCTTGCAAAACACCGGCATATTTACCACTGTAGGCATCGTAATCTATCTGCTCAACCTGTTTGGATGAAATATTCCGAATTTCTATTCTAGCACTGTCAGGCACTTCATTGTCATCATTCTTCAGTTGGCCTTTGAACAGAACCATCTTCTCCGGCCTTGCATCCACAGGCATGTCGAATGAATAAATATCATAACCTCCGGTTCCGAATTTATTACTAGCAAAATAACCTTTAGTACCATCAGTACTTACAAAAAATCCAACCTCATCTGCATCGGTGTTTATCGGATATCCGAGATTAACAGGTTTTCCCCAGTTACCGTTTGCATCTTTCTTGGAATAGTAAATATCATATCCTCCCATACCCGGATGACCATCACTGCTGAAATAAAGTGTTTTTCCATCAGGATGTATGAAAGGTGCCTTCTCATTTCTTGAAGTATTGATAGGTCCGGTAATGGGATTTGCGCTGTTCCATTCTCCATTAGTTTTTTTAGTCACATAAAGATCACTTGTTTGAAGAACAGAGTCTCTGAAACTGGCAAAATATAAAGTCCTGTTATCAGGAGAAAGTGATGGTTGTGAATCCCAAAACTTTGAGTCATTTGCTTTACCTATACTTCTTGGTTCAGACCATCCTTTTGGTGTAAGGTCAGAAGTATAAATGTCGAAATTACCTTTAACATTAACAGTAAAAAACAAATGAAGGTTGTCAAGAGAAATTGCCGGACCACCTTCATTTCCGGTATTCTGTTTGTTAAAAGGTAAATCCATTGGTTTTCCTGTATCCCATTTGCCATTTAGATTATGACTCAACATAAACTTTTCTACACTGGTTGAGGTAAGCATGTTTTTACTTTGGTATTCAAACCTCCGTGTAAAAAAACATAATTCATTATCGGCAGAGATAATAGGGAGGTACTCCGGGTCAGGTGTGCTTAATCCTTTTACCAGCACAGGTTTAAAATCTACAGGATGTAAGAACGCTTTTGCTCTGAATAATTTTACTTCGGCATCGTCAGCAGCGTTGGTATCTGACGGAGAGAGTTCAAGAAATGTGGTGTAAACAGGAATAGCTTCTTCATATTTTTTTGTATCAAAATAATAGGTTGCCAGCCTGTAAATTGCTTTTTCAGATGCTTCGGGGCAAACATTCATAAGACCTTTATAAGCCTTTGCCATTAACTTAAAATCTTTTTTTCTGTATGCAGCATCACCCATAAGCAAATAAGGTTTTGCAAATGTGCTGTCGGCCTCGATTGCTTCATTACACAATTCAACTCCTTCCTCATAATTTTTTACAGACTTTAATAGCTTCTCAGCTGCTTCTGTTTTCTTAGCTGCTTCTTTTGATGTTGTCTGTGGACAGCGTTTTAGATTTTGTGCATGTAATGAAACAACACAGAAACATAGTAAAAGACAATAAGTTGTTTTCTTACCCATTAATTAAATTTTGTTTTCAAAGATTTTGTTTAAAGTAATCTGTAATTTTATACATCAGATGTACACGATCTTTACCACGAACATTATGTGGATGCCCGGGATAAACAAAGTAATCCACTTGCTTTCCAAGATCAACAGCTTTTTTCAAATACATTAAACTATGTTGCCAAACAACAGTATCATCATTGGTGTCGTGTATGAGCATCAACTTACCATTAATATTCTTTACATAGTTCAATAAATTACTTTTTTCATAGCCATCAGGGTTTGTAACCGGAGTATCCATATAACGTTCTGTGTACATAATTTCATACATACTCCAATCAATAACAGGTCCACCTGCAACAGCCACTTTAAACAATCCCGGAAACCTTGTCATCAATGAAATCGTCATAAAACCACCATAACTCCAGCCATCAACACCAATTCTTGATGAATCAACATAGGGTAAAGACTTTAAATATTGTAATCCCGTAAGCTGATCTTCCATCTCTGCTACACCACAATTCCGGAAAATGGCTTGTTCAAAATTTTTCCCTCTGTTGCCACTACCTCTGCCATCAACAGAGTAAACAATAAATCCTTCCTGCGCCAGATAATAAAACCACAAGTCGCCTTGTCCACCCTGCCATGAGTTTGTAATTAGTTGTAAATGTGGTCCACCATAAACATAAATAATCACCGGATACTTCTTTGATGAATCCATTGATGGTGGATAATAGGTGCGTGTATAAAGCAATTCACCGGAAACACTCTTTAGTGTACTAATTTTCATTTCGCCTAAATTAAAATCACTTAACGGATTTTCTGCTGTCAGCATTGTTTTTGCATCAGAACCATTAGGCAGTATCAGTTTTATTTTACGAGGTGTGTTTACATTACTGAATACATCAAGCACTTCATTGTTCTCAGGATTATAATAGCAAGTATGAATACCACTATCACCGGAAACTCTTTTCATTTTTCCATCTGAAAGTGTAACATAATATAAATCTCTGTCTATGGGACTTAATGCAGTGCACATATAATATGCACGTTCCGATTTTTTATCAAATCCCTTAAACTCAGTGACAACAAATTCTCCTTTTGTCAGTTGCTTGATTAATTTTCCATCGGTATTGTAAAGATATAAATGATTGTAGCCATCACGCTGACTTTGCCAGATGAACTGATCATCATGGCCGGGGACAAATGCCATAGGTGTTTGTGGCTCCACATACTTTTCATCTTTTTCTTCGAAAAGTGTTTTAATAAAATGTCCTGTTGATGCAGAATAACAATTCAATTTCATGTGGTTCTGATCGCGATTTAAAACAGCGATATAAACATATTTCTCATCAGGACTCCATGAAACATTAGTCAGGTATTGATCTTTTGGCTCACCTGTCTTTAGATAAACAACTGTTTTATTAATCATGTCAAAGACACCTACTGTTACCTGATGACTTGTGCCACCGGACATTGGATATTTTATCAGATTTACCTCTGCAGGCTTTTTATTCCAATCTATTAATGGGTAATCTTTAACCATGGTTTCGTCCATTCTGTAAAAAGCGAGTTTGTTCCCTTTCGGTGACCAAAAGGTTCCCTTTGTAATTCCAAACTCATTACGATGTACAGAGCTGCCGTAAACAATATGTGGATAAGCATCTTCTGCTACTGTAAAATTCTTTCCTGCATCATAAACAAAAAGGTTATTTTTAATTGTATAGGCTATACGCCCTGTTACAGGGTCGGTGTCTTTTTGTGTAGCGCTATCGGGCAACAATAAAATTCTTGAATTACGAATTGCATATTGTGTTTTATCATATTCAAACTCTTTGTTCCCAATAAAAAATCCAAAGACTTTATCATTCTTCCATTCAACAACAGGAAAACTTGCAAGTGTATCCGTTTTAATACGTTTTAGTTTATCATTAATCTCAGAAAGTGAAATAATTTTCTCATCATGTACAATACCGTCATCACCAACAAAAAGTGTTGCATCAGGCAAGCGGTTGTCAACATAATAGTATGAGATTGAATTTTTAATCCAGCCTAATTGTGAAAGATTTGCCGGTGCAAGTTTGGTTCTCGCATTTAATATTGCATCTTCCATGCTCAATTTTTTATGCTGAGCCCAAGATGTTGTAGAAATCAAAAAAATGAGTGGTAATAAATAACGAAACATAATAAATTCTTCTTGCAAGCAAATGTAAAATTTATAAATAAACTTTTCTTGTTACAGATGTATTAATATTAACGACAAATTGTGAATGTTTGCCATGAATTTTCTTTATTTGCAACCATGCATTTAAGGCGAATTCTGATATTATTTTTATGTGTTGGCGTAACACAACTTCATGCTCAGACAATAATTAACAGTGGTTTTGAAGAAGATGCTCATTCTTCTTCACAGAAGGGATGGATAACTGATTGTAAAGGAACAGGTCAGATAAAATTCAGTAATATTTCTCCACATTCAGGCAAACAATGCCTGGAGATAGCGCATCAAAATCAGGCTACCTGTACATTTAGTCAGAGTATATCAATTAAAGACTCAGAGATAAAAAATTACAAAATAATTTATTCATGCCGGGCCGAAGCATTAAATGGGAATACAGGTCTTAATATAATAATCAGAGATGCATCAGGGAAAAAATTAACTGAGAGTAGTGGTTTTATTAAAAATGCAGAAGCAAAATGGAAAACTTATTCAATTGCAACTTCTGTTCCTGAGGGAGCACAAACGATGAGCATTACAGGAATTCTGAATGGAACAGGTAATGTTTGGTTTGATGAAATTAAGATAGAAGAATTAAAACAGCATAAATCCTCATCTGGATTATGGTCAACTGCAAGTGAATTTATGACTATTGCAGGGAAATATTCTATTGGTGAAGCAATTAAATGGGCTGTAGAAAAAAAATAACGCTTATCTTAATACGCTGCTAATTGTTTCAGCATTTGCTTAAATCTATCGCGTGGCAGAAAATTCCACTCCAAATGATTTGACATAGGAACGGCAGTATCAAGACTACCGCATCGCATCACAGGAGCATCGAGCCACTGAAAACAAGCAGAAGAAATTTCAGCAGCAATTTCTCCTCCTATTCCACCGGTCAAGGTGTCTTCATGAAATATGATAACCTTACCTGTTCTTTTTACAGATTCTAAAACTGTTTCTTTATCCCAAGGTAAAAGACTTCTCAGATCAATTAAATCAGCCTGAATATTTTTATTTTCATCCAACGCTTCCATTGCCCAATGAACACCCAAGCCGTATGTCACAATAGTTAGATCAGTACCTTCTCTGATTTTACTTGCCTTACCAATAGGAATAGTAAAGTAATCATCAGCCACAAGACCACTGACACTTCTATAGAGTGCTTTATGTTCAAAAAACATTACAGGATTAGGATCTTCAATAGCAGCGGCTAATAACCCTTTTGCATCACTTGGAAATGCCGGATAAAGAATTTTTAAGCCCGGTACATGAAAGAACCATGCTTCTGTTGACTGTGAGTGAAATGGTCCTGCGCCAACGGCAGCACCTGTGGGCATGCGCACCACAACATCTGCATTTTGTCCCCAGCGATAATGTGTTTTTGCCAGATTATTTACAATCTGATTGAAGCCGCACGTAACGAAGTCGGCAAACTGCATTTCAACAATAGATTTATAGCCGTTTATGGATAAACCCAAACTTGCACCAAGAATTGATGATTCTGTAATGGGCGTATTTCTAACACGTGATTTCCCAAATTCTTCAACAAAGCCTTGAGTTGCTTTAAAAACTCCGCCATACTCAGCAATATCCTGGCCCATTATAACTAAGTTCTTATGTCGCTGCATGCCTTGACGAAGTCCGTCTGTGATTGCATCTAAAAATCTTTTTTCAGTTACTGCTCCTGACGCAGTTACGTTTGTGTCATTAGAAGGCGCATACATATCGCGCAATTCAATTACAGTATTAACTTCAGGGTCTGACTCAGCATAACTTATCTTAAGATGTTCTTCAATTTCTGTTTTGATTTTTGTACGAATGCTTTCAACTTGAGCAGTTGAAATAATTTTACTTTCTAAAAGATAGTTTTCGTAATTCGCTATCGGATCTTTCTTTCCCCATTCATCAAACAATTGCTGAGGAACATATTTTGTTCCTGAAGCTTCTTCATGTCCGCGCATTCTAAATGTGCGAGCTTCAAAAATTATCGGGCGTGGATTTTTTCTGATGTCACTCAATAATTCATTCAGGGTATTATAAACTTCCAGCACATTGTTACCATCAACGCTTACACCCTGAATGCCGTAACCAATTCCTTTATCAGCAAAACTTTTACATCTGTATTGTTCTGATGAAGGTGTTGACAATCCGTAACCATTGTTTTCCACTATAAAAATTACAGGTAAATCCCATACAGCTGCCACATTTACTGCCTCGTGAAAATCGCCTTCGCTGGCACCGCCATCACCTGAAAAAACAATGGTTGCTTTATTATTTTGTTTAAGAATATTTCCTAAAGCAATTCCATCTGCAATACCACATTGCGGGCCGAGATGTGATATCATTCCTATTATTTTATACTCCTGTGTTCCGAAGTGAAAGGAACGATCGCGTCCATTGGTAAATCCACCTGGCTTGCCCATCCACTGTGAAAACAAACGGTGTAGGGGAATATTGCGCACACTAAAAATACCAAGGTTCCTGTGCATAGGTAATACATATTCATCCTGATGAAGTGCCATGGCCGCACCCACAGAAACTGCTTCCTGACCGATTCCGGAAAACCACTTTGCCAGTTTTCCCTGACGCAGTAAGACAAGCATCTTCTCTTCAATTATACGCGGACGCACCAACTCATGATAAAGTCTGATTAATTGGTCGTCACTCAAATCTTTTCTGTCGAAGTTCATTGTTAAATAAAAAAGTGTGGCAAAGTTAACTTTAATTGGAGTAGCTTTGTTTTATATTATTATGCAAGAAATTATTGTCGGTATCATAGCCATTGCTGCAACAGTCTATTTGATTCAAAAATTCAGAAGTAAATCAAATGGTTGTGATAAATGCAGTTCCGGGCTACAAAAGTCAGGGCAAAAAAAAACCACCTGACGGTGGTTCTTTTTCTTAATTTTTTAAAATTAATGAGCAGCAGCAGCTGAATCAGCAGGAGCAGCAGCTGAATCAGGTGTAGCAGCAGCAGCAGATGCAGCCATTGCAGCTTCTTCAGCAGCCTTCATTTCGGCTTCTGCATTTGCAATTGAATCCTGAGTTGCTTTTTCCGCAGCAGCTTTTTCTTCAGCGCTTGGACCGCATGATACCATTGCAAACATTGCTGCAACAGCCATTAATGTGAATAATTTTTTCATTTTTCTTTTTATTGTTTGATTTGACGGGACAAAAGTATGCTGATTAATAAATGATGAAGGTGTTTTTTATTAACTATTCAACTAAGTTGTTAACAATTAATTGTTATTGCACACCATGCATCATTTTAATAAGCCATTTGTAAATCAAGAATAACAATACGGATGCAGCGGCACTCATAATTACGAATATCATGAAAAAATCGTAGAGACTTGAAATCTGCATACCCATAAACATTGGAAAATGATGTGGAATACCTGCATCGGCAAGCACTTTTAACTGTTCGGCTGTAGCAGTAACAGAACCATTTAGGATAGATGGAAGATCAATTCCTTTGTCGGCAGCAGCTTTAAATTCACCTTGTCCCGGAGGATATAATGAGCTTAATGTTCCTGCAAATTTATTAGAAGCCGAGTTTGCTAAGAACCATGTTCCCATTAACAAGGAGGCAAAACGCAGAGGTGCTAATTTTGCAACCATTGAAAGTCCAATTGGAGACAAACAAAGCTCACCAAATGTGTGCAGCAGGTATAAAGTTGTTAGCCAAAACATAGAAACTTTTACTCCGGGCTCTACTCCTTTTACACCAAAAGCAATTACTAAATAGCCAATTGAGAGTAAGAAAAGCCCAATTGCCATTTTTAATGGTGAACCGGGTTCTTTTCCTGCATTGCCTAATCGCACCCATAACCAAGCAAAAATCGGTGCAAAAATCACAATAAATATTGCGTTGAATGATTGAAAAAAGCTTGCCGGCATTTCCCAACCAAACAAATTTCTATCTGTTTGTTCGTCAGCAAAGAAAGTTAGCGAGGCTCCGGCTTGCTCGAATGCACTCCAGAAGAAAATTACAAAGAAGCAAAGTATAAAAATTACCCAGACGCGTTGTTTCTCAACATGAGTCAAAGACTTATCTGTAATAATGAGACCTGGAACGGCAATAGCACCTGCATAAATAATTGAGCCTATTAAATCGAATTCAACTATAGATTTAAAAACAAAAAACAATCCGATTCCAATCGCCAGCCACATGAGAATCTTAGACATATTGAACGATGGGATATCTGCTTCTCCTTCTGTATTAACGGCTTGTGTAGTAACAACTTTAGGCATTCCTATCGGTGAACCGTCTGGGCTCACTATATATTTATTCTTGAGCAACACAAAGGTGAGTACACCAATAACCATTCCTATGCCGGCAGCAAGAAATCCATATTTAAAGTCAGCAGGATCGTTGGTATCGCCAAAATATCCACAAACCAATGGAGCAAAAAATGCCCCGAGATTAATTCCCATATAAAAAATAGTAAATGCTCCATCTACTCTTTTATCAGCTTTTGGATAAAGTTGACCAACCATTGTAGAAATATTCGGTTTAAAAAATCCGTTTCCAAAAATCAAAAACCCAAGACCTAAATACATCAGCATACTTGCTGTGGCATCGGTGCCTGTAGGTGTAGAACCAATCATAGAGCCACTAAAAAACAAAGTAAACTGACCAATAGCCATCAACAAGCCGCCTACGATAATCGAACGCCTGTTACCCCAATAACGATCTGAAATGTATCCGCCTAACAACGGTGTCAGATAAACTAATCCGGTATAACTACCATAAAGGTTTGAAGCAAATGCTTTGTCAAGCATCAATGCTTTAACCATGAAAAGAATAAAGATGGCGCGCATTCCATAATAGCTGAAACGCTCCCACATTTCGGTTACAAATAACACATACAGTCCCTTGGGATGTCCTTGTTGTACACTTTGGCTCATACGTTTGATTTAAATTTAAAGCGCGGCTAATGTAAAAAAATTAATCTTTTACGGTATCCTGAATTTGCAACTGGTCTTTATAATAGGCTAATGCAGCTATAAAATGCTCAACTGCTTCGTCTAAACTTCCAAAAAACTTGCCTCCTGCAGCATTCTGATGTCCACCACCGGAGAAAAACTTTGATGCCAGTTCACGTACAGAAAAATCACCTTTCGAGCGGAAAGATATTTTAATCATATCATCTTTCTCTGTAAATAGTGCTGACATCATCATGTCACTGATACTAAGTGGATAATTGACAATTCCTTCTGTATCTCCGGTTTGATGATTGTACTGATCGAGTTCGTTCTTGGTTAGCGCAATATAGGCAGCCCTGTAAGCATGTATTACCTGCATTTTATCTTTCAGGCAGTAACCGAGAAAACGTGTTCGCTCTTCTGAGAAATTGTCAGAAATGGTTTCATGTATTTTCACATGATTCATTCCTGTATCGAGTAAGGCTGCTAAAACGCGATGTGTATCAGCACTCATTGACGAAAACCTGAAAGAACCGGTGTCAGTCATAATTCCTGTATAGATACACTCGGCCACCTCCGGCTTCATTTTGTACTTATTGTCTAATGCATAAATAAAGTGGAAAATCAACTCACTTGTTGCACACGATTTAGGAAAAGAAAATAAAATATCGCATTGTATTTTTGGATATAAATGATGGTCAATAACTACTTTAAAAGCTTTGTTTGACATCATTACATCTTCCATAGCCTCAACTCTTTTTGACTCATTAAAATCAAGACAAAAAATTATTTCTGCTTCGGCAAAAGCTTTAGCAACATTACGTGGCTTGGCTTCATAGTCCAACACTTTCTGATTGCCTTTCATAAAACTGATTGATGCAGGATAATCACTTGGCACAACAGCTTTAACTTTGTGTTTTTTGGAGACTAAGAAATTATACAATCCAAGAAGTGAGCCTATAGCATCGCCATCCGGTTTATAGTGAGTGGTGATAACGATTCTTTTTGGTTCCGATAACAGATTCTTTAATTGCTCTATGCTGTGTTGCTCAAATTTTGGTATCATAAACTTTCAAAATGCGATTTTTACAAATGTAAGCTATTTGCATCAGTCAAACCAAAGCTGAAATCAACTACTTTTGCGGCCACAAAAAAATACAAATATTAATTATGAGTAACATCACTTTTACAATGCTAAAGCCTGATGCAGTAAGCAATGGATACATTGGGGCCATTTTAGATCATATTATTAAGGCCGGATTTAAGATTAAAGCAATGAAGTACACACGTTTAACCGCAGAACGTGCAGGTGAATTCTATGCCATTCACCGTGAAAGACCATTTTATAATGATTTGGTAAAGTATATGTCATCCGGACCTATAGTTGCGGCAATTCTTGAAAAAGACAATGCCGTTGAAGATTTCAGAAAAACTATTGGTGCAACCGATCCTGCAAAGGCTGATGCCGGCACAATTCGTAAGCTTTATGCTAAAAGTATTGAAGCCAATGCCGTTCATGGTTCCGACAGTAATGAAAATGCTGCTATTGAAGGCTCATTTTTCTTTAGCATGACTGAAAGATTTTAAGCACCGATATTCCTTCGAAAGTGAAATTTTACTGAAAAATCCTGTCACTTATTACTTGAAAGTTGAAATGGCAGGATTTTTTCTTTATGTTTACTGAATAATTAATAAAAATATTTTTTGAGCTATACAACATTATTAAAAATAACACGTTCTATATCTCAAAACATCTCAAATAATCACATTTCAAACAGGAGGAAAACTATAGCATAAAACTCTACTTTATCACTTATTTCCAAAAAAGAGTTCACTATGCAACAGCCTGTTTTAAACGACCGCGAACTGGTCGAAATGTACCAACAAGGTAACGAAGACTGCTTAACCGTTCTGATTGAACGACATCAGAAAAGAATATTTTCTGCCATTCTCTTTCTTGTCAATAATAGAGAATTAGCCGAAGATATTTTCCAGGACACTTTTGTTAAGGTAATCAACACCTTAAAAAAAGGAAGCTACAACGAAGAAGGTAAATTTTTACCTTGGGTTCTTCGCATCAGCCACAACTTAGTTATTGACCATTTCAGACGCAATCAGCGTATGCCAATGGTTCATGACAAGGAAGATTATTCTATCATCGAATCACTGCAACTGATGGATGACAATGTGCAGGACAAAATTGTAAAGGAGCAGATTTATAAAGAAGTGCGCCTGCTGGTTGAAGAACTTCCATACGAACAAAAAGAAGTTATCATTCTGAGACACTTTGCAGATATGAGTTTTAAAGAAATTGCCGATGCTACCGGTGTGAGTATCAACACTTCATTAGGCAGGATGCGCTATGCCCTTATCAACCTCAGAAAAGTGATTGAGAAGAAAAAGTTAGTGCTGGCAGCCTGAAATTTTCAGGACATATAAAATATTCCTGACAACGCTGCGTTATAGGTGTAAATAAGTAACACGCCTATGTACGAAAGTTCTACTACACACGATTTAATTCTTTACTACTTTAACGAAGTCGAGTTATCCGACACTGTGTTGATTCAGCATGAAATTGATTGCAATCCTGAAACTGAAGAAAGCTATCAGGAAATTGTTCAGGTAATGGATCATATTGACCAGTGCATGGTGAATCCATCATCATCAGTTATTAAAAACATTCTGAACTACTCACATTCATTAAAGTAATTCTGACATCAAGATTTTTGTTATTCTGATTTTGAGGTTGCTATTACAAAGCGCTTAAGCACTATTAACCCAATATTAAGTTAATGTAAACAAATTGCAATACCGCCTTCAGAATAATAATTTGTTCTGCGATAATATATTTGAGTTGTCTGACTAAAAGTAATTTACAATTCCGAAGTGGACTTTTGCCTGCCGGAACTGTATGGCACTGTTTTGCTGGCTGCCAATTGCATAATTAAGTGCGAAAATTCCAAGTTTGGTTTCAAAAGTAATTCCTGCTCCCATACCAAAAGGGCTATCATATATATTCCCTACTCTGGTTTCTGAGGCATAATAGGCCTGATTATAAAATAACTGCAAATAGGCATTTCTGTCGAGGATGTAACGCAATTCTACCTTTCCTAAATAATATGATGTTGCATAGAGTACATCTTCGTCAAATCCTCTTAAAGATTTTAGTCCGCCAAAACGGAATTGATCATTCTGAAAAATGTCATCGGCATGCATCCATGCAAAAGCAATTCCGGTATTCAAAACTATACGAGGCAACAATGTCTGATAAAAATCTGCTGCACCTTCAAATTTATAAATATCGCTATTCAACTTTATACCCTTATACAATTCGCTATTGATGCTGCTGTTTTTTATTATCTTCTTTACTCCTGCACCGCCCGATATTTCAGCCATGAATCCTCGCTGCGGGTTAAGTCTGTAGTCAACTTTTTCTTTCTTTAACACTACTCCGTAAGTTGTAATACTTGCATCTGCAAAGGCTGGAAGAACGGTTGCATTTTTGTAAGAAGATGTTGAAAGCAGTGAAGATTTTTTATTGGAAACAACAAACGTTATTCTGTCATTCCCTTTCATCAGGTATTGAATGCCTCCTTTTAACAAAACATCAACATAAGAAGTATCAAGTTTGTAAATATTCAACCCGCCTTCAAGACCAAATGGAAGTGAGAATAGAAATGGATAACTTAATAATGTTTTTAAATCCTGCGTTTTAGGCAATGGCTGTTTCCAGTTAATTTCAAACTGCTCGCCACGACCAAAAGCACTCAGCAATTTCAGTCGCAGTTCACCACTGATATTCACTTTCCCACTCTTTGTTGCATCAGGCAACACACCGATAATACCATCGGCCTGCGAAGCTTTTTTATTGTTCAGAAATAAAGTAAGCACTGCACCGCCACCTTCAAATGCAACAACCAACGGTGCATATTCTGAAACCATTGGCAACTCCTTCAATCGGATTGAAATATTACGAATGATGCTTTCATTATAAACATCCCCTTGACTCACGCGCAGGTAATTAAATAAAAATGTTCTGCTTAATTTAGAATCACCACGAATGATGATGCTGTCAACACGAACAAGTTCGCTTTTGTTGACTCTTAAAACTCCTGAAATTTGCTGCTCATTAAAATTCAGACTATCTAATTTCACTTCGGCAAAGGGGTAGCCGTTATTCTCGTACCAATGTAAAAGTGACTTAAACATTTGTGCCATCCTTGGCGGACTGACCTTGCTGCCGCGCCATTTCTTTTCACTATTGCCAGTTTCATTCAATACGCGTTCATCAATATTGCCACCTGTTATTCGCGCCCACTTATAGCGATTGCCTTTATGCAGATAAACACTATAGATATTGCCGTCCTTAGCCAAAGAATCTGCAGACGCTGCAATAAAGCCTTCCTTCTGAGCTTCGTTAATAATTTTGGTTATTTCTTTTTTCAACAACACAGAATCTGCAAATTCCTTTTTATATTTTATTGAAACAACATCACCTTTAAGTTCAAGTCTATATTGTGCAAATGACAGTTGCACATAAAAAAAGCAGATTGAGAAAAAAAGTAAAAGGTGTCGTAGCAGATGCATGAGCATTAATTAATATTCCAATCAATGGGTTGCAAGCCTTCTGACTTTAAAATTCTGTTTGTTGCTGAAAAATGCTTACAGCCAAAAAATTTTGTGGCAGAAAAAGGAGAAGGATGCGCAGATTTTAGAATATGATGTTTCTTATTATCAATCAAAATTTCCTTTGCTTGTGCAAAACGCCCCCAAAGTAAAAAAACCAATCCTGACTTATGTTCAGACAAAGTTCTAATCACAGCATCTGTAAACTGCTCCCAACCTTTTCCCTGATGCGAACCTGCCATACTCTGCCGAACTGTTAATGTGGCATTCAATAAAAACACACCCTGTCGCGCCCACTTCTCAAGGTTGCCGTGAACAGGAATAGGAATATTTAAATCACTTTTCAATTCTTTAAAAATATTTACCAATGAAGGTGGCGGCTTTATTCCTTCTGAAACAGAAAAGCAAAGCCCATTGGCCTGACCTGCTCCATGATACGGATCCTGACCAATTATCACCACTCTTGCTTTTTCAAAGGGGGTATAATCAAAAGCACTGAAAATTTGAGGTCCGGGAGGAAAAACTTTATAAAGAGCAGCTTCCTGTTTGACGAATTTCTTCAATTCTTCAAAATAAGGCATGTTAAACTGCTCCTGAAGCATCTTTCTCCAGCTTTCTTCAATTTTTATCTGACTTGACTCCATACTGTTAATTGTCTGCTAAAATAACTACACAGAACCATACATTTACTCTTGAAATAAATTTTAAGTACTTGCGTTTTATGGTAGCCGATTGTTAATAAGTATTTTCACATCATTGGTGAATCATATACTGACTTTGGCTTGATTTTTCTTTCTTTGCCGACTATAAATCTCATTACAATGAAAAAATTGCTTGTTGCATTAGCCTTTTTATCTCTAATTGTTTCATTGAATTCATGCAAAAGCCGTGAAAAATGCCCCGCATACGGAAGCAAATCAGTTCATACTGAGCACAGCCATTCATAATATTTTGATTCAAAGAAATTAAACTGCCATGTATAATTTTCATGGCAGTTTTTGTTTTTAGAGCAAAGTAAAAAGCTCATACTCAATACTTCAACTGAAAGTTGTCAAAATATTACACCTGCAACATTAACCTTTCACAACTTACTTCAACACACCACTTCAAGCAGCGTGCGAAAAGCCACAAACTTTTCTTTATATCGTGCAGTATGTTCCTGCTGAAGTTCTGCTGCATAATTATTCTGATAGCGTTCCATGTCTTCCATCGTCCTGAAATAATATTGAACAGAATAAGTTTTTCCACCGCTATCTTCATCAGCCATCACTCTGAAAATACGATTTTCAATAAAACATCCGGTATTTAACACATCAGGAATATGAATTTCCTGCATCCACTGCAGCCATTCTGCCGCAACATCATTATCAATATTTACAGTTACATTATAAACAAACATATACTTTAACCAATAATTAAGTTTTATCTTAGACTAAAAAGAATGTATAGCTTTAATTTTGCACATTCAAACACAATATTAAATTAAAATGATTAAACCATTACTGAGTGTATTAACAATCACTTCAATTATGATTTCATGCAAACCGGCATCTGAACCGGCCACATCAGAAAAATTAACCTATCCCATAACTGCAAAATCAGATCAGGTTGATGATTATTTTGGTGTAAAAGTTTCTGACCCGTATCGTTGGTTAGAAAACGACACTGCCGAAGATGTAAAAAAATGGGTTACAGAAGAGAATAAGGTAACCTTTGGCTATCTTGAAAAAATTCCATTCAGAAATAAAATAAAAGAAAGACTTACCGATATTTTTAATTACCCAAAATATTCCAATCCTTTTCGTGCCGGTGAATATTATTTTTTCAGCAAAAATGATGGTCTGCAAAATCAAAGTGTCATTTATTATCAGAAAGGTCTTGATGGAAAACCGGAAGTATTCCTCGACCCCAACACCATGAGCAGCGATGGTACTGCAGCAGTTTCACTGTTAGGGTTTTCTAAAGACAAGAAATATGTTGCCTATGCTATTAATCAATCAGGCAGCGACTGGCAAACTATTTATGTAATGGAAGTTGCCACAAAAAAACTAATGAGCGACAAATTGGAATGGGTAAAATTCAGTGGTGCATCATGGAAAAACAATGGCTTCTACTATGCACGTTATGATGCCCCTCCAAAAGGTAAAGAATTTTCACAAAAAAACGAATACCATAAAATCTATTACCACCGCCTTGGCGACACTCAGGATAAAGATGTTTTGGTGTATGAAAACAAAGACAAACCCTTGCGCTACTATGGTGCCTCTGTAACAGAAGACGAGCGCTTTCTTATCATTTACGTTTCTGAAGGTACTGACGGAACAGAAATGTATTACAAAGATTTGCAAAGCAATCAAAAGGATTTTGGTCTTTTGTTTGCCGGATTTCAAGACAACTACAGCGTAATAAACAATATTGGCGACAAGTTACTTGTACAAACAGATGCAGGTGCTCCTAATCAAAGAGTAATTTTAGTTGATCCAAAAAATCCTAAAAAGGAAAACTGGAAAGATGTGATTCCGGAAAAACCCGAGCTACTTGAAAGTGCAGCTACCGGAGGTGGTAAACTTTTTGTTTCCTACCTTAAAGATGTAACAACACATGTTTATCAATATAGCCTTGAGGGTAATCTCGAACATGAAATTGCATTACCTGCATTAGGTACAGCTTTCGGATTTAGTGGCGACAAAGAAGATGCATTAATTTTTTACACCTTTACATCATTCACCTATCCTCCTACAATATATAAGTACGATATTGCATCAGGCAAGTCAGACATCTGGCAAAAATCCGATGTTAAATTCAATCCTGAAGAGTACGAAACAAAACAAGTATTTTACAACAGCAAGGACGGAACAAAAGTTCCCATGTTTTTAGTTTATAAAAAAGGAATCAAACTCGATGGCAACAATCCTACCCTACTCTATGGTTATGGAGGATTCAACATCAGTCTTACCCCATCTTTCAGCACATCAAGATTAATACTTCTTGAAAATGGCGGCATCTTCGTAATGGCAAACATCCGTGGTGGTGGAGAGTATGGAGAAAAATGGCACAATGAAGGCAAACTTCTCAAAAAGCAAAATGTATTTGACGATTTTATTGCAGCAGCAGAATACCTGATCAAAGAAAAATACACCTCATCATCTAAATTAGCCATACAGGGAGGTTCAAACGGAGGCCTATTGGTGGGTGCATGCATGCTGCAACGCCCCGACTTATATCGTGTAGCATTTCCTGCTGTTGGTGTAATGGACATGTTGCGCTATCATAAATTTACTGTTGGCTGGGGATGGGCTGTTGAATACGGCAGCAGCGACAGTTTAGAAAATTTCAAAAACCTGTATGCCTACTCACCATTACACAACATCAAAGAAGGTGTGGAATATCCGGCAACTATGGTAACAACTGCCGACCATGACGACAGAGTTGTGCCTGCACACTCATTTAAATTTATTGCCACCCTGCAAGAGCGTTACAAAGGCAACAGACCACAAGTAATACGCATTGATGTAAAAGCAGGACATGGTGCAGGCAAACCCACTTCAAAAATTATTGAAGAGCAGGCTGACATCTGGTCATTCATGTTCTACAACATGGGAATAACCCCAATATATAAATAGCATTAAAATTTGTGAATTTAAAAGCTGTCGTCATATCTGAAGGCAGCTTTTTTTTCGTTTTATATCAGCGATTGAATACCGCACTACTTTAAATCTAACCCATCAACAAAAGCATCTATAAAACGGATTTCTTTATCTTTGAATATCTGACTCTTTTAGTTTGAAAAAGCAATTTGTTAGCAGTTGTTTCCTTTTCTTATAGGCATTTTTAGTTGCTGTTTTTATTCGTAAGACTAACGTAATTAAATTATATTTGTAAATGCTTTTAAATATTTTTTTCATAGACAGACGTTAACACCAATGCTAAAAAGACAGACGACACAGCAAGATAATGACTGATAATGGAAACGATATACAAACCATATTGACTAAGCGAACAGACCTTCAAACTGACCGTGTTTTGCTATTTGGACAAGTGGTAGAAAATAAAGAAAAAGCCGACCCTTCAGCAAAACCAAAAGAGCCGTTTTTTGCCAACCCACTTTCAACTTCAATCTTTTAGTATGGCGACAAATAAACATGCTACCATTCGATACCATGCGCTCGACAGGTGTTTTAGTAACTATGGGAGGAAATTTTTTATAGAAGACTTAATTATTGCCTGTAACGAAGCCATCTATGAATTTGCGGGAGTTGAGGATGGAGTAAAAAGAAGACAGGTTTTTGACGACATAACCTTTATGGAGAGTGAACAAGGTTGGTCAATTCCACTTCAACGATTTAAAGAGGGAAAAAGAGTTTACTATAGATATTCAGACAAATCTTTCTCCATCAAAAGCCAAGGGATTAATCAAACTGAGGCGGAACAACTAAAAGAGACCTTGACAATTTTAACACGATTTAAGGGATTGCCACAATTTGAATGGATTGAAGAAATGCAAATCAGACTTGAAGATACATTTAAATTAGAAGGCAACAATCAGTCATCAGTCGGATTTGAACAAAACCCGTTTCTGAAAGGGTTAAGTCATTTCACTGGAATTTTCAATGCTATACAATACGAAAAGGCATTAAAAATATCATATCAAGGTTATAGGCAAGAAACTCCAACACAAATAATTTTGCACCCATGGTATTTGAAACAATATAACAATCGTTGGTTTCTTTTCGGGCTAAATGAAGATTATAAGTCAATTACCAATTTTGCTCTTGATAGAATAATCGAATTTGAAGAATCAAAAACAAAGTTTCAAAAAAATGAAAAAGTAAACTTCGATGAATATTTTGATGATGTTGTTGGCGTAACTGTTAAGAGAGATGCTCCAATAGAAAAGTTACTTATCAAGCTTAGTAAAGAAATTTGGCCATATATTGAGAGTAAACCACTGCACGGCTCACAAAAAATAAAAAGCAGAACTGAAACAGAAGTCCTGATTGAACTGGTTGTCCAGATAAATCACGAGTTAATTTCACTCTTATTTTCCTACATGGATGCAATAGAAGTGATTGAACCGGAAAACCTTAGAGAGAGATTTAAAAGGCTTTCTGAAACTGTTTATAAAAAATATATTTAAACTATGCGCTTATACTGCACAGATAAGTCTCACCTTTGCTTCGTCAATCAGAAAATAGTGTATGATGAAGGAATTTAAGATAGAAGAGATATTGCCACTTGAAGGAGTGAAATCCAAAATTTGGATAATGTTTGATGTTCTGAGGAGTGAAAACATTTCTTCGGATGATTATCATGTGGTATTGTTTCTACTTTCTGCATATAAAGACGATCTTATATCAATTGATTTAGTTAATGAAAATCATGACTTAAAAGAAAGGTTAATTGAACGACTACGTAATTCTAATAGTGAGTTAGACAATCAATATGCTCCCATCTTTCAAGGCTTCAAGCCATCAATTCAAAAATTAAGTAATAATGGTATTAGAAACTTTTTCAGAGTTCTTGCTGAGATTAACAAGCAAGTTCTAACTGAAAATTTCCCTGATGTTTTTGACAGCGTATTGTATCGAATTTCGCAATCTCAAGGAAGATATGCAGGTGAATTTATTCAACCCGTTGAATTAACCCGTTTTATGTGTAGCTTGGCTGATTTGAAAAAAGATGCCAAAGTTTTTAATCCTTTTGCGGGCTTAGCATCCTTTGGCGTTAATCTTGACCAAGGTCAGGACTATTTTGGACAAGAACTAAATCAAAAAACTTGGGCTTTGGGTGCTTTAAGACTCATGGCATACGAGAGACCAGGCAATTCAAAATATGTTTGTGATGATTCGATTTTAAATTGGCCTGACGAATCAGAAAAATTTGACCTAATTCTTTCCAATCCCCCATTCGGGATGAGACTTGGGCGTCATTACAGGGATATTGAACCTAATATCAGAACCATTGAACAGTTTTTGATTGAAAAGGGTGTTCAGTCCTTAAAGCAAAACGGCAAGTTAATCGCCCTTTTACCACAAGGCTTCCTTTTCATCAGAGGAATGTATGAGCAGCGTTTGCGGAAACATCTGGTTGAAGAAGATTTAATTGACACCATTATTTCATTGCCCGGTGGTTTGTTATTAAATACAGGAATACCATTAATCATTTTAGTTCTTGATAGAAACAAGAAGTTACCCGGTAGGGTAAAATTTGTTGATGCTAAGAATTTTGTCATTGCCAAAGGACCTAGAGAAAAGGTACTGAATGATTACAGCCTAAATAGTTACATTCATAACAATAAAGAAGATAATAATGTTGTTAAGATAGTTTACAATGAACAAATTCGTGAAAACGATTACAATCTGAGTGTTGCACGCTATTTCCAAAAGCAAATTGACGGTGTAAAGCTAGGCGATATTCTAGAGTTAGTTAGAGGCCAAAGAGGCTACCTGCCTGAAACAGGTAAGCTAATTCGAATTCGTGATTTAAAAGACGATAAAGTTGATTTTACCCTTGATGTTTCCAGCGTTGAAGAAACAGAACTGAGGCGACCTGATATTAATCTTGTCTCGGAATCCTGCCTACTGCTTGCTATGCGTTGGCGTACATTGATGCCAACACTTTTTGAGTTCAAAGGTGAGCCTATTTTTAGAAGTCAGGACATTCTTTCCTTTAAGGTAAATGAAGCAATTGCTGATAAAGCTTATTTGATCTACGAACTACATGCTGATTATGTACAAGAGCAACTTGAATCATACCGCTTAGGAGCAACAATACCAATCATTCGAAAAGAAGATTTGATGGAGATTGTTATAAAACTTCCTTCAATAGAAGAGCAACGGGCAAAGATTCAAGGGATTTACGAGTTATCTGACAAGATTAAAATGCTTCAGGAAGAACGCAACGCTTTGGCGCATGGTAAGAATAGAAAGCAATTCAATGAATTTGCTTCATTGAAGCATACTTTAGGAAGACCCCGACAAAATATTCTTGATTGGTCTGACAACTTGTTGGAATTTTTAACCAAGAAAAAGGAAGGTTTTGAGGCATTGAATAAAGCCTTTTCCGAATTCTATGATATTGATATTATATCGGCTCTAAAAGAAATCAAGCGTGATGTAAACTTCATTACAGATGTACTTGAAAAGGGTGAAAACGGACTTGTCTTATCCGAATATGAAAAGCAAGTAATTCCGCTATCGGTTATAAACAATGTCATCAACGACCTGTCTACTAACGGATTTAAATTCAAAATAAAGAAGTTGTTGCTAAAAGGCGAAAAGCTGAAAGAAAGAGGCATTTATGCCAACAAAACGCTTTTCAAAACATTGATGGATAACATTCTGACAAATGCTAACAAGTATGCATTTGATAAAAAAGCGACAGGTAACGATGTAGTTATTGAACTGACTGAAGTTGATGATTCCCTTGCAATGGAAATCAGAAATAACGGTAAACCATTTCCCAAGAACTTCGACAGGGAGAAGTTTATAACCAAATACTCGACAGCCGATTCAAGCAATGGCAGTGGTTTAGGCGGTTATGACATACACAGAATTGCAAGTGATTTTAATAACCCGGATTGGATACTATCATTGAACGAAGACCCTTTCTTTTTGGTGAAGTTCAAATTCCAATTTCCAATCAAACTGGTTAACTAATTATGGAGGATATATTTTATAATATTTTGTGGATAGATGATGAGCATGAAACGCTAACAGGAACTAAAGGCCGTGCGAAAAGAAACGGAATAAACCTGATAGCATTCAAATCTTTGAATAATGGTATGGATGAATTAGAAAGGAATTATCCTTTTTATGATGGAGTGCTACTGGATGCTAAATTCTTTGAAAATGAAGATGATGTAAAAGGTACGGAAGACACCTACAATGTGCATAGAGCCAAGGAAAGATTACTCCAACTTAAAAAGAAATTTAAAGTATTTGTGCTTACAGGTCAAGCCGAAGCTTATGAAGACAATACCTTCAAAAAAGCTTTTACCAAGGTATATAAAAAAGGTTCTGACGAGGAAATTGACAGACTGTTTTCAGATATAAAAGTTGCTGCTGCAACACAGGAAGACACCCAAATTCGCCACAGTTACAAACGAGTGTTTGATGTATGCACAGAAAGGTACATTGGTGAACTTGCCAGTCAGGATATTTTGAACTTACTAAAAGTTAATGATGAAACCAATATTGACCATCATTTCAACACGATTCGAAAAGTAGTCGAAGACCTTTTTATAGCATTCAATAAATTCAATTTGCTTCCAGCTGAATTTGTTACTCCTGGGGTTGCTTTGAATGAAAGCAGTAAGTTTTTGGCAGGCAAAGGATCTGATGGTTCTCTTTTTTCCGAAAAAGGATATCAGCATTTAGAAGAAACACATCTATCGAAACAAATTGCCCTCTACTTGCGCAGCATTTTGTCAGTAACACAGGCAGGCTCACACAGATCAGAAATTGACGTACACGTAAGAACTATCAAAACTCCGTATCTTCTGAAAAGTGTATTCTTTCAGTTATTGGATGTGCTGGTATGGTTTAAAATGTATGTTGATTCCAATCCAAAAACCGAGAATTGGTTAAAAGTGGAAACCGCTGCCGAAGCAGCTGAACCAGCGGCTGAACTCATTCATGGCAAGGTTATCAACATTCATCCCCAAAAGGGTTTTGCGTTTTTTAAGCCTGATTCTATCGGTGATAATATTTTCATCCCACCGCATTTGGTCACAAACCATTCGCTTACAGAAGGAATGCCCGTGCAAGTGGAAGTGGAGGAATACACCGACAACCGCACCAACGAATTAAAAAACAGAGTTAAACGAATTGAAATGCGACCATAAACACCTATGACATTTTGCAAGCACATCGCCAAAGCCGCACATGCCTACCAGCAACCCAAGCTTGCAAAAGAGCCGTTTTTTGCCAACGCACTAACAAAAAACCGTATTTTGGACAATTAAATTATTTGATGAGATAAATGACTTTTAATGAAGATTCAAGAGTAAAAATTCCTGCAATTGTGCATCTGACACGGCTGGGTTATTCTTATTTGCCTAAGTCAGCAATTGCAAACCTACACACCGACACCAACATTTTCAAAGACCAGTTCAAGGCAGGACTTTCTAAAATCAACGACAGGGAATTTACCGACACCGAAATTGATTCCTTCCTTTCAGAAATCAACATTCAACTTGACAACAGCGACCTTGGCAAACGCTTCTACAAAAGTTTGCTTGGAGATTTTGCCTGTAAGTTAATTGACCTTGAAAATTTTGAAAACAATCTTTTCCATGTTGTAACCGAACTTACCTACAAAAACGAAGAGGAAGAATTCAGACCTGACATCACTTTGCTGTTTAACGGAATGCCGTTATCATTCATAGAAGTGAAAAAGCCGAACAACAGAGAAGGAATTTTAGCGGAACGAAACAGAATAAATGCTCGCTTCAAAAATCCGAAGTTCAGCAAGTTCATGAACATTACGCAGTTGCTTGTGTTCTCAAACAATCAGGAGTATGACGAGGAAAGTATCACACCCATACAAGGTGCGTTTTACGCAACACCTGACCCTGAACAGGTAAACTTCAATTGTTTCAGAGAAGAAGAAACTTCACTCATTCATGCAGTTCCAACAGAAGATTCAGAAGTTGAAAAACAAATTTTGTTAGACAATAACATTGTTTCCATTCTTGGCAATTCGGAATACAACACAGCTAAAGAAAACAACTCCCCTACTAATCGTGTGCTGACTTCGCTTTTCAGCAAGCAGCGTTTAAAAACAATTTTGAAATATGGCTTTGCTTATGTAAACAGTTCCGAAAAAATCGGAAACCGAATTGAGAAACACATCATGCGTTACCCTCAATTGTTTGCTACTTTGGCGATTGAGAAAAAATTAAATCAGGGAATAAAAAAAGGAATCGTTTGGCATACGCAGGGAAGCGGTAAAACCGCTTTGGCGTATTACAATGTTTCCTATCTCAAAGATTATTTTCAAAAGCAAAACACCGTTGCAAAATTCTATTTCATTGTTGACCGTTTGGATTTGGCACAGCAAGCCAAAGAGGAATTTGTTGCAAGAGGTTTGACAGTTGAAATGATAAATTCAAAAGAGGATTTCATCAACAACATAAAAACCGCAGGAGCAACAGCAACAAATGTTGGAGTGCAAACAATAACCGTAGTCAACATTCAAAAGTTTTCTGATTATTCCATTGCCAATATTTCCGACTACAACCTGAATGTAAAACGCATTTACTTTTTGGATGAAGTTCACCGTAGTTACAATCCAGAAGGAACTTTCTATGAGAAGTTAGTCAACTCCGACAGAGAAGCTATTCACATCGGACTTTCGGGAACCCCTTTAATCACTGGTGATTTCAAGAGCAAAGAAATTTTTGGCGACTACTTCCACAAATACTATTACAACAAATCCATTGCAGACGGTTACACTTTGAAACTGATTCGTGAGGCGATTGAAACAAAATTCAGAACCGACATCAACAAAGTGTATGATGAAATTGTAAAGCAAGGTGAGTTTACCAAGCGTGATGTTTTTTCTCACAAGAAATTTGTTGAGCCATTGGTTGATTACATCATTGCCGACTTCAAGAAAAGCAGAGTGATTCACAATGATAATTCCATTGGAGGAATGATTGTTTGCGATTCATCCGACCAGGCCAAAATGATTTTTGATTTTGTGCAGAAATACAATGATGCAAAAACAAAACTTCGCCAACTGACAACCGAACCGAACACTCAATACACTATTGCAGCAGAACTGAAAGAAGAATATCTGAATGCAGAAGATGCACCGATAACAGCTGCTTTGATTCTGCATGATGTGGACACCAAACAAATTCGCAAAGACAACCAAACCGATTTCAAGCAAGGCAAGATTGATTTGCTGATTGTGTTCAATATGTTGCTCACCGGTTTTGATGCAAAGCGATTGAAGAAACTTTATCTCACAAGAGTAGTGAAAGAACACAACCTCTTGCAGACGCTCACACGGGTGAACCGACCTTACAAGAATTTCAAATATGGTTATGTGGTTGACTTTGCCGACATCAGAAAAGAGTTTGACAAAACCAACAAAGAATATTTCAAAGAGCTTTCGGCTGAGTTAGGCGATGAAGCAAAAGAATATTCCAACCTGTTTAAGTCAGCAGAAGAAATAGACAGAGAGATTGCGGAGATAAAAGAGAAATTATTTCTCTACGACTTTTCAAACTTAGAGGAGTTTCAGAAAATCATAAGCCGGATAACTGACAAGAAAGAAATTACCGATCTGAAAAAATGTCTGGAGAATTTAAAGAGTTTATACAACATCATCAGGATAATGGGTTACACCGAACTGTTGGACAAGTTTTCTTTTGACAAGGTGAACAAGTTGTATAACGAAGTTGCAAACCGCATTGACATCATTAACCTGAAAGAAAATCTTGAAGACGCAAACGACAACACAAACTTGTTGAACATTGCATTGGAGAAAATGCAATTCACTTTTCGCAAGATTCACACACACGAATTGCAGATTGCAGACAAATTCAGAAGCGAGTTGGAAAGAGCAAGAAAAGAATTGGAAGGAAACTTTGACAAGAAAGACCCAAAGTTTATTTCCTTGTTTGAGGAACTGAAACGATTATTCAAAAAGAAAAACATTGAGGAACTTGATTCGGCAGAAATGGACACAGCTATAAAAGATTTGAAAAACATTTACGAACAGGCAAACGCATTGAACAATAAGGATGCACAGCTTGCAGCCAAGTATGAGAATGATACCAAGTTTGCCAAGATTCACAAACGCATCAGGGAAAATAATCTGCCCGTGCTGAATACCGATACCGAACTGCATGAAGTGCTGCTTACCATCAAACACAAAACAGATAAAACCGTTATCAATAATCAGGCAATATTAAACAACGAGGACTTTTTTACAGAAGCCACGAAGCGAACGATTATTGAAGTAATGGAAGAAAAAGGAATTAGAAATTTAGAGTTGGTGAAATTTATTAACCAAACATTAGTTAACGAATATTTTGAACAACGCAAAGCTGCATAGGCATGAGTAATATTCAGAAAGATAAGCTGTTTCAATCCGTCAGGGAAATCGTTCTGGAAGCACGAAAAAATGTTTACCGGAGCAGCAATACTATTTTGTTGAAGATGTATTGGGAAATAGGCAGGCTAATCGTTGATGATGAACAGAAAGGTGCAAGCCGTGCTGAATATGGCAAATCAGTTTTGAAAAACCTTGCCCGGCAACTTACCCTTGAATTCGGAAAAGGGTATGATGAACGCAACCTCAATAACATGAGGGCTTTTTATAACTCATTTCAAATTTGGAACGCAGTGCGTACCGAATTAAGCTGGACGCATTACAGGATTATAAGCAGGTTGGAAAATGCGGCTAACCGCATAGCTTATATGAACGAGGCCATAGCAGGTAATTGGAATACCCGTACCCTGCAGCGAAACATTGACAGTCATTATTTGGGGCGACTACTGGAAACACCGGGAGCAACAGGCTCTTCAACGCCTGAACACTATATTAAAGACCCTTACATTTTTGAATTCCTTGGTCTTCAGCAAGACAGTACATTAAGTGAGACCGTGCTGGAAACAGCCCTCATCAATCATATACAAAGCTTCCTAATGGAATTGGGCAAGGGCTTCGCATTTGTTGCCAGGCAACAACATATTGCAACCGATACTTCCGATTTTTTTATTGACCTTGTTTTTTATAATTATTATTTAAAATGTTTTGTGTTAATTGACCTCAAAACAAATAAGCTCAGCCACGAAGCAATCGGGCAAATGGATATGTATGTGCGTATGTATAACGATTTGAAAAAAGCGGAAGACGACAATCCTACTATCGGCATCATACTCTGCACCGAAAAGGATGAAACCATTGTAAAATATTCCGTACTTGCCGAAAATGAAAAACTTTTTGCCAGCAAATACCGCCTCTACCTGCCGAAAGAAGAAGAACTAAAAGAACTGATTGAAAACGACAGAACAAAATTTGAATTAGAAAAATGACAAAGCATTTAGAACATACACAGAAAACAAAAGAACTGATTGACGGACTGAAAACCGTTTGCAGCAATTACGGATTGGCAAACACGGGTTACGAATATAAAATCATTACAGAAGTTTTTCTCTACAAATTTTTGAACGATAAATTTTTGCATGAAGCACGAAACGCCAACAAGAAATTAAAAGACAGCAAAAACATTGAAGCCGACATCCAAAGCATGACGGACAATGATTACGAATACATGCTGGAGAAAATAGGTGAACGAAGTGCGAAGCTGAAGAAAACACATTTCATCAGTTACCTGTTCAACAAACAAAACGAAAAAGATTTCTCCATCACCTTTGACACAACGCTAACAGAAATTGCAGCCACCAACATCAAAATATTTTCTGTTTCTACTATTGGCGGAGAAAGGATTCCGTTGTTTGAAGAACTATCTGAAAACATAAGAGAGAAAAACGAAAGAAGTCCGTTCTGCAAAGCCATTATCAACAAATTGGTGGCGTTCAGTTTTGAACCCGTGTTTGAGGAGAAGTATGATTTCTTCTCCACCATTTTTGAATACCTGATTAAGGACTACAACAAAGACAGTGGACAATATGCAGAGTATTACACACCGCCAGCCGTTGCAAAAATTATGGCACGAATACTTGTGCCAAAGGAAACCAAGAATGTGTTGCTTTACGACCCAGCCGCAGGTTCAGGAAGTTTGTTGTTGAGTTTGGCTCACCAGATTGGAGAGGACAAATGCACCATTTATTCGCAGGACATTTCACAAAAGTCGTCAGAGTTTTTGCGATTGAATTTAATCCTGAATAACCTTGTGCATTCGCTGCACAATGTGATTAAGGGAAATACTTTGACAAATCCTTTTCATGTGAACGATGCAAAGGATGATTTGAAAAAGTTTGACTACATCGTAAGCAATCCGCCATTCAAAACTGATTTTAGCGATGACAGGGAAACACTTGCAAGCGATATTCACAAGAAACGGTTTTTTGCAGGAGTGCCAAGTGTGCCTGCTAAGAAAAAAGAGAGCATGGCAATTTATCAGTTATTCATTCAGCACATCATGTATTCGTTGGACAAGAAAGGAAAAGCAGCGGTTGTAGTGCCGACAGGTTTTTGCACGGAGAAAGCAGCCATTGGTTTAGGCATCAGAAAAAAATTAGTTGACAACAACTGGTTACATGCAGTGGTGCAAATGCCATCAAACATTTTTGCTACTACAGGCACCAATGTTTCGGTTCTGTTTTTTGACAAAGGAAAAAAGAACAACACCGCCATTCTTGTGGATGCCAGCAAGTTGGGAACAAAAGTGAAAGACGGAAAGAACCAAAAAACTTTATTGAGTGCAGAAGATGAAAACAAAATTATTGACACAATCAATAATTATGAAACAGTTGAAAATTTTTCAATTGTAGTTGAAAACGAAAAAATTAAAACAAGAAATTATTCTTTCAGTGCAGGGCAGTTTTTTGAAACTACGATTGAATACTCAGAAATAACTCAAGAGGAGTTTGAAAATAAAATGGAGGGCTTTGAAAACAATCTTGACTCTCTTTTTGAACAATCCAAAAATTTGGAAGAAAGTATTAGAAAACAGTTATTGAAAATAGAGTATGCACAAGCTGACAAAATATAAATTCAACAAGCTGTATGAAATGAGTTCTGGTATTTCATCAAAGCCAGAGCAAGCAGGACATGGTTCTCCATTTGCTTCTTTTAGCACTGTATTCAATAATTATTTTTTGCCTGATGAACTTCCTGATTTAATGGATGTGTCAGAGCAAGAGCAAGAAACATACTCTATCAAAAATGGCGATATTCTTCTTACAAGAACAAGTGAAACAATTGATGAACTTGCTATGAGTTGTGTTGCACTTAAAGATTTTCCGAAAGCCACCTTTAGCGGTTTCACAAAAAGAATCAGACCAACGCAAACAGATGTTACCTATCCCAAATACATGGGATTTTATCTTCGGAGTAATTTTTTCAGAAGGACCATGACGAACAATGCAGTCATGACACTACGGGCAAGTTTGAATGAAGATATTTTTTCTTACTTGGATTTATTGCTTCCTGATTTTGATACTCAAAAGAAAATTGGCGACTTTCTCTATCTGCTTGACGACAAGATTAAAATCAACAACCGCATCAACACCGAACTGGAAGCCATGGCAAAAACCATTTACAACTATTGGTTTATTCAGTTTGATTTTCCGAATGAAGAAGGCAAGCCCTATAAAGCAAGTGGCGGTGAAATGGAATACAATGAGAAATTGAAAATGGAAATTCCAGTTGGTTGGACTGATGGAAAGTTGAGCGAAGTTGCAAACATTACAATGGGACAATCACCTGACGGTGATTCATACAATGAAGAAGGAGAAGGAATGGTTTTCTTTCAAGGCAGCACCGATTTTAATTTTCGTTTTCCGCTTGTGCGTATGTTCACCACAGCACCTTCACGGATTGCACAGGAAGAAGATGTGTTGTTAAGTGTTCGTGCACCCGTAGGAACATTGAATGTCGCAAATGAAAAGTGTTGCATCGGACGAGGACTTGCAGCATTGAACAGCAAGAATGAAGCAAACTCATTCGTGCTTTACCTCATGTTTTATTTCAAAGCAATGTTTGATGTTCAGGACAGAACAGGAACAACATTCGGCTCAATTGACAAAGACACTTTGCATGATTTGAAATTTGCAAAGCCACCAGTTGAATTGCAAAAACAATTTCAAAGCATAGTCGGTAAATACGATAAAATGATTTTGACAAGAAGCAGAGAAACCCAAGAACTCATAACCCTTCGTGATTTCCTTTTACCGTTGCTAATGAACGGGCAGGTGAAGCTGGTCTGAACTATGATTTTTGTGATTGAATGAATGCAATGAAAAAATTTATGCCATCAACAAATATATCTAAAGGATCGGAATACAGATGTTTTAAAATCATAGAAATCAAAAGAATCAAATGAATCATAGTTAAGACAACATGATAAATGAACAATACAAATATTCTGAGTTGACATCCAAAATTATCGGATGCGCTATGGCTGTGCATAAGGCACTCGGGAACGGTTTTCAGGAAGTTATTTATCAAAGAGCATTGGAAATTGAAATGCGGTTGATGGGGATAGAATTTAGCAGGGAGTTTGAAATGCCAATTTTTTACTGGGATGAACAGATTGGGACAAGAAGGGTAGATTTCCTTGTTGAAGGTATTGTCTCCGTTGAGCTAAAGGCAATCACTAAACTGGAAGATGTTCATTTTGCACAGGCAATAAATTACCTTGAAGCATATAACCTGGAAATAGGATTATTGATAAATTTTGGCGAGACAAGTTTAAATTTCAAAAGACTGACCAATAAAAAATTCAAACCAATCAAATGAATCAAAAAAATCATGGTTCAGACATTTGCTGATGAACGGGCAAGCGAAGCTGAGGTAAAAAAATAAAACTATGGACAAAGAAACATTTACAAGCCAGCCCACAAACCAAAGCTTGCAAAAGAGTGCGCCTACCCACCCAAGAAGAATTTACTCACAGCATATTTATTTTTAGTGGAGTTCGTGATTGCTTCGCAGTTCAAAATATTTTATCCAACGCTTCAAAAAAAATTAAAACACCCGACACGTAAACCAACCCGACAACGACAACAAAACTCAACAATGACTATGGTTTACTGGGGCGGACGACAAGAACCACTGGCTATAACAAGCAGTTTGTCAAAATGGCGGCAGAAGTGCTACTATGAAACATTTGTGCTAAATTCAACGGTAGTTATTCTATTAAAGTTCAGTGCTAAAAATCCCCCACTGCACAAATCCCGCCCGTCAGGCTGTGAAAAAGCCAATTTCTCTTAAAATATTATTACTAAAATTATCACACAAGCATTTGTTTACATTTTAAGACAACTTCATATTGAAAATCGTCATGGATAAGTGAAAGATAAAATCACTTAACCTTTAACAGTTTTCTTGTGCTCACATTCTCTCCTGAAGCAATGGTCAGAAAATAAATTCCCGGGCTCAATAGTTCTGTATTTATTTTTGTCTGCGCGCTAATTATCGCTTTGTAAATTATATTACCCAACACATCAGTTAAAATTAATTGAGTTTGTTTAAAGTTGTCTGAAATATTTATCTGATTAACGAAAGGGTTAGGATATATCAACAAATCAGCTGAACTCATATTATGCACAGATGTTGTTGGAAACGCATATTTAACAAAGTAACCATCGCGTGAGCCGGCACTCACCAAGGTGTTAATTGCAGGTGCAGGATTAAAGTCAACAACCTGTTCAAAGCCACCACATAAAAACACTTCGTCAATGCTGTTACAGGTCATGTTGCGGCAGAATTCAAAGGCAGGGCTGCCACATCCAAAAGCAGAAAGATAATTCCCCAGAGAGTCATAATGTGCAAGATAGATATCAGCAAAACCATTACTATTCAATGATGCTACGGTTACATCCGGATCAAAGTCGGCAGTGTTAAAAAAATATCCACTCACCAATATCGAGCTATTTGAAAGTTCGGCAATGGTATAACAAATATCAGAACCATTTCCTCCAATTCTTTTAGCAAAAACATAATTACCGCCATTGGTATATTTTGCAAAATAACCATCAAAGCTACCTTGTGCAATCAACGTCATTGTATCAGCATCAGGATCAAAATCTGCAAAGTTTGAAAACTGTCCACATGTCAGAATATCACCGTTATGATCAACTTTCAATCCAAACGGATAGGCATTTTCTATTGGGAAAGACCAATAGTAGTTTCCAAAATTACTGAATGAGGCAGTAAACGCTGTAAGTCCGTCAGCAAAAAGCGTATCGGGATTTACACCTCCGGAATCAAAAATCAATGTGTCTTCAAATGTACCTGTAAGATATGTTTTGCCATTGATACCGGCAGTGATGTTGTAGGAATGATCTTCTCCATTTCCTTTTAGTGTATTGAGCCAAAACAAATTTCCATTCGGATTAAATTTTCCAAAAACCACATCTGCACTTCCGCTGCCATAAAGTGGAGTAATTGTCAATCCATCATCAACATAGGATGAATCTGCAAATGAGCCAGCAAACAAAACCAAATAATTCTTATAGTCAATACGGTAAACATCATCGTTTAATGCACCACCAACGCCTCTAACCCATTGCAACAATCCTGTTGAGTCATACTTTGCAACAAAGCCATCCTGCTGACCTCTGTTGGTTGCTATCACAGCATTGCCCTTAGGATTAAAATCCGTATTGCTATTAAACACCCCACATAAGTAAATATTACCATACTCATCAACAGCAGGGTCTGTATAATTAAACTCCTCTCCTGCCCCACCAACATGAATCGCCCAAACAAAATTTCCGGCACTATCATATTTGGCAAGAAAAATATCATTACCACCATTGCTTGTTAATGTGTAGTTAGTTGTGCCCGGGTCAAAATCTGCAGTTCCTGAAAAATAACCCGACACAATAATATTTCCCATACTATCCAATGCAATTCCCATAGCATTCTCAAATTGTGTGCCTCCAACACGTTTGGCAAACTTATATTGCTGCGCTTTAATATCAGAAGCAAACAGAAAACACAAAATGAATAAAATAAAAATAATCAGGCTCTTTTGCTGCTGCATAACAGTTACTTTTGTTTTATCAGGTAAAGATATGCAATCAGCCAATTGTTGTCTGACAACTAAAGCATATTTTTGTAGAAACTATGGAGCATTCAACAAAAACTTTTGCACTAAAAAACGGATTACAGCTTGTTCTTACTTCTTTAAGCAACACAGAAGTTTCACATTGTGCACTACTCATAAAAGCCGGGACAAGAAATGAACAAATTCAACAAGAAGGATTAGCACATTTCATTGAGCACATGCTGTTTAAAGGAACACGCAAACGCAAATCATTTCATATTTTAAATCGTCTTGAAGTTGTAGGTGGTGAGCTGAATGCATTTACCAGCAAGGAAGAAACATGCATTCACGCATCTGTAACTACACCTCATCTTGAACGTGCACTTGAACTTATCAGCGATATCACCTTCAATTCTGTCTTTAATAGTCTTGAGATTGAAAAAGAAAAAGAAGTTGTTTGTGATGAAATAAGGTCATATCTCGATAATCCCGGTGAGCAGATTTTTGATGACTTTGAAGGCATCGTATTTAAAAAAAATCCATTAGGAAATCCAATCTTAGGAACAGAAAATTCTGTCAGAAACTTTAAGCAGAAAGACCTGATTGCATTTACACGAAAATTCTACATACCATCAAACATGGTGCTTTCTGTTGCCTCATCATTAAAAGCAGAAAAAGTAATCAGACAATTAGAACATCATTTCGGCAAGTATAGGCTTGCCAAGGTTGGCGAAAAACCAAAACCTTTTAAAAAATATACGGCTGAAAAAACAGCAGTAAAGAAACACAATGCGCAATGTCATTTTATTATGGGGACATTAGCACCTTCACTTTATCAGGCAGACAGAATGACTGTTTCTCTTTTGAACAATATTCTTGGTGGACCGGGCATGAACTCTAAACTTAACTTAGGTGTTCGTGAAAAATACGGCTACACGTATGCTATTGAATCAGGGTTTAACTCCTATACAGATACAGGCATGTTTCATGTCTATCTGGCAACAGATAAAAAATTCCTGAATAAAAGTATTGATCTTGCAGTAGCAGAAATGAAAAAGCTTACTGACAATAAAATAGGAACATTACAATTAAGTCAATACAAACAGCAACTGAAAGGTCAATTGGCTTTGGCAAAAGAAAACAAATCGAATGTAGTTATCTCTAATGCGCGCAGTCTTTTAAATTTTAAGAAAGTAACTACCTTAGAAGACATATACAAAAAAATTGATGCCGTAACTTCTTCGCAGTTGGTGGAAGCTGCCGCAAAGTATCTGAATGCAAAATCGCGCAGCTACAGTAGCCTGCTTTATGAAAGCGTTAGTCATGAGTAACAATACTGCCTCATTTTTGACACGCATTGTTGATGAACTTATTGCAACAGTTGATGGAAATAATTTTGCAGACCATACTGTCATATTTCCTACAAGAAGGGCTGCTTTACTTTTTAAATTACAACTTGCAAAAAAACTAAACAAAGCTATTTTATTACCTTCAGTATTATCAATAAGTGATTTTGTTGAATATTACATACCGCTGCGTGTCTCTGAAAAGAAAGAAATACTTCTTGATTTATATGCTGTTTATAAACCACATTTTCCTGATTATGATTTTACATCCTTTGCACCATGGGGTGAAATGATTCTTAGCGATTTTGATGAAATAGATCTTTACTTAGTTAATTACAAAGACCTGTTTGCAGACCTTACATCCTATCATGAAATAGACTCGGTTTTTCAGGGTGATGAAGAATTTAAAGAACAGTTGAAACCGTTTTTTGAATTGTTCATGGCAGATAAAACTTCTACGCTAAAACAAAATTTTTTATATGCCTGGCATGCATTGCCGAAGTTGTATAAAGAGCTGAATGAAGTATTAGAGAAAAACAATAAGACCACAGCAGGAAAAGCAATGAAGCAATTAGCTTTGTCGCCTGAAATATTTCTGAAAAATCTGGATTGCAGTAAGACTATTATTGCCGGATTTTATGCATTGGCACCTGCTGAACAAAAGCTGTTTGAATTTATCCTAAATGGAAAAGGGAAAATATTCTGGGATGCCGATGCATATTACACAAATAATACAACTCAGGAAGCCGGGCTCTTCTTCAGAAAAAATGTTTTAACTCAGAATAGCTTTAAATGGAAAGAAACATATTTCAAAGATGTACCTAAGAACATTAATGTAACCGGTGTGCCGCTCATCACAGGACAATTTAAGTTTTTGGCTGATCGTTTAAAGACTTTAATTGCTCAGAAAAAGTTCAATCCTGACAAGACAGCTATTGTTTTGCCTGATGAAAAACTACTGCCCTTGATGTTGCAATCATTGCCCGAAGATATTGAACATGTTAATATCACAATGGGGTTCCCATTAAAAGAAACTCACCTGTATCGTTTTATCGAAACATTAAATGCATTACTCAAACAAATTCCTAACACTTCTAAGCAGAAGTTAGTTCCTACCTCTGCATTAGGAAATTATCTTGCACATCCTTATGCTTCATTATTGAAGCACGACATGTGCAATATAAATGATGCAGGCTTAAGTATTCCATTGATTGAACTTCCTGAAAACATCAGTCAGTTTTTAAAATTACAGATTACCACTCCCGTTTTCGAGCGTTATATTCAATTGCTTACCATGCTTCATGATGCCATGGAATCTAAGCATCATGAAAAAGAAATTGCCGGATTTGTTTTAAATGAGCTTCTTGAACTTCGTACAATGGTGGCTCCTTATGCTGAAATTCTGGATGAACCATCTTTGCAGATGTTAATTTCGGAAATGCTCGACACAACGAGAATTCCATTTAGTGGGGAGCCTGTTATGGGGCTTCAGATTATGGGGTTGTTGGAAACACGCACACTGGATTTTGATAATATATTTTTTCTTAATGTCAATGAAGGCTCTGTCCCAAAATCAAATCGTCACCATTCATTTATTCCATTTACTATCAGAAAGAGTTTTGGGCTCCCATTGGTCGAAGAGCAAGATGCCATTACTGCCTATCATTTCTGGCGATTGATGCAGAGAGCGTCAGAAATTGATTTAATTTACAACACAGAAGTTAATGAGTTTGCCAGTGGCGAAAGAAGCCGTTATCTGTTACAGTTGTTTTATGAAATGAAAGCACAGTTCAGCAACTGGCAGGTCAATCATCAGATTATTACCACACCGCTTCATCGTTACAATTACATTTCCCCCGGAATTAAAAGAGATGAGCATCTGACAAAACATTTACTGTCAATGGTGGCTGAGAATAAATTAAGATTTTCTGCTTCTTCACTTAATAATTTTATTTATTGTTCGCTAAAGTATTATTTTAATGAAATTAAAAAAATCAGAAATCCGGATGATACTGAAGAAGAAATTGACAATAAAGTATTCGGAAAAATTTTGCACGATGCAGTCAGCAAAATTTATGCTCAGATAATAGATGTTGAGTTTGATAAAAACATTGCAGCACAACTCAGAAAATCTATTTCAACATTTGTAAAAGCATCTATTGCCCAAGAATATGATAAACATTATCATGGAACCGGATATACTGTAATCATAGAAAAAATAATCACCGAATACATCGAGCGTATCATAGCATCTGATCTGAAAGGTGTAACTTTTTCTCCTCATGAAATAGAAACAGAAAAAGTAGTTGTTTGTGATATTGGCAATGGCATTAATGTAAAAATTAAAGGAGTTTTTGATCGTATAGATAAAGTTTATGATGGATACAGAATAGTAGATTATAAAACAGGCGGTGATGAAGTAAAGGATGTAAAAAAACCTGATGATTTAATAACAAATCCAAACTACAAGGTTAATTTTCAGCTTTTTCTTTATTGCTGGTTGTTTTTAAAATCTCACGATAAAGAAAAAGTTAATGCAGGAATTTATCCACTCAGGCGAATGGAAGATGGCTTAAAAATGCTGAAGCAGGAACAAATAGCAGATTATTCAATGTTTGAAGAATTGTTGTTTACATTAATCAGAAAAATTTTATTAGAGTCTGATTTTACTATGACAACAGACACCACACGATGTAAGCATTGCCCTTACAAGGATATCTGCAACAGATAATCACATCAGTAATTTCTCAACTATGCGGTCCACAGGAAATGTTACTACTTCACCATTGAGTTCTTTCAATGGCTTCCAGAAAAAATGAATATTATTTGCATCTTCAGGTAAAATAAAATTCTCGCATAACACTTTGTAATAAACGCTGATGAGTTGTAATCCGGGATTGAAAGCCGATTCAATAAAAAAATCCGCTGTATAAAAATGCTCTTTAACCTCTACCTTTTGTTGGGTTTCCTCTAAAAATTCGCGCACCAAACATTCGCGCAGACCTTCACCAAACTCAAGTCCGCCACCTGGGAATTTGGTAAATTCTATTCCGCCTTCTTTTTCATGAGTAAGCAACACTTCTGAATTCTTATTTATCAGAATTCCGTAAACCCGTACTACAAATGGTTTCATCGTTTCAAAATTAGTCAAAAAAAAAGGTTGACCTTGAGATCAACCTTATTAATTATAAGCCTCTAAAATTATTTTGTGACAATTACTAAATATTTTGAATTACTCCAGAACAAATCAGGATTAGTTATTTTCAAAGATTGATATTTTTTCTTGTCTTTTTCATAAGTATAAGCTGATGAAGGATGTGAAGACATTATCTTAACACTCTTTGTATTTAATTCTACAGAAGCAAACTGTCTGATGTCAACTTTTGTGAATGCTGAATTATCAATATCAGGGCTTATCGTTTTTGTTTTACCGATACCGATAAACCCACCTTTCTTATTCAGTATTTTTTTGTCGCGTAATTGTTTATAAGTTCCTACTGCATAATATGCAGTGTTAATCTGATTGACTTTTTCTTCAATAGTTTTATCACGCTCACCGATGGTTGAGTTTAATGTTTCGATATTAGTGCGTAAGCCGGTAATTTCAATTTTAGCATCACCAAGTTGATTGTTTAAGTTTGCGATCATAGAATCACGTTCGGCAATTTTCAGATTCAGTGAAGTAATCATTTTATTAAGCTGAGCACTTTTTACACCACTGTTTTTTAGTTTTCTTGTAAGTTCGGCAATACGCTGACTGTTCTGATCGAGCAGTGAAGCTATACTCTCCATATTCTTACGGATACGGTCTTTGACAGTGCCGCCCATTTCAGGGTCGCGTTTGCGATCAAGTGTAATAGCAGCATGAATCTGATTGATGCTGTCTAAACTTGCTTCTATTCCGTTGAAGTCGCCAAGGAATGAATCAATTGTGCTGTCTTTAAGAAAAGATGTGCTAATCAAAGAGTCACGTTCACGATTTAGTCTATCTACTTCGGGCTTGTAGTCTTTACAAGCATACATTGCCATCAATAGAAATACGACAGATAACTTAAGGAAATTTTTCATTTAATGAATTTTTAGTGGTTCTAATAGTTAGTTATTCCTGAAAGAGTATAATAATTGCAAATATAGATGCATCAAATCATCTAAGCATAGGCTAACAAAAGGGATTTAAACAAAGATATTCACACTTAACAGGTTCTGACAGTACAGGTAAGGCCAACAGAAACAATTTCTATCTGCTCCTGTCTTTCTATCCAACCGGTTTCAGCAACAGCATCAAACACCCTACCATCAACCATAATTTTTCCGGAAGGTCTGAGAGCAGTATATGCGGTTCCGCGCATGCCGGGTTGGATAGCGTCAATATCTGTATGTGCTCTGAACCCATGCTCAGAGGGTTGTGTAGTTTGGAGTGTCAATTTGCTTAGACGTTTTGAGTGATTTATTTTCCCAATAAAATAAAATATCAATAACACAGCACCAAACATGGCACCAAGACTGATTAAAATGCTTTGTGTTATTTGTTCCGAACTTGTGAAAGTAAAATCCCATCCTTTGTTATTGATCATACTTAAAGCAAAGCCCATTGTAGTGCAAATTATTCCTGCAATGCCTGCAACACCAAAACCCGGAATGACAAAAAATTCAAGAGCCAATAAAATTACTCCACTTACAAATAGCAATATCTCCCAATTGGCAGCAACCCCTTCGAGATATAATGGAGCAAAATATAAGATTGCTGCAACAAATGATGCTGCAATTGGAAAAATTGTTCCCGGGGCTTGAAACTCAAAATACAAACCGGCAAGCATAATCAGAATCAACAAACTGCTTAATGCAGGATGAATTAAAAAACTAATCATGTTGTCAACCCATGAAGGTTGAAATTCAATAATTTTATCGTTATTCAGATTTTCTAACTTTAAAATATCAGCTTCTGTTTCAACAATGGCATTACAATATTTATTTGTCATGGCTTCTTCTGCTGTAAATGTCAGCACTCTGCCGCTGTCATTCACTCCGGGAATAACAACTCTTGGGTCAACCATAGCTTCAGCAATACGCGGGTCGCGATTTCTTTTCTCTGCCGTTGCGCGCATAATGCCACGCATATAGGATTGATATTTATCAGGTGCTGCTTCGCCTTGCTCTGTTACAACTGTAGCTGCGCCAATACTTGAACCACTGCGCATATAAATTCTGTTGCATGCTATTGAGATAAGTGCTCCTGCACTTGCTGCATTTGGGTCAATAAATACTACAACAGGAATTTTTGAATTCAGTATTGCAATTCTGATACTATCGGCAGCATCAAGCATACCTCCATAGGTGTTGAGGTGAATTAAAAATAAGTCTGCTTTTTGCTCATGTGCTTCGCGTAATGCCTTACTAAAAATGCGTGCCATACCTCTATCCACTTCCGACTGAAAATTAAACCTGTAAACAATGCCGGCACAAACATTTGTAACCATAAAAAACAATAACACTAAAGCTAAAAACAATTTTCTCATTTCATTTCTGTTGAATATTCAAAATTGCACAATTACAACTTACATCTGTCGTTTTGATGTTAATTAATTTGTTCAAAACCAATAAATGCATCTTCATTTACCAAGCAGTGATTTTTTTAGTATTGTAAAAATAAAAGTGATCGGGATGAAAATCAAAGTTTCTTTATTATTAGCGACAGCAGCACTCAGCCTTTCGGCTGCCGTTGCACAGGAAGGTTTCAGAACTTTTGCAGGCAAAAAATGTCAGCTTTATAAAGTTGTATCTAAAGATACATGGTCGGGATTATCCAGAAAATATCATAAAGAAATTGATGAGTTAAAAGCTGTTAACCCGGGAATTAACGACCTTAAAATAGGTCAAATTATTAATATTCCAATTGAAAACACTGTTAATGACAAAAGCGAAAACAAGTCTGATACTTCTGCTGATATAAAAACCCGCAAGCCTGTTGCTACAATAAACACTCCGGCAAAAAGCAACAACAAGATACATGTTATTGAAAAAGGCGAAACACTTTTTGGCATTGCAAGAAAATATGATGTAAGTGCAAATGATATACGCAAATGGAATCATCTTGAAAATGATGGAATAAAAGCCGGCCAGAAATTAATTGTTTCAACCAATGAGAATATTACTGTAAAAACAGAAATTAAAAAGCAGGAGACTACAAACGAAACTATTCTGCAACCTCTTGACGACAAAAAGTTAGAAGCAAAAAACAGTGAAGTAAAAAACGACTCCAAGTTAATTGCAGAAGCAAGTAATAAATTAATCCCTCCATCACCTTCGCCCAGTGAGCTGGAGTATAAACCATTGCGCACCGAAGTTAAGCGTAGTGGTGGTAAGACAGGTGCAGTTATTGAAGTTAATGAAACAGGTATGGCCTCATGGATCAGAGATGGTGATATCAATCAAAGTAAATTTTATGCTTTACATCGCAATGCTCCTCCCGGCACCATAATTAAAGTCACCAACAGAATGAATGGCGATTATGTTTTTGTGAAAGTAGTTGGCACCTTACCCGACACTGGCGACAATGACAAGCAAATTCTTAAAATGTCGGAAGCCGCTGCAAAAAGAATTGGCGCAATAAATGAAAAATTTCAGGTTGAGCTAAATTACGGCACAACCAATTAATAGAAATTGTTGTTTTATAATACATTGACGTACGCACTGCCAGGCAAAAAGTATATTGGTTCTCCTCTATACCGGAACCAACAGTAAACCCTGTCGGATTTTACAAGTTACTTTTCTTATTTTTGCGGTTTATAAATAAAATTCTGCATAATGAAAGAAGTATATATTGTATCGGCAGTGCGTACACCAATGGGAAGCTTTGGTGGTAAACTGTCATCATTTTCTGCTACCCGTTTGGGTGCTATGGCCATTAAAGGTGCTATTGATCGCATCAATCTAAACCCTTCAGAAATCAAAGAAGTGTATATGGGTAGTGTTTTACAAGCCAATTTAGGACAGGCTCCTGCGCGTCAGGCGGCTAAGTTTGCCGGCCTGCCGGACACTGTTCAATGTACCACCATCAATAAAGTTTGTGCTTCGGGAATGAAAGCTGTTATGCTTGCTGCACAAAGCATCATGCTTGGCGACAATGATGTAATTGTTGCAGGAGGTATGGAAAGCATGAGTAATGTTCCTTTCTATATGCAAAATATGCGATGGGGAAATAAATATGGTGATGTTTCTGCAATTGATGGCCTTGCCAAAGATGGACTGACAGATGTTTATCATAATTATGCTATGGGAAATGCAGCAGATTTATGTGCAAGAGAATGTAATTTTTCACGTCAGGATCAGGACAGCTATGCTATACAATCTTACAAACGCAGTGCCGATGCCTGGGCTGCAGGAAAATTTAAAGATGAAATTGTTCCTGTTGAAATTCCACAGCGCAAAGGGGAACCGATTCTTTTTGCAGAAGACGAAGAATATAAAAACGTACATTTTGATAAAATTCCCGGATTAAAGCCTGCTTTCAGCAAAGAAGGAACAGTAACTGCTGCCAATGCTTCAACGATGAATGATGGTGCAGCTGCATTAATATTAATGAGTAAAGAAAAAGCAGAGTCATTAGGACTAAAACCTCTTGGACGTATCCGCAGTTATGCCGATGCTGAGCAAGCGCCCGAATGGTTTACCACTACTCCATCAAAGGCATTGCCAAGAGCAGTAGAAAAAGCAGGTTTAAAAATGACAGACCTTGAGTTTGTAGAACTCAACGAAGCATTTTCTGTGGTTGCCTTAGCCAACATGAAAGAAATGAAACTTGACCCTGCAAAAGTTAATGTCAATGGTGGCGCAGTAGCTTTAGGTCATCCATTAGGATGTTCCGGTGCAAGAATATTGGTTACTTTGTTAAATGTTTTAAAACAAAACAATGCAAAAATTGGCGGTGCTGCAATATGCAATGGTGGTGGCGGTGCCAGCGCTATGGTTATTGAAAGAATGTAACTGCTTTTTAACGTAATAATCAAGCGGCTGTTCCTGTTTCGGAGCAGCCGCTTTGTCTTTAAAACCAACTGAACCAAACAAAAAAATGAATACTAAATTCTAAAATCAAACTATCTTATAATGGCAATTTGTTCTTTGCTCTGAACCCCATCAATTGTAATACTAACAAAATACAATCCAACAGGAATTTCTGACGTATTGAGCCTAACCAATCCGACATCATTTTCAACGGCCACAAAAACTTCATTTCCTAAAGGATTAAACATTTGTATTCTTGGCGTTTCATCAGTATCAAACTGAATAGTCAATAAATCCTTTACAGGGTTTGGAAATATCGAATAATGAAAAGGCTTTACATAAACTCTTTGTGCAGGAAATGTTTCTGATGTACCATCATAATCTGTTTGTGACAATCTGTACCATGATGCTCCACTAATCGGGTAGCTATCAGTATAACTGTAATCATGTATAACATTACTATTTCCCTGTCCATTCACTTCTGCCACTTTTGACCAATTGTTTCCATTAACAGATTTTTCTATGGTAAAATGACTGTTATTTTTTTCTGAAGCAGTTACCCAGTTGAGTTTAACTTTATTTTTTTCTGCTTTTGCAGTAAACGACAATAATTCAACAGGTAATGCACCCGGGTCGTTAAAACCAAATCCAAAACCATGGGCTCCGCCAACTGCACCGCCTCCGGTCATGTTTGTAGAGCAATTTGTAAAGAAGGATGGGCAGCAACCTTGTTGAATCCAACCGGAAAAACCTGCACCAAAACCATCAGAGGTAATATTAACTGTTGCATTTGTATATTGAGGGAGGTTTGAAAGTGGTGTTAAGGTAAAACAAAACTCATAAGCTAAACAAGAATTGGGTGTCCCGGTAAAATCACCTCTGCCAATACCTGCCGCATCTATAAACTGTAATGTCCAGGTCTGACCACCGTTTGATACAGTTGCTACCCAATTACCTGCATTATAAAATCCAGGAATTATTGGTGCAGTCTGCGGATTCAGATATCCTGATGCAGGAAAGTCAAATACAAATCTTTTTACGCCTTCAACTCCAGTAGTATTTTTAAAAAAAGTAGTTATACATACAGTGTCCACAACATTTAGTGGCGAGAAAAATAAAGGTGCCGTATCATAAACTCCATTAACTGCAATCTGAAAAAATGGTTTTGTTGGCTCAAAGGGAGGTGTTGCACACACACTTCCATCAAATGAAAGATTGCCCTGAGTATTGGGAATATTAATAACTGTAAAATTCGTATCACTGCCAAAAGCTATATCATAAGTAATTGTTGCTGCAGCATCAACCCAAACATAAAGTACTGTATCATTTGCAGTATTAACACTAAAATTACACATCGGTTGCGTAGTATAAATACTTCCCAGTGGCATACACGACCCACAAACTTTCTCTGCAAAAACCCTGAATGGCCCTGTACAGTTTTGTATTGAAACAATAAGTTTACTTGCTCCATTTGCAATGTTTACCTGATAAAGCACATCTTCACCAACAATGTTACATGATGGTCCTGTAAGGTCATCGCCCATGCCAGCATTAGTTTGATTATAAAGTGTTACACTAGGACAAATGTTAACCTGCAAAGGATTGCTACAGTTGTTCTGTGCTGATACCTGCAATGTAACAATCAAGCAGGTAATGATAAAGGTGGTTAAACTCTTCATTTGGTTGGCTATTAATTTGGAGTTATACTTATTGCAGACAGCATCAGCTTGCTTTAACGCACTTCTGATAAATGTCTAAACCAACCGTTTCAAAGATTATACCAAATCAAAATTGAAATTTTTCAACAAGTATTCTGTTTCTTAATAAAATACTGTAAAGGAAATTCGGATAATTTGAGAATTGTGATCAGGAATATTGGTTCTGATTATAAAGATATAATCGAGCACTGATGAATAGAAAGCTATTAAATTTAATATTCTTCAACAAAAGTAAACACATTAGTATTTATTTTGCAGACAACATACAACAACAACATTTTTTTTGAAAGATAATATGAATAAAAATATCATTCAAGATATTAGAATAGAACTAAAGAACATTTCAAGTGAAGAAGTGCGCATTATTGCATCGCGGTTTTTTAAACCAGGCGAAATGGCCAAAGTATATGGTGTAAAATCACCAATAGTACGGACAATTGGTAAAAAATATTTGCAACAAGTAAAGATATTAACTAAAAAGGAAATATTTGCAATCTGCGAAGAATTATGGAATTCATTTTATCTTGAAGAGTCAGTCATTGCCTGCATGTTTACAGAATCAATACATAAAAAGTTTGAAGCTGGTGATATAAAAACTTTTGAAAGTTGGATAAAAAATTATGTAAACAACTGGGCATCATGTGATACTTTCTGCAATCACACAGTAGGAGACTATATGATGATGTATCCTGAAAAAACCGAATTATTGAAGAAGTGGGCTGTATCATCAAACCGCTGGTTAAGACGTGCCGCTGCTGTATCTTTGATAGTTCCTGCAAAAAAAGGATTGTTCTTTCCGTTAATCATTGACATTGCAACTATTTTACTGGCTGATGATGATGACTTAGTACAGAAAGGTTATGGTTGGATGCTGAAGTCTGCATGTCAGCATAACGAAAAAGATGTATTTGACTTTGTTATGCTTCATAAATCCGAAATGCCAAGAACTGCCTTGCGGTATGCAATAGAAAAAATGCCTGAACGGCTTAAATCGCAAGCTATGAAAAAATAACATTACTCCTACCCTGCACAAACAGAACTTCAACAGCACTATGTTTTATTCAAAAGGATTAATCTATTTTCGTGATGTTTATTTGCTTCACTCCTAATTAATGAAATTTACTTTGCGACTTTTCTTATTGCTTTGTTTCACAGTTACTCGCCTTGCGGCACAGGATGAAAATATCAATACCGACCGTCCTGATCAGAGTGACGGTGTCTATACATTGACCAAAAAGTATTTTCAGGTTGAAGAAGGTATAACTTTAGGCAAAAACTTATTTACAAACAACCTTATGATTCGGTATGGACTTACAACTTCTACAGAAATTCGTCTGCTTTCAGATGCAGGAAAGATTGATGACTGGAAAGGTTTTCTTCCTTTTACATTAAGTGTTAAACAAAAAATTATTAAACAAAAAAAATGGATTCCCGCCATTACTGCAGTTGGCTATATGAGTTATGGAAAAATTGCATCGAAAGATTTTCTGACTAATAAAATTTCTTATGAACTAAAATTAGCGTTTGAAAATGAAGTGAATGAAAATTTTACAGTTTCATACAATGCCGGATTTACTGATGATTTTAAAACATTTAATTATACCTTTAACCTTGGTTACTCACCGATAGAAAAAATATCACTCTTTGCTGAGTATTTTGCTTCTGTAAATTCTTCTGTTCAACATAATGCCGATGCAGGTGTTTTAGTTTTGTTACATCCTAAACTTCAGGTTGATATAGCTTGCGGTCATTCAATTGCCGACAGTGATAATCGATTTTACACTACCTTTGGCATATCATATAAATTTTAATTCCATCATGAAGCATTTTAAGTCTTGCATTTTTATTCTTTTGACATTTTGCATATCTAATCTTTTTGCTCAGGACAAATACATACCTATTAGTCAAACTCCGGAGCAAATTAAGACCTACATTAAAAACCATTTTCCTGCTACAACAATTTCTTCAGTTAAAAAAGAAAAAGAATTGCTTAACTATGAGTTGGAAGTAAAGCTAAATGACAGCACCAAACTTACCTTTGACAAGAACAATGTATTAATAGAGATTGAATCGAATAAGGCTATCCCTGAAAAAATTCTGACAGACACAATTTATACCATTGTGAAAGAGAATTACCCAAACAACAAGATTGTTG
>WBZM01000099.1_pt2 | contig 89332 bp, 71 predicted proteins | sample 5204271 | NCBI WGS metagenome assembly WBZM01 (sample SAMN12344346, study PRJNA552823) | activated sludge metagenome | biome: Activated sludge suspended growth; feature: Nitrification reactor; material: Wastewater; isolation source: activated sludge from nitrification reactor of wastewater...
GGGTCATAATCGAATACTTGGCGGGTCTTTTTGCCCACCCGCATCAGGTTGCGGTGGTTGGCCACCCGTACCCGGAAGAATTCGTCGAGGTTGGAGGAGTAGATGGCAAGGAATTTCAACCGCTCCAACAGTGGAACGGCAGGGTCTTTTGCTTCCTGCAATACCCTGTAATTGAACGAAAGCCAACTGATGTCTCGGTGATAGAACGGGTAGCTCTCTTTATTTTCCTGCTGTAGTTCAGGTGCAGTGGTCATACTTAAACAGTGAAATAGGTATTTTCAAAAAAAGGGTGCTAAAATAGCCAAATAGGCTGCGTTTGAATGCAAATAACAATCTTCGCTCCGAAATTTAATGCAGCTTTAACCTCCCATCAAAACAGCGTCATCTGTTGCCCTGGTGTCGTTGCTCCGACCAGTTTTGGGCCACGGGTGTTCACCCCTGAGATTTTATTGGTTTTTTCATAAAAAGCAGCTGCAAGGTCAGGTGCCAGCAGGTTATCAGGCTCGTGGGTGAAGAAATAGCATTCTTTCAAACCCATTGAAAACCAGTGGCTTAGCCGCACCGCCCAATCGTCCAACCGGGTGTAATCCGTCGGGTGCAGGTCGTTGCCAACGAAGCGGACGAGCACCTTTTCGGTGGTGAGGTGCATGTGCGCCACGTCCCGCCGGCCCGCCACATCGGTGATGACGGTACTCGCCCCGTACTTTGTCAATAACTCAACAAGCCGCTCCGTGTTCAATGGGTTGGAAAACCAGCTTTCGTGGCGTACCTCCACAGCCAATGGCAGGCTGAATTGCTTCAAAAAAGTTTCCAAAGCCCCAATTTTATCCACGCCAAAATAGGGTGGCAATTGGATGAAACAAGGCCCCAGTTTGCTCGCCAACCAACTCATTGCCTCGCAGAACCGCTCGATGAGGTCGCCGCTCGTGCCGAGGTCGGTGGCATGGCTGATGGTCTGCAGCACCTTTGGGCAGAAGCGGAAATCCTCCGCCGCTTCGTCGAACCAGTGCTGAACGGTGAAGGTGTCGGGGATGCGGTAGTGGGTGGTGTTCAACTCGATGGTATTGAACTGTCGGGTGTAGTGGCGAAGGTATTCAGGTGTTTTCGTGCCCTTCGGGTAAACCTTGCCGACCCATTCCTTTACGCTCCAGCCAGTGGCACCGATGAACAACGATTTCTGATTTCGGTTCCCTTCGGGAATGACAAAGGATTTCGGATTGGACAGCAGTTGGGCATTGCCCGGCGGGTCGGGAGGGAGGCGGAAGTCAACTTGGGAGATGTCGGGGAGTTTGCCGAATTCCATTGGGTCGTGATTTTTGCCACAAATAAACCCAAATTAGCTTCCTGCTCCGTAGTTTTGACGTGTAAAATAGCTTTTTACGTAAAACTTGAACCATGAAATGGCTAATCGCAATTTGCTTCTACTCCTTGGTGTCCCATGCCGCCTTTGCGCAGCAAAGCAATAAATGGATGAAGGACGAGAAGAACATCCTTACCGTCACCATCAACAAGGACGCCACAAAGGCAGAACTGGTTGACCTGAAGGACAAGCTCTGGGAGGGCTATCAAATCAAGTTCGAATGCCCAAGGATGGAGTTCGGCAAAAAGGACGGAAAGTTGCGCTACCTTAGCTTACGGGTGGAAATGCCGACTGGCGAAGTGGGCACGGTCGGTACTTCTTTCGTGGCACCGGGGCAGGTCATCGGCTTCCATTTTGATAGAAACGATGATGCCTACGATATTTTTGGCGTCTGGACCAAGTGAACACCGCTCCATCAATAGACGGCCCTTGCCAAGGGCTTCAAACTATCTATGACAAACCAACTTAACTCCTCTGATAACAAGCTCCGTTGGCCTTGGATATTGGTGACAGCACTGGTACTGTGCTATTGGTGCTGGATAAATGGCTATCCCTTCTTCTATCCCGATACGGGGGCCTATTTGAGGGGTGGCTTTACGGGAGTCCCCGGTAGTTCCAGGCCACTGACCTATGGACTGTTCATCCGGCATTCAAGCCTTAAAGACAGCCTGTTATGGGTGGTCTATGCCCAAGGCATCCTGACTTCCATTTTCCTTTGGCAATGGCTCAAGCAATATTCCCCCAAGCTCTCGCCGGGCATTTTTGTCGGTACGGCTATTTTCTTGACCTACTGTACCCATGCTTCCTACTATGTTTCATTTTTATTGGCCGATTGCTTCACGCCCATATTCTATGGCTGCATCGTTTTGTTGTTGACGGTAAAAATGAGCCGGTGGCGATTGGCGGGTGTCTGCCTGCTGGGCTGGGTGTCCATGATGATGCACTACTCCCATCTGATGGTCGGTTTGGCAATGGCCGCCCTTATGGCTTTGGGCATGGCTTTGCCAAAATTAAGGGCATGGGTAAGTTGGAAGCGAATCGGCTTGATTTGCTTGCTGACCGCTGCGGGTTGGGGTGGCATTTTGGTCATGCACCGCATCGGGGGAGGCCAGTGGACGATGATGCAGGCGAGCCACGTCTATACCATCGCCAGGCTCCACGAGGTCGGCATTTTGAAACAATATTTGGACAAGGCATGTGCGCAAGGTAAAAACTGGAACCTTTGCCCCTATCGTGACTCCTTGCCTGAGAACTTTCTTTGGGATACCGACAAAAGCCCGGTCTATCTGACGGGCGGATGGGATGCCAATAAGGAGGAGTACAACGCCGTCTTGAAAGACATTGCGAAGCAACCAAAGTTCGTGAAACGAATGCTGATTGAATCGCTCAACGGCGGCGTCAAGCAGTTTTTCAATTTCAAAACCGAGAAACTGTTCGAGAATGCCAAAGGCGAGATGTTGTACCGGCAGGTGAACCGCTATTTCCCCAACGAGACCCAGGCGTTCCAGTTTGCCTACCAAAATGGAAAGCAGGAATACTTGCCGATTGATGGCCTCAATAAGCGGCATTTGTTCTTTTTCTTCTTGGCCTTGCTGGTGGCCGCCTTACTGGCAAGTGCAGAAAAATGGCAGCAAGCAGTGCCTGTGGAGTTCAGGCGGGCTTTCTTTTTGGTCTTGGTCTTATTGGTCGTCAATGCCTTGGTGAGCAGTACTTTCTCGACCGTGGTGCCGAGGTACCAGGGAAGGGTGGTCTGGCTGTTCATCCTCTCGGCGGGCGTAGCGGCGGCGTGGCGGTGGAAGTATGAGTTGGCAGTTCGACAGCTTAAATAATTGGCAGCTTGTCCGCCAAAGGCGGACAAGCTGCCAACTTTTATTCCTTCCCCTTATCCCCCACAAACTGCTGCTCCTTGTATTTAAACAGCACGTTGAAGGTGGTCAGGCTGCCGTAGATGCGGGTGATGTACTGCTGCAAGTCCACTTTTTCCTCGTCCGTGAGCTTGCTGGCATTGATTTTCTGCTCCATGACCCGTAGGCGGTCACGTACCATCACGATTTTATGAAAAAACTGCTCGATGGGCACGTCCTTCGGCGTGAGGCTGGGGTCTTTGGGTTTCAGCGTCATGGTGCCGCCATCCCATCGGTCGCCGAGGTCAACCACTTCGCTGATGTCGGACCAGTGCTTCAGAATTTTCATCAAGGATTTTTCCGCTTCGCTAAAAGAAACGGCTGCTTCGGCGGGCACGGCCTCGATGACCTGCCATTTGTCGTAGTCCTTGCCGACCATTTTCAGGCCGTAGGTCATAAAACTGCATTCGTAGGCCGCCCCGTGCAGGCGGATGATGACCCCGTCGCCGTAGGCCGGATGTTTTACCCTCGAACCGACGCCGAGGAGGGAGTTTGTATCGGTCATTGTTGAAATTGTTGGATTGTTGTGATTGTTGAAATTGCTGCGTTGCTGGATTGCTGTCGTGCCCGTGATACGGACAACAATTTAACAATCAAGCAATTTGACAATTAACCCGCTTCAACGAAAAAACTTCGCTTAGGTTTTAACCGAAGGCAAGGAAAGAAAAAATGTGGACTTTTGCAGCGTTGCAGCGTAGTGGATAGTTGAAGTTGGATTGGGACAGCTTTCCGAAAGTTGCGAACTTTCGGAAAGCTGCCCCAATCCAACTTCAACGCCAGAATCGCAACTCAATTTATGAATCAAACCCAATATGCGGCCCTCGTGCAGGTGCCAGTTTTCCATAAATACAACGTGCTCGGCCTCACTACCATTGAGCGTACGCTCATCGCCCTTTCAAAGGCGGAGGTGAACAACGTGGTGGTGGTCACGGATGAAACGGAGGCCATCCAACAGCGAATTGCGAAGCGGACGAAGGAGATGCGCCTTTATTTTTTCAAGAAAAATGAAGCGGAAGCCGCCCGTCAAAAGCTGGAATCGCTACAGCCGGAAAAGATTTACGTTTTTAAAGAACCTGTCGCCGTGGACATATCGGTGCTGGAGGACATGAAAAAAGCGCCGGGGGAGGGTAGTGCAGTGGGTGGCCAATTATACCTGTTGCCCTTGGCTTCGCTTCAATCGAAGAAAGATGTCTCAAAAAGCGCTTTCATGATGATTGGCAACCGTAGCTGCCACCCCGTCCGCAACGAGGAGGAACTAAAGGACGTCAAAGCCCGCATCATCCGAAACCTGACCAAGCCCACCGATGGTTGGGCAAGTCGCTACCTGAATCGCCCGATTTCCACCCGCATCAGCAGGTTGCTGGTTTACACGAACATCACGCCGAACCAGTTCACAATGATAACGGGCTTGATGGCATTCATCCCCGTTTATTTCGTGTTGAAAGGCGGCTACTGGAACTGGCTCATAGGCGCAGCCATCTACCACCTGGCCTCTGTGATGGATGGCGTGGACGGGGAGATTGCCCGCATGAAAATGCAGCACAGCAAATTCGGCCAATGGCTCGACACCATTTTCGATTTTTCCTCGATGGTAGCCGTGCTGATTGCACTCGTCATCAGCGTCCAAAAACCTGAACACAACCAACCATTTTACATCCAAAACGCAGGCTGGGCGGCACTCATCGCAGCCGTTGGGGCCATCCTCAGCATCGTTGTCTATAATATAAGGTATAAACGGGAGGGCACGTTTTACATCCCCTATGCCTACCTCAGCAGTGAGAGCCGCTGGGCAAAAGCTTTGGCGAAAATCAACAATATCGGCAAACGTGACTTTTATATCTTCCTGTTCCTGCTGCTGGCCGTCGTCGGGTTGTTCCCGTTTGCGCTGGTCTATGTGGCGGTGATGGCGATTTTGGTGTTTTTGCTGTCATTGCAGACGCATTTTACAAAGCCGCAGTAGGAAGGTGACATCTTTTTGCCCGCTACGAATTTCAATTTTAGCTTGGGAATGAAAAGGCAAAAAGGTGTCATCTTTCCGGGCGACCGTTTTCGAGATGACACCTTTTTGCCATCAAAATTCCTGCTAAAACTCAAGTAAAAACAGGCAAAAAGATGTCACCTCAAAAACTATTCAATCCTTAATTCTTGAAAAACAAACTCACACTGTATTTATTGGCCGATGGTGCCCGCCCCGACGTCTTCAAGCGCCTATTGGACGAAGGCCAACTACCCAATATCCAGCGGGAAATAATAGACCGTGGCACTTACCGCACGGCGACCTCCGTGTTCCCCACAACGACTGGGCCGGCTTATTTGCCGATGCTCAACGGTGCATTCCCCGGCACGATGAACGTAACGGGCATCCGCTGGTTCGACAAGGCCGAGTTTTTCAATGACCGCTGGAGCAAGGCCGCCAAGCGCACCTATGTGGGGCCGGAGGCTTGGCTTTTCAACGACGATATGCCCGCCGAATTTCCCACGCTGCACGAGCAGATGGAGCGGCCCTACAACGTGTTTTCGGTGATAACGAGGGGCGTGCCAAAGGAAAACGACCTCGGTGCAACGGGCAAATCCTGGATGTACATCAAGGCGCATTATTTCGCCATCAACCACCCCGTGGATGTGTCGGCCTACGAGCGAATGATGCGGGGCCTCGACCTCAACCCGGAGTTCTTTTTCGTGGTTTTTCCCTGTATTGACTGGGGTTCGCACTACTATGGCATCGAACACGAGCAAACAATTTACTCCTACAAATACCTCGATTTTGCCGTAGGCGAGGCGGTGAAAAAACTGAAAGCGCAGGGCCGCTGGGACGATACGCTGCTCATCATCACCTCCGACCACGGCCTCACGGACACGCCCACGCACATGGATTTGGCGAAGTTTATGCGCCGCAAAGGCTTCCGCACATTTGCCCACCCGAATACTTTCACCATCAAGCCACAGGCCGCCGTGATGATTTCCGGGAATGCCTTCGGGGCCGTCCACCTATTGGCCAATGGCCCGGAAATACTGCGGGGCGACGACGTGAAAAATGCCTTTGGCGTTGCCAATTTGCAGGAACTGCTGACCGACCCTGCTGTGGATTTTGTGGCATGGCGGGGCAAGGAAGACGGCAGCTTCATGGTCGCCAACCAGCACGGCGAGGCAGCGATTTTTGGAAAAAACGGCCAAGGCTACCGCTATCAGCCATTGACCGCCGATGTGTTTGGCCTTGGCAATCTGGCTTCGCCAATGGATGCCCAAGGCGCTTTGGACGCCACTTTCAACAGCACTTACCCTGATGGATTGGTGCAAGTCGAGCAGCTTTTCCGGGGCAGCCGGGCGGGGGACATCGTGGTGTCTGCCAATCCCGGCTACGACCTGCGTGACCGTTGGGAAATCCCGGAACACAAAGGTTCGCACGGTTCGCTGCACCGGGAACACATGATGGTGCCGTTCCTTTACAACCAGCAGGGTTGGGACAGCCGGAATGCCCGCACCGCCGATATTTTCAACACGATTTTGGATTGGATGGGGAAACCTACGAGGGAAAACAGTGATGGGCGGTCGTTGTTGTAGTTGGCAAATGGGTTGGAAGTTTGGGAGGTATAAAGTCTTCGAGACTTACGAATTTGCCATAGCTATTAGTTGAGAAATCGGACGCCTCCATTTTGAAACGGACGCCTCCATTTTGAAACGGACGCCTCCATTTTGAAACGGAAGCCTCCATTTTGAAACGGACGCCCTTGTTTTAAAACGGAAGCCTCCATTTTGAAACGGAAGCCTCCATTTTGAAACGGACGCCCTTGTTTTAAAACGGACGCCTCCATTTTGAAACGGAAGCCTCCATTTTGAAACAGACGCCTCTATTTTGAAACAAGCGCCCTTGTTTTTGAGAAATGATGCTTTCAAGGACAAAATTATTATCCTTCAAAAAGGGCGTACTATTTTTCTGAATCACCAATATATCCACACCAATTCTGTATGCCGACAATTAGTGACAAATACAATACTCAACTCTCCCGCATCGGCTACATCTCCAGCGAGCGATACCCCCATCACAACACCAATACGCAGCAAATCATCAAGAACGTGCGCTCGCTGCGGGCAGCAGGGGTGGACATCGAATTGATTTTGCCGAGGCAGGCACGCCTGTATTTTGCCAGCAACGCAGGCTTGGAAGCGGCCATTTGCCAATATTACAACGTTGCCCCGGGCTTGGGCATCCGGCAGGTCGGGCTGCTCCCTGCCACCCGTTTGCAGTTGGACAAATACCTGCACCCCATATTCGCCATTATTTATTGCCGATTTATCAAAAGATATGACATCATTTATACCCGCAATATTTTCACGGCCATATTATTGGCTTTATTTGGGGTCAAATTTATGTTTGAAACTTACCAACGGCTGGGCGACACCAAACCTCGTTTTATTAAATTATTGACCAAGCAGGCGAAAAAAGGCAAGATGTTAGGTATGGTTTTGCACAGCAATGTAGCGGCAGAATCCATGCGGGATGCGGGTTTTCCTTCGGATAAACTGCTGGTGCTGCACAATGGCGTGGATAATTCGGATATGTTGCCCGTTTTAACAAAAGCGGAGGCAAGGCAAAAATTAAACCTTGATTTAGATACACGATACGTGGTTTATACGGGCAATATGCAGAAGAATAAATGCGTGGAAGTGGTGGTGGATATTGCGGTATTTACGCCAGAAATCCAGTATTTATTGGTGGGGGCAAAGCCCGATGATATTGTGCGGTTGACCGCCTATTGCGAAGCAAAAAATGTGAAGAACGTGCGGCTCGTGGAGCGCAAACCTGTCAACGAGGTGGCGCAGTACCTCTATGCTGCCGATGCTTTGATAATCCCACCTGCTGCTGCCCCCATGCAGTCTTTTGGCAAAACGGTACTGCCGTTCAAGCTCTTCCCATATTTGGCCGCAGGCCGCCCCATCATCGCACCTGACCAAGCGGACATGCGGGAATTGTTGCGCAGCAACGAAAACGGCCTGCTTGTGCAACCGGATGCACCAAAGCAGAACGCCGAGGCCATCTGCTCGCTGTTTTCCGATGAAATTAAGATGAAAAAACTGGCCACCAATGCCGCTGATACTTCGAGTTCACTGACATGGGAAGCCCGTGCCCTCAAATTTAAGGAATGGTTGGCTACACATAGCGTATGATATGCACCTGAGAAGCAAGGTGGGGAGGTGTCAAAAATACGTACATTGTTTACATCAGAAATTGCTGGCATTACCTCAAATACTGCTCCAACTGGTTGAACAACAACGTGTTGTGGCTTGGCTGCTTGGCATTGCGCTCCACCAATTTCCCCTTTTTGTCAAAAATCAGATAGGTGGGCAATGCCAGGTTAGCGCCATCGCCGAACTGCTGGATAAGTTCGTCACGGAGCGCATAATTGGTAAGGATATGGTAGCCTGTCAGGTTTTTGTCCTCAATGACTTTTTGCCATTTGCCACGGCGTTCTTCGTCATCCACGCTCACGTAGAGCAGCACGATGTCCTTGCCTTTTGAGAATTTATCAAGCGGCTCGTGTTGGCTCAATTCGAACATGCAGGGAGCGCACCAGGTCGCCCAGATGTCCATATAGACCACTTTCCCTTTGAAATTTGAAACCAAGTCCCGAATAGAATTGATTTCCTTTTCCTCGCCAAGGACATTGATGCCGTTGGCAAAAACAGTCGTTGAAGGCTCGTTCGTGCTTGGTTTGCCAGTAGTGGCGGGGACACTGTTTAGCATGGCACTCAACGGGCCGGAAAATTTGCTATCTGGAAAGTCTGCCGTGAATTTGTCCACCAATTCCGACAGAATCGGTTCGCCTTTCCCCCTTGCCATCCCTTGGGCGAGGATGCCAGCAGCGGCATATTCTTTTATGGTCGTCTTTTTGAAATATTTCCAAATCAGGCGGTCATATTCGAGGTACTGCTCGCCACGAGCCGCATCCGCATCGGCAAATTCGCTGTCCTTCTGGAAGTCCAGTTGGTACTCCCGAATGTATTGGTCCAAATAAACGAGGTACCACTCGCTGACGGCGGCGGGCAGGTCATCAATGCAATCCTCTGCGTTTATTTTTTTCCAGTAATTGCTCCAACCTGCGTCAAAGCGATAGGGCGCTTCCTGGAGCGCCGCCTTCCATTGGCGGTAGGCAACATTGCCGAAAATGCTGTGGTAATAGGCAGCAATGTCCTGTTCCGCCGCTTTGGCGAATGCCTCTGAAAACTCGCCTTCTTTTGCCGCTTTTTTCAGCAGTTTTTCCTCCGATTCCGAATAATCCGTGACGGTTACCCAGGCATCTTTTGGAGAATCCCCCAGGTGGAAAAAAGGGTTGTTGACCTCCGTCAATGATTTGCCGCCGAGGTCGAGGCGGGGGAGCGTTTGCAGGAAATTGTTTTCCGCAGCCAAGTGCCCGCTGAATTTGGCGGAACCAGAAAGGTCTTTGGCGTTAGCCTCCAATTCCAAGGTATTGCTGGTGCTGGGTGCAACGAAGGCCCGCAGTTTTTGCCCCTCAATCCTGAGCAACACGAAGCCCGTACTCGTTCCCTCAAGTATCACTTCAAATTTTCCGGCATGGCTCAATGGAATTTTTTCGGACTGGCCCGGCAGGTATTTCCCTTGGTAAGGCCGCTCCAAGAGAATATGGTCGGACTTGGTGTTTTTCACCTGCCCGATAAGGCGCTCCTGCGAAAACCCAAGGGCTGTGAAAAGGCAGGCGAACAGTAAAAGCGATTGTTTTTTCATGGTTGAGAAGGAATTTGAAATTTAGGCCCGATTCAAACGCAATTTTACAACAAAATGATACAGGTGTGCTTATCGGCAAGGGCGGGAAACATTCCATTATTGCCAGAACATTGCCAATTTTGCCCGCTTAATTTCTAACAAACATGCCCAACTTGATACACTGCGATTTTTTGGTCATTGGCGGCGGAGCCGCAGGTTTTTTTGCGGCCATCCGTGCGGCGGAGGCCAAGCCGGGCATGAAGGTCGTCCTTTTGGAAAAGGGTAGGGAAGTGCTGCAAAAAGTCAAGGTAAGCGGAGGTGGCCGATGCAACGTCACCCACGCCTGTTTCGATGCCAAAGAACTGGTGAAAAACTACCCACGGGGCAGCAAGGCACTGCTCGGCCCATTCAGCCGCTTCCAGCCTGGCGATACCATTGGCTGGTTCGACCAGCGGGGCGTGCGGCTGAAAATCGAGGAGGATGGCCGCATGTTCCCCACCTCGGACAGCTCCATGACCATCGTGAATTGCCTCGTGCAGGCGGCTGCCCGTGCGGGCGTCGAGGTGCGGATGGGCGAGAACGTCACCCATTTTGCGAAGCAGGAAAACGAGAGCGGCGGCTGGTTGGTTGCTTCGCAAAGCGGCCAACAGTTCCATGCAAAAAGCCTGATGGTGGCCACGGGCAGCAGCCCCCGCATTTGGGAACTCCTCAAGGAACTGGGCCTTGCCATCGTGCCGCCCGTGCCGTCGCTGTTCACTTTCAACATCAAGGACAAGCGCATCGAGGGGCTGATGGGGCTTTCTGTGCCTTCGGCAACAGTGAGGGTCGTTGGTGAAAAACTCACGGCAACTGGCCCATTGCTCATCACGCACTGGGGCATGAGCGGCCCCGGCATCCTGCGGTTGTCGGCGTGGGGCGCTCGCATATTGGCCGAGAAGGTTTACAAGTTTGAAATCGAAGTGAGTTGGCTTGGCTATAATTCAGAGGAAATGGTGGAGGAACTGAACGAGGCCAAGCTGGAACACGCCAAGAAACTGGTCTCTTCGCAATGCCCGTTCCCCAGCCTGCCCCGCCGCCTTTGGGAGGCCATCGTGGCTGCCGCCAATATTTCCAACGAGCTACGGTGGGCAGATTTGGGCAAAGAGAAGCTCCGCAAACTGGCCACTGAACTGGGCGCTGGCCGTTTTCAGGTCACTGGAAAAAGCACGTTCAAGGAGGAGTTCGTCACCGCTGGCGGCGTGGACTTGGACGAGGTGAATTTTAAAACCTTTGAAAGCAAACTGCACCCCAGCCTCTACTTCGCTGGCGAGGTGCTGGACATTGACGCTATCACCGGCGGCTTTAATTTTCAGGCAGCCTGGACGGGTGGGTGGCTGGTGGGGTCGGCAGTTGCAACAACGGAATGAACTATCTAAAAAGCAAATATCAAGACCCGTGTAGCTATTCAATGACCGCCACCTACCCACTCGTTCATTATTTGGGCAAACCAGACCCAAAAAATCGCATCTGCCCCTGCTCCAATGGCAGTGCCGACTATGGTTGGCTTGCTCGTTCTTTCCCCCTTTACGATTTTTTTTATGTCCTCCATTTTAATAGCGGAATGCTTTTTCAGCCCTGGCACATCAATGATTAGGACTTGCTTCAACGTATTCTCATCACCCAAGACTTCCTCCATTTTTACAAACCAGCCCTCGGTTTTTGGTTTACCCTTTCTCCTGAGTACCTCTACCATCGTTCCTGGAGGAATCTGGCTTAGCGAATCAATGTGTAAAGCATAGGCGGGTCTATCATTATTCTGTTTTGCAGAAACCGCAGAGCCTATTACCATTCCTGTAATTGTGCAATTTGAAAATAGGGATATGACTGCGATGGCCATTGCCAAAAATCGTGAATAATTAAGGAAAACATGCATGTTATTAAGTTTTAGAAAGCGATGGAAATTAGCGATTAGTCCCCTGTTGGGAAGATACTATAGATTAGTAAGCTAAGGAAGGATAAATCTGCCAACATGCCAATGCCCATTCCCAGTACTGTTGGGCCATCTGATTTATATCCTACTACTACATGGTCAATATCTTCCAGAAAAACCTCCGTGTGTTTTTTTTGCCCCATTACGTTCAATATCACAAGTTTCTGCTCAATGCCACTCTCACTCATATTGGATTCTGTTTTCACAAATTTCCCTTCTATCAGTTCGCCGTCTTTTTTGAAAACATCGAGCCATGTGTCATAAGAAATAGAGTCAAAAACAAGGGCATCTGTAGGGTATAAAGGCCGTTTTTTATGTTTTTTACTCGCTATGGATGAACCAGTTGCAAGGCCAATAATGGTGCAATTTGAGAAAACTGCAATTGCAAGAAAAGCGATTATAAAGGATTTAAAACAGCTATTATTTTTCATTTCGACTATTTAATAAATTCAGTTTCAAACTACCAAACGATGAAATGATATGAACGTGAAAACCTTTGTTTTGTCGCATTCCCAACAAAAAAAAAGCGGACGGATGGCACCGAGGCCATCCGTCCGCTTTTTAAGATTGGGCAGTTGTAATTACTGCACTGACACGTTGTCCACCCGGTAGCTGGTGGTCAGGCCAGTTGAGTTATTGCCAACGTATTTGAAACCAATGGCCACTTTCTGACCCATGAAGGACGATAGGTCAATATCGCCGGATGGAATAAACTCATGGTCAGCGTTGGGCGACCCAGCAAGGATGGCCGTGGAGACTTCCTCCCAAGTTGCCGTCAATGGGTCGCAATTGAAATCGGTGGAAATCCAAACTGAAAGGCCATCGTGCGTCCAGAATGCCTTGGCAGTTTCGAAGCGCAGGACTTTCGGGCCTGTGATTTCAATCAGCGGGGTCACGAGCCAGGCTGCCATTTCTGGATTGGTATCGTTGAAGGCCGTTGCCTGCACGTAGGTATTGCCGCTGAACAGCTTGGATTGCCAGCGACGGGTACCTAATTCAGCCAGGTTCGTCCAGCCCGTTAGCGTGATGTCCGTGTTGTTGACGCCAGTCGAAAAATCTTCTGCAATGGTAGCAACTGTGAGCGGTGGGTTGCCATTGAGGCAAGGGTCGTTGCCGCCGGTGCCGCCGCCGCCCATTCCGAGCTTCACGTTGTCCACCCGGAAAGTGCCGGTTTGGCCGCTGGTACCGCTGCCAACATAATGGAAGCCGATGGCCACCTTCTGGCCGATCAAAGCGGAGAGGTCAATATCGCCAGAAGCAATCCACTCGTTGCTGGGGCTGCCAGCATCAGCCAGCGTAGCAGTCAGTGGCACCCAGGTGGCCGTTGTGGGGTCGCACTCGAAGTCAGTGGAAATAACGGCAGTGAACCCATCATGTGTGTAAAAGGCTTGGGCCGTTTCAAACGTGAGCACTTTGGCGTCGGCAGTTACTTCCACCAGCGGGGAAACGAGCCAAGTGTCCATTTCACCGTTCGTGTCATTGAAGGCCGTTGCCTGCGCATAGATATTGCCGCTGAACTCTTTGAACTGCCAGGTGCGGCTGCCTTTCAGGGCGATGTTCGTCCAGCCGTTGATTTGCACGGGGTCGTTGTTGGCACCCGATTCAAAGTCCTCGTCAACCCCGGCTACTGTAGGTACAGTGCCGCCAGCACAGGGGTCAGTGCCCCCGCCGCCTCCACCGTCGCAACGGTCGCCGCTCATTGCCACATCGTTGAGGTCACGAACGAGGAACTGGAGGTCGTCCCGGAAAATGCCAAGGACGCCCGTCAGGTTGCCGTTGCCCGTAGGTACGACGGTGCCTGCAAAGGTCGCATAGCCGCTCGTCCGCACGATAAGGCTTACGTTGTTGCAGTCTTCGATGTCCAGGTTATAGGAAATGCGGTTGACTGGGTCGGCCCATGTAGAGGTGCTTTCAACAAACTCGACACCTGTGACCGTTACGAGTGTGTTCACATCGTCGGTGGTCAATTGAGCCAACGTCCTGACCTTAGGAGCAGGCGGGGTCACTTTCAAGCCACGCACCAGGTGGTCGCTGACCTTCAGGATATTGCCCAATTGGTTGTCGTTGCTGATGAAACCGCCCAATTGGATGAGGTTATTGTAGTCGCCAAGTACAAGTCCCTTGCACTTGATATAGACCTCCCGCCCCACCGGATAAAGGGTATAGCTGTCCGAAATTTCGATTTTGACCATGATGCCGCCCGTTTCATCCTGAAGAACAAAAGCTTGAAACAAGTTGCCAGAGGCATCATCAGCCACTACTGTGCCCTTGATGACGAGGTCTTCGGAGATGGTCTCAAATTGGCCAAAGCTGTGTAGGGCTTTTAGCTCCGCAATGGTTGTAGTGACCGTAAGGCCAGGGTCGGCCCCATCGGTCGGTGGTTGGTCAAAGTCTTCCTTGATACAGGCGTTGAATGCCAAGCCAAGGAACAAAGTCGGGAGGAAAAATTTGATGAAAGATTTCATATTGTTGGATTGCTGAGTTGCTGTAATTGTTTGATTGTCAAATTGTTAGAATTGCTAAAATTGTTAGCGCATCATGGGCATCAATTTAACAATCAAACAATTCAACAATTATTTAAAACCTCAAGGCCCCCATCAGGAAGAAGTTGGTGCCGAAGGCATACCAGTATTTGGGCGGATAGACGTTTACCCCTTCTTCAAAGTCATTTCTGTCAAAGCGCAACTGCTCGAAGCCGCCAGTTACTACCTCGGCATTCAGCAGGTTGGTAACGCCAGCCGTGAGGTTGAAGAATACGCCTTCATCGTTCACCTTGAATGACTTATTGGCAAACAAGTCAACGGTATAGCTGCTGGGTGCTTTTTGTTGATTGACGATGCTGTTGTAGAGCGGAGAACCTTGTTCCAATCCAAACACCGCATCAATCGTGCGTCTGAAAGGACTGAAATCCAAGTAGTTGCGGTCAAAATAGTTGACGGTAACACTGGCCGACCAAAATTTGGGTGAGCGGTATTCGATGGTGCCGCTGTAGGCCGTTTGTGGGGTGTTTGGCACATAAAAGTTCTTGGCGTAAACGAGGCCACGGTCTTGCAAAATCCCGTCGTCGTCCACCACAAAGATGGCATTCGGGCGGGAGGTATAGACGTTTTCAGCAACTGTGGCCACCCCGCTGATATTGATGGATGGGGTCAGCTTGTATTGCAGTGCCAATTCGACACCGGCATGGCGTTTGTCAGCGCCGACCAGCACGCTTGTTCCAAAACGGGTCACGTCTTCCGTAAAATAGAAGCGGTTGAGTTTCAGGCCGTTCTTGAACTGTGTCCAATAAAATGTGGCACGGGCTTTCAGGTTGGGTGCCCGCAACAAGTAGCCAACCTCACCGCTGTAGATATCCTCGCTTTTCAGGCCCGGCACTATCTGGTTGCGGCTACGAGGCGACGCATAGGCCGTGCGGATGTCAGGTGCCCGGTTCATCAATGCACCGTTTACATAGACATAGTTGCGGCCATTCAATTTATAAGTAAAACCGCCTTTTGCCGCATAGTTGTTGAAGGTCTGCGTTTCGGAATCTCCATAAGAATCATCGGGGAAACGGCCATTGCGATAGTGTCCCGTCCTCCAAAATGAAGATTGGCTGGCTTCACCTGCCACGAAGAAATCAAACTTGGGATAGCTGAAAACGCCTTGGAGCCAAGGGCCGAATTTCCGCCCCGTGATATCGTAATTCCATTTATAGGTATCGCCTTGGTGCAGCACTGGGTCTGTGTCGTTGAGGTTGTATTCAGGCGATTGGCCGGGCAGTGGCGTTTCTATTGCGAAGCGGTCGAGGTTCAGGTAATAATCGCCGCCAAGCAGGTCGTCCACCACGGAAAAATAGTGGGTCTTCTCTTGGTGGAAGCTCAAACCTGCGTTCAGGGTCAGGTGGTCGGTGACGTTGTTTTCATAGACTGTGTTGCCGCTAATGCGGTTCAAGTCGGAACGCTGGTCAGCCACTATAACTTGCGACATGCTGCCCGGTTGGCCATTGTAGCTCTGGCCGTTCAAGCGGTTGCCTTCGTAAATCTCGTCCCATTGCACCTGCATCAAGGCTGGATTATTGCGGTAGGCATCTGCCACCTCATTGGCGACGGCATCGCTGGCCGTCAACTTGTAGTAAATCGGCAATTTGCGGTAATAGTCGGGGCGGGGGTCTGGCGCATTGAACCAATCGAGTTGCGTGCGGCCATAATAGCCCGTGAGATAGCCAGCAGCCGTCATCAACCGAGAGTGGTTGTTGATGGTCCAGTCATGGCGGAGCACAGCAAAGGGTTGGTGGGTGCGCACTACACGGGAGTTGCGCTTCTCTCCGTTTTGCCAGCCCCAGTTCGGGTTGTAGAAATTGGTGCCAGCAATGTCGTTCATCTCCTGTACCGAGGCTGTGTTCGTGCCCCGTTTGGTGGGAGCACCCATCACCGAAAGGTTGAGCATGTGGCGTGCGTTCAGTTTTTTGTCAATGGAGGCGAAATAACTCCATGCATTGTAAAAAGTACCTTCGACGTATCCTTCCTCCGCCCACCTGCGGCTGCCAGAGAAGGAGAACGCCCAGCCTTTTTCATTCATGCCTGTGTTCCAAGTGGCCATTACCCGACCCGTATAGGCTCGGTTGCTGAACATGTACGAGACCCGTTTGCCCACCCGCTGCTCGCTCGCACGGGTATCAATGGCTGCCGCACCGCCCACGCCGCCGAAGCTCCATGCAAACGGACTGAGGTCAAAAGTGCTTTCCCGATTGCGGGTCACGTCGTTCAGACCGCCCCAAGTGCTCCAATACACCGAGCCAGTTTCGAGGCTGTTGACCAGAATGCCATTGAAAAGGGTAGGGGTTTCGGCATCATAGCCCCTGATTTCAAAACCGCCAGTGCTCAGGTTGAAAGATGCTGCCGCAATGAAGGGGTCACGGGCCGCCGACAGCACACCTGAAATATTCTGGTCGCCGAGGTCGTCTTCTTCTTCGGAAAGCGTAATGGTCGGGATGCGGTCTTCGTCCGTCACAACGTCCTTGATATTTGTTTCAGGTGCTTTTTCAGTAGGCTGCAACAGTATCGCCTCCGTTTTGTAACCAGAATTGGTCTTGGTCAAGCCATCCAAGGTCGTTTCCAAATCGAAGGCTTGGTAGCCATCCTTTGAAAAGCTGAGGGTATAATTGGCAGAGGGTTGCTTGAACGAAACCCGGAACCTTCCCTGTTCGTTGGTCGTGACCTCCGACTCGGCAGTGGTGACCGTTACGCCGTAAATAGGGGTGCCTGTGCCAGCGTCCTGTACGATACCGTAAATGGAAACTCTTTGGGAAAAAATAAACTGCGTAAAACCTGTGAATAGAAGGAGTAGAAAGGTTTGTTTCATGCTTGTCAAAAATTGAGGCACAAAGGTAGTAAGCCGCTTTGTTGTATTGTTTTTTTTATAAAAAATAACCCAAACTTAAAGCTGTTTGGGTCGGTCATTGGCCATTGGGACGCCTCAGAGATGGTTTTGGGTCGGATTTTCCACAGGTAATTGATATACTATTCTTGGCAAGTTTCAATCTGTATGAAACCTCACGGGCAGGGTGTACCGCACCCGGACTGGTTTTCCCCGCTGCGTGGCGGGTTCCCATTTCGGCATGGTCTTTAACATCCGAATGACCTCCTTGCCGCAGCCTCCACCTATATCCTGTAAGGTTTCAAAATTGGAAAAACTGCCGTCCTTCTCCACGACAAATCTCGTATAGACCATGCCCGTAATTCGTTTGCGCCTTGCCTTTGGTGGGTAATGGATGTTACTGGCTACAAACTCCAACATCTTGGCTTCCGAGCATTTCTTTTTCGTCTCGTATTGCCAATCCGTGCAGCCGGGAAAAAAAGGCTGGGTTTCCTCCACGCCACCATCAAACAAGGTATAATCTTTGGCAAAGGTAGGCGGGGATGGAGGTCTTGCAGGGTCTTGGGCAATCAAAACAAAGATGGAAAAACAGCTGAGCAATAAGGCAGTGATGGTCTTTTTCATTGAAAATTGTTTGTCGCTGGGCGAATCCTCTATTCCAGCCTGAACTTAAATGGCAGAACGTATTGCACCCGCACCAGATTGCCTTGGTGTTGGCCGGGATGCCAATTCGGCATCGTCTGTGCCACTTGAAGGATAGCATCGCCGCAGCCCCCACCGATGTCCTTCGCAATGGCCCAATTGGACAGCGAGCCGTCCTTTTCCACCACAAATTTAATGACCACGTCGCCCTGAATCTTCATGTTGCGGGCTTCTTTCGGGTATTTCAACTTGCCGTACAGGAATTTCAGCATCTTCACCTGCGCACAGGAACGCTGCTCTTCCAAGTCTTTCTCCTTTTCGCAGCCGGGGAACATGGGTGGTATATCAACGGTCATATAGACCTCATCGTCCTGCACAGCGCTGGAATCAGCCTGGCCGAGCAGCCAAGCAGGTACGAAAAAACACAGAAACAGAATAGATAGAAGTCGGGTCATGGTTATTGTAGTTGTTGCTTCGCAAATATAATGGTTACGGTTAGCTCAAAAACCGTGCGGCTTTTCATAGGAGTAAGGAAAGTCAGTGGTCAACGGAAATTCCTTCTGTTCCAAAAGAAGGGAAAACGGAAATTTTTGCAGCGCATAAATTGAAATAGTAATGCATTGGACATTTTACCTCCCACATCTGGAATATGTTTGCCCCAAAAATCGGCTATGAAAAAAATCAAAACACTTCCCTTCCTATTCCTGCTCCTTCAAATGATTTCCTCCGCTCAAGAGGGCTGGATTAACCTCACTCCCAACCTCAATGACGTGCGGATTGACGATATCTATTTCATCAACCCTGACACGGGATGGGCGGCAGGCTCAACCATCATCCGCAAAACGACGGATGGTGGCGAGACCTGGCAAACCCAACTCAATACCCAGAACCAATACCTCCGCAGCATCGAGTTCCTGAATGCCGATTATGGTTTTTGCGGCACCCTTGACGGGGCGTTCTACCGGACAACGGATGGCGGCGAAACTTGGACGGACATTTCGTTGGCCATTCCAGGTGCTGCGCCGGGCATTTGCGGCCTTTCCCATCGTGGCCAGAACGTATATGGCTGTGGTATTTGGTCTTACCCGGCCTACTTCGTCAAATCACATGATGCGGGCGACACTTGGGCGTACAAGGACATGAGCGAACATGCGATTGCCCTTATCGAACCGCTGTTTTTCCATTCCGACTCCGGCTTCGTGGCGGGGCAGGACGAAACAGGCGGCGTCATTCTTTTCACTGCCGATGGCGGCGAGACGTGGGAGGAAGTCCACAACACGGGCATACAGGGCGAATACGTTTGGAAACTTCAAATGCTGACCCGTGACACCCTTTTTGCCTCGGTTGAAAATTTCGGCCTTACTGGTAGCATCCTCGTCTCCCATAATGGCGGTAAAACCTGGTTTCCCAAGGCATTCAATGATTGGGGTGATATTCAGGCCATTGGCTTCATCACTGGCTCGAAAGGGTGGGTGGGGGGCTATTTCCCTGGTTTTTATCAGACCACCGACGGCGGCGAAACTTGGACGAACCTTGGTGTCGGAAACACCCTCAACCGCATCTTCGTCATCAGCCCAGAATTGGCATTTGCCTCAGGCCAATCACTTTATAAATTTGTGGGGCCGCCTTTACCCTCGCCCACTGTCGAGCCGATTGCCCACAAAGAATTGGACTGGAACGTGACCACTGCCGAGCAGGGCCGACACCTCAAAGTAACGCTGAACCTGAGGCAAAGTGGTGCGGTGCAATTGGGGCTTTACAGCATGGAAGGCCGTTTACTGAAATTGCTGCACAATGGCCGTTTGCCCGAAGGGCAGCACCAGTTGGAACGCCAGTTGGACTGTGCGGCGGGTGCCTATGTCATCGGGTTACAGCTGAACGAAGGGATTGGGGTAAAGAAGATTGTGGTGTATTGATGCGAAGCATCGATGCGGATATGTCCAAATTCGAGGGTATGATTTTGACGGCGCCCCGCCGCTAAAAACCATGCCAACTTCTTTGCAGAAGACCTATTTCCTTCTTCAGTTGAAGTACTTTCTTTCACAGAAGACCATCTTTCTTTCACAGAAGACCATCCCGGCTCCATATTAGTCCATTCCGGCAAGATAGAAGGCCATGTGGAGCCTATAGAAATGGATGTTGGCTTCCTTTAAGAAGTTTCCGGCCTCCTAAAAGTGGGCATCCCTTTCTTAGAAAGAGTCTCCGGCTTTATAGAAGTGGGCATCGGCTTGATAGAAGAAGGCATCGGCTTGATAGAAGAAGGCATGGGCTTGATAGTTGTCGAAATCGGGCTCATAGTAGGGGGCTTTGTGGGATAGTAAAGTTTTCGGGCAAGTCGAGTGAGTTTTTTGGCTTTGCGGAAATGTGCAAGCGATTCTCTGAAAACCGTTACCCCTCCACAAAATACATCTCCACCTCCCCCTTCCCCTTCGCTTCCACCTTCCCCCGTGGGATGCAAGTGAATTTATCCTTCACCAGCGCATACGTCGCCTCCGAGATGTTCACCCGGCCCGGCTCGCCGCTGGACTCCATGCGGGCGCCCATGTTCACCGTATCGCCCCAGATGTCGTAGGCGAACTTCTTCTGGCCCACCACCCCGGCCACCACTGGCCCCGTGTGTATGCCGATGCGACAAACGAAAACGGGCTTGTTGGCCGCCCGGTTTTTCTCGCCGAAATGTTTCATAAAAACCTGCATTTCGAGCGCCGCCCGCACCATGTCCTCGGCGTGGGTGGTGGTCGGTTCCGGTAGCCCGGCGGCACAGAAATAGGCGTCACCGATGGTCTTAATCTTCTCGATGCTGTATTTGCCGATGATGTCGTCGAAGGCCCGGAAGCACTCGTCTAATTCGGCCACCAGTTCCTCGGCGCTGATTTGTTCGGAAATGGCCGTAAAGCCCTTGAAATCGGTGAAAAGCACCGTCACGGAATCGTAGCGGCGGGCCTTGGCCTTGCCGTGCGCCTTCAATTCCTCGGCGGTCTGGGCAGGCAGGATGTTGAGCAGGAGGTCGTCCGAGCGCTGCTTTTCCCGCTGGATGGTCTTGTTCTTGCTGAACAACGTGAGCAACAAAACAGCCAATAGCCCAGCCCCACCCAACACAGCGTACAGCCGGGTTCGCTCGCTGCGCAGTTTGGCCTCCTGCAATTGCAGTGCCTGCTGTTGCCGCTCGATTTCCTGTTGCTTTTTGCGGTCGGTGTAAACGGCCTCCCGGCGCTGTTCGGCCACCAGCCGCTCCTCCGTGAAGGTCGAGTAGCGCAGTTCGTCGTACTGCTCCCGGTACTTGTAAGCCGCCTCGAAGTTGCCCATTTTGAAATTGATGCGGGCAAGGTCTTTCAGGCCGTTCTGCTGGTATTTCAGGTCGTTTATTTGCTTCGCAATGGCGTAGTAGCGTTGCGTATAGTCGAGTGCTTCGGGAAAGCGGCCCTGCCTGCGGCGCACGTCAGCGATACCGTTATAGACCTCCATGATGCCTGCCTTGTCCACCAGTTTCTGCCTGATTTTCAGGGACTTAGCGAAATACTCCTCCGTCTGTGCCCAAGTTTTTTGCGCCAGCGACTGGTCGCCTTTTTTGTCATAAAAACTGCCGAGGTTCTTCAGTACATAACCGATATTATTAAAGATTTCGGCCTGCCCGCTCTCGTCCTCCAAACGCTGCCGAATGGGGAGTGCCTCGTTGTAAATGCTAAGTGCTTTTTCAAAATACTGCTGCGTTGCTTTGGTGAAGCTATCCTTGTCCATCAGGTACTCGCCCCGGGAGTCGTTCAGGTTGGCGAGGTTGGTGAGCACGCTGGCTTGCTGCCATTCGTTGCCAAGGCTGCGGTTCAGGTCGAGCGATTTCTGGTAGGCTTCCTCCGCCTCATCGAAGCGATCGGTTTCCGTTCGGATGTTTCCGAGGATGTTCCAGGCGTTGGCCACGTTCTCTGCATCGGCCTCTGGGTCGGCCCCTTCGAGGTAAAGGAAAATGCTTTCAAGCGCCTCTGGGTAATCGCCCATTTTCTCCAGCACGTTGGCGATGTTATAATGGGCATTCACCGCACGAGCCGAGTCGCCCAACTCTTGCCGCAGCTTCTGCGATTGCTGGTAGTCGGCCAAGGCACCAAGGTAGTCGCCCTTGTTTTCCTTCACATTGGCGATATTGTTCAGCAGCTTCGCAACGCCCGTGCGGTCGCCCAACTGCTCCCGTATCTGCTTGCTTTTTTGGAAAAAATCAATGGCCAAATCCGGCTCGCCGTGGATGTCGGCGACCACGCCTCGGTAGTTGAGGGCGTTGCCTTCGCCTTTTTTAGAGCCGATTTTTTTCGATAAAACGAGTGCTGAGTCGAGGTGGGCGATGGCCGTTTTAGGGTCGTCGAATTTCAGTTCCCAAGCTATTTCGTTGAGCAGGTTGACCCGGTTGGAGTCGGGTCGGGCAGTTTTCAGCAGGCGGCCAAGGCTATCGGCCACGGGGTTTTGCTGCGTCATTGCGAAGCAAGGCAAAAGGATGAGGGTGATATGAATGGGCCAGCGGTTGGGCATCGGGCCAGTGTGCTTGTTTTTTGCGGTGCAAGATAGGCTCAATCCTTAAATATATACAAAATGGCTCAACCCGGATAAAATGGGGTGGGGCTGTCAAATCGCCGAAAGGCGGAATTCCTCAAAATGGCGAAACGAAAATTTAGCGAAGCTAAATTTTCGTTTCGCCATTCCTTTTGTCAGGGGAATTCAAATAACGGCTCCTTCCCCTCGCCCTTATAGCCAGCCTCATCGTTCCCCACCCGCCAACCACTTTTGGGCATTTGGGCATTGGTGGAAGTTTTGGTCAACCCTGATATAAGTGTTGCCTACTTTTTCTGCGACCCAATTGGCTGTGTGGGAGGATTTTTTCTGCTCTGTGGCGGCTGTCTGGATTTTTGCGTAATCCTTGTCGAGGCTGGCGATGTGGGGCTGGCTCCGGCTTTGCAGGTTGATCAACCTAAAAAAAGTCTCCCCTCTTGGGTCTGTGAAGCTGAATGGCTTGGAATATCCGCCGATTTCCATGGTATCAATGGTGAAATAGATGGAAGGTTCGAGGTCGCCTATTTCAAAAAAGGAGTTGCCACTGCCACCGTTCACCATTTTGCCATCGTTGTTGTAGCTCTGCACCTCTTTATAGCCGTATTTCTTGACGGCTTTCGAGAAACTGATGCTGTCCACCATAAGCAGCTGCCGTACCGTGTCCAGCTTACGCGTGGTCAGGTCAAGGTCTTCTTCCGTGATTTCCGCCTTTACGAGGATGTGTCGGGTATGTATGCTGTTTCCCCGGCGGCCCAGCAACTGGATGAGGTGGAACCCGAATTCCGACTCAACAATGTCAGAGATTTGGTTCTCCTCTAATTTATAGGCTGCTGCTTCAAACGCAGGGACGAATTTCCCCCTTTTTGTCCAACCGAGGTCTCCACCGATGCGGGCGCTGGCAAAATCGTCGGAGTACTTGGTGGCCATTTCCTCGAACTTTTCCCCATCGTCCATGATGCGGGTGCGGATGGCTTTGAGCTTGTCTATGGCCTTTTGGCGCTCGGTGGCGTTCACTTCCGGCTTCATCACGATTTCACCAATTTCGACTTCGGAGTTGAAATAGGGGAGGCTGTCCCTTGGTATCTTCTTGAAAAAAGCCTTCACTTCCGATGGGGTAACGGAAATGCCCTCCATCACTTTGCCCCTCATCCTTTCTGAAAGGAGCTGGTTGCGGAGGTCTTCCCGAAACGTTTCCTTGACCTCCCCGATGGACTGGCCATAATACTCCTCGAACTGGTTCACATCGCCCCCCATATAATCGAGGATTTGTTCAATACGGGCATTCAACTGGGCTTCTACCTCCTCTTCCTTGACTTCGACGGAGTCAATCTTTGCCTGGTTGATGAGCAGTTTTTGGGTCAACAGGTTGTCCAACATAAGGCAGCGGGCATCTGGTGGCAACTTTGCCCCCTGTTGCTCCATTGCCAGTGCCACTTGCTCCTCCAATTCGGAGAGTAAAATGTACTCACTTCCCACATTGGCAATTATCTTGTCAACGACTTCCCGTTGAGCAAAAATTTGCAAAGCAAACAAGCATGTGATGAAAGCTAATAATGATTTTTTTGTCATGATTTGATTTGTTGCTGGATGCTATTCGAGCAGTTCAACATTTTTTTTGCGAACAGCTTCCTGGTACAGCTTATCCTTCAGTTCTTCGAGGAGTTGGGTCTTGCGCTTGTGCAGAATGACCCTCCTCGCTTGGCTTTCTATATAGGAAAGTGGTGCAAGCTCTTTTTTCCGCACCAATTCCAAAAGTTTGAAAAAATAAACAAAATCGTCGTCCCGCTGGATGAAATCACGACGGTCGTCAACGTTGTCAACCGTGAGGGTGCCTTGCGGCATGTAGGCGGCAATGTCCTCGACCTTGTGCCAAATGCTGTCCTGCAAGTGATGGACTGCTGCGTTTTTTGAGCACCACCTCGACAAATCGGCAAAATCGGTGGGTTGGCTGCTGTACCACCAATCCTGTGCTTTATCAGCATCCGGTGCCTTCCTCGGAGCCTTGATGAAGCGGCAGCGCAGGATGGGGGTTTCCAATTGGTACTGGTCTTTGTTCTTGTCGTAGAATTCCAGCAGTTGCTCTTTGGTCACCGTGGAATCCAACAGGCGGTTCACAACGATTTTCTCGTAATTATTCTTGATAAGGGAGGAGCGGTAGTCTGCCACCAATTTTTCGATGTTAAGGTCGGTGGGGATGTTCTGCTCTGCTTCATGGAGCAGGGCCATTTCACGCATCCAATACCGCACATAGGTATTGATTATCACGGTACTGTCTTCCCCTGTGATGCCTTCCGGCAACATACCTTCCATATCAGACAGGTACAATTCTTTGTCGTAAATACTTGCGATGTGGCGGTCATCAATCGAGTGCTTTCCCAATTTGTTGCAGCCCATCCAACAAACGACTGCCACAAAAAGCAGAAAACAGGTGAGGCATGTTGCCCCACCTGTTTTGCCAGTTTGCAAATAGTTGTTTGTCCTTTTCATGGTTTAACTTACGGACGCCAGGCTGTGGTTTGAAATCGCTACCTGACTTTCAACCTTCGGAAAGGTAATTAACTCAAGTTGCGGAGCACCATAGCCCTCAGTTCAAAACGGTGTTTTGCGGGCCTCCGGCCCGCAAAAACACCGTTTAAATCTCTTTTTCGGCGGCGAAGCCGCCGAAAAAGAGATTTAGGTTGGGTTATCCGCAACTTGCGCTAATTATTTTTTCACCAAACCGTTGAACACTTTATCGTTCACCTTCACTTTGTATTGCTTGCGCAAGGTCTCCAGCCATTTCTTTTCCAAATGGTCTTGGTAGTCGGCAACCACATAGCCACGGGCTTCCATCAGCGTTTTCTGGGCAGGCGGCAGCAGTTTTTCCAATTTGAAGAAATTGTAGGACTTGTCACGCTTGCTCTGCTCCACAGGGGACAGCGAGCCAACCTTCCATTCCATCTTGTCCACCACCTCGTTGCGGCCTTTTTCGTACTGCTTTTCAGTGCGGCTCAGTACCTTGGCTTCTTCTGTGTTGAATTTGGCCAGAACCTCATCGGGGCTGTAGTGCTTCGAGTATTCACGGATTTGGTTGATTTTGTCCTTGGCGGATTCCTGCAAGGAATATTGACTCAATTGGGCACGTTCTTCCCATTGGTAGTTGGCCTTGTGTTCATTGTAAAACAACTCCAAGCCCACTGTGTCGGCAGAAGCCTTGTCCCAGACCTCCATTTTGGTTACTTCAAAAAGCATGACGCCCTCCTCGTACTCCCGCATCAGGGACTTGAACTCAGGGTACTTGGTGTCGAGCAGGCGCTCTTCGTGCTTGAGGGCCGTTTCCCCCACAAAATCCTTGTAAAGGGAGTTGACCACCTCGCTGATGCCCGAAGCTGCCATTTGCTGGCGCTTGCGGGATGCTTTATCGCAATAAGCGGCGAAATCTCCCAGGGTCTTTTTCTCGCTGCTGCCGAAGGAGAAAAGTGGATTGGTAGAAGGAGACTCAGGCGCTTTCCAGCGGTATGTCAAAAAACTTTTGGCAGTATCTGCTTCCAAAGAGGCCACGAACCCGTTCAGCGTTGTACGGTCTTCCACAAAATTGCTTTCCTTTTTAATGCGCTCAATCATCTTCAAGCGGGCCGCCTCGAAACGGGCATCCTGCTTTATCTGGTTTTGCAACCTCGACTTGACCACCGCAAAAGGTTCGTTCTGCTTCAGGCTAATGCGCTTGATGATGTGCCAACCAATGGCACTTTGGATGGGGTTCGTATATGCCCCATCAGATTGTAGGGAAAAAGCTGCCTCTTCAAACGCCTTTTCATAGCGGTTGATGCCGAAAAACCCAATATAGCCACCCTTTGCAGCCGTGGCTTGGTCTTGCGAGGCCGTCTTGGCCAATTCCTCGAAATTGGCACCACCCTGCAACTGGTTATAAATAGAGTCAATTGCTCGGCGGGCCTTGATGAGGTCGGGGAACTTGTCCAAACGCACCATGATATGGGCCACTTCAATTTCTCCCCTGGCAGGCCGCCTACCGTGTACAAGTAGTATATGGTAGCCAGCATTCGTGCGGATTGGGCCGAGCACTTTGTTTACGGGGCCTGTATAGGCAGCCGTTTCCAGTGAATAAAACCCATTGGGGAACAGTGCGGTCACGAAGCCGATATGCCCTTGGTTCTTGGCCACCGACTTGTCGGTCGAATATGCGGCTGCCACTTGGGCAAACACTTCGCCGGCTTCCAGTTTCTTCTTGGCTTCCAGTGCCTTGTTCCAAGCCGCAAGGGTGTCGGCAGGGGAGGCATTGGCCGTCAGGCCAACCATGATATGGCTCACGTCCACATCCTGCTTGGTGCGTTCGTAGGCTTCGTCCACCAGTTTCTCGGTGACCTCCCGATCAATGAGGTAGCTGTCGGCCAATTGGCGGCGGTAGCCATCCAACTCCTGTTTTAGGGAAGTAATGGTGTCCAACCGCATGTCCTTGGCCTTCTTGACCTTCAACTTAAAGTTGGTGTACAGGTCAAGGTACTCCTGGAGGCTCGCTTTTGAGAAATCGGCTTTGTCGCCATTGGTCTTGGAGTAGATATACTTGAACTCTGAAAGATGTACCGGGGTGTCGCCTACGGTGAACAACACAGGGTCGTCTTTGTCCTTTTGGGCAAAAGCTGCGGTAGAAACAGAGATTGCGAGCAGCAAAATCACTAAACGATTCAGCATAGTTGGATATATTTTGGTTATCAAAAAGCTTTGAGCAAATTGGCGTTGGCAGCGCTGTTGCTGCCAAACGGCCTTTTCAACGTAGTTTTCAGAAAAAGATTGAAAAAAGCGGGGCAAAAGTAGCAAAAAATGAAGGTGCCTGAGGATTTCCCCTTTCCATTTGAAATTCATTTGATTTTTTAGCCAATGCTGGCAATTCGCCTATTTTTGCCGCTGATTGGGTATTGGGTATTAGGAATTGGATATTAAGGTATTAGAATGTTTCGAACCCACTATAATGCTTAGTAACTCGATTTTCAACACCCCAACACCCAATACCCAATAACTCAATACCCAATACCCAATACCCCAATACCCAATATCCTAATTTCCTAATTTCCAATTCATGTCCGAACAAGAACTCGTCCGCCGTGACAACCTGCAGAAAATCAAAGACTTAGGTGTTAACCCCTACCCGCCGGAGCTTTTCCCCGTCAATGTCAACTCCGCCGAAATAAAGGCCAACTACGAAGAGGAAGTACTGGAAGACGGCACCAAAAACCGCCTGAACTTCCAGCAGGTGGCCCTCGCAGGGCGCATCATGGCCCAGCGGGAAGCTGGCAAGGCCATGTTCATGAACATCATGGATAGTACCGGCACCATCCAGCTTTATTTGAAACGTGATGATTTTGCTTCGCAAAACGGCGACGAAGCCGACCACACATTCTTCGATGTTTTGATAAAAAAACTGCTCGACCTCGGCGATTTTATCGGGGTGAAGGGCTTCGCCTTCAAGACCAAAACTGGGGAAATCAGCGTGCACGTCCAGGAACTTGTGCTGCTGGCAAAGGCACTGCGCCCGCTGCCCATCGTGAAGCGGGACGCCGAAGGCAACGTTCACGACGCCTTCACCGACCCTGAACTGCGCTACAGGATGCGATATGTTGACCTCATCGTGAACCCGGAGGTGAAGGAGACCTTCATTAAGCGCACGAAAATGGTAGCTTCCATCCGCAATTTCCTCAACGAGCGGGGCGGCATGGAAGTGGACACGCCCGTGCTCCAGCCCATTCCCGGCGGGGCGGCAGCCCGCCCGTTCAAGACGCACCACAATGCGCTCGACGTACCGTTCTACCTGCGCATTGCCAACGAACTTTACCTCAAACGCCTCATCGTTGGCGGCTTTGAGTGGGTGTATGAGTTTAGCCGCAATTTCCGCAACGAGGGCATGGACCGAACGCACAACCCAGAGTTCACCATCCTTGAATTCTATGTGGCCTACAAGGACTACTATTGGATGATGGAAACCACCGAGCAACTGCTGGAACGTGCTGCCCTCGACACTTGCGGCACGACGGACGTGGTTTTTGGCGACAAAACCCTCAGTTTCAAGGCGCCTTTCCAACGCATCAGCATCTACGAGGCCATTGAAAAACATGGCGGCGTGGACGTTTCCAACATGGATGAGGCCGCCCTACGGGAGGTTTGCAAAAAACTGCACATCGAACTCGACCCCAGCATGGGCCGTGGCAAATTGATTGACGAAATCTTCGGGGAAGTGGCCGAAAAACACATGATTCAGCCCACTTTCGTCACCGACCACCCCGTGGAGATGTCGCCGCTGACCAAGAAGCACCGCAGCAAACCGGGCCTCGTGGAGCGTTTTGAACTCTACTGCAATGGCAAGGAAATCGCCAACGCCTACACCGAGTTGAACGACCCGATTGACCAGCGTGAGCGCTTCGAGGACCAAGTGAAACTGATGGAGCGGGGCGACGACGAGGCCATGTACATTGACCACGACTTCCTGCGGGCGATGGAGTTCGGGATGCCGCCCATGTCGGGCATCGGCTTTGGGATTGATAGGTTGGCGATGTTGTTCACGGGGCAGGCGAGCATCCAGGAGGTGCTGTTCTTCCCGCAGATGAGGCCGGAGGTTTTTTGATTTTAGCTTTGCTCAAGCTACTTTTGATTGTAAATTTGTTTTGAACTAAAATTTGTAAAAATGAATGCTTTAGAGTTAAAAGGGAGCATCATTGACACTGTAGCGAGGGTCAATGATTTAGCCTTGCTGGATGAATTGAATCAGCTTGTGCATAAATTCATCAAACTTAGACAAGGTACCGACTGGTGGGATGAACTTACGCCTGAACAGCAGAAAGAATTGCAGTTGGCCATTGATGAGAGTGAGGATGAAAGCAATTGGGTGTCAAATGAAGAAGCTCAAGCAATGTTTCAACAATGGCTAAACGAATAATCTGGACAAAGCGGGCGACTATGGAGATAAGGGAAATGATTTCTTATCTTAAAGTCAACCAATCCTACCAAGCTGCGGAAAACCTTCTTGACGAAATCAATAAGCGTATATTATTCTTGGAGAGATTTCCTGAAAGTGGGAGAAAATCAAAGAAGGCGAAAACCATTAGGTTTGTACCGGTTGGTAAGCATCGCAGGATGTTTTATAGAGTTCATGGGAATAAAATAATTGTCTCATGGTTTTTCGACACAAGGCAAGATCCAAGCAAGAGTATCTTCTAAGCATCATGGAAAATTCAATCGAAATTAATGAAAGGGTTGGAAGGATGGCTGATATTCTTGGCCAGTTGAAGGACTTAAAAAAACTCATATTGCTCCACAGCGAAAATGGCAGCGATTTGATGAAAGAACAATACGAGTACCGTAGAAAAACATTACTGAAAGAATTCAGTCAAATCCTGCTTGAATTTGAAGCAACACCAACGGAGTTAGCTGCCTAATTCATCTATTCACCTAACTATGTCCAAACTCACCACCGCCATCCTCTGCGGAGGCACTTCCCCGGAACACGAGGTCTCCATGAACTCGGCCCGCAACATCTACAAAGCCATTGACAAAGCCAAGTACGACGTGGTCGTCATCGGCGTGAGCCGCAACGGGCAATGGCTCCACTTGCCCGAAGACGAGTTCATGCAACTCGCCAGCATCGAGTCCGGCAATGTCGGCTTTCCGTTGGTACTGATGCCCGGCGCAGAAAATCCAGTAAAGTATCTGACCCACGGCCCCCAATCCGCAATCCGCAATCCGAAATCCGAAATCAAAATTGACGTGGTCTTCCCCATCATCCACGGCCCCTTCGGCGAGGACGGCACGCTGCAAGGCCTGCTCGCCCTGCTCGGTCTACCTTTCGTCGGGCCAAATACGCTGGGTGCATCGGTGGGCATGGACAAGGACTTCACCAAGCGGCTGCTGCGGGATGCAGGGATTTTGGTAGCGCCTTGGGTGACGCTGCGCAACCACGAAACGCCTGATTATGAGGCGATTGCGGAGCAGCTGGGCTACCCGATGTTCGTCAAGCCCGCCAACATGGGCAGCAGCGTGGGCGTGAGCAAGGTGGAGACAATCGTACAACTGAAAGAAGCCATTGACCTCGCCTTCAAATTCGATACGAAAGTGCTGGTGGAGCAGGGCTTGAAAGGCCGTGAAATTGAGACCGCCGTGCTCGGCAATATCCAAGACCTGCGGGTGAGCGGTGTCGGCGAAATCGTGATGGAAAAGGGCTTTTACGACTACGAAAGCAAATACCTCTCGCCCGATGCCGCCAAAGTGGTCATCCCTGCTGAAAACGTCAGCCCGACGGACGTGGAGAACATCCGGGAGACGGCGCTGCGGGCCTTTCAAGTGCTTGGTTTAGAGGGACTTAGCCGCATGGACGTGTTCCTGCTGCCCGATGGCCGGGTCTTCGTCAACGAGCCGAACACGCTGCCGGGCTTCACCAATATTAGCATGTACCCAAAGCTGTGGATGGAAGCCGGCATGAGCTACCCTGACCTGATTGACCGCCTACTTACGCTGGCAATGGAGCGGCACGAAAGGGATGGGGCGCTGCAACGGACGAGGGGGTAAGGCCAAATATTTACCCAAGCGCAATATGAGATGGGATATACCGGACTTGGTGGCTCCCGCCTATTTCTGAAAACAGTCCTTACCAGTCTTAGATAGTCGCCTTTGAAATTGATAGCCCATAATAAATAAGCCATTGATTATCACCGCAATGACCTCAATGACCAATGAATTTTAATGACGATTATCTGTAATTACAATTTCAACCCTCGTCCCAAAGGTTCTCCAAAGTATAAGGCCCACCGTCCACCACCCAAAAGTTGCCATCCACATACCGATAATGGCGGTCGAGCTTGTTAAGTTCGGCCATGTTAGCTGGGGACAGTGCCACGTTTTGCGAAGCGAGGTTCTCCGCCAAGCGACGTGGGTTAGTGGACTTGGGTATCGGCGCAGTGCCACGCTCCATCGCCCAAGCCAGCACTACCTGTGCCGGGGTGCATTGGTGTTGCTCCGCAATAGCCGTGACCACTGGGCTTTCAAGCAGTTCGGGCGCATCGGCAGGGCGGTCGCTGGAGGCAGGGCGGCCCAGCGGGGTGTATGCCGTGACGTGTATTTTTTCCGCTTCGCAAAAGCGGCAGAGCAGGTTTTGCGCCAGCAATGGGTGCATCTCCACTTGGTTTACTTCGGGGTTGTGGCGGGCCACTTCCAGCAGTTTTTCCAGTTTTTTGATGCTGAAATTCGAGACACCGATGTGGCGGGTCAGTTCAGCTTCCAGCACCTCTTCCATGCCCAGCCACGTATCGGCGATGGGCTGCTCCTCCAGCGTGAGGAACTGGTTCGGCACGTGTGGCACTACGTGCTTCATCGGCACCGGCCAGTGGATGAGGTAGAGGTCGAGGTAGTCCAGCCGCAGGTCTGTCAGTGTTTTTTCGATGGCTGGGCGCACGTTGTGGTGGCCGTGGCGGGTGTTCCAGAGCTTGGAGGTAATCCAAAGCTCCTCCCGACGCACGTCGCCCGCCTGGAAGGCCGCTTCGAGCGCCTCCCCGATTTCCTTTTCGTTGCCGTAAATGGCTGCACAATCAATATGGCGATAACCAATGCGGATGGCCTCTCGTACCGCTTCACCGACCTCGCCTTTGGGCGCCTGCCAAGTGCCGAGACCCAGAGCGGGCATGGCGTCGTTGTTTTGGAAAATGAGTTTTTTCATGGTGGATGTTTAGAAGGTTTAGTGGGTTTAGGAGGTTTAGTTGTACAGTAAAGGGCTAAACCTTCTACACATTCTAAACCTTCTAAACCTCCTTGACGTTCTGGCAAATGTAGCAACACTAGCTACTTTTTCTTTCACCTTTTATCATTAACACAATGCAGAACATCACTGGAAAAACCGCCCTCATCACCGGGGGCAGCAAAGGCATCGGATATGGCATCGCTGAGAGCCTGCTCAAAGAAGGCATGAACGTGGCCATCACAGGCCGCAGCAAAGAATCCATCGAAGCCGCTGCCGCAACGCTTTCGGCCTTCGGCAAGGTGTTGGCCATCGAGGCCGATGTGCGGGATTTTGCTTCGCAACAAGCCGCCGTTGCAAAGACCTTGGCCACTTTCGGCAGCCTCGATGTGATGGTGGCCAATGCAGGCGTCGGCCATTTCGCCAATATCGCCGACCTGACGCCGGAGCAATGGCACGAGACCATTGACACCAACCTGACGGGCGTTTTCTACTCAGTAAAAGCCTCATTAGATGCGCTCACCGCCTCCAAGGGCTACCTCATCACCATCGCCAGCCTCGCTGGCACCAATTTTTTTGAAAAGGCTTCGGCCTACAACGCCAGCAAGTTCGGCCTCGTCGGCTTCACCCAGGCCGTCATGCTCGATGTGCGCAGCCGGGGCATCAAGGTGACGACCATCATGCCCGGCTCGGTGGCCACCCACTTCAACAACCACACGCCCAACGATGCCGACGCTTGGAAAATTCAGCCAGAAGACATTGGCTATATGACGGTTGACCTGTTGAAAATGCATCCCCGGACGCTGCCGAGCAAGGTGGAGGTAAGGCCGGCGATGGTGGGGAAATAGGTTTTTTTGGTGATTTTTTGTAATAGGAATCATTCGTTGGGGTTTTTCGTTGAAATTTGCGGCTGCCTTTGGGGGGAACCACCGCTGTTAGAGCTTCAAGCTCTAACAGCGGTGGTTCCCCCCAAAGGCAGCCGCAAATGGTTTTTGTGAAAATGAAAGCACAAAAAATAGATTCACGATCATCCGCATTACAGACATTCTCCAACAGGTACAAGACCTGAACGGGATGATTGCTCTGCATCGTGACAAATCGCAGGACGGCTTCATGCTCCGCCAGTACGAGTACATGCGGGGGGAGTTTTTGAAGGAATTGAAGGGGTTGTTGGAAGGGTTTGGCGTAGGGGCGGGGGAGTTGGTAGAGGTGTGAGTTTCCTTTAGCGGCTTATTTCTTTCGTTGCAATTAGAAGTGAGAAAACAAATATAGCGATGTACAAAAACACCCCCTTACCCGAAAAATGCCCTCCAATCGAAGCAAAGCAACCGGAAAACAGCTTGACTTTGTACCGTATTATTACTACTGAAAAGCTATGTGAGGATGCTTTTTTGACCTACCGACAACTCTACCCAGAAAACAAGCGATACAGAAACCTTTGCGTCGCCTTCGCCGTTTCGATGTTCACGAAGGCTGAATTTGCAATGTCGGCCTATCGGGCTTCCATTGAGCGAAATAAAATCCTTGGAACCCATTTGGCAGAACTAATTTTGAAACCCAATGATGGAGTTTTTGAAATCAATCCAAGTTCGGGACATTGCAGTTTTTGGTTCTACGAAAGCTGTAATTTTGCGGAAATTCCCTGTGTTCAAATTATTCAAATAGATGAAAATACCTGACACATACAAGCTCAACTTTCATCCCCTTGACCTCGAAGTGGTGGAAGTGCTTGATTTTCAAGGCGCCCCAGTGCTGACCGTGGAGCAGAACAATGCAGGCTTCAAATACCTGAGCTATCTGCTGCAATATGCAGAAGGCGGTGTGGAGCAGCGCTTGGTAGTGCCTGTGACCGATGCCCGGTTGGAAGCATTGAAAGCAGGCCAAATCTCTGTGCGGGATGCGTTCAACACTTCTGAACTGGAGCAGGTCTTTTGCCTACTGTATGACGAGGCCACGGGCGAGGCGCTGGAAAGCTGGATGTTGCCTTCGGAGGTGTTTGGGGGGATGAATCCGGTGAAGGAGGGGTGGAGGTTGACGGAAGCATTAATTTAATCATTAAAGTTGAGTCTTTTTATGAAGTTTTCCCAAAAATATGGTTTCACCGCTATTAAAAATTCCATACAGGTGGACTCAATGGATGAAGATTTGAGGAATGGTCTATGGAATGTATTCAGTATTGTATTATTAGATAAAATAGATAATGGTTCTCAAAGGACTGAATTATATACCTTTTTTATCAAAAGTCTTTGGCTAAATTTTTTTAAAAAGCCAGTTGATTCTATTAGAGTTGGAAGCATGTATTCAGCTTCTCCCAAAGAAATTTTAAGGGACTGGTTTTTTAAAGAGCCTTGGTTTTTAGTTTATGATTTATTGGAGTTCACTGTCAAATTAGATATTCCACATTTCGATAAAAGAGATTTCATAGAGTCTATCAATATTATTCTTCAGCGAGAAGTTGCTGGCTATAGAGTTATCGATAATTGTATTTGTCCAATAACTAACGATGCTGAAATTCAGTCAATTGAAAATACATTATCAGCCACAACAAATATTGGTTTAGGTTCAGTTAACCAACATTCTAAAGAAGCTCTTCTTAAATTGTCTGACCGCAAGAATCCTGACTACCGCAACTCCATCAAAGAATCCATCTCAGCAGTTGAAGCCTTAGTTAAAATCATCACAAACTCACCCAATGCGACATTGGGTGATGGTCTCAAAAAACTCAAACAAACCATTCAAATACATCCTGCCCTTGAAAAAGGCTTTCTAAATATTTACGGTTACACTAGTGACGGCGATGGCATTCGTCACGCCATGATGGAAGAATCAAAACTTGATTTTGAAGATGCGAAGTACATGCTCGTATCTTGCAGCGCATTTATCAACTACCTGATTGAAAAAGCCCAAAAGGCAGGGATAAAATTGAACTGAAATGAGTGTTGAAAGTAACATCAAAGAAGAAACCCAATCCCTCAACTTCCTCGAAGAAATCATCGAGCAAGACATCGCCGCTGGCAAGCACGGGGGCCGGGTGCATACCCGCTTCCCGCCCGAGCCGAACGGCTACCTGCACGTGGGCCATGCCACCAGCATCTGCCTTAACTTCGGGCTGGCGAAGAAGTACGGCGGACAGTGCAACCTCCGCTACGACGACACCAACCCAGTGACGGAGGAGACCGAGTACGTGGACAGCATCCTCGCTGATGTGCGCTGGATGGGCTTCGAGCCTTCGGGGGTTTACTATGCTTCCGACTACTTCCAGCAGCTCTACGACTACGCCGTTGACCTCATCAAAAAGGGCTTCGCCTACGTGGACGACAGCACCGCCGAGGAAATCGCAGCGATGAAGGGCACGCCGACCGAGCCGGGCAAGGACAGCCCCTACCGCAGCCGCAGCGTAGAGGAGAACCTGGATTTGTTCCAAAGGATGAAGGCGGGCGAATTTGCCGAAGGCAGCAAAACCCTGCGGGCAAAAGGTGACATGGCCTCGCCTAATATGATTATGCGGGACCCGCTGCTCTACCGCATCAAGTTCGCACACCACCACCGCACGGGCGACGACTGGTGCATCTACCCGATGTACGATATGGCGCACGGGCAGAGCGATAGCATCGAAAAAATCACGCACTCCATCTGTACGCTGGAGTTCGTGCCGCACCGGGAGCTGTACGATTGGTGCATTGATAAGCTGGGCATTTTCCCTTCCAAACAATACGAATTTGCTCGGCGCAACCTGAGCTACACGGTCGTTTCCAAACGCAAGCTGCTAAAACTCGTGAACGAAGGCCATGTGCGAGGCTGGGACGACCCCCGTATGCCCACCATCTCGGCCATGCGCCGCCGGGGCTACACGGCTGCCGCCATCCGGGACTGGGCCAAGCGCATCGGCATTGCAAAGCGGGAAAACCTCGTGGATTTGAGCTTGTTGGAGTTCTGCGTTCGGGAGGATTTGAACAAAATCGCCCTGCGGGCAATGGCCGTGATTGACCCGATAAAGGTCGTCATCACCAACTACCCCGCCGACCAGACCGAGTGGCTGGAAACGGAGAACAACCCCGAAGACCCGACCGCTGGCACCCGCAAGATGCCTTTTTCGCAGGAGCTTTGGATTGAGCAGGAGGATTTCATGGAAAACCCGCCGCCGAAGTTTTTCCGCCTCTCACCCGGCACGATGGCGAGGCTGAAAAGTGCCTATATCATCCAGTGTGATGGGGTGGTGAAGGACACCGACGGCAAGGTGACGGAACTGCGCTGCACTTATTTCCCCAACTCGAAAAGCGGTGAGGACGTGAGCGGCCTCAAGCCAAAAACGACCATCCATTGGGTGGACGCCAAGCATGCCATCCCCGCTGAGGTGCGCCTGTACGACCGCCTTTTCACGGTGGAAGACGTGGCCAACGACGACCGGGATTTCAAGGAACTGCTTAACCCCGATTCGCTGAAAGTGGTGGAAAATGCTTGGCTGGAGCCTTCTTTGGCGGGTGCGGCTTTGGGCCAGCACTACCAGTTCCTGCGCCTTGGTTATTTCACCGTGGACACCGATTCGACGCCGGAAAAACTGGTCATCAACCGCACGGTGACGCTGCGGGATGCTTGGGCGAAGGCGAAGGGGTGATGCCCTGCCTGTCGGCAGACAGGGATTTCGGATTTGCGATTTCGGATTTCGGATTGGGGGGGGCTGCGAACCGTCCAATTTTGAACAATATTCAAAAATCGTGGGGGCTGCGGCGTCCACGATTTTTTTTATTTTTGTGAAAAATCAATGCACATGAAGCCAGCAGATGTAAATGCCAGCACGGTAGATTTTTATTTGAGATTGCTTTCGGGCTTGAGCTTGGAGGTGAAATTGGATTTGATTTCTAAGCTTGTAGCATCTTTGAAACCAAAACACAAAAAGGGTAAAACCCCTGAAAAACAGGAAGGCAAGAGCATTCTTGATTTTTATGGTGTCATAGAATCTGAAATGACAGCCGAAGAAATGATAGATATGATTCGTAGCTCAAGGGTTTTTAACCGTCAAATAGAACCACTTTGAAAAAATACCTACTGGATACCAATATCATTGCATTTTTCCTGCGTGGAAAATTTGAATTGGATGCTAAGCTGAGACGAGCAGGCATAGCGAACTGCTTCATCTCAGAAGTAACAGTTGCAGAATTGAAATTTGGAATCGAAAATGCTGATAGTCATCTTCTACGCCAAAAAAATTTAAGGAAAGTCGAAGATTTTCTATTATATGCTCAAGTCTTGCCGATTGCTCCCACCTTTGATATTTACGCAAAAGAAAAATCGAGGCTACGAAAACTTGGTACTCCAATTGACGACTTCGACCTCCTCATTGGTGCCACAGCTTTGGCAAACGACCTCGTAATGGTCACAAATAACGTGAAGCACCTTGGTCGGATGAATGGGATTAGAATCGAAGATTGGACGACCTGATAAGCTGATTCAACACAAGACTTTTAGTTTTTCACCATCAGGTATAAAATCGTTGGGGCTGCTGCGCCCACGATTTTTTTTGTTTAAATTTGTCGGAAATACAACTTGATATGTCAACAGCGATTGCAAAGAAAATAGGGGAAGAGCGGTTTTTGAAGCCCCTGAATTCCATTGAGGATTTGATGAATGGGCGGGGCTATACCTTGCACAACGGGAATTTCATTTTCAAAAATGAAGAGGGCGGCTACACCATTGCCAATGTGTCGGATGACAGGGATTACACCGTTGACGATTATATGAAACTGCCTGAATCCGCGCCATTTCAACTCATACACGGAAAACTCACTTATATGCCCTCACCTAAAGATTTACACCAGCACATTTCTTTTATTCTGGGAGGATTGTTTTTTAATTTCATTCGGAAAAACCCAATCGGGATTTTTCGGGCTGCACCCTTCGATGTCCATTTTGACGAAAAAAACGTCTTCCAGCCCGACCTGCTTTTTATCTCCAACGAGCGCAAGAACATCTTGAAAGACTGGGTATATGGTGCTCCCGACCTCGTTGTGGAAATCATTTCAAAAGGCACGGCCAGCATTGACAAAAAACAGAAAATGGAGACCTACGGCAAGCACGGCGTTCGGGAGTATTGGCTGATTGACCCAGACAAGAAAACGCTGCAACTGTTTGAAAATCAAGGCAATAAAATGAAAGAGGTCGAAAAATTGGCGACTGGGCAAAGGCTGGTTTCAAGGGTTTTGAACGGCTTTGAACTTGACATCAAGGACTTGTTTGATTAACTACTTGTATCCTTTTCAAAACGAAAAATGCCAACAACCCTCCGCCTCCTTCCCTTCTTCTTTTCCCTCCTCTATGCCATTTCGATGTTTGCACAAGCAGACGATGGCCCAAAAAAAGCTACCCTTTCCGTCACCCAATTAATCCAAAAAATCCAGCAGTCACCAAACGACACCGTCCGGCTGTTCGGCCTGCGAATCGTGCCAGACCCCAAGACCGATGCCCGCTTCCTTACCGACATTCGGGGCAATGAAAATTGGGACAGCCTCACCGCCAGCTACGATACCATCCTGATTGACAAAATGGTGATGCTCATTGATGTGCATTTTGCCGAGTCGGTTGTTTTTCCAAAAATGCGCTTCAAGCGGATGCTTTACTTGGAGAAAATTTCTGTGTATGGCGACCTCTACTTTCGTGGCTGCACCTTTGATGACGTGGTGAACGGCCATATCATGGAGTCCTATTATTTTGGATTCGACAAGTGCGAATTTCGGTATGGATTCCGATGGGAAGAGATGAACCCGACCCATTTTTCCGTCGAAAACAGCCAGGTCGGAGGTGAAATTTTTGCACTTTACAACGTGGACAAAGAGCTAATGGCCTCTTTGGCCAATACCAAGTTCAAGAACACGCAAACTTTTGTTTATTCTGAAAAATCAGGAAAGGTCACCATCTATAAATGCCGTTTTGATTCACAGCACCCAAGGGCCAACTTCCTCATTGGCAACAATTCCATCCTCTCCACCGTGGAGCTTATCCGGGACACCTTCGATGTGGTCGCAGATTTCAACGACCTGAGTATCAAGGAGTTGTTTCAGGTGAACTACTGCCAGTTCAACCGACAGATGGTGATGAAGGGCGTCAATTTGCCGGAAGGCAATACCTCACTTCCTTGGAACCAATTGGCCGGAAACAGGCTGCACCAACATTTCTCCCGTGACAGTTTTTACACTGGGGCAATGGCCTACGAGGCTCGCCACGAAGATGCCTACCTCGACCTGCTAAAGAACTACTCCCAACTCCTGCGGGCCTACAAAAACAACGGCGACTCTGAAAGCTACAACGCCTGCTACACCGAAATGAAGGACATGGTAACGGGCAAAGCTGCCTTCAATTTCCGGCGGAACGCCAACACCTCCACCTTCTTTACCCTCTACCTGAACCGCTTCCTGAAAATCTTTTGCGACTACGGCACGAACCCCGTCAAGGCACTGATTTTCAGCATGTACGTCATTCTGACATTTGGACTGCTGTACTTCGTTTTTCCATCCGATGGCTCGGCCCTATGGCAGCCACCCGGTTGGCGGTTTTGGCGAAAAACCGAACGGCAAGCATGGATGGCCGAGCTTCGCAACCGTTTGACAATGAGTAAATTGCGTCGTGGGTTCGTGCAGTTCGTCAATGCCGTGGCGCTCTCCATGAACGCCTTCGTGACCCTCGGCTATGGCGACATGCCTGCCCGTGGCGTGGCCCGCTATTTGGCCGTGCTGGAAGGGCTGATGGGCTGGTTCCTGCTCTCGATTTTCAGTGCGAGTTTGATAAGCCAGATTTTGCAGTGACTCATCTTAAAGCAGGAATCTTCTTGCCACGGTCATCGAATTACCAAAGTATCCACCGCCTCTAATGAAAATATGCCTACGCCGCCCTCGATATTGCCCTGAACCGTCACAGGCTCGGCAAAGGGGTTGCCATCGGCATCTTGGAATTGGGACAAGGAACGCAGGAAATAGTATTTTTCCCTCGTAAGGTGGACCAACTGGACTACGAGCTTTTCGTTGAGGCCTGTAGGTTGTAGAGAATTGTAGGACGTTGCCCGTAGCGTCACCCGTTTTCCATCGAAAGTCTTATCACTGATAATCAAGGAATTGTTGGGGCCGTACTCAAGCAGTGGGTCGAAGCTGTCCAGGTAGGTGTTGTTGTCAAAACAGAACGTGTCTGTGCCATCGAAATAACATTCCTTCTGGAAGGCAATCAAGGCGTAGTAGTTTTCCTCTCCTGCCGGGTCGTCGAACGCTACGACCAACTCGTCGAGCCTGCTGCCGTCGGGGTCGGGCACGCTCTGTGGTTTGATGGTAGCTTCCTGTATTTCCACTTTTTTGGGCATTTTTTGCTCCGCAAAAACCGTGGCGAAGCCTGGGGCGCTCACCTCCAAACGGTAAGTGCTGCCGTCGGCTGAAAACAGGCCGTTTCCGTCGGCCACGTAGCTGTCTTTGACGAACGAAAATTCCCAAAGATCAAACTCCCGAACCAGTGTACCATCCTTAAACAACTTGACCGTCGCATCAGCCACATTGGTTGAATCAAGCTCCACATTGGTAGCATAGGTTTGGTAAACAAAAGCGGTCAAAGTAGTGTCCATATCCGAAAACTCTGCGGATATGGATAACATCGGCGTGTGTTCTGGCAGGTCAATTTCCACTACTTGCGAGAACTTATCGCCAGAGCAGGAAGCGAACAACAGGGCAATTGTTGCGGAGCAAAAAAAGGAAAATATGGTGCGTTGCATGATGTCAGGTTTAAGAGGTTTAGCCTGTTTAATAGATTTAGGAGGGTCAAACTAAACCTCCCTAAACTTTCTTAACTCGCTAAACTCAAAATTTGAAATTATAGGCAATAGACGGAATGATGGGCAGTATGCTTATTTCCTTGAACTTCGTGGTTACGGTCTGTTCTCCGGTGATGGGGTCGTAGCTGTAGTCCTCGTCGGCAATTATGAAATAAGGGTTGCGGTTCCAGTATGCGTTGTAAACGCTGAGCACCCATGTCGCTTGGCCCCATTTTTTTTGTTTCTTAAACTCGATGCTGGCGTCGAGGCGGTGGTAATCAGACATGCGGAAGCTGTTTTTTTTCCCACTTGTACCAATATCATTGCTATAATAAAAAGATGCTTGCCCGTTTTCGTTGTTGTACCTCAATACGTTGCGGTACTGAAAAACATCCAGCGTGACCGCATTGCCAGTGCCATACACCCAGGCCAGGCTGCCGCTGATTCGCTTCGTTAACTCGTGGGAAACCACCACCGAGATGTCGTGGCGGCGGTCGTAGCGGAACGGGTAGCGCTTACCGCCATTGATTTCGTCGAACTGCCGCCAGTTCCATGACAGCGTATAGCCAATCCAACCCGTGGTGCGGCCTTTTTTCTTTTGGATGAAAAACTCTGCACCGTAGGTTTCGCCCTTGCCCTGCGTCACTTTGTCCTGCCAATCGTTTTCGAGGCCGAGCAGGAACGAAGCGCCCTCCCGGAACGAAATCACGTTCTTCAGCGACTTGTAATACGCCTCGATGCTGAACTCGTATTCATCCCGGAAAGTCTTGGCTGCCCCGATGGCTGCTTGCCACGATTGTTGTGGTTTCACCCGTTCAGTGCTTGGCACCCAAAGGTCGGTCGGCAGGCTGAGCGCCTCACTCGTCAGCAGGTTGATGAACTGGGTCATCGTTGCGAAGCTGGCCTTGAGGGCAATGTCCTTGGGCAGCAAATAGCGCAGGCCGAGGCGGGGCTGCAAGGAAGAATAAAACTTGCCGTCCACTGCAAAACCGCTGAGGTGTACCCCTAAGTTGGCTTTCAATGCGCCGAGCGAGATGTCATCTTCGGCATAAAGGGCGTACTCCATGCTGTTGGTGTTCTGCGAGCCGATGAGCGTGTCCAATTTCGAATCCTCAGAATCCGATTTCAGCGCCAGTGCTCCCGGTTTGTAGGTGTGGTGGGTGGCGGCTGCGCCGAAACGGAGGTAGTGCTTGGGGCTGGGGATGTGGTCTATGTCGAACTTTAGGCCCACATCCTCAATGCCGCTGATGTACTTGGCCGAAAATTTTTCGGTCGGCTCGCCAGGCTGTTTACTGCTGAAGCCCGTACCGATGTCGATTTGATAGTTGGAGTAGGTCAGGGTCGTGTTGGCGAAAGTCTTCGGGGTGATTTGCCAGTTCCAGCGAGCGGAGGAGATGAGGTTGCCCCAGTCCAGCCCGCCTTCGAACTTGTCGCCGTCCTCCTCAAACCCACTTCCGAACACATCGGAACCGGAGTAGGCACTCAGGTAGAGGCGGTGCTTGTCGTTGAACTTGTGGTTGATTTTGGCATTCAGGTCATAAAAATAGAGCTTCACCGACAGGTCGCCGCCGCCCTCCGCCGAATTTGCTGCTTTGATGAACGGCGCCATCAGCAGGTCAACATAGGTGCGCCGCCCCGATACGATGAACGAGGTCTTGTCCTTTTTTATCGGCCCTTCCAGCGTCAGTTTGGATGAAATCAGGCCCACGCTTCCCTCGCCGTGGAACTCGTTCATGTTGCCCTCTTTCATGTTGATTTCCAGTACACTCGACAGCCTGCCGCCGTACCTGGCCGGGAAGCCGCCCTTGGTCAGTGTCACGTTTTTTATGGCATCGGCATTGAACACCGAGAAGATGCCCAGCACGTGCGACACGTTGTAAACTGGCACTCCGTCCAACAGCACGAGGTTTTGGTCGGGGCTGCCGCCACGCACATAGAGGCCGCTCTGCCCTTCGCCGCCGGATTGCACACCCGGCAGCAGTTGCAGGACTTTCAGCACGTCCACCTCGCCGAGCAGGGCCGGTATTTTCTTGATTTGCTCAATGGGGACTTCTACCCGGCTCATCTGCACCTCCTCCTCGATGCGGTCGGTGCGGCTGGCTTGCACGATGACCGTCGTCAGCTCGCTGGATGGTTTGAGCTTGATGTTTAGGGTGATGTTTTTGTCCAAAAACAACCTGATGGCCTGCGTTTCATAACCGATATAAGAGATTTCGAGGTCAATGGAGTCTTGGGGCAGCGTCAAGCTGTAAAATCCATAGGTGTTGGAGACGGCCCCTGAAAGGCTTTTCAGGTCGAAGGCGTTGGCGTTGATGAGCTTCTCGCCAGTGTCGCCATCTTCGATATAGCCGCTGATGGTGAATTTTTGAGCGTGCAGGAAATTGACCAACAGGCTGAAAATCAGCAAGTTGAGAAACCGTGGGCTGTGTGGCATAAACTATAATTTAGGTGATTGAAGCGATTATGGCGGTAAAGACAGGTTCTTTGCAAACAAGGTTGGCTTTAATAGTTTTCGAATCAGAAAAGCAAATTGCTCTTTTACGCATTAAAGCTTACCAAATCAAAGAAGATGTCATGCCGTACTCAATTGCATCAGCAATTGCAGCTAAGTAGGTATTGGGAATTAGGTATTCGGTATTGTGTTGACAATCAATTGCTTGTGCAAAAAATAACCTAACCTGATTTCACGGATGTACTTAACTTTCAATGAATTAGACATTCTTTATGTCTTGTTTTTCCAAGACAAACTCAATTCCCCCTTCCCCTATTACTACGGGAAGTTTTTTAATTGGATGCTTCTATTTTGTAAAGATTGAATTAAGTTCCTTAGAGGTTCAACTCAAAGGATTTTCCAGTCTGTTGCCGGTATTTTTCGACATCAAATTTGTAAAGGAAGGAGCCTTTCCTGGAGGTGGTCATGTCCTTTTCCTCTAATTTTTCAAGGATGTCGAGAGAGTTGATTTTGTTGATGAAATTGCGTTTATCGAGTTGGGTGTCCCAAATGGCTTCATATAGCTTTTGCAACTGGCGCATGGTGAATTTTTCAGGCAAAAGGTCAAAGCCGATAGGCTCGGTGGTGGTTCGAAGCCGGAGTCGGTTGAGGGCGTGCTGCACCATTTCTTCGTGGTCGAAAATCAGTTTTGGGTAATTGGAAACGCTGAACCACTTGGCGGAGTATTCCTTGAACAGGTTATTACTGTGCTGATGGATGTTGATTAGGGCATAGTAAACCGTAGAAATGGTGCGCTCAACGGGGTCACGGCCCAATGCACCGAATGTGGCCACCTGCTCCATGAAAATATCATCGAGGCCCGTGTAAAAATCCAGAATTCTTATGGCTGCGGCCTCCAAGGTTTCCTCTTTTTTGAGAAGCCCCCCCACCAACGACCACTTGCCTTTTTCAGGCTCGATGCCCCGTTTCACCAAAAGGATTTTGAGGTCTTCCTCATCAAAACCGAAAATGATGCAGTCAACTGCTACAAGCACCTTGTCTGCTTGGTCGTAGCTGTAGATAACGTTATGGCCGTTATTGGAATCCATAATAAACTGAGTTGAACAATACTGATTTTTGAAAACAGTGCCAAAATTAGTACCTCAAATGGCTATACTGATAAAAAAGAACGACCATCTCACCTGACTTTAGCTTTGCAGTAACTTTATTTTAAGCTAATGGCAGATTTGTTTTGGTTTGATAAGTGTCAATTCTACATTTGCATGGTTCGTCGTTTCAAATTGAGCTATATGAAAAAACGAAGTTTCCTTCAAAGGTCGTTTGTTAGTTTATTTTTTCTGACAGGATGCCTTGCCATTGCTTGGTCAAACAACCACTCAGACTCTCTTTCTTTGCCATTGAAGGCCAGCCAATTCACTGTCAACACCGACCAAATCGTGGCACCCATCCAGCCCACGATGTACGGCATCTTCTTCGAGGACATCAACTTCGGGGCGGACGGCGGCCTCTACGCAGAACTGGTCAAGAACCGCTCCTTCGAGTTCGATGAACGAATGATGGGATGGGAGCAGCCCGCCAGCAACCGCTTTTCGATGAACGACAATTCGGGCTTTGCAGTGCCTGTGAACTACCCCGACCCCGGCACCAACGAGACCTACCTGAACGTGAAAGTCAATGCCCCAACAGGCTATCATTTGGTGAACGAGGGCTTTCGTGGCATGGGCTTCAAGGCAGCTTTGGCCTACGACTTCTCCATTTTTGCGAAGCAAAAAAGCGGCAGCACCACGCTCCAAGTGGAACTGCTTGACGAGCAAGGCAAGGTGCTTGCTTCCGCTTCTTTGCCACTCGGCGGCAACATTTGGAAGGAATACACCGCCCGCCTCACCCCCAATGCCCGTTCCATGAAGGGCAAGCTGAACCTCCGCTTCGACGGCAAGGGCGAGGTGGACATTGACATGGTTTCGCTCTTCCCGACCGACACCTGGAAGGGCCGCCCCAAGGGCCTCCGTGCCGACCTCGTACAGTTGTTAGCCGACCTGAAACCGGGCTTCTTGCGCTTCCCCGGTGGCTGCATCGTCGAGGGGCGGACGCTAGCGCAACGCTACCAATGGAAAAAAACCGTGGGCAAACCTTACGACCGTGAGTTGCTCATCAACCGCTGGAACACGGAGTTCGCCCACCGCCCAACGCCGGACTATTATCAGTCGTTCGGCCTCGGTTTTTTCGAGTATTTTCAAATGGCGGAGGACATCGGCGCATCGCCGCTGCCCATCCTCAGCTGTGGCATGGCCTGCCAGTTCAACACCGCCGAGCTGGCCCCGATGGACGAACTCGACCCCTATGTGCAGGACGCCCTCGACCTCATCGAATTTGCCAATGGCCCGGTGACTTCCCGTTGGGGCAAATTGCGCAGCGACATGGGCCACCCGGCTCCGTTTAACCTAAAAATGATAGGTGTCGGCAACGAGCAATGGGGGCCTGCCTACATCGAGCGCTACCGTGTTTTTGCGCAAGCCATCAAGGAAAAATACCCGAATGTCAGCATCGTTTCAGGTGCTGGGCCGTTCCCCGGCGGCGAGATGTTCGACTACGGTTGGGCGCAACTCAAGGAACTCAAGGCCGAAATCGTGGACGAGCATTATTACGCTTCGCCGCAATGGTTTTTGGAAAACGCCAATCGCTACGACAAATACGACCGCACCGGGCCTAAGATTTTCGCCGGGGAATATGCTGCCCAAAGCGTGGCCACGGGCAGCCCCGATAACAAGAATACCTGGGAATGCGCCCTCGCCGAAGCCGCCTTTATGACGGGCCTGGAGCGCAACGCCGACGTGGTTCACATGACCTCCTACGCCCCGCTCTTCGCCCATGCCGAGGGCTGGCAATGGACGCCCGACCTCATCTGGTTCAATAACCTCGAATCCTACGGCACGCCGAATTATTATGTGCAAAAGCTGTTCGGCAACAACCCCGGCACCCACCTGCTGAAAATCATGGAGGACGGCCAACCCGTCATTGGCCAATCGGGGCTTTATGCTTCCGCAACATTGGACGAAAAGGCCAAGGAACTGGTATTCAAAATCGTGAACGCAACGGCGTTTGAGCAACCCATCAGCATCAATGTTGCTGGTAAAAAAGCTATAGGACAAAAAGGGACGCTCACCGTTTTGGAGAGCCGGGACAGGAATGCCATGAACTCGTTTGAAAGCCCTCAAAAAATCGCACCGACCAGCAAGGCGGTCAATTTTTCTGGCAAAGAAATCGGGTTGGCTGTGGCTCCAAAATCCGTCAATGTGGTTCGTGTTCCTTTTAAAAACTGAGAATGTTTGAAATGAGGCTTTGAGCCTGTTGCCTCATTCATTAATCCAAGAATAATAGTAAAAAGTTGTCAATGAAAAAAGCATTTCACATTTTCATAGTAGCGGCATTTACCCAATCGATTGTGTTGGCGCAAACGAGGGTTTCTCTTCACGCCGACTTGGCTAAAACGCAAATTAGTAGGCATATCTACGGCCACTTCGCCGAGCACTTGGGCAGGTGCATTTACGATGGCATTTATGTTGGTGACAAAAACTTGAAAATCCCGAACACGGGCGGCGTTCGCAACGACGTCATCAAGGCGCTCAAGGATTTGCAGATACCCAACCTCCGCTGGCCGGGCGGCTGCTTTGCTGACACCTATCACTGGAAAGACGCCATCGGGCCAAAGGACAAACGGAAACCCATCGAGAACTTGGCTTGGGGAAACGTCAGGGAGGACAATGGTTTCGGCACCACTGAGTTCCTCAATATGTGCGAGCTGCTGGGTGCGGAGCCTTACCTCGCCACCAACATGAACTCCGGAACCGTGCAGGAAGCCGTGGAATGGGTGCAATACGCCAACTCGAAAAACGGCACCAGCTACCTCACCGACATGCGGGCCGAGAATGGCCGTGACAAGCCTTGGAACGTGAAATATTGGGGCATCGGCAACGAGTCCTGGGACTGCGGCGGCAACATGTCCGTTGACCATTACCTCGACCTCTACAAGCAATACGCCACGGCCATGACCAGCTATTCCAACACCGAAAAACTGTACAGGATAGCTGTCGGGCCGGGCAATCCGAGCCAGTACAACTGGACGGAAGAAATCATGCGGACGCTGCCAGCAAAGCGTTTCGAAGGCATTTCCATCCACCATTATTCGGTGATTGACTGGCGCAAAAAAGGCTCCTCCGACCAGTTTTCGGACAAAGAATATTTCATCACCATGCAGAAGGCGCTGTTCATGGAGGATTTCATCAAAACGAACAAAGCCATCATGGACAAATACGACCCCGAAAAACGGGTGGCGCTCATCGTGGACGAATGGGGCGGTTGGTACGAAACCGACCCAGTTGGCAATGGCGCTTTGTACCAACAAAACACCGTTCGGGATGCCATGATTGCTGGCTTGACGCTCAATATTTTCAACAACCACGCCGACAGGGTACGCATGGCCAACCTGGCCCAAACGGTGAACGTGCTGCAGGCTGTCATACTTACCAAGGATGAAAAAATGGTGCTGACGCCGACCTACCACGTCATGGAAATGTACAAAGTCCACCAGGATGCGAACCTCGTGCCCGTGCAGGTGATTTCCAACGACTTCATCATGGATGGCGAGCGGATTCCAGCGGTTTCGGTTTCAGCATCCATTGACAAGGCGAGGAAAATGCATGTTTCGCTAACCAATTTGGACAACACCGCCAACCAAAAAGTGGAACTTTCGCTCAATGGTTTCAAGGCGAGCAAAGTGTCCGGCAGGATTTTAACCTCCACCAAAGTTCAGGATGGAAATACCTTTGAAAATCCAAACAAAGTGACGCCCAAAACCTTCAGCGACGCTTCTATTTCCAGCGGGATGTTGACGGTGAACCTGCCTAAAAACTCGGTGGTGGTGCTGGAGTTGTCAGAGTGATTACGATGGTTTAGAAAGTTTAGCAGGTTTAGGAGGTTTAGAATCGGCCTCAAACTAAACCCTCTAAACCTTCTAAACCCTCTAAACCAAAAAAAATGAACTACGTCATAGGACTTGACTACGGCACCGACTCCGTCCGGGCCGTTTTGATTGATGCCAGCAATGGGGCGGAAATGGCGTCCAGCGTGCATTGGTACGCTCGCTGGAAGGAGGGCAAATACTGCAACCCCGCTGCCAACCAGTTCCGGCAGCACCCGCTCGACCATATCGAGGGGCTGGAAGCGACCATAAAGGCCGTGGTGCGGGAATCGGGCGTGGCCCCCGAAACGGTGCGTGGCATCTGCGTGGACACCACGGGCAGTTCGCCCATTGCGGTAGCAAAAGACGGAACACCACTCTGCATGACACCGGGTTTTGAGGAAAACCCCAATGCCATGATGGTGCTTTGGAAAGACCACACGGCCATTGCGGAAGCGGAGGAAATCAACACGCTGGCAAGGACTTGGGGCGGCGAGGACTACACCAAATACGAGGGCGGCATTTACTCTTCCGAGTGGTTTTGGGCCAAAATCCTGCACGTCATCCGGGAGGACAGCGATGTCAGGGACAGCGCCTATTCATGGGTCGAGCACTGCGATTTGATGACCAATATCCTCATTGGTTTCCAAAATATTGACACTTTGAGGCGTAGCCGCTGCGCCGCTGGACACAAGGCCATGTGGCACGAGGACTGGAACGGGCTGCCGCCGGAGGATTTCCTTTTTCAATTGCATCCGTATTTGGCGAAATTGCGGGCTCGCCTTTACAAAGAGACCTACACCTCCGACTTGGCCGCTGGAAATCTCAGCGCTGCTTGGGCCGAAAAACTCGGCCTGACCACCGACACCGTCATTGCCGTAGGCACTTTTGATGCCCATGCCGGGGCAGTCGGGGTGAGCGTGGAGGACGGCAGCCTCGTGCGGGTGATGGGCACCTCCACCTGCGACATGATGGTGGCCCCAAAGGCCGTCATCGGCAGCAACACCGTGCGTGGCATCTGCGGGCAAGTGGACGGCTCCATCCTGCCGGGCATGATTGGCTTGGAAGCTGGTCAGAGCGCCTTCGGCGATGTGCTGGCTTGGTTCAAAGACGTGCTGATGCGGCCTTTTGAGCAATTGTTGCAAAGCAGCGACAGCATTTCTGCGGAACAAAAACAGCGACTTATTGAGGATATGGAGCAAAACCTGCTTCGCAAACTGACCGAGCAAGCCGAGGCTATCCCACTCACCGAAAACCTGCCCGTCGCACTTGATTGGATAAACGGACGCCGCACGCCGGATGCCAATCAAGCATTGAAAGCTGCCATTTCCGGCCTTTCATTGGGTACAGGGGCAGCGCATATTTTCAAGGCACTGGTTCATGCCATTTGCTTTGGTTCCAAAAAAATCGTGGACCGCTTCGAGGACGAGGGCGTGAAAATCAAGAAGGTTGTGGGCATTGGCGGGGTGGCCCGCAAGTCACCGTATATCATGCAGACCTTGGCCAATGTGCTGAACCGTCCCATCGTGGTGGCAACCTCGGACTATGCCCCCGCATTAGGTGCAGCCATCTACGCAGCCACGGCAGCGGGTTTGTACCCTAATGTGTTGGAGGCCAGCAAAAAACTGGCGAGCCAATTCGAGGCAGAGTATTTCCCGCAGGCGGAACAAGTGGCGGTTTTTGAGGAATTGATGGGGAGGTATGAGGCGCTGGGGAGGTTTGTGGAAGAACAAACAGCGAAAGTTTGAACGGCAGGAAACCCCGAAGGGGTTGAATGTGAATAGCCCCGGGTGCAACCCGGGATTCGGGGTGAAAATACCGACGCAACCCCGAAGGGGTTGAATATGCAAACCGTTGATATTCAATCCCTTCGGGGTTGTCAAACCGTTGCCGAACACACCCCGGATTGCATCCGGGGCTATTCACATTCAAGCCCTTCGGGCTTTTGGCTACCCGTTTTAATTGAAATTTGAATGTCAAAATACAACGACCTAAAACAAGCCTGCTACGAGGCCAACATGGAGCTTAACGCCTTGAACCTCGTCATTTATACCTTCGGCAACGTGAGCGCCGTGGATAGGGCGGCGGGCGTCTTCGCCATCAAGCCGAGCGGGGTGCCGTACGAGGTGTTGAAGCCGGAAGACATCGTGATTTTGGACTTTGACAACAACGTAGTTGAGGGCATCAAGCGGCCATCTTCCGACACAAAGACCCATGCTTGGCTGTACAAAAACTGGGAAAAAATTGGCGGCATCGCCCATACCCACGCCAAGTTTTCGGTGGCATGGGCGCAGGCGCAACGGGACATCCCCATCTTCGGGACGACCCACGCCGACCACTTGACCACTGACATCCCCTGCGCCGAACCGATGCGGGACGACCTCATCGAGGGCAATTACGAGCACAACACAGGCATCCAAATCACGGACTGCTTCCGGGAGCGGGGCCTCGACTACGAGGAAGTGCCGATGGTGCTGATTGGCAACCACGGCCCGTTCACTTGGGGCAAGGACGCTGCCAAAGCCGTTTACCACAGCAAGGTGCTGGAAGCGGTGGCAGAGATGGCCTATCTGACCCTGCAAATCAACCCCAATGCACCACGTTTGAAGGACTCATTGATTAAAAAACATTACGAGCGGAAGCACGGGAAGAATGCCTATTATGGACAATGAAGTTTAGCGGGATTAGAAGGTTTAGGAGGTTAAGATTGGCCTCGAACTAAACCTCCTAAACCTCCTAAACCTCCTAAACCAACAAGATGAAAAAACTAAAGAACAAAGAAATTTGGTTCATCACAGGAAGCCAGCATTTGTACGGGCCGGAGGTGCTGAAGCAAGTTGCGCAGCACTCCGAAACCATCGTGAAGGGGCTGAACGCAGACGCCAAGCTGCTGGTGGAGTTGAAGTACAAGGACGTGGTGAAAACCCCCGACGAAATCCTCCAAACCTGCATAGCGGCGAATGCCGATCCAGACTGCATCGGTGTGGTGGTTTGGATGCACACCTTTTCACCGGCTAAAATGTGGATTCGGGGCCTGTCGAACCTGCGAAAGCCGCTCTGCCACCTGCACACGCAGTACAATGCGGAAATCCCTTGGACCCACATTGACATGGACTTCATGAACCTGAACCAAGCGGCGCACGGCGACCGGGAGTTCGGGCACCTCATGTCGAGGATGCGCAAGAAGCGGAAAATCGTGGTGGGTCACTGGCAGAGCGAATCGGTGCAGCAGAAACTGGCCATTTGGTCACGGGTGGCGATGGGCTGGCACGAACTCCAAACGCTGAAGGTTGCTCGAATTGGCGACAATATGCGGGAAGTTGCCGTGACGGAGGGCGACAAGGTGGAGGCGCAAATCCGCTTTGGCTTTTCGGTGAACGGCTACGATACGACCGATGTTTTGAAGCACCTGCCTTCGGCAACGAGCGGGGAGGTGAAGGCGCTTTTGGAGGCTTATGAAAACGAGTATAATTTGACCGCTTCGCTGAAAGCGGGCGGTGAAAAACGGGACTCGCTCGTGGAGGCAGCCCGCATCGAATTGGCGCTTCGCAGCTTCTTGGAAGGCGGCGGCTTTGGGGCTTTCACCGATACTTTTGAAAACCTCGGCGAGTTCAAGCAGTTGCCGGGACTGGCCGTGCAGAGGCTGATGGCCGACGGTTACGGCTTCGGTGCCGAGGGCGATTGGAAAACGGCGGCCCTCTTGCGGAGCATGAAAACAATGGCGCAAGGGCTGGACGGTGGTACCTCGTTCATGGAGGATTACACCTACCATTTCACGCCCGAAAAATCCTACGTGCTCGGCTCGCACATGCTGGAAATCTGCCCGACCATTGCAGCGCACCAACCAAGCTGCGAGATTCACCCGCTGGGCATCGGCGGCAAGGCCGACCCTGTTCGTTTGGTTTTTAATAGTAAAACTGGCCCCGCTTTGAACGCCTCGCTGGTGGACATGGGCAATCGTTTCCGCCTAATTATCAATGAGGTAGAAGCCGTTTCGCCAAAGGCGGAGTTGCCGAAACTGCCCGTTGCCCGTGTGCTTTGGGATGCAAAACCAAACCTTGAAGTGGCGGCCACGGCTTGGATTTTGGCGGGCGGGGCGCATCACACCGTTTACACCCAAGCCCTTACGACGGAGTACATGGAGGATTTTGCTGACATGGCAGGCATCGAATGCGTCGTGATTGACGAAGGGACGACCATTCGAGATTTCAAGAACCAGCTCAATGCGAACGAGGTGTATTATCACCTGTTTCAGCATGGGATGTGACCAGCGAAGGATTGGTAAGCCCGACCGAGGGGAGGGATTGCTAAGCCTGAGCAAGCTGTATCTATCATTCAAATAAGCCAGATAGCAGGCCGGGCTTACCAATCCCTTCGGGCTTAGTAATCCCTACTGCCAATAACAACAACAATGAACAAACCTTTCCAACACCTACTCACCATCGCCCTCGTGGCGGCAACTTCCATTTTTATGGTCAATTGCAAAAACGAAACGCCACCTGTACAGGAGGCTGAAACACCCGCCCCGGCTGCCATTGTCGTCGAAAAAACGGCCTTCGGCACGACCGCCGACGGGCAGGCCGTTGAAAAGTACAGCCTAAAAAACAAGCAGGGAATGCAAGTGGACGTGATTACCTACGGCGGTATCATCACGAAGTGGACGGCACCGGACAAGTCGGGCAACTACGCCAACGTGGTGCTTGGCTACGACAATTTGGAGCAATACATCAAAGCCACGCCATACTTCGGGGCGCTGATTGGGCGCTATGGCAACCGCATTGCCAAGGGCAAATTCACCCTTGATGGCCAGGCTTACACGCTGGAAACCAACGACGGCCCGAATACCCTCCACGGCGGCGTGAAAGGCTTCGACAAGGTGGTTTGGACCGCCACCGAACAGCCCGTGGACAACGGCTCGGCCCTGAAACTGACTTACGTGAGCAAGGACGGTGAGGGTGGCTACCCTGGTACTTTAACGGCCACGGTCGTTTATCACCTCACCGACGACAATGCGCTGGAAGTGAGCTACGAGGCGATCACCGACAAAAAGACGGTAGTGAACCTGACGCAGCACAGCTATTTCAATCTGTCCGGCGATTTCACGAAGCCCATCCTCGACCACGAGCTGACGATTGATGCGGACAAGTTCCTGCCCGTGGATGCCACGCTGATTCCAACGGGTGAACTGAAAGCGGTGGAGAAAACGCCTTTCGATTTCCGGCAGGCCAAAACCATCGGCAAGGACATTGAGCAGAAGGACGACCAACTGACGAAGGGAAAGGGCTACGACCATTGCTGGGCGCTGAATGGGCAAGGCTTCCGCAAGGTGTCCACGGCTTACCACGCTGGCACGGGCAGGCTGCTGGAAGTTTCCACGGATGAGCCGGGCATCCAGTTCTATTGCGGCAATTTCTTGGACGGCACTTTGCCAATGCCGGGTGGTGGCACCTATGCCCATCGCACGGGTTTTTGCTTGGAAACGCAGCATTATCCTGACTCCCCGAACCAACCAACGTTCCCAAGCACTACCTTAGCTCCGGGCGAGAAGTATGAGACTAAGACGGTGTTTAAATTTTCAACGAAATGAGCTTGAGGTTTAGAAGGTTTAGAAAGTTTAGGGAGGTTTAGTTTGGGCCTCATTTAAACCTTCTAAACCCACTAAACCTCCTAAACCAACAAAAACATGTCAGTATTAGCGACCATTGATTGGGTAGTCATTGCCCTGTATTTTGCCATCATACTTGGCATTGCTTGGTGGGTCATCCGCCAAGGGAACGACACCTCCGACGAATACTTTTTGGCGGGCCGCAACCTCGGCTGGTTCGTCATCGGGGCGTCCATTTTTGCCTCCAATATTGGTTCTGAGCATATTGTTGGCCTTGCTGGGTCGGGTGCGACCAGCGGCGTGGCGATGGCGCATTACGAGTTGCACGCCTGGTGCCTCCTGATTCTGGGATGGGTGCTGGCGCCGTTCTATATGCGCTCTAAAATCTACACGATGCCGGAGTTTTTGGAGAAAAGGTTCTCGCCGACGGCCCGGTGGGTGCTCTCCGTCATCTCCCTCGTGGCGTATGTTTTGACCAAAATCGCCGTGGGCATTTTCGCTGGCGGCGTCGTATTTGCGGTGCTGTTGCCGGAGATGAACTTCATGGGCTTGGACAGCTTCTGGATTGGTTCCATCCTCGTCATCATCCTCACGGGTATTTACACGATACTCGGCGGTTTGAAAGCGGTGGCCTACACGGAGGCCATCCAGACCATCATCCTGATTTTTGGTTCGCTGATGGTGACGATTTATGGCCTGCAAGCATTGGGCGGCTGGGACGAGCTAAAGTCAATTGCTGGCTCCGAGATGTTCAACCTTTGGAAACCGCTCGTGCCAGCGGGCATGGAAGGCACTTGGGCACCCATCAAGACCGATACCCAAATGGCTTGGTATTTCAACGGCAATTACCCTTGGCTGGGCATGTTGTTCTGTGCGCCCATCATCGGCCTGTGGTACTGGTGTACCGACCAGTACATCGTGCAACGGATGCTCGGTGCACCGAACCTGACGGAAGCCCGCCGTGGCACGATTGCAGCATCGTTTTTCAAACTGCTGCCCGTTTTCATCTTCATCATTCCCGGCATCATCTGCTACGCCTTGGCAGTGAGCGGCAAGAACACAGAAATAGCCTCCGCACTCCTTGACGGAAACGGCAAAATCATTACCCAAAATGCCCAGCAAGTGTTCCCGTTGCTGGTAGCAAAGGTGTTGCCCGCAGGCATACGGGGCATCGTGGTGGCTGGCTTGCTGGCGGCGCTGATGAGTTCGTTGGCGGGCGTTTTCAATGCCTGTTCGACGCTGTTCACGATGGACTTGTACCCGAAGTTCAGCACCAATCTTTCTGAAAAAAACCTGGTGCGCATCGGGCGCATCGCCACGGGCGTAATGGTGGTTATCGGCCTGCTTTGGATTCCGGTGATAAAGGGCAGCCGGGGCCTCTACGACTATTTGCAGAGCGTACAGGGCTACCTGGCACCGCCCATTTTCGTAGTGTTTTTCTTTGGTATTTTCAATAAACGGATGAACGCCAAAGGAGCGATGGCGGCCTTGTTGGTCGGCTTCGCAATGGGCTTGTTCCGCTTGGCCATTGATACGCCGGTGACGCTGACGGAGGGCTTCTCCTACCCGGAAGGCTCGTTTTTCTGGATTATCAACAATATCTTCTTCCAATATTACAGCCTCCTGATTTTCCTCGTTTCGGGTGCTGCCATGACGATTGTGAGCTACACTTCCGAGGCACCCGACCCGAACCAGATTCAGGGCCTCACACTCGGAACGGTGTCTGCCGAGCAGAAGGCGGAAACGAAGGCGACCTATCAAACGGTTGACTATGTTTCGACCGGGTTTGTGCTGGTGCTGATTTTGGCGGCGTATCTGTATTTCACGGGTTGATGAGGTGACATCTTTTTGCCTGCCCTGCCCTTTCGGACGAAGGATAAATTTCAAAGGCAAAAAGGTGTCATCTCAATTTGTTACTTTATAAGATGACGGGATGATGAGGTGACATCTTTTTGCCTGCCCTGCCCTTTCGGACGAAGGATAAATTTCAAAGGCAAAAAGGTGTCATCTCATTTTGTTGCTCAATGAGATGACACCTTTTCGCCATCATAATTTTGCTCAAATCCAAGATGGAAACCGGCGAAAAGATGTCACCTCAAAAACCGAGTGACGGTGGGGCAATGAGGCTCGCCGTCACTTATTTTTTCACCCAAATTTCGCCGAACTGGGATTCGGCGGTACATTATGTACAAAGGCATCATCTTCGACATGGACGGCACGATGGTGGACAACATGATGGTCCATCACCGGGCTTGGCAGCGCAAACTGGCGGAACTGGGACTGGACTTGTCCCTAACCGAAGTCAAGGAGAAAATCCACGGTATCAACGAGGAGATTCTGGAGCGGATTTTTGGCGACCGCTTCACAGTGGAGGAGCGCCGCCGCATTTCGTGGGAAAAAGAGGCGGCTTATCGTGAAATTTTCCTGCCGGAACTACGGCTCGTGAACGGCCTCGCCGCCTTTCTGGAAAGTGCAAAAGCCGCCAACATCCCTATGGCCATCGGCACCGCAGCCCCGACAGAGAACGTGGACTTTGTGATGGACAACCTCCAACTTCGCCCTTATTTCACGGCGGTTTTTGATGCAAAATCCGTCACAAAAGGCAAGCCCGACCCGGAGATTTTCCACGTGGCTGCCGCCGCTATGGGCCTCTCCACTGCCGATTGCCTTATCTTCGAGGATAGTGTGACGGGTGCAGAGGCGGCTCGGCGGGCGGGCGCAAAGGCCGTCATCGTCACCACGACCCACGCACGGGAGGAATTTGCGGATTTCAACCATATTCTCCGCTTTGTGGAAGATTACGAAGGGCTGGATTTGGAAAGCCTTGGTTGGTAATTGGATATTAGAAAATAGCCGTTAGATGTTAGACATAGTGTTGATTTTCAACTGCTTATCTAAATCTATTATCTAAAGTCTATTGTCTAAAGTCAATTGTCCCGTGGTTTAATAGGGTAGGGCATTATTTCATTCTGTTGCGCAGAACTGCCTCTACCTCCGCCAGCGAATGCCCCTTCGCCCGCACTAAAACAAGCAGGTGGAACACCAAGTCCGCCGCTTCGCCCAAAAACAAATTAGCGTCGGTGCCTTGCGCTTCTAAAGCCACTTCCACACCTTCTTCTCCAACTTTTTGCGCCATTTTTTTGATGCCTTTTTTCATCAAACTTGCGACGTAGCTGCCCTCGGTCGGGTTGGCGAAGCGGTCGGCGATGATTGCTTCCAATTCAGGAAGGAATGACCCACTGACCGGGGGGCTTTGAGTCACCCGGTCAGTGTTGGACTCCCCAAAACAGGTATCACTCCCCGTGTGGCACACTGGCCCGTGCGGTTTTGCCTTGATTAAAATCGTGTCCGCATCGCAATCGGCCAGCACCTCCACCACATCGAGGAAGTGGCCGCTGGTTTCGCCCTTTGTCCATAGCCTTTGCTTGCTCCGGCTGAAAAATGTGACCCGTTGCTCCGCAATGGTCTTTGCCAGCGCCGCCTCGTCCATGAAACCGAGCATGAGCACAGTTCCAGTTTGTGCATCCTGAACGATGGCCGGGGCGAGGCCGTCGGTGTATTTTTTGAAATTGATTTGCATGAGTGAGGTTTAGGAGGTTTAGCGGGTTTAGCGGGTTTAGAGAAGGCCCAAACTAAACCTCCTAAACCCGCTAAACCTTCTAAACCCTTATTACAACTCCTTGATTATCAAGATACTGTTTCAAATCTGGCACCGGAATCTCCCCGAAATGGAAAATGCTCGCCGCCAGTGCCGCATCGGCTTTTCCTTCGGTAAAAACTTCGGTGAAATGCTCCATCCTGCCCGCTCCGCCACTGGCGATGACCGGGATGCCCACCCGCTCCGATACCGCCCTCGTCAGCTCAATGGCAAAGCCGTTTTTGCTGCCGTCGTGGTTCATGGAAGTAAGCAGGATTTCGCCAGCGCCACGTTCCTGCGCCTCGTCCGCCCAAGCTAAAGCCCGAACCTCTGTGCGCAATCGCCCACCGTTCAGATAGACCCACCAGTCGCCGCCCTCCCGTTTGGCATCAATGGCCACGACGATACACTGACTGCCAAATTCCTTCGCCAATTCGTTGATTAACATCGGGTTACGCACTGCCGCAGAGTTCACCGACACCTTGTCGGCCCCAGCCTCCAGCAGCACCGACACATCCGCTACCGACCCAATGCCGCCACCCACCGTGAACGGGATATTGATGGCTTTCGCAATGCGGTGTACCAACTTCGCAAAGGTTTTGCGCCCTTCGACCGTAGCGGTGATGTCGAGGAAAACGAGTTCGTCTGCGCCTTCCAAGGCGTATCGGGCAGCTAATTCCACCGGGTCGCCAGCCTCCCGCAGGTTGATGAAATTAACCCCCTTAACGGTACGCCCGTCCTTGATGTCGAGGCAGGGGATGATGCGTTTTGCAAGCATTTCTCTTTGGTTGATAAAGGTTGATAAGGGTTTATAAAAGGTTGATGGACAGCTGATTAATTCAACTGGGCAGCCATTTTTCCAAGTCATTCATGTTCTCATAAATCGCCTTCCCTACAATCGCCCCGGTGCAGCCAATCTCGGCTAGTTCATGCAGGTCTTTGGGCGAACTAACCCCGCCACTCGCAATCAGCGACAGCCCCGGAAATTGCGCCAGCAACTGCCGATACAGCGCCGTGGAAGGCCCCGTGAGCAGCCCGTCCCGACCAATGTCCGTGCAGAAAACCTGGCTCACACCTGCGCTAACCATTTCCTCCAAAAACTCGAAAAGGCCGATTTCGGTCTGCTCCAACCAACCGCTGATGGCCAGTTTCTCCTCCCGAACATCCACGCCGAGCAGGATTTTCTCCGAGCCGTATTTTTGCAACCATTTGAAAAACAGCGGTTTACCCTTCACTGCTACACTACCAATTGCCGCTATTGCCGCCCCTGCCTCGAACACCGCCTCAATGTCCGCATCCGTTTTGATGCCGCCGCTGAAGTCAATGATGAGCGAGGTTTCGGCGGCCACTCGTTGCAGGATGTGCAGGTGTTGCGGCTTGCCCGCCCGTGCCCCGTCCAAGTCCACCATGTGCAGCCGCCGGAAGCCTGCCGCCTCGAACTGCTTGGCCACGGCCACGGGGTCGGCGGCGTAATCTGTGCGCTGTGCATAGTCGCCTTGGCGTAGGCGGACACAGTGGTTGTTGATGAGGTCCATGGCGGGGATTATAAAATAGTCTGCTTTTTTCATAGCTTTTTGATAATCTTAGATGTTAACTTCCTCATGTATTGGCAAGCCCTTTTCTAAGAAATAACCAATTCTCTTTGATGTTAACCAATTTCTGTAACCAGGTTCGACTTCTAAACCTCCCACCTCAAATCCACTTATTGAGTATATTTCAACCAATAAATAGCCATGTTCAATTTTAGGGGATTCAATTATAACTTCAACATCTAAAGGATTTTCTTTGACCAAGATTGAGACAACTTTGGCATCTTTGAAATATTCAGCAGCAATATCTTCCACGGTTTTCGAGTACATGTGGCTTTTATATTCAACATCTAATTGCCCAAATAATAGACCTCTTCGAGTTCCGTCATTATCTTTTATCGTTATTCGCCAACTTCCTGCTTCGACGTAAACCCCCTGATTATCTATTCCAAATCGGAGTACGAATCTTGGAGATAAGTAAATTGCTGAAATTGGCAAGCCTAAATTGAATCTGTATGCCTTGTTCATTTCTAAGTGTTTTATTTATTAACAGCTCAATGATAAAAAATTGCGCAGCAACTGCGCCCCAGCCTCGGCGCTTTTCTCTGGGTGAAACTGTACCCCGTAGAAATTCCGCCATTGCACGGCGCTCGTGAACGGCTCGCCGTAGTCCGTTTGGGCAATCGTCGCCTCGTTCAATTCCATGGCATAGGAGTGGACGAAGTAGAAAAATGGGTTTTCCGGCAGTCCCTTCAAAAGTGGATGAACGTCGGCGAGGTTCGAAACCTCGCCGACGTTTGGGGAAGGCGCAGCGGTATTCCAACCTACATGTGGTACTTTCAGTGGCTTAACGTCGGGGAGGTTTTGAACCTCCCCGACGTTTTCTGTCGCCCTCCCCGTCAGTTTCCGCACCCTCGCTGGCACGATTCCAAGGCATTCCGTGTCGTTCTCCGCTGAGTGTTCGCCGAGTAATTGCATGCCCAAGCAGATACCCAACACGGGTTGCGTCAGGCTGCGAATGACAGCATCCAGACCCCGTTCCCGAAGGTAGTGCATGGCCGTGCTCGCCTCGCCCACACCGGGGAAGATGACCCGCTCCGCCGACCGGATTTCAGCGGGGTCGTCGGTCAAAATGGCGTTCGCACCCAGCCGTTCCAAGGCGTTCAGGACGGACTGGATATTGCCTGCGTTGTATTTGATGATGGCTGTTTTCATAATACTCCTTTTGTTGATGGCAGCGTATTTCCTTCCTTCCGCACCGCCATTTTAATCGCCTTCGCAAACGCCTTGAAAATCGCCTCAATTTTATGGTGTTCGTTCTGCCCCTCGGCCTTGATGTTCAGGTTGCACTTGGCCGTGTCGCTGAAGGATTTGAAGAAATGGAAGAACATTTCCGTGGGCATGTCGCCGACTTTTTCCCGTTTAAATTCTGCTTCCCAAACCAGCCACGGACGACCGCCAAAATCAAGGGCCACCTGCGCCAAACAGTCGTCCATGGGCAGGCAGAAGCCGTAGCGTTCGATGCCCCGCTTGTCGTCGAGCGCCTTTCGAAAAGCCTCGCCGAGTGCCAACCCCGTGTCCTCAATGGTGTGGTGTTCGTCAATGTGCAGGTCGCCTAATGCCTTGATTTTCAGGTCAAAACCGCCGTGTCGAGCTATCTGTTCGAGCATGTGGTCGAAGAAGCCGAGGCCGGTGGAGATGGCGGGGTCAAGGGGGCAAGCCCCCTTGGAAATGTTCGACTTGACCTGACTCCCAAGGGGGCTTGCCCCCTTGTTCTCCCACTTTGGGTCAAGGTCAATTTCCACCAAAATATCCGTCTCCTTCGTCTTGCGATGAACCACGCCAAACCGTTTTGGTCGCAGCAGGTACTCGCCGATTTCGTCCCAAGTGTCCACCACAAGTTCAGCCTGTTGCTCCCATTCTCCGAAGGGCAGCAAACCCCGGATGCCGATGGCCTGTGCGCCGAGGTTTTTGGCCAACATGATGTCCGTATGGCGGTCGCCAACGACGTAGCTGTTGGCGAGGTCGTAACTGCCGTTCAGGTACTCGGTGAGCATCGCTGTGCCGGGCTTGCGGGTGGACAGATTTTCATGCTCAAAACTCTTGTCCACATGAATAGCATCGAATACAATGCCCTCATTTTCAAGGATTTGCAGGAGCTTGCCCTGCACTCGGTTGAAGTTTTCTTGGGGGTAAACCGCCGTGCCGAGGCCGTCCTGGTTCGTCACCATCACGAGCAGGTAGTCGGTCTGCGTCCTGATTTTGTGCAGGTTACGGATGAGGCCGGGGAGTAGCACCATTTGTTCCAAACTGTCAATTTGGAAAGTTACGGGCACCTCGTTGATGAGGACGCCATCACGGTCGAGGAAGAGGATTTTTTTCATATTTCTTATTTAATTCCTTGATGCCTTTCGGATTGACCAGCTCTGTTAGAGCTTCAAGCTCTAACAGAGCTGGTCAATCCGAAAGGCACCAAGGAGCCTCAATAGTTTATTATTTTCCAGAGCAGTCCCCACCGTAATCCGCAAGCACCCCTCGCAAAGCGGCTCCCGTGACCTGTCCCTAACCACCACACCATTTTGTTTTAAGTAATTGAAAATCAGGCTGCTATCCCGCATTTTCACCAAAAGAAAATTGGCGTCGCTGGGGTAAACTTGCACAACGAAGTCCAGTTCGGAGAGTGCCTCGGTCAGCCTCATTCGCTCCACGATGGTGATGGGCACGGTATCGCCCAGCCCGGTTTCCAACGCTGACAAAACCGCCCGCTGCGTGGGCAACCCGACATTGTACGGGTACTTCACGACGTTCATGTAATGGATGATTTCGGGGCTTGCGAAGGCCATGCCGAGCCTTGCCCCGGCAAGTGCCCATGCCTTGGAAAGGGTTTGCAGTACCACGAGGTTCGGGTACTCGTCTAAGCGGTGCGCCCATGAGGTAGCTCCTTCGGCAAAGTCAATGTACGCTTCATCCACCACCACGATGCCCTTGAAATTTTCGAGCAAAAGCTCAATGGAATAGGGGTCGAGCAGGTTGCCAGTAGGGTTATTTGGGGAACATAAAAACAGTAGTTTACAGCTTGATGAAGCGGCCTCCAAAATTGATTCAGGACGTAGGTGGAAGTTTTCATCCAGTAAAACCTCACGAATCGGCGTCCCGTGAATATCCGCCTGCACCCGGTACATGCCGTAGGTGGGCGGGCAGATAATGGCCTCGTCCACGCCCGGCTCGCAGAAGATGCGGAAGAGCAGGTCAATGGCCTCGTCGCTGCCGTTGCCAAGGAATATGGACTCGATGGGCACGCCTTTCAGCTTCGCAATGCGCTGTTTTACAGCCAATTGCAGTGGGTCGGGGTAGCGGTTTAGTGCTTCCCCGAATAGGTCGTGACCGTTCTCGTTGGCATCCAAAAAGACGGAGGCCGTGCCGCTGAACTCGCTGCGGGCGGAGGAGTAAGGACGGAGGTTGAGGATGTTTTTTCTGATTAGATTTTGCATGACTTCAGCCCCTGACCCCTAAAGGGGAACCTAAGCGGGGAAGTTTCGTGGTTAATTTTTAATCTTGTTTATGGTGTTAGCACAATTGAATAGATTAGGTTCCCCTTTAGGGGTCAGGGGCTGAGGCGCACCGCCACCGCCCTCGCATGGGCTTCCAACTCCTCCGCCCTTGCCATTGTAACGATGCTCGGGCCGATGCCCGCCATCCCCTCCTGACTGATGCGCTGGAAGGTGATTTTTTTCAAAAAACTGTCCAGCGAAACGCCGGAATAGCTGCGGGCGAAGCCGCTCGTGGGCAGCGTGTGGTTCGTGCCGCTAGCGTAGTCGCCGGCTGCTTCGGGGGTGTAGTTGCCGAGGAAAACGGAGCCAGCGTTGATTACTTTTTCGGCCAATTCCTCGGCATTTTCACAGGCCAAAATCAGGTGTTCGGGAGCATAGAGATTGATGGCTTCCATCGCAAGTTCCTGATTTTCAAGCAACAAGAAAACGCTGTGGTCGAGTGCGGCACGGAGCATTTTCTGTCGGGGCAGGGTGGCGACTTGTTTTTCGACTTCGTCAACGACCTGTTCTAGCACCGTTTCTGAAGTCGTCAAAAACACCACTTGGGAGTCCACATCGTGCTCGGCTTGGGAGAGCAGGTCGGCAGCGACGAAGGCTGGGACGCAGGTTTCATCGGCAAAAACCAGCACTTCACTTGGCCCAGCGGGTATGTCAATTGGTATGCCGGACTGCTGCACGAGCAACTTGGCAGCGGTCACGTAGCGGTTGCCGGGGCCGAAGATTTTATAGACCTGTGGAACGGTCTCCGTGCCGTAAGCCATCGCACCAATGGCCTGTGCGCCCCCGACCTTGAAGATGCGGCTGATGCCCGCCACTTGCGCAGCGAACAAAATGGCCGGGTGAACGGAGCCATCTTTCGCTGGCGGCGTACAAAGCACAACCGATTGACAGCCAGCTAATTGCGCAGGGATGCCGAGCATTAAAACCGTAGAAAACAACGGTGCTGTACCCCCTGGAATGTACAGTCCTACCCGTTCGATACCCACGCTTTTGCGCCAGCAAACGACGCCCGGCATGGTCTCGATTTGGCTGGCAGGCTCCCGCTGCGCAGCATGGAAGGTCTCGATGTTTTTGGCGGCCAAGCGGATGGCCGATTTGAGGTCGTCGGGCAGCAAGGTTTCTGCTTCGGCAATTTCCTCGGCGGTCACTTCGAGGCGGTCGAGTTGGACGCCATCGAAGCGGGCGGTGAAGCCTCGGAGCGCCTCGTCGCCGCTTGTTTTTACGCTCCGCAATACTTCCGACACAGTGGCCGAGAGGTCTTCTTGGTCAATGACCGGGCGCTGGAGAAGCTGCGCAAGTTGTTGATTGTCAGGATATTTTGCGATTTTCATGGTAGATTTTGCTCCTTGACACCACCTTCGGGACGGACAGCTCTGTTAGAGCTTCAAGCTCTAACAGAGATGTCCGTCCCGAAGGTGGAGCCAAGGTTTAAAGAATCATTTTTTCAATTGGCACGACGAGAATCCCCTGTGCGCCGTTCATTTTCAAATCCTCGATAATGTCCCAAAAACGGTCTTCCTGCACGACGGAATGGACGCTGCTCCACCCAGCTTCGGCGAGGGGCAGCACCGTCGGGCTTTTCATGCCGGGCAGTATTCGGATGATGTCAGCGAGGCGGTCGTTGGGGGCGTTCAGGAGGATGTACTTGTGGTTCTTGGACTTTTTGACGGCTCGGATTCGGAAGAGCAGTTTGTCGAGTAGAGCCTGTTTTTCCGGAGGCAAATTTTGCGAAGCAACCAATACTGCCTGTGATTCCAAGACCGTTTCAACTTCTCGTAACCCATTGGAAATCAAAGTGCTACCCGTACTGACGAGGTCGCAGATGCAGTCGGCGAGTCCGATGCTGGGGGCTATTTCGACGGAGCCGCTGATTTCGTGGAGGTCGGCCTGGACACCATTTTTGCGAAGGAAATCCCCTAAAATCTGCGGGTAGGAAGTGGCGATGCGGGTGCCTTGCAAGCTGGCCACGCCGTTGTAACTGGCAGATTTTGGCACAGCCAGCGAGAGGCGGCAACGGCCAAATCCGAGCGGCTCGATGAACTCAACTGCTTTGTTTTTTTCAAAAACGACGTTCTCCCCGACGATGCCACAGTCGGCCACGCCGTCCTCGACGTACTGCGGGATGTCGTCGTCACGCAGGAAGAAGACTTCGAGCGGGAAGCTGTCGGCCACGGCACGGAGCCGCCCGCCGCCGTTGGAGACGCCGATGGAGCAGGATTTGAGCAGGCCGACGGAGTCTTCGTAGAGGCGGCCGGACTTTTGGATGGCAAGGCGAAGCATGGGTATTGGTTGAATTAGTTGAATTGGTTGAATTGGTTGGATTGGTTGAATTGGTTGGATTGGGGGAATTAGTTGAATTAGGGGAATTGGGTGAATTGGGGGTAAACAAAAAAGGCTTGCCGGGTATGCCGACAAGCCTTTTTTGACCTTGAAAAACTTTCGTTTTACATCAAAAACAAGACTGCTCGCCGGGCTGCGGTGAGAAGAAATGATGATGATGTACGTGGATGAAATTTTTCATGATGGCGGCAAAGCTAAGCGGGTTTTGGTTGCGCAGCAACACAGAGTGAAAACTTTTTTGGTCAAATGACCGAAATTTGACCCTACACCACCTCTTCAAGCCAAAAGAATGTGACCTTGGTTACACAGCTTGCTGACAGATGGGTTTATTTTGCGCCATATTTTCAAGCACCTGTAGAAACCCTGTACCTTCAAATATTCCGTCAGACCGTGCAAATCAATCTCGCCGATAAAGTCCTGCATCGAATTTTTCCTTTCCTTGAATGGTGGCCGGAGGTGAACAAGTCCACCATGCGTTCCGATTTGATTGCTGGGTTGACTGGCGCAGTCATCGTGCTGCCGCAGGGTTTGGCATTTGCCATGATTGCTGGCATGCCGCCGATTTATGGCCTTTACTCTGCGATGGTCATACCTATCGTTGCAGCTTTTTTTGGGTCATCCAAGCACGTTGTTTCTGGGCCAAACACGGCAATATCATTGGTAGTGTTCGCCGCCATAACGGGATTAGGTGCCTTGCCAGGTACTGATGATTTTGTTGCCAAAGCACTCACCATCACGCTTTTGGCGGGGCTAATTCAACTCGCCCTTGGACTTGGCCGCATGGGTACCCTCGTCAACTTCGTTTCCCACGTGGTGCTGACGGGGTTCACGGCAGGGGCTGCGATTCTGATTGCCCAAAGCCAGTTAAAACATTTTTTGGGACTTGAAATGCCAGCAGGACTGTCCTTCATAAAGACGATGGAGGCCACTGTGCTACAGATTCAGAAGACAAATCTACCTTCCCTTGTAGTTGGAGCAACAACCTTGGCTATCGCCATTATTTCGAAGAAAATGTTTCCCAAGCTGCCAAATATGCTAATCGCCATCGTGTTTGGTGGAGTGCTGGCCTATTTCCTGGGCGGGGAGTCGGTAGGAATAAGATTGGTGGGCGAAGTGAAGGGCGGGTTGCCACCGCTTTCGAAGCCGTCACTGCATTTTGAGGACTTGACCAACCTGATGCAAAGTGCCTTTGCAGTAGCCCTGCTGGGCTTAATCCAGACGGTCGCAATTGGCCGTTCCATTGCCCTGAAATCGCAACAATATTTGGAAAACAACCAAGAGTTCATCGGACAGGGCTTGTCTAATATCCTTGGCAGTTTTTTTTCAAGCTATGCGGGGGCTGGTTCGTTTACAAGGAGTGGCCTGAACTACGAATCTGGTGCAAAAACCCCGCTCGCAGCCGTCTTTGCCTCGCTGATGCTCTTGGCGATTGTGTTGGTTATTGCCCCTTTTATTGCCCACATGCCTATTCCCGCCATGGCAGGGGTAATCATGTTGGTGGCCTACAATTTGATTGAATTCGACTTCATAAAAACAGTATTGAAGTCCAGCAAGCGGCAGACGATAGTGATGGTCATTACTTTCGTAGCAACGTTGGTGGCCGACCTCGAAAATGCCGTTTTCATTGGGGTCATTTTCTCCTTGATTTTTTACTTGCAAAAAGCCTCCACGCCGAACCTGGCGGTGATGGCGCCCGACCCCGCCGACATGAACCGCCGCTTTACTTACTTGCTTCGCAAGCCTGAACTGCCCGAATGCCCGCAAATGAGGATGATCCGGCTCGATGGCTCTATTTTTTTCGGCTCTGTAAGCCATATCGCTGCGGAAATCAGGGAAATGTTGGATGAAGCCACACCGGATGTACACAGCCTGCTCATCATTGCACAAGGGGTCAATTTTATTGACGTGGCAGGGTCGGAGTGGTGCCTGCAAGAGGCCAAAAGGTGGAAGCAGAAAGGGGGCGGGCTTTATTTCACGGGGCTAAAGCTGAATGCCCAGGATACGCTGATTCGGGGCGGGTTCAGGGAAGAGATTGGCGAAGACCATTTTTTTGTGTCGAAGGAGGTAGCCTTGAAGGTTCTTGTGTCCAAAATGAGAGATGATACCTGTGCGAACTGCAGCAAACGGATTTTCCAGGAATGCAGCCTGAAGCCATGCCTCAGCAATGAAAAAGAGCAATTATTTGGAGTCGTCGCCTAAATCATCCCAATGCTTCCATAAAATGTAGATGGTGAAAATCAGTAGCAGCGGCAAGATGATGAACAGATCAACCCTGAACCCAACCTTTATTTTGTTGAAGGCTTGTTGGTGTTCCAAGAACTTCAGCATTACCATAAAAGCAATCCAAACTGAAGTCAGGACGAACAAATAGTCCTTGTTTTTGTGCTCCGGTTCCATTTTTAGGTGTCTATTCAGGTTGCTCAGTTCGTCTATCCTACATCATAAAACATAGAGCATTGCCTAAAAATTATCACAACCAACCAAGTTTCAAGTTTAAAGATTATATTCTAAGTTTGTATATGGGTTTCGTTTGTTTCATAGCCAAAGTCATTTTTTTTGTTTCGATATGGGGTAAAACGGCGCTGTTTCATTGTAATAAAGTCAACATTCGGGTTGAAACGATTCGGGAACATAGATTTGATTGGAAAAATTATTACAGGATATGTTGACACAAAGAAGAAAATGTAGTTTGTGATTATCATCGGCAAAGTTAATTGCACAATTTAAGGAATGACCTACACTTGCATTTTTTTTTGAAATTCTTGTAGAAACTGCCCACTTTTGACGCCATTTTTGAAAGATATGGCCAAAAAAAGAGAAGGCACTACGACAAGTTCATTTGGTACCAGTGGCCGAGTAAACCACGATTCCAGCAAATTCTACAGTTCGAGACTCTATTCCGAATTGGATAGCCAGGCTATTCAACCCAATCCTGCCTGTGCATTTCCACCAGAATTTGAAAACCAAATCATTGCAGCAAGTGCCGCTGAAATGATGGAAATACCCAGTGACTCCGTCCACCTGATGATAACATCGCCTCCCTACAATGCCTCGAAAGATTACGATGAAGACCTTACTTTGGTAGAGTACCTCGAATTCCTGCGGCTGGTGTTCTCGGAGACATACCGGGTGTTGGTTCCCGGCGGTCGGGCCTGCATCAACCTCGCCAACCTTGGCCGCAAGCCCTACATCCCGCTTACTTCGCACATTGTCTTGCTCATGCAGGAAATCGGCTTCATCATGCGGGGCGAAATCATCTGGGACAAAGGGGCAAGTTCCACTTCAAGCACGGCTTGGGGCAGTTGGCAGAGTGCCTCGAACCCCATTTTGCGGGACGTTCACGAGTACATCCTCGTCTTCTCAAAAGGCGATTACAAAAGGCACCTCACCAAGAAAGAGCAAGCTACGAAGCGAAACACCATCAGCCGGGACGAGTTTTTGGAGTGGACGAAGACCATTTGGCAGATGAACGCCGAATCGGCCAGGCGCATCGGGCATCCGGCGCCATTTCCTGTGGAATTGCCCCACAGGCTCATTCAGCTTTATTCCTTTGAAACGGACATCGTGCTCGACCCATTCATGGGCAGCGGCACTACGGCAGTGGCCGCATTGCGGAGCGGAAGGAAATTCGTTGGCTATGAAATTGTGGAAGAATATGTGGCTTTGGCCAAAAAACGAATAGCCAAGGCTCAGATTCCAAACTGACCGAAGTGGTAATCAGTATGTTTGTAAATGTGGCGAGCCCATTCTTCTGCCGTCATTTTACCAAAAAAAGCATGGTCGAAGTTCGTGACTACCTGTGGCCCAGCAGCGAATTTGTCCAAGCCTTCCAAAAATGCCCGTTTCTCAGCTTCAAAATTTAGTTCCTTACCCGTCATTACAAACTCATCGGCAGTAGGTGAATTCTTGCTATATGGTTTCTCACCAAGTGCAGATTTTTTAATCAATTTCCCCATCAGCCTAAGGAAAAAAGGCAGTTTTTGGAGTTTTACCTCGCCTGTAGGAACCTTGTAAGCTACAGCACAGTGGGCTATCATTTGCGCAGCGTTCATTTTGCCCCATTGAGGCGTAGCATCCGGTGACAATTTTTCAAGCCGTGCTATCAATTCGGCTTTGGATTCAGGCTGGAACAAGTTCTTCATTTTATTCAGATGAGTGATTAAATTAGCTGCGCAAAACTAATTTTCAAAACAAAAAAAACAAAACAAAAAACAAAATTTTTCAATTCGCCTGCAAAACATACTCCTTGAAGTCGGCAACGGTTCCATTGTTGGCCTTCCCGTCAAATGCGTCTATCGCCTGTTGATTGCTCATAAAAAAGGAGTCGGCACCAATGAACTCGGTCATCTCCCAACGGTTCAGCGTATCCCGCACCGGGCCAATGACGCTCGTGAAATGAACCTTTACGCCCCGTTTGCGAAGCTCCTCCACCCACTCTTGCAAGGTATGGACGGCGCTGCTGTCGAGGTGGCTGATGCTATCGGCGTTTAGCACCACAAGGCGGAGTGCATCGCCTTTACGGGCCACGAGTTCGGCCATTTTATCCTTGAAATAATTGATGTTGGAGAAGTAGAGCGGCCCGTCGAAGCGCACCACCAGCACGTCGTTGCGTTGCTCCAGGTTGCTGAAGCGCTCCACGTTTCTGTAAAAATTCGAGCCTTGCACCTTGCCCAGCACGGCCACGTGCGGCCTCGTCGAGCGGTAAATCACCATGCCCAAGGACAGTATCACGCCCGCCCCGATGCCCGTTTCGATGCCCAACGAAAGTGTGATAAGGAAGGTAGCGGCCAGCATCCAGAAGTCGGAGCGGTCGTTGTGCCAGAGGTGCTTGGCCTCTTTCACGTCAATCAGGCCCGCCACTGCCACCAGGATGACCGCCGCAAGTACGGCATTCGGCAGGTTGTGGAATAGCGGAGTGAGGAAGAGCAGCGTGAGCACGATGAGTGCCGCACTGATGAGGCTGGCAAGGCCCGATTTTGCGCCAGCTTGGTCGTTCACTGCCGTGCGGCTGAAGCCGCCCGTGACTGGCATTCCCTGGAAAAAAGCAGCGCCGAAATTGGATAGGCCCAAGGCCAGCAGCTCTTGGTTGGCGTTCACTTGGTAGTCTTTGTGCTTGCTTTGGATGGCTTTTGCTACCGCAAAACTTTCCATGAAACCCACCAGCGAAATGGTCAAAGCCGCTGAAATCAGTGATTGCATCGCACCAAAATTAAAGGAAGGCAGGGACAGTCCGGGCAGGCCAGACGGCACTTTCCCCACTACTTTCACCCCTTGGGCTTCCAGTCCAAAAAACGAGACCGCCAAGATGCCAAGCACAACCGCCACCAGCGCACCAGGCAGGGCTTTGTGTATTTTCTTCGAAAATTTGATGACGAAAATGGCAGCCAAGCCGATGCCAAATGCTATCAAATTGGTCTCGCCAATATGCTCCACCGCTGCCAGCACGATTTCGTGGGCGTGCTCGCTGTTCGGTATTTTGATGCCCAGCAAGTGCTTCAACTGGCTCAATCCGATAATGATGGCTGCCGCCGAAGTGAAGCCGCTGATGACCGGGTGGCTCAGGAAATTGACCAAAAAACCGAGGCGGAATACCCCCATGAGGAACTGGATGGCCCCGACCATGAAGGCCAACATGAGCGCCAGGCCGAGGTATGCCTCCGGGGTCTCCGGTTTCAGCGCACCGATGCCCGATGCCGTCAGCAGTGCCACCATTGCCACCGGCCCCACCGCCAACTGCCTCGACGTGCCAAACAGGGCATAGAGCATGAGCGGAACGGTGACGGCATAGAGGCCGTGAATTGGTTCCAACCCTGCCAGCATGGCGTAGGCCATGCCCTGCGGGATGAGCATGACGCCCACGGTGAGGCCCGCCGATAGGTCGCCGGAGAGCCATTTTTTGTCGTAATTGGGGAGCCAGTCGAGGGCGGGGATGAAGGATTTCAGCTTGGACATCGGATAAATGAATTGATGGGTAGGTCAAATTTTCCGCAAAACTACCCGTAATATGATTTTAGTCATGTGATTGAAATTACAGAAGCAAGAGGTAGCTAACTTTGCGGCCTGCTCGAACAAGGCTGTATCATAAGTTAGTTGCGCCTTCGGCGCAACGAATTAATGAACGCTGAGGCACTAAGACGCAGAGAATTACTTCGACCTCTGCGTCTCAGCACCTCTGCATTAGAATTTAATTTTTCACCGCAGGTGAAAAATGACTTATAATACCGCCTCGTTTCGCTGCCCTTTCTATTTATGCAACACCAAATCTTCCAAGGCTTGAAAGTCGTCGAACTGGCCAGCGTGCTGGCCGGGCCAGCCGTCGGTATGTTCTTCGCAGAACTGGGCGCCGAGGTCATCAAAGTGGAGAACAAGACCACGGGAGGCGATACGACCCGTCACTGGAAAATGCCCGGCGAAGACCCCAACAGCCCAGATTCGGCCTATTTTTATTCGGTGAATTGGGGCAAACGGCACGTCTTCCTTGACCTAACGCAAGCCGCTGACCGTGAGCAATTGATGCACTGGTTGCAAGACGCCGATGTGGTCATTTCCAATTTCAAAAAAGGCGGCGCTGCCAAGCTCGGCCTCGATTGCGCTTCGCTATGGGCGTGGAACCCACGGCTCATCTATGCCAGCATCAGCGCCTACGGCGAGGACGACCTGCGGCCCGGCTTCGATGTGGCCATCCAAGCTGAAACGGGCTGGATGTACATGAACGGCGAAGCGGGCGGACCACCCGTAAAAATGCCCGTGGCGCTCATGGATTTGTTGGCGGCGCACCAATTGAAAGAAGGCATCTTGGTCGCATTGCTCCAACGGGAGCGCACGGGGCGGGGCAGCGAAGTCACCGTCTCGCTTTTCGATAGTGGCGTGGCCTCCCTCGCTAACCAAGCGACCAACTGGCTCAACCTCGGCCACCTGCCGCAGCGCATTGGCAGCCGCCACCCGAATATTGCGCCGTATGGCGAGGTGTTTTCAACAAAAGATGGTAAAATGCTCATCGTTTCGGCGGGAACGGAGCAGCAGTTCCGTGCGCTTTGCCATTTATTGGATGCTCCGCAAATCGCTGAAAATGAGCGATTTGCAACGAATGCGCTCCGCCTCGAACACCGGGATGACTTGGCTTCGCAACTGCAAGCCGCTTTCCACTGTTTCAATGCCGAGGTGATTTTGGAACGCTGCCAAGCCGCCTCAGTGCCCGTCGCCCCGATTCGGAATTTGCAGGAAGTCTTCGATTTGCCCGCTGCGCAGGACTTGGTTTTGGAGGAAAAAATCGAGGCTGGGGACGTGAGCAAGCGGGTGCGGACGGCGGTATTTAAACTAAAATAGGCCAAAATGAGTGTAGTGAAAATCAAGGCTGTTATTGACAAATATTTCGACTTTATGGAAGAAACAGGTGGGCTTTTCTATATGGCTGACAAAGCGCCTGAAGAAATGCTCAACGGTAATATCCCATTTGGGGACAATGACATGGTCACATGGAGCGCAATAAACAGTACCGTTTCAGCACAAGAAATTGAAGCGTTGGAGTCTTTTTATGGACATAGCTTACCCACTGACTATGTGGCATTCCTAAAACATCGCCATTTCATGCATCTTCAAATGGGAGGCTATCAAATAGCGTTTTTTAAGAACCTTCCGGGAAGGATTGTGGATGATACAAAAGAAGAGATTGAAGAGTACTATTGGAATTTAATCGAAAGGAATTACCTGCCTTTTGCAGCCATGAGCGATTATGGTGTATTGTGCTTTGACGCAAATAAAGCCGTACCCAATAACGACTATCCTGTGGTTGAATTCAGCCATGAGGATGAATACGAAGAAGTTGAACCTCATGTCTCAAGTTTTGCTGAGTTGTTCATTGAGTTTGAGTCTCATCTCGACGATTGGATAACGACTTATCGTAGAAAGCAAAACGAACAACTCTAAACAATCTATTTCCCTAAGAATACAAATCGTTATGCTCGATAAAATCTTAGCCCAACTCGCCCCCACCCATACCAAGCTCATCGCTGTGTCGAAAACCCATCCGCCAGAACGAGTTATGGAACTCTACGACCGTGGTCAGCGCATTTTTGGGGAAAACAAGGTGCAGGAACTCGTGGCCAAGTACGAGGCAATGCCCAAGGACATCGAGTGGCACCTCATTGGGCATTTGCAAACGAACAAGGTGAAATATGTGACCCCGTTCGTGGCTTGCATACAGTCAGTGGACAGTCTGAAGTTGTTGGCTGAGATTGACAAGCAAGCAACCAAGGCAGGCCGGGTGATTGACTGCCTGCTCCAATTCCACATTGCCGAGGAGGAAACCAAGTTTGGTTTGGATGAAAACGAGGCGGTGGAACTATTGCAATCCGCTGATTTTCAATCGTTTAAAAACGTGCGAATAACTGGCGTGATGGGCATGGCAACGTTTACCGACGACCAGGTGCAGGTGCGGCGGGAGTTCCAGCATTTGCGCAGCATTTTTGAAAAATTGAAGGCCCGATACTTTGCGGAGCAGCCCAGCTTCAAGGAAATCTCGATGGGCATGAGCGGCGATTACGAGGTGGCCATTGCCGAAGGCAGCACGATGGTGAGGGTGGGGACGCTGTTGTTTGGGGCGAGGTAATCAGAAATAAAACCTTCTTAGATTCAGAGCGTTTCCCCCAAAGTCCGCAACTTTGCCGTAACACGGTCTGCCAGACCGTGCATCTGCCGTAACACGGTCTGCCAGACCGTGCATCTGCAATTCTCAAAAATCTGAAATATTTGAACACGAAAGCACGGACTGGCAGTCCGTGATACACAACACGAAAGCACGGACTGGCAGTCCGTGTTACCGAATATGAAAAAAGCAACCACACTCGGCGAACTCAAAGCATCCGGCTACCGACCACGCTCGGTTAAGGACGAGCTTCGCCAAAACCTCATACAGAAACTGAAGAAAAAGCAGACCGTTTTCGAGGGCATCTACGGCTTCGAGGATACGGTACTGCCCGACATCGAACGGGCGGTTTTGAGCCGCCACAATATCGTGCTGCTCGGCCTGCGGGGGCAAGCAAAGACCCGCATCGCCCGGATGCTCGTGCAACTCTTGGACGAGTGGATGCCCATCGTATCGGGCAGCGAGCTGAACGACGACCCGCTGGCACCCATCTCCCGCTATGCCTATGATTTGATTGCTGAGTTGGGCGACAGCACCCCCATCGAGTGGGTACACCGCAACGACCGCTACGTGGAGAAGTTGGCAACGCCCGATGTGAGCATCGCCGACCTCGTGGGCGACGTGGACCCCATCAAGGCGGCAACTTTGAAGCTGCCATATTCCGATGAGCGGGTCATCCATTTTGGATTGATACCAAGGTCGCACCGTAGCATCTTCGTAATCAATGAGTTACCGGATTTGCAGGCCCGCATCCAAGTGGCGTTGTTCAATATCTTGCAAGAGGGTGACATGCAAATCAGGGGCTTCAAGCTGCGGCTGCCGCTCGAAATCCAGTTCGTTTTCACCGCCAACCCAGAGGACTACACGAACCGGGGCAGCATCATCACACCGCTGAAAGACCGCATCGAGAGCCAGATTTTGACGCACTACCCACGTACGATTGAGGTGGCGCAGCGCATCACGCAGCAGGAGGCTAAACTGGCGCCGGAGCAGTTGAAAATGGTTAATGTGCCAATGGTTTTGCAGATTTTGTTGGAGCAAATCAGCTTCACGGCACGAGAGAGCGAATTGGTGGACGAGAAAAGTGGCGTGTCGGCTCGTATCAGCATCAGCGGCTATGAGAACCTTGTGAGCACCGCCGAGCGCAGGATGCTCGTCAACGGGGAGAAGTCGGCGACGGCCCGCCTCACCGATTTTTGGGGCGTGATTCCGGCCATCACGGGCAAGGTGGAACTTGTTTACGAAGGTGAGCAAGAAGGCCCCTATGCCGTGGCGCTCGAACTGATAGGCGACTCCATCAGCGATGTTTTCCTGAAATATTTCCCTGACCCTGACAAGCTGCGCAAGGGCCGGGAGAGCGACCCCTATGGCATCATAAAAGCTTGGTTTTCAGGGGGTAATGCCGTCAACCTGCTGAACGACGCCAGCGAACAGGACTACCGCAAGGAACTCGACCGGGTGGCAGGACTTCGCCGTTTCGTAGAGGGGTATGATATAACCAAGGCAGATGCCTACACCTACATGGAACTGGTGCTGCACGGTCTTTCAGAGTTCAACGTTATCAACAAGAATTTCGTGGAAGCCACTTTGACCTTCAATGATTCTTTGGCCGATATGCTAAATGCAGATGACGATGACGAGGATGAGGACGACAGGTTTTGATGGGATTGGCATAGTAACTTGGGTGTATTTTTTTTGCTGCTAAAACATTGATAATGAAGTTTTTGTGTTCACTATTTTTGTCAGTTCTCGCTTCTGTTCTTGCCTTCGGCCAAGTGACAGACATGGACTTTACGGCCAGCATTGCGAAGCACCGGGAGGAATACAAGCGAGGCTTCACGGAAAATCCACGCTCCCCGCTCGATTCAAGCGACCTCTCCAAATTGCGTTTTTTCGAGCCTGACGAAAAATACATGGTCACCTGCACTTTTCAGCGTACCCCTGACGAAAAGCCCTTCGACCTGCCGACCTATAGTGGCATAACAAGGTTGTATGTAAAATATGGTGTGCTCCGTTTTGAGTTGGATGGCCAAAAGCTCCAATTGGCCGTTTACAAAAACCTGAGCATGGGCAACAATCCTTTGTATGCCAACCACTTGTTCCTGCCTTTCAGGGATGCCACCAACGACGAAACGACCTACGGTGGCGGGCGCTATATGGACTTGAAAGCCACGGAATTGGAAACTGGAAACCCTGTCATTGATTTCAACAAATGCTACAACCCTTGGTGCCATTATTCCGATGGCTATAATTGCCCGATTCCGCCTGCGGAAAATACGCTTGGCATACCGATAGTGGCGGGGGAGAAGAACTGGGTCGGGGAACACAAGCGGAAATAGCTTTCAAAGTTTAACCCGCAGGTTCATCATCGGCCTTTCAAAAAAGCGATAAACAAGGGTGGACACTCCATCACCATGACCCAATAAAGGATAAACTTCATGTACTTGTCTGAACTATCATCCGGTGGAAAGTATCGCTGCATGATGCCCATGATACCGCCCAGGTTTAGCAGGTACATGGAGTAGGAGATTAAAATGGCAATGATAGGGGCTATTTGTCAAATCCTGCATTTTCTGATAATTTGTCATCTTACCAACCAGATGACTACCTGAATCAAAAAAACAGCACTCAGTTGATTAGCTTTGCGCCAAACAAGGGTTGAATTGAACCTTGCCCTATCACTAAAAATCTAATATCCAATTCTTCGCATGAAAAAATTATTGACTTCCTGTTGCTTCCTGTTAGCGGCCTTGGTCATGTTCGGCCAGTCGTCGGCAGGTTTTTGGAGTGAATCCAGCCGCTCGGATTTCTATAGGCCGGGCTTCATGCCACAGGCTTGGCGGGCACTCTCGCTCGACCTCGATGCCATGCGCAATTATCTGCGCCATGCTCCCATGGAATTCACTGCGGACGCTCAGAACCAACCTTTGGAACTGATGCTCCCTATGCCGGATGGCACCATGCACCCGTTCCAGGTTTGGGAATCGCCCATCATGGAGCCAGGACTGGCCGCCAAGTACCCGATGATAAAGACCTACGCTGGTAAGAGCCAGACCAACCCTGGGACGACCATCCGTTTCAGTTGTTCGCCGCAGGGCTTCAGTTCCATCGTGCATACTGGCAGTGCCACAGCCCTTGTTGCTCCAAACTCGCCAGAAGAGCAGGTTCACCTCAGTTTTTGGTTGAAAGATGTGGATTTTGCCTCGCCCGAAGCCAATCAATATCATTGTGAACTGCAGCATGGAGAGGAGGAAGAAACCCACGGCTTCTCCGAGAACTTCATAGAAGGCTCGGCCCGTGCTGCTGCCCCGGTTGACCTCTATACCTATCGCCTTGCCGTAGCCACCACTGCGGAGTATTCGGATGATTATGACAATACTCCAACAAGTTTGATGGAAAATGTGGTTACTGTCATAAACAACGTCAACGCTGTTTTTGAACGGGATGCGGCGGTTCGCCTGTTGCTGATTGACAACACGGACCAGGTTTTCTTCTCTTCCAACCCCGACCCCTATACCAATGGGAACACGCAGGAAATGATAGATGAAAACCCCCCTGTGCTGAATGCCGCCTTTACGGTGAATGGCTACGATATCGGACATGTTTTAGGGACGAATGGTGGTGGTTTGGCCAACTTGGCAGGTGTCTGCAATGGCACAAGTGGCTTGGCAGGGTTCCCAAAGGCAAGGGCCGCCTCGTGCAAGTTTGCTGTTTATGATGGCCCCTTGTTTTACATCATTGCTGGGCATGAAATGGGGCACCAGTTCAATGCGACCCACACTTTCAACGCTTGCGACAACGACAACGAAACGCCCGAAACCGGCTATGAGCCTGGCAGCGGTTCCACCATCATGTGTTATAATGGCAATGGCGTTTGCGGCAACAACCACGTACAGCCTACCAGCGACCCGTTCTTCCATATCAACTCCATGCTCCGCATTCAGGAGTTTACCCGTACAGCTGGCGGCAATTCCTGCAAGCAGGTGATTGCAAAAGGAAACGAAATGCCGGTTTCGGAAATCCCCATTGAGGGTGGTTTCTATATCCCTAAGTCCACTCCTTTCAAGTTGACAGGAATCGGTTCAGATCCGGACGACCCGCTCTCGTCCTTGACCTATACCTGGGAGCAGTACGACCTCGGCCCTTGGAGCGCCCTTGGAAGTCCTATCGGAACGGCACCGCTTTTCCGTTGGTATCCGCCTTCAACCAGTACTACCCGTATTTTCCCGAAAATCGAGACCATTATCAGCAACACCAACGATATCAGGGAAGTATTGCCGACGACTGACCGGGAACTGACCTTCCGATTCGTGGTGCGTGACAACCGTGCCGAGGTGGGTGCTTTCAATTACGAAGAGATAAAGTTCAACTGCAAGGCCAGCGCAGGCCCGTTCCTGGTTACTTATCCAAATACGGCTTTGACATTCAGTGTTGGAGAATATGTACAAGCGACCTGGGATAGGGCAAACACCCATCTTTCTCCAGTGAATTGCCAAAAAGTGAATATCCACTTGAGCACGGATGGCGGTTTGACTTATCCGATACTCTTGGCTGCCAATGTAGATAACAGCGGCTCGGCCTATGTGGTGATGCCGAATAATCCTACGACCACCGCCCGCATTCGGGTGGAGGCTGCGGACAATATCTTCTTTGATATTTCCAACCAGAACTTCACCATCACGGCTCCTTCTGCACCCGGTTATATCTTTACCACCGACCCGTCCCAAGGTGGGTTGGCTTGCGATCAAATCAGCTTTGAACTGGGCACGGAGGCTTACGAGGGTTTCAATGGACAAGTGACCTTTTCCTTGGTTAACCCCCCGGCTGGCGTTACTACAAGCTTTGACCCAGCCACGGTCAATGTAGGCCAGTCCTCGGTATTGACCGTGAACACCGCCGGTGCGACACAGACGGGCGATGTAACCATCACTGTGCAGGCTTCGGCACCAGGATTGCCTGACCAAATTCGCACCCTTTTGCTTACCATCGTGGCCACAGACCTTACGGGTATAGAAGCCACCTCGCCAGCCGATGGCGCACCCAGCCAAGGTGTATTGCCCACTTTTAGCTGGACAGCACATCCCAATGCCGACAGCTATGAAATCCAAATAGCTACCGACCCCGGTTTTACTCAAATCGTTGACCAGGCAATTGGCCTTATCAACACCGATTATATACCCACTGTCACGCTTGAAGACGGCCTGACCTACTACTGGCGAATCCGTGCGAGCAATGCATGTGGTGCTGCCGATTTCGCCGACCCGTTTGCCTTCCAAACGGCTTCGCAATCCTGCGTCAACAAAGCCAGTGCTGGCGACCAAAACAACATTATCATACCTGGAACCGGCTCGCCAAATATTATCACTTCCAAGGTTAACATACCTCAAGGTGGTGAAATCTCTGACCTGAACGTTATCAGGGTGAAGGGCAACCACGTATCTGTCCGCCATCTTGAGGTGAGGTTGAAAGGCCCTGACAATACAAAGGCAGTCCTGATGTCGGAGCCTTCCTGCAACGGGGAAGCCTTCAATTGTGGGTTTGATGACCAGTCACCGTTGACGCTGACCAACTGCCCACAGGCAAATGCCAAATACAAGCCTGTTGATGCATTGGCCAATTTTATTGGTAAAAATGCGCAAGGTGATTGGACGCTGGAGGTAGAAGTGGTAAACACTGATGGCGAGGGTGGCAAACTCGACGACTGGGAGATGGAGGTTTGTGCAGCTTTGACCTCTGAGAACCCGCTGATTATCAAGAATGACACGCTGTTTGTACCACCTGGAGCCACCAACCTTATTTACAAGAACACCTTGGAGGCTACTGATGCCGACAATGGTGCGTCCCAATTGGAGTTTACCATTGTATCCAACACCCAGTATGGGCAGGTTAAGCGAAACGGTGTTGCGCTTGGCGTAGGCGACCATTTTACGATGGCCGATGTTTATTCGAGCAAAATGACCTACACAAACACGGACAACAATGAGCCTTACGATTATTTTACCTTCACGATAAGCGATGGTTCAGGCGGCTTTGCAGGTACCCCCCGCTTCAATATCGTAATGGACCCCGATGCGCCCATCGGCGGAACTGGGAACGAGGAACCAGGCACCATCGCCATATTCCCGAACCCTGCCACCGACGTGGTGAACGTAGCGCTCGGCAACGGTGCGGGCAATGCAGTCAGTGCCAAACTGACGGATGTGCAAGGCCGTACAGTGCCCGCCTTCGTCAATGGCCTTGGGGGAACAAACCTGAAAATCAATACGGAACACGCTACCGCTGGCCTTTACTTCCTGCAAGTGAAGACCACTGCTGGTTCGTTCATCCGTAAAATCGTTATTGAATAATTCAGGGCAATAAAAAAGGCCGGGCACGTGTGAACGTGTCCGGCCTTTGCATTTTTGGAGTTAACCATTTCACATGAAATACCTCATCACAGGCGCAACTGGCTATATCGGAACCCAGCTTACCAAGCGCCTTGTTGCCGAAGGCAATACCGTGCATGCCTTGTACCGGAGCGAGTCGAAAATTGGCGAGTTAAAGGACTTGCCCAAGGTGATACTTAAAAAAGGAGACCTGCTCGACAAGCCAAGCCTTGAAGCTGCCGTGTCGGGCTGCGACGCCGTTTTTCATGTGGCCGCCTTCGCAAAACCCTGGGACAAAGACCCCCGCACGTTTTATGAATACAACCTCGATGGGGCCGTGAATGTGTTTGAAGCTGCGCAACGGGCAGGCGTCCGTCGCATCGTGTTCACCTCCACGGCTGGCACGATGAACCCTTCGTTTCCAGGTAAGCCCTCCTGGGAGGATGCCCCCCGCACGGTGGATTATTTCACGGACTATGACCGCAGCAAGGGGCAAGCCGAGGAGGCCGCCAAGCGCATGTCAGGCAATGGCTTGGACATCGTGACGGTAAACCCAAGTCGGGTGTATGGCCCCGGCCTGCTCAGCGACAGCAACGGCGTCACGAGGATGGTGCGCATGTACCTGGATGGCAAGTTTCGCCTGCTGCCCGGCGACGGCAACAGCATCGGCAATTACGTTTTCATTGACGATGTAGTGGAAGGCCATTTGCTGGCCATGCAAAAGGGTAGGGCAGGGGAGCGGTACATTATTGGTGGCGAAAATGCTTCCTTCAATGCATTTTTCGAAGTTTTGGCTGCCCTGTCGGGCAAAAAACAGCGGATGGTAAAAGTGCCACTGCCCATCATGAACATCGCCGGGCACCTGATGGAATGGCGGGCCAAACTGACGGGCACTCCGCCCATCCTGACGCCGCCCTGGGTCAAGCGGTTCCATTACAACTGGGAGCTGTCCATCGAAAAGGCCAAGCGGGAACTGGGCTACTCACCGCTGTCCCTGGAGCAGGGGCTTGCGAAGACGGTGAGGTGGTTGACAGACAATCTTTAGTTCATTTCTTTTGGAATCGAAGTCGGTTTTTGTAATTTTGAAATTCAAATGAATGACCAAGAGAAATTAGAGATTTTGAGAAAGCTGGACCGAAGGGAACGAATCCTTAAGGGGCAACTCAATTTTTTTGCTCGGCATCGCCATGAGATTCCAGAAGGTGTTAAATATGCAGATGACAGGATAGACGCTGCACTTGACGAACTTAGGGCAATCTGGAAATGGAAAGCTGATAATGGTCTTTAATTATTTCGAAATGGGAATTAATAGTTTAACTGCAAAAAGGGACTTTCAGTCCTATTTGGATGAATATCTGCTGCAAACCACCGAAGCAGAAATTAACGCATTTTGGAAAAGGATGGACTCGGTCATGAAAAAAATGCCAATTGCCGAGAAAACCCAATTTTTCAACGATTTGATAAAAGGTATAGATGAAAGCGTTGAAGAATCCAAAATTCTAAGAAGCCAACTCAGCAAAGTTGGAAAATGATTGACCTTTACCTCGTTTTAATAATCTCAAGTTGCAGAGCAAAATAGTTTCATTCTGAATTGTTTTCATCGTTTTTAGGGCTGCTACGCTACCAAAAACGAGATTCAATTAGCATTCAACTTGTTTTATCCACCAATCATTGGGCAAGCGTAACTACATCATAAAATAATGAACCACCTCATCGCCCCTTCCGTACTCGCCGCCAACTTCCGAAACCTCCAAGCCGACTTCGACCTCGTCAACCGCAGCGAAGCGGATTGGTTCCATGTGGACATCATGGATGGCCGATTCGTGCCGAACATCAGTTTTGGCATGGACATCGTGAAAACGATGAAAAGCATGGCCGAGCGCCCGCTCGATGTACACCTGATGATTGTGGAGCCGGAACGCTACATTGGCGAGTTCCGCAAGGCTGGGGCGGATGTGATTACCGTCCATTACGAAGCCTGTACCCATTTGCACCGCACCATTCAACAGATAAAAGAAAGTGGCGCAAAGGCGGGCGTCGCCCTGAACCCGCACACCCCCGTCAGCCTGCTCGACGATGTGCTTGAAGACCTCGACATGGTGCTCATAATGAGCGTGAACCCCGGCTATGGTGGCCAGAAGTTTATCTACAACAGCTTGCTGAAAATCAAGCAGTTGCGGGAGATGTGCATCGTGAAAAACCTGAACACCTACATCGAGGTGGATGGGGGAGTCGGACTGCAAAATGCCGAGGAAATCCTGAAGGCCGGGGCCGATGTGCTCGTTGCGGGGAGCAGTGTTTTTCATTCGCAAGACCCGTTGGAAACGATTATGAAGTTGAAAGCCATTGGGAAAGGGGAAATGTGGGTTTGAGGTTTCTTAAAGAAAAACCAATGGCGAGTGGTTGCTTCGCAACAGGCGTTTGTTTAACACGGAGGCACTCAGGTACGAAGAAACACTCAGCGTTATTGCTTTTGCAGCCTCTGTGTTTAAAAGTAAATGAAGCATTTTTTTATCACCATACTCGGCTTGTTCCTTTTCTTTTCGGCCTACGGCCAAAAAGGCAAACCGACTTTGCCCACCACGCCCCAAAGGCCGCCCATCACCCGTCCGACCGTGCCTGTGCCAAGTACAAGGCCAGTGCAGCCGGGCGTACCGCCACAAACCGGACAACCGCCCCAAGATGGCAGTGATTTCATCAATATCCTTTTCTCCGATGAATTTAGCTTCAACCTTATCGGCGTTGACACGCTCAAGAAACTGAACGGCAACGTAGAACTGAACCAGGACGACATCTATATTTTTTGCGACAGCGCCATCATTCTGAACAGCCAAAGGGTGGCGGCCAAGGGCAATTTCATCCTCCAGCACGGCGACTCCACCACCATTTTCTCCGACTCTGCACTCTACCAGGCTGACAAGAAAATTGCCGACCTATTCGTGAACGTGTCCCTGGTACGGGGCAACCAAAAACTTTTTACCGACCGCCTTACCTACGATGCCAATACCAAGATAGCCCGCTACACCACCGGGGCGACGCTGACCGACGATTCGACTTACCTGACCAGTGTGAGAGGCTATTTCCACACGGCTACTGACGAGATTTTCTTCCGGGAAAAAGTGGTGGTCGAAAGCCCGGATTTCACCCTGCGGACCGACACGCTGAAGTTCTTTGCCGATGTGAAGACTGCCGTTTTCGTGGCCCCCACCTTGATTTTGCAGGATACCGCCAAGATTTACACCGAGGGCGGTTTTTACAATATTCCCAATAAAAAAGGCTCGTTCAACAAGAACCCACAATACCTCAAAGGCGACCAAAAAGCATGGGCAAGGCGCATGGAATACGACGGTTTCAAGGAAGAAATCACGCTTATCGGCGATGCCCATTTCGAGGACAGCACGACCAATGCCATTGCCGACCGCATTATTTACAATGAAAAAACGGGTGTGACCATCTTGCAGGGCAAGGCGCATATCGTGGATGACAAACGGGACATCACCGGCGACACGGTCACTTACGATTCCAGGAAAGGCACTTATGCCACCCGTGGCCGCTCGCATATTGTGGATGGTGCCCAGATATTGGATGCCAACGAGGTGGACTATGACAAAGAACGGGAAGTGGGCATTGCCAAGGGCGATGTCATTCTGCAGGATACCACGGAAAAATTGACCCTGATCGCCGAATTTGCGGAGCACAGCAAGGCCAAGAACTACTTCAAGGCCAGCGGCGGGAAATACGGCAGGCCGATGTTGATTAGGGAGATTGACGGCGATTCGATTTTTATCAGTGCCGATACGTTATTATCATTCGAGCCAGTGGACACTTTGGCCGCCGCCAAATCGGACAGCCTTGCCAAAGCCCCTGCGAGTACCCCCGAAGTTAAAAACGAAGTGCCTGCCGTTGCACAAAAAGCTGAAAAACAACCTGTTAGGCCACCAGCCAAGCAAAAGGAGCCTGCTATCCCGCAAAAACTTTTTGAAATCCCAACCTCCAAAGACAGCCTGCAAACACCCCCAATTACTAACCAAGATAGCCTAAAAACCGACAATGTAGCTGTGCCCCCGCAATCCGCAATCCGCAATCCGCAATCCGCAATCCGCAATCCAAATTCCGAGAATCGCATCATCCTTGCCTACCACGACGTCCGCATTTTCAAAAGCGATTTGCAGGCGCTTTGCGATTCCCTTTCTTACAGTTCCTTGGATTCGATGTTCCGGTTGTTCAAAGCCCCCATCATTTGGTCGGACACCTCGCAGTTCACAGCCGACACGGTAAAAATCCAATTGGCCAACGACAAGATTGACCGCATTTTCCTTCGGCAAAACAGCTTCATCGTCAATACACCGGACGAGTTCTTTTTCAACCAAATCAAAGGGAAACACAGCGTCGCCCTGTTCGATAGCAGCGAATTACGTCGGGTCAGGGTGGAGGGCAACGCCGAATCGGTCTATTATGCCCTCGACGACGACAAAGCCTATATCGGGGTGAATAAGACCGTTTGCAGCGAGATGCTCATCCATTTTGGCAACAACGAGGTGGAAGGCATCAAGTTCTATACGCAGCCCAAGGCCACGCTCTTCCCGATGGCCAAGGCCGACCACGAGGGCATGAAAATGCCGGGCTTCAGTTGGCAAATCGAACGCCGACCGACCGGGGTTGAGGATTTGTTGAAGCCGAAAGGAATGGCCGTTTCATTGCCGCCCGCAACGCCGATTGAGACAAAAGAGCCTGAGAAAATTGGAGATGGGAAGTGATGCCTTACCTGTGATTTATTATTGATGGTCGCCACTTAAATATTGTCAAGATATTCATCGCCAAGCTGACAAAGAAAGTTTTTAGCACACCTACCTTCCTCGATTCCGCTAAATTTGGTCAAAATCTATTCACATGAAAGCGAAAACCTGTCTTTTTCTAATCTCCTTCCTCTGCCTTTCAACGTTGGCCAATTCCCAATCGTGGTTCCCGGACGGAAAATCGTGGGTCTATAGCTGGTCCTGGTGGGGCAACTGGGGTTATAACGAATTGGAAGTACAACCAGGCCCTGTCACCATCAACGGCATGGAATGCAAGGCCCTGAGCAGCCATTTGCACTATGTTTATTATGATTTTGGGACAAATATTGCCCATATCATTGACGAGGAAAGCACACCTATTACAATTTGCCAAACCGGGGACAGCATCTTTTCCTTGGACCATAATGGTGAATTGATTTTGCAATACGATTTCAGCATGGAACCAGGCGATTCCATCCTGTTTCCCCAAAACAGTGAACCTGTTTACAAGCTCGTACTGGAAAGCGTTGGTACAGAAACGATTGGTAATCAATCACTTCGCACCCAACAATTCACAGTGCATCTATTGCCTGGCTCCGGTCCGGGCGGCCCCAGCTATGATGGCGCCGGCGTCAAAATCATCGAGACGATAGGCATGGTAGGCATTACAGGACTACTTAATAATGTATCCTTCCTATTGCCCAGTGAGATTTTGCATACGGGTGCCGACTACCCCTTCTGGTCGCTGCGCTGCACATCCGGCCCCGATTACGAATTCAAACTCCAGGACGATTGCTACGAACTTATTTTGGGCACCTCCAACCAAAACGCCACCAACACCGACCTCGAAATCTACCCGAACCCGGTGGGCAATGACCTCCATATCTTGGACAAATCCGGCATATTGGCAGGCAAGGCAATTATCTATTCCATTAATGGTGTACGACAATTCAGTACCGACCAATTGGCCAATCCAATACCTGTCGAAGACCTACCAGCGGGTATTTACTTGATAATCGTTGAAACGGAAGGAGGGGTGTATAGGCAAAAATTCCTGAAGGGTTGAAAGCAGCCATAGATACTGCCTCAGCTATCATCAGGTAACTTTTTATAGATAATCAATGACATATTTAATGCAGTGTTATATCGCACGCTGCCCGAATCAGTAGTAAAATACCACTTCCCAGAGTATAATTAGTGGCCTTACGTACTACCATCATCATTCACATATTCCAAAATATCGCCCGGTTGGCAGTCCAATGCTTTGCAGATGGCCTCCAAGGTGCTAAAACGTATTGCCTTTGCCTTTCCCGTTTTTAGGATGGAGAGGTTGGACAAGGTCAAATCAACCCTTTCCGAAAGTTCATTCAGCGACATTTTTCGCTTTGCCATTACCACGTCCAAGTTTACAATTATTGCCATAACTCAAATTGTCAGGTCGTTTTCAGATTTCATATCCACGGCATTTTGCAGGATTCTTTCAAATATTGCCGCAGCGGTCGCAACCACGAAGGAAGCCAACGTGGCCATCAGGCACAAAGCAATAAAGCCCGCAGGGTCGTCCTCTTCATGGTGGAACACCCTGATATAAACACCTGCCAGAATTATCAATACACACAGCAAGATTGCACAATGCTTTATGCTTCTTAAAGATTTGACGGCATTTGAGGAAAACACCTGGTTTTGCCCGATGTACCCAAGCAATTTGAACGCCTTATACAGTGCAATAAAAAAAGCGGTGGATGCTGCATACACATACAAGATTAGCGGGTCAGCATAAATGCTGAACAAATCCAAGTTTTCTGCCCTCCCTTCGGTGAGGGGCATCCTAATCATAATGGCTAATACCACGATGCCGAAAAGCACGATGACCGCCTGAAGAAATACAATGGAAGTTCTTTTCACCATGATTACACGAGTTTAGTTCATGCTGCAAAGATGGTAGAAATTTATTGATAATCAATAAATTTTTGTTGTTTTTGAAAAAATATTTGCCATTTCATATCACTCGGATAGCCCAATGATATTTATACCGCCATTTTAAGGATAGGCTGTTGGGCAACAGCAAAGCCCCGATAGGGCGGCAAACGCCCTATGCCTCCTTCTCAGCTTTACCAAATTCGAAGGCAAAATCCTTCCCATCGAGCAGATGGGTGGTGGGCAGGTGTGGCTGCCTTTGGCCACTGCATGCCATGCTGCCTCGCAGGCTTAGCCAAGCGAATAGCAAGGCTCGTGATTAACAGGGGCGTTCTTTGGTTGGAAAGGGAAGGTGTGCGCCAGCGGGGCATTTGCCACAACTCGTAAAAATTAACTTTGACTCAATCAGCAGTTGCAAAGCCCTTTTCAAAATTTGTAAATGCCAATTTGCAATTGCAAATTGCCATTTACAAAAAAAAAGAGGCAGTTTGCAATTGCAAAACGGCCCATTTTTCATCCCAAAGACAATTGGTAATTGCCAATCGCCTTTTATTTTTTTTAAAAACGACTTTGATGTTTCATCACCGGATTAAATGAAATTTTATGGGGTTTGCAGCATGATTGGCGGTATGGAGCGTTTGCAGTCGTCGCAGGTTAGTTGAGGCTTTGATTGAAAATCGGCGAGCACTACGTTGGTTGTCCTGCTTACTGATAGCTGAACTATCATACGCACTTAGGTAACGGTTGCTGGCCGCTGTAAACTCCCATGTATGACCTACGCATGGCGGTCGCTGGCCGCTACCTCGGCCAGCCAACGAGCAAAGCTTGTGACTAGCGGGGGCATTCTTTGATTGGGATGGGAAGGTGTGTGCGGGCGGGCCTACGCACGGCGGCCAGCTTGTCTGCCGTAGGCATGGAGGCCGCAACCAAAGCCCGTATGATAGCACAGCTATCAACGAGCAGCGCCGTTCTTTGGTTGAAGGGACAGGGTGTGCGCCAACGGGCCAACTGCGACATCGCACATGACATCGAATATGACGTCGCAGGTGGCCTTCTGCCATGACAAAAGCGACTTAGAGTGACAAAAAATGGCTTTAGCGTTTTTTTATAAGAAAGCCCTTTTCCGCCAGCTTGCAAAATTCTTCCGTTTAAAAACATTTCCTATTTTTGCAAAAATTCAAATTTTAAAAAAGGATGAAAAAAAGAAACTATCTCTTGCTATTGCTACTTTTAGTGGTCTTCACGCCAATTTTTGCCCAGAAAATTAAAATAAAGGAGCGAAAAGATGTTGTGTCCATTGACGATGTGCCTACCTATAAGTCATATCGTACCTCTGGCAGCGCAATTTCTATCATTCAAAACAGGGTCGTAACGACGATGAACAACGACACCTTAATATGGTCAAAACATGCTGAGGTCAGGATGCCTAAAACGAACTACGAAAGCACCGTCAATTCCATACATTACTGGGTCTTGAGTTTTGCAGGCACCGATTTCACAATGTACTTCAATCCCTCGGTCATAGGCCGATTGGGCGAAGAAATGGTAAATGTAGGTGTGCTTACTAAAGATGGCAAGTTAGACATGGAAGCACTCAAAACATTTGAAAAGGAACATAAAGCCTCCATTGAGCCAATCTTAGATATGGAAAGGGCCATTGAGCACCGGAAAAAACTGGCAGAAAGGCCAGATTACGAAAATTATACGAAACAACTCGCCCGCCGTTCGCCTGGAAACGAGCTTGAAGCAGGGCCAGTAAGCATCGCCTTTAAAAGCCCAGTTGGGGCACCCGCTGAGCTGGTTGGTTTTATTAAAAAAGAAGATGGAGTCAAGGGCACGACCTACAATATTTACCGACACAAGGACAAGGAATTCGTAGGTTCTATTTTCTATGAAACCCAAACTGGCAGGGTGTTCATTCATTCATGGTTGGACAAGGGCAGCAAAGAATACAACGTCAATGGCCCCTTCGATGGCACTCAACTTTATTATGCAGTTAAATACCTGATTGATTATGGGTATCTATAAGCACTACTATCGAAGAACTCCTATTTTCATTTGAAAAACAAGGCTGTGCCTTTGCAGAGTCGGGTGGAGACTTCAAGTCGCCGCCCGACTTTTAGCCTTGACTTTTGTCCTACGCACGGCGGCCCAAGGCCGCAACCATAGCCCGTATGATAGCACAGCTATCAACGAGCAGCATCGTTCTTTGATTGAACTGACAGGGTATGCGCCAACGGGGTCAACGCCCTATTCTTTTGTTCTCACCTTATTGTAGCTTGGATTTTCGCTGGAATACCAGACTTCTACCTTTTCGCCAATTTCATAAAGTGCTGGCGCTCTTGTTGAAAAACTGTCATTAAACCCCTTGCCACCCACTATGTAGGAATATTTGATTGTTGTAGCATGGTTTCTAAAATAAATACCTTCTGATTTACCATAAATATGACCAACTGTCTTGACCAACAATTCGTCTCTTAGCAGCCTTTTTTCTTTTCTGTTTTCTATAAAAATAAAGATGGCAAATATTGAAATGCATCCCAGCAGCAAAAGATAGCAACCTTGGATTCCCCGCCTTT
>WBZM01000234.1_pt1 | contig 89295 bp, 74 predicted proteins | sample 5204271 | NCBI WGS metagenome assembly WBZM01 (sample SAMN12344346, study PRJNA552823) | activated sludge metagenome | biome: Activated sludge suspended growth; feature: Nitrification reactor; material: Wastewater; isolation source: activated sludge from nitrification reactor of wastewater...
CAGCGGCTGCTCGCTGCCAACCCGTACCGCGCGCTCACGCTGATGGCGCAGTAGCCGCCAGCGCCTGGTCACGCCCGCGGACGTCCGTCAATGACGTGCCTCGTCGGACGGATACGGACTAGGGGCGCTCACACCGAAGGTCGACGATGATCGGCTTGGTCTTTGTCGCGTGCGCCTTGGGCTCCCGATCGAAGACGGCGACGCTCATCGAGGCGCCGCCCGCCGCGAGGAAGGCCGGGTCGAGCGGCAGCTCGAGATCCGCGGTCCACCCTTCGGGCCGACGTTTCATGTGCCCCACCATCGTGGTCGGCGGAGCGAGCCGATAGCCCGCCGTCGTGAGGTGCCGTGCCCTCGCGGCGCGCTCGGTGACGTCCCACTCCCAGGCCATGCCCTCCGCCGCGCGGTGGATCACCGCGTCGGTCGCGTGGCACGTGAGCGCGCAACCGGACTTGTCGAACCCCGCAGAGGCGCCGAGCGGCGAGAGCATCAGCGCGATCCGATCTTCCCCCTCTCGTGTGGGGTCCTTCCAGAGCGCGCGCACCGCGAGGCGCTCGCGGACGAGCGCTGCGCGAAGCTCCACGGTCGCGCCGCCGCCGTTCAGCTTGCTCGCGTCCCCCGAGACGACCTCGATGCTCGTCGGCTGCGCCTCCTCGAGGCCGCGCTCGACCTCGTCGGCGCGCCGCGCGCACAGCTTCGTCGGAGAGCGGACGACGGGTGGCTCGGCCGAGGCGACGGGCTCGCCGGAAGGAGCCGATGGCGCCGGTGCGCTCGACGCGACGCGCGGCGGCGCCGCCCACCCGCCGCGGACGTCGTCGTGACACGCGACGCAAGGGCTCCCGGTCTCCGGCTGAGCGCGGGCCAGCGCCGGCAGGGTCCCCTCGACGACGTCGTGGCATTGCTCGCAGCCGATCGCGGCCTCGGTGTGGGGGTCGAGCGAGAACCGAGGGTGATCGGCTCCGTCGCTGGCGTGGCACCGCGCGCATCCGGAGCCGGCGACATGCGCCGGGGTCGGGGCCGCACCCGCAGCGCCGACGACACCGATGCTCGGCCACAGCGCGCCTACGAGCGAGCCGATCAACGCGAGCGCCCCGAAGGCCCACGTCGCTCGGCGCGAGGCGAGGTAGTCGGTGCCGACGAAGAAGAGGCTCGCCCCGAGGTGCAGCGCGCCGGAGACGACGATCGCGAGGAGGAGGCCGGCCTGCGCCCACCACGGAGAGGACGACGTCACGAAATGAGCATGGACGACGTACGCCACGAGGAAGACGAGGGCAGAGAGGCGCTGGAGGAGGACCAGCTTCACGGCCACCCGAAGAGGTAAGGGACGTGCCAGGCAGCGACGCCGACGGCCAAGACGACGCTCGTGACGAAGCTCAGGTCGTGCCCGCGCGTCGTGCCGAGCCGCTCGAGCAACCAGCGACCGAGCCCGGAGCTCGCGTGGTAGGTCATCAGCGCGATGAGCGCGATCTCGAGCGCGACGAAGGGCCGGCCGCCCGCGCGCCCCACGTCGCCGAGGAAGATCCCGCGGCCCGCGCGCGCGAGCAGCGAGAGGAACGACCCGAGGAAGACCGCGAGCACGACGCCCGACAGCCGGCGAAGGTAGAAGTCGACCTTCGCGAAGCGCGCGCGCTTCACCGGACCGGCCTGCGCTTGAGGTCCACGATCGCGGCCGCCGGGTCGAGCTCCCGCGGGCATTGGGCGGAGCAGGCCTGCGCGCTGTGGCACCGCGCGATCCCGAACAGCCCACCGGCTTCGCGCAGCCGGTCTTCGTAGGCGCCGTCTCGTGGGTCCACCACGCGGCCGAGCGTTCGCAAAAAAGAGGCCGGCGCCGGGAACCCGCCCTGCGGCTGGACGAGCGGGCACGCCGAAGCGCAGATCCCGCAAAGGATGCAGGCGTCGGCACCACGCATGCGCTCCAGCACCTCGGGGTGCACGACGTGCTCGCGCTCCGGCGGAGCGCCGGCGCTCTCGAGCCAAGGGCGTGTGGCCGCGACCGAGTCGAAGAACCGGCTCCTGTCGACGACGAGATCCCGCAAGACCGGCATGCCGTGCAGAGGCTCGACCCGGACCCGCCCGCCGTCCGCGATATCCCCGACGAGGGCGACGCACGCGAGCACGCCGGTCCCGTTGACGACGACCGCGCAGTCACCGCAGGCGCCGTGCCGGCACGCCGCGCGGAAGGCCAACCCCGGCGCGCTCGTCGCGCGCAGCCGGCTGAGGGCGTCGAGCAACGTGCAGGAGTCAGGCAGCTCCAGCGCGTGCTCCTCCCATCGCGACCTGGAGCCCTGCCCTCGCCTGAGGCGGAACGAATAGCGGGTCATGGCCTCTCGCGCCGGAGCGGCATCGACGAGATTGTGACCTGCCCGTCTCCCTCGAGGAAGGCCGCGACGCGCCGGTCGTGTTTGGGGTCGCGCGCGGGATGGTCCCGCCGCACGTGGGCCCCGCGAGACTCCTCCCGCGCGAGCGCAGCCCGGATCGTCGCCTCCGCGACGAGCGTGAGGTTCTCTGCCTCGTACGTCGCGACGAGCTCGTAGTTGAAGGCTGCCTCGGCATCGACCGGAGCCGAGATCGCGGCCTCCGCGCGCAACCGCTGCACCTCCGCGAGGCCCTCGCGCAGGCCGGCGCCGTCGCGAGCCACGCCGCACCATCGCGTCATCGTCGCGCCGAGCCGCTCGAGGAGCGACCAGGGCGAGGGCCCCTTCCGCCCCCGCCGCGCATCGATCTCCTCCGCGAGCGAGCGGGCCTGATCGTCGAAGCGGGCGCGCCCGCCGAGCGCCGGCGCTTCCCCCGCCGCGATGCGCCCGGTGCTCCGCCCGAGGACCGAGCCCTCGAGCAAGCTGTTGGCCCCGAGCCGGTTCGCGCCGTGCATGCCGCTGCACGCACACTCGCCCGCGGCGAAGAGGCCCGGTATCGGCGCGCCGCCGGGTGTGAGCACGTGTCCCTCGATATCGACGGCGAGGCCCCCCATTGCATAGTGGGCGGTCGGGCGAATCGGGAGCCTGTCGATCGCAGGGTCGAGGCCGACCAGGCTCTTCGTGAGCCGCTGGACCTCGGGCAAGGCGGCGCGGATGCGCTCCGGCCCGAGGTGGCGGAGATCGAGCCACAGCGCTTCCTTCGCGTCCCCGACGCCGCGCCCCGCCTCGATCTCGGCGTGCTCGGCGCGCGTGACGACGTCGCGCGGCGCGAGCTCCAGCTTGTCGGGCGCGTACCGAGCCATGAAGCGCTCGTCGTCCGCGTTGACGAGGTGACCACCTTCGCCTCGGCACGCTTCGCTCAGGAGCACGCCGGACGGGTAGAGCCCGGTCGGGTGAAACTGCAGCAACTCCAGATCCACGGCCGCGGCTCCGCGACGCAAGGCCATGGCCAGGCCGTCGCCGGTGTTCGTGAGCGTGTTGGTGTGGATCGACCACGCGCGCGCGTGGCCGCCCGTCGCGAGGACCGTGCGCGGCGAGCGCAGGCCGACCACGCGGCCCGTATCGAGCTCGAGCGCGAGGACACCTTCACATCCTTCGTCGCCGCCGGCAAGGCGCAGCACGACGAGCTCCTCGTAGAAGCGGATGCCCCGCGCGAGCGCCTGCTCGTAGAGCGTGTGCAGGAGCACGAGCCCCGTCCGATCCGCCGCGTAGACCGCGCGAGGTGCCGCGTGGCCGCCGAAGGGCCGCTGCGCGATACGACCGTCCGCGAGGCGGCTGAAATGGCAGCCCATGTGCTCGTAAGCGAAGATGATCTCGGGCGCCTCGCGACACACCCGCTCGACCACCTGCGGGTCGCTGAGCCCCTGCCCCGACTTCAGCGTGTCGGCCACATGGGACTCCCACGAATCGCTCGAGCCGTCGGCGAGGGCGACGTTCCCGAGCGCCGCCGCGATGCCTCCCTGGGCGGCGACGCTGTGGGAACGGAGGGGATGCACCTTCGACACCACGGCCACGTCCCGAAGGCCCTCGTCGTGCGCCGAGATCGCGGCCCACGCCCCGGCCACGCCGAATCCAATGACGAGCATGTCATGCTCCACGAGCTCGACGGGCGGGACCATCCTCATCCGATCCCGAGCAGCTCGGCGGCGTTGCCGGCGAGGACACGCTCTCGCTCCGCAGTCGTGAGCGGCATTCGCTCGACCCAGCCGCGGATGGCACCGTAGTCGTACGACCCGGCCGCGTCGTGAAAGCCATAGGGCGCGTCGGTCCCGTAGAGGCACCGGTGCGCACCCAGCGCGCGGACGGCCGCCCGCGCGAGCGACTCGTCGATGTACGGGCTCGACAGATCGACGAAGAGGTTCGGGTGATCCTTCGCGTGCCTCCAGAGGTCGTCGTAAAACGGGACGCCCGCGTGCGCGGCGATGACCCGCAGCTTGGGGAACGCCGAGCAGATCGCGCGGTAATCGCCGCGCGGCCCGAACCCGAGGTGGATGAGGACAGGGAGGCCGAGCTCCTCCGCGCGACGCAAGAGGGGCATCGCGATGCCGGTCCGGTAGTCGTGCCAATGGGGGTGCAGCTTCACGCCGATCATGTTTGTGCGAACGCGGAGCGCCTCGAGCTCGTCGAGCACGGTGGGGTTGTTCCGCGGGTTGAGGAACATCCACCCGAGCAGCCGGTCGGGGTGCGCTTCGCACGCACGCGCGACGGACTCGTTGTCGGGCCGCGCGTACACGGAGATGACCTGCCCGGAGAGCTTGAGATCGCCTTCGGGCGTCAGCAGGGCCCGGTGGATGCGCTCGACGAGCGGCCGCGTGAGCGCCGAGCGCGAGAGGGTCCGCGCCAGCGCCAGGAGCCGCTCGGGCGTCTCCGGCAAGAGGTCGTTGATGCAGGGGATGAGCGCGACCTTGTCGACGCCCGCGGCGTCGAGCTTCTCGATCATGCCGGGCAGGTCGAGCATACGCGGCTCGTAGTGGGCGTGGCTGTCGATGATCATCGCCGTCCTCCCGCGAGCAACGTCGCACGAGCCGCGCCCGCTTGTTTCGTTCGACCGAGCCTGTCGTCGAAGCTCTCCCGAGCGCCGGCGACGGCTCGATGCACGACCTCGAGCTCGGCGGCGTGCGCGCCGGTCTCGAGCACCTGGCGGAACCGCGCGGGCGTGAGCCGGGCGTCCGGGAGCAGGCGCTCGACGATCTCGATGGCGTCGGCCTTCCGGCGGAGCCCGTCTCCGCCGAGCTCTCCGACGACCTCCGCCACGGTCGCCAGGACCACGCGTGCGGCGTCGTGATCGTCGCCCGTGCCCCGAGGGAGATCCGGGCGTGGCGCCTGGCTCGGGAACCACCGCGCGTACCGGCGATCGAGCGAGGCGCGATCGCGCGTCGCGGCCTCCTCGCGCGCGCGTTCGCCCTGGTGCTCGTCGTCGTCCGCCGCGAAGCGCTTGTCGCCGGCGCGGCCCAGATCCTCGAGCTCGAGGAGGAGCGCGTCGAGCTCGGTGCGCAGACCGAGCGGCGTGCCCGAGGCGGCGCTCGGGTGCACGCGTGGCCCAAGGGCCTCACCCCGGCAGAGCGCCGCGAGATCCGCGTCGTTCAGGTGGTGATAGAAGGCGCGCTCGCCGCGCGCGCGCTGGTGCGCGACGAGCTCGCGGAGCACCGGGTTCTCTTCGCCGAGCGCGATGACGCTGATCGCGATGGCCACGTCGCCCGCCTCTTCCCGCGCCTTGCGCACGACCTCCGGGTCGACCGGCGCGTTGCCGTCGGTCACGAGGACGATACCCGCGCGCCCGAGCTCGGGGTCCTCGCGCTTCTTGTCGCGGATGAGCGCCATGCTCGAGACGAGGGCCTGCTCGATGTCGGTCCCGCCCTTGCGGGCGCTCCCGACGACGTCGCTCATGGCGGCCAGGGCCTCCGCCGGTGTCGCGACGCGCTTCACATCGCCGAGCCGCTTGGTGAAGAACCGGTAGTGGAGGGTGAGGCGCACGTTGCGAGGCCCGCTCTGGAGCCGGCGCATCAACGTGGCGAGCTCGGCGAGCAGGATGGCGTCACGCACACGAGCACGTGCGCCCGCCTGGCCGTCCTCGAGCATCGACGTCGAGCCGTCGAGGACGTAGACGCGCGCCTCGCCGATCAGGCGGGAGCGCTCCACCGGCCGCGTCGCGCGCTCGACGTATTTCCGCGCGAGGAGCCGGCCGGTCGCGAGGTCGAGCAAGATCGACCGCGGATCGGTCACGATGGCGTGGGGCAGGTCGCGGATGTCCGTCGCGGGCACGACGAGCAGCTCCCGTGTGGGGTGGCTCACGAGGCGCACGACCTCCTCGTGCTCCCGGATCCGCACGGGCGCGAGCGAAGCGCCGACCTCGAAGCAGCCGTCGACGGAGAGCAGCGCGGAGAGGGCGGCTTGCTCGGTGCCGGGCGCGAGGTACTCGAGCGCGAGCTTCGTGAGCTCCGGGTCGACCTCACCCCGCTCTGCGCGCCCGCGGGCTGCCTCGTACTCCGCTCGGATCCTGGCGACGACGTCGCCTCCGAACACCTGCTCCGCAGACCGCAGCCTGTCGTCGTCTCCGGCGACGGCCTCGCCCGAATCGAGCTCCTGGAGCGCTGCCCCGCTGATCCGCGAGACGCTCGCGTCGCCCAGCGTGAGGGCGAAGCCGTCCACCGCGACGAGGGCCGCGTACAGCTTGTCTCGATCACCTCGGCGGCGCGCCTGCTTCACCTGGTACGAGAGCGCGGTGGCCGGCGCCAGCCCCGCCGCCTCGAGGCGATCGAGCTTGGTGATCTCCCCGGCGAGGTGGCGCTGGCGGGCCAGGACACCTTCTCCGTCGAGCTCGAGCGCCGCGCTGGCGTCCAGGAGGAGCCGTCGGGCGCCCTCCAGGAGCCGGCGGCGCCGATCGAGGAACTCCGTCTCCGCACGCGCCGCCTCGATGATGTGATCGATCGCGGCGAGCTCGAGCTCTCGGACGCGCGAGCCGAGCTCGGACGGATCGCTCTCCGTCTCCGGCGCGGTCGCCTCCTCCTTCGCCGGCGCGATCCGGAGCGGAGGCAACACACGTGTCCTGTCCAGGCCGGCGAGGACGCGACGCGCCGCGGGGCCGTCGTCTTTCCGCAGGCTGGCGACGCGACGCACAAGCTCCTCGACTCGGTACAGCCACGACGCGTGCGCCGTCGGGACGTAGCCCTTGACCTGGCAGGCGCGCTCGGCCGTCTCCACGTTGTCCTCGAGCTCGACGATCGCGCCGAGCAGCTCCTCCTCTTCGGGCCCACGAGCGGACGCGTCGAGCAGCTCGAAGAGGCGCTTGGTCTCGAAACGAGCTTGCCACCCGACCACGCGGAGGATCGGCGTCACGATCCGCGACCACAGCCCGAGCCGCGCGGGCGCACCTCGGGTCATGGCGTCGAGGCGCGCGCGGACCGCGTCGAGGCGAGCGGCCTCGTCGCTCATTTGCGCTCGGCCCCTTGGACGGCGCCGTGCCAGATCTTGTCGGCGCGACGCTCGAGCACCACCACACCTCCGGCGCGGATCCGGTCGGTGAGCGCGTCGACGCGGCCGCGGATGGCCTGCGCCCTCTCCGAGGCCGACGGCAGGAGGTCCGCGAGCAACCGGGCTTCCACCGTGACACGTGCGAGCGCCGCGTCGTCCCACACGACGCGGAAGATCCCAGCCGCGGCGCGATCGTCGACGGCCAGCTTCTCGACGTCGTGCCACCACCTCTCGAGGTACGAGAGCGACCGATCGGCGCGCCCGACGTCGAGCGCGATCACCGCGTCCTTGAGCTCGGCGGGCAGCCCTTCGAGCATCTCGGCCACCTGCGGGATGGTCACCACGTGTTGCGTCGTCGCCGGCGCGACAAGCAGCGCGACCTCGGCGAGCGTGTAGGTAATGGGCGTGCGCTGCTCCTCGCCGCGGAGCGCGAGGTAGGCCTCGCGGCTCGCCTTCTTCGGCTTCTTCTCGGGCGGCGCGGGCTCGTTTTTCACGAGCGCTTCGGCGGTCCAGGTGAGCCAGGCCTTCGGCTCCAGCGAGGCCGACAGACCATGCTCGCCGAGCAAGGCCAGGAGCCCACGGATCTGGGTCACCAGCGCGGCTCGGTCGCGCCCCGTGCCGCGCAGGAGCGCGGCGCGGACCAGATCGCCTACGCGCGGGCCGACCGCGCGTTTCTTGATCTCGCCGGGGCGCGCCGCCAGCGCGCCCATTCGTGCGTCGATCGTGTCGAGCCGAGCGAGCTCCGGCTTCAGGGCGTCGAGCACGGGCGAAAGCGACCCCTCCCCCGCGCCGAGCGCGCCCGTGACCGACTCGCAGAACGGCTTCGCGAGCACCGCGGCGAGCTCGACCTCCGCCTTCAGGACGGCCTCTCGCCACGGGCCGTCGTCCGGGCTCAGCTCGGATGTCGATGACGTATCCGTCAGCGTCTTCTTCGACTCGGCGAGCGCCTCGAGCATGGCGAGGCGCGAGTCGGCGTGCGCCCAGGCGGCGCCCGTGTCACCCGAGAGGACAGCCTCGGTCGGACCGGCCGCGCTCGCGGCCAGATCGTGGATGAGCGCGAGCGCTCGGGCCTCGACCCAGCTCGCCGTGGGGTGGAGCGACGCGGTGCCGTCCTCCAGCGCGGCAGCGAGCGCCACCAGCGCGCGCACGGCCGTGAGCGGCTCGCTCTTGAGATCGACCACGCCCAGAGCGGCGCGGACACCGAGCGCGCCGATGGCGGCGACGATGGTCGCGAGCTTCGCTCGCGCGGCCTCCGCGCCGGCGTTCCCTTCGCGCGCTCCTTCTGCGACCGATCGCGCGAGCGCCACCAGCGTGCCGTGATCGCCGGCCTGGAGCGCGTCGGCGATCTGGCGGTCGATCTTCGCCCAGGGCTCCTCGGCAGGCTGCGCCGGGCCGGCCGGCGCCGGCCCGCTGGGGCTCGCGGACGGCGCGGGTGGCGCAGGCTGCGCGGAGGGCTCCGGGCGCGGCCTCGGGCTCGACCGCACCGGACCGACCTTCTCGATACACGCGTCGAAGATCTCTCGCTCGGTCCGCATGATCACGAGCTGCCGCCGCTCGGCCGGGTCGACCTCCCGCGCGAGGAGCTTCTCGATGTCGGCGGGGGCCGGGCCGGAGAGCAACAGGTGCAGCCGGAGCGACACGAGGTCCTCCGCGACGACCTCGAGCGAGCGCGCGGGGCGCCGGAAGATTCGGTCGTACACGACGATGGCCCGCAGGATCTGGCAGCAACGTACGGCGGTGCGCGTCGAGATGTAACGCGTAGGCGAGAACGCCGGATCGGCGCGGCACGCCGTGGCGACCTCCGCGTCGAACGTCTCGAGCAGCTTGGCGACCGCATCGCAGATCTCGGGCGCGACCCAGACGCCCTCGACCGCTGTCTGGAGCACGTCCACGTCCTGCAGGGTGAGGAGCGCGTCCAGCCGAGGACGCTCGCCGCCCACCGTGCGACGCAGGACGGCCGCGAGGTTCGCCGGGTCCGCGAAGCCTCGGGGAACGAAGCCCACGAACGCGATCCGATCGAGGAAGGCGAGCAACGTGTCCCGCGACTGCTCGATCACGTCGGACACGTAGCGGTTGCTCGTCATGAGCGCGCACTCGATGCGGCCCTTCGTGATCTCGGAGCCCTGCTTCAGCTCGCGCTCCTGCAGCACGTTCAGCGCCGACCGGAGCAACATGTCGCGCCCGTCGAAGACCTCGTCGAGGAATGCGTGGGCGGCGCCGAGCATTCCCTCGTCCGTGAAATGGGTCGTGCGACCGGTCTCCATCAGGTTCTTGAAGTCGACCGGGCCGATGAGATCGGTCTGCACCGTGCTCTCGGTGATCTGGCGGGCGTAGAGGCTGGGCCGGCCGGTCTCCTCGCAGAGGATCCGCTTGAAGACGCTCGAGGCGACGAGGCTCTTCGCGGTTCCGGGAGGCCCGGCCAAGAGGACGTGCTCGCGCCCGAGCAGACCGAGCGCGATCTGCTGCAGCACGTCCGCCCGCTCCATGAAGGCCCCGTTCAGCTCCTCGAAGAACCCACGAAAGCGCGTGGCGGCGGCGTCGAACCGAGCGGTCGGGAGCGTCATGCGGGGAGCGATGATAGAAGCAATGGGCGCGTGTTCCACTCCCCTAGCGCCGTGGTCGTGGTCGTTCGCCGGCGCGCGCGCCGGCGCGTCGCGACCGCCCTCGCGCTGATCGGGGCCGCGCTCCTTTTCGGCGTCACGTACGCCGGAGGCCTCGCGGCCCTGACGGGGTATGTCCTCTTCGTCGTCGGCGTCATCACGCTCGTGCGAGACCGCACCGAGCCCGTGCTCCTCAATCGATCCCGAGGTCACGCCGGATCGGTGACGGTCGATGACGACTCGCTCCACCTCGCGATCGGACAGCGGCAGCTGGCCCTCCCGCTCGACGCCCTCGTGCAGGGCTGGACCGCGCCGGGGACGTGGGGCGTGCGCGCGTTCGTCGAGACGCGAGACGGGGACGTGTACGCGATCGAAATCGCGAACGAGGCAGAGGCGAGCGCCCTCCTCGACGCGGCTGGTGTGTCCGCGGACAAACGCATCGTCACGACGCGGCTCGGACCACCGACGCAGCGACCGGCGCTCGGGTGCGCCACGTTGATCGTCGCGGCGGTCGCGGCGCTCTTCTTCGGCAGCGTGCTCTTGCCGTTGCTCGGCGTCGTGGGCGATGTCAGGACGAGACACCTCGTCATCCTCGGCGTCCTCACGCTCGTCGCGCTCGCGCTCGGCGAGATCTCGGTGCCGCCGATCCTCACCATCGGGCTCGACGGGCTCCAGATCCGGACCTTCTTCCGGCGACGCTTCATCGCGCTGGCCGACATCGTCGGGTCGACCGATACGCAGGGCGGCGTGACGCTCGAGCTCCAGGACGGCCGAAGCGTCCGGCTCGAGGCCCTTCAGCGGGCGCCCCAGAAGGACGCGGTGGCTGTGCTGCGAACGATGGTCGCGCGAGCGCTCGCCGCCAGCCAGAAGACGCGCAGCCCCTCACGCGCAGCGGAAGCGCTCGGACGACGCGGCGAGAAGCTCGCGGACTGGATCACCCGCGTCAAGAAGCTCGGCGGCAGCGCGAGCTACCGCGAAGGAAACCTGGGCGCCGACGCGCTCGCCGAGGTCATGTTGGACGCGCAGGCGCCCGCCGACCGTCGCCTCGGCGCGGCGATATCACTCGCCGAGCTCGGCGGCGACGCCGGCCGCGCGCGCGTGCGAATCGCGGCGGGCGCGACAGCGGACGCCGACCTGCGCGCGGCGCTCGAGGCCGCCGCCGAGAAGGAGCTGACCGAGGCGATCGCCGAGCGCGCGCTACGCAGGATGCGCGACGGCTGACGTCGTCGGCGACGTCGCATCGAGCGCGAGCGTGACCAACGAGCCCTGCTCGACCTCGACCCAGGGCTCGGCGGACAGCGGCTCCGACGCCACGGCCAGCGCCTTGGCGCGGCGGCACCCGCCGCCGCCTCGCCGCAGCACGTAGAGCGATCGTCCGAGACGAAACGCGTGGAGGCTCGCGCCGTCCGAGAGGAGGAAGTTCACCGAGCCGACCGCGGGCGCGGCCCGGAGCACGTGCGCGGCCCTGGCGACGCCAGCGCCAACCGCGCCCACCTCGTCGATGTGCGTCATCACGAACGCGAAGAGCCGCTCGCTGTCGGTCGCGCCCTCGATCTCCGCGAGGCGCTCGTGCGAGCTGCGCGCGGCGAGCCAGCCCGAGTCGGCGGTGCCGTTGTGGGCGAAGACGAACGTGCCGCGACGGAACGGATGCGTGTTCTCGAGCGCGGTCTCGCCCACCGTCTTCTTGCGGACGTGTGCGACGGCGACCTGCGCGCGCACCGCGCAGACGGCCTCGAACTTCGGGCAGCGCGCGGCTTGCGCCACGCTCTTCTCGATTGTCCACGTGCCCCCGTCCCGGACGGCGACGCCCCAGCCGTCGGCGTGCTCGGCGCTCAGGGTGGCGAGGCTTCGCGGCACCTCCCGCAACATCACCGCGAGCGGCACGGCTCGCTCAGCCACCACGCCGAACATCCTGCACACGACTATCGCGAGTACCACTCCGCCCGCGAACGGCGAAGAAACCCGCGACGATTCTGGCGGAGTCAGCCTATCGCGCGGCGCTCGAAGCAATCCGCCGGGACCTTGGCGCGCTTCCGCGCGAGGGCGGTGGCCTTCACGAACGTCGTGGTGACAGGGTCGTGATAGCCGCTGGCGTCCGGCAGGCCCGGGACCATCTGACCGTAATGGCGGACGATGCGCGCCATGAGGACCTCGCGCAGGTACTTTCCGACGAGCGATGCGATGCCGACGAGCTTGTCGGAGTCGTCCGCGTCCATCACGAAGCGCAGCTCACCCACGCCGGGGAAGTGGTACGCGCTGCACTCCTTGCGCTCCTCCAGCACCGTGCAGAGCCGGCCAGAGAGCGGCCCGAACGCGGGCTCGTATTGGCGCAAGCCCCCGACCTTGCCGCAGACCGCGAGCACCGGCTGACCGGCCTGCGCGCGCAGATCCAGGACGAGGCGCTCCATGGAGTGCAGATCGACGACGAAGCGGCTCACGCCGCGATCGACCGCCTCGTTCAGCCGCTTCGTGCACACGACCACCGAGCGCACGGCGACGAGCTTCACGCCGCTCTTCTCGAGCTTGGCGAGATCACGCCGGACGTCCGCCAAGAGCGAGTCGGGCGCCGAGAGCGCTTCCCCCTCCGCGCCCCAGCACTGCGGGCGCACGTGCTCGGGACACGGCCGCTTCAGCTCCTCCCCTGGGTCGAGGGAAATGGCGTGGACCAGCTCGTCCACCGAACGCGCGACGACCCCTGCCCTCTCGGCGAGCACACGTGCCCAGGCTTCGCCGAGCGCGACGTCCCCGTGCGCGACCAAGGCCTTGCTGTCGCCCAGGCGCGTGCGCATCGCGCCGCGGGCGCGGCGCTCGACGGCCTTGTGGCCGCGCTCGTCGGTCTCGGCCATCACGGCCGTGACGAGCATCGGTCCGAGCCGCGGTCCCATGCCGTTTTCGTCGACGCCGATGCGAAACGCGGGACCGCTCATGTCTCGGCCGTGACCTCGATGACCTGCTCGTAGGTCGTCTCGCCCTGGAGCATCTTGTGAATGGCGGCTTCGCGGAGCGTGAGCATGCCGTCTTTCCTCGCTTCGTCCGTGATCACGAGCTCGTCCGCGCGGTCGTGGATGAGCTTGCGAACGGCGGGGGTGACGCGAAACAGCTCCACGATGGCGCTGCGCCCCCTGTACCCGGTCTTGCGGCACTCCGCGCAGCCCTTCCCGTACCGGACGAGGATCTCGCCTTGTTTCGCGTCGAGCCCGAGCGTCTCGACCTCCTCCCGGGCCAGCGTGCGCTCGGCGGCGCAGCTCTCGCAGATCTTCTTCACGAGCCGCTGCGCCATCACCCCGATGAGCGTCGAGGCGAGGAGGAAGTCCTGCACGCCGAGATCGAGCAGGCGCGTGACAGCGCTCGCCGCGTCGTTCGTGTGGAGCGTCGAGAAGACGAGGTGCCCCGTGAGCGCCGCCTGGATGGCGTGCCGCGCCGTGTCCAGATCGCGGATCTCGCCGACCATGATGATGTCCGGGTCCTGCCGCAGCAGTGTCCGCAAGACCTCGGCGAAGCCGAGCCCGATCGCCGGCTGGATGGCCGTCTGGTTGAGCCCTTCGAACACGTTCTCGATCGGGTCCTCGATCGTCGTGACGTTCACCGCCTCGGTCGCGATTCGGCGGAGCGCTGTGTAGAGTGTCGTCGTCTTGCCGGAGCCCGTCGGGCCGGTGACGAGGATGATCCCGTGTGGCCGCGCGATGAGCTCCTCCAGGACGGCTCTGTCACGCTGGAAGAAGCCGAGCTGCCCGAGGTCGTCGTTGACGAGCCCGGGGTCGAAGATACGCATCACGATCTTCTCGCCGAACGCGACCGGCAACGTGGAGACGCGGATCTCGGTGGCCTTGCCCTCGAACTCGGTGCGGATGCGGCCGTCCTGCGGCTTGCGTTTCTCGGCGATGTCGAGGCGGCTCAGCGTCTTGATGCGGTTGACGACCGCCTTGTGGACGGCGCGCGGGAGCTGGCTCACGGCGTGGAGCGAGCCGTCGATGCGGAAGCGGACGACGCTCTCGCTCCGCTTCGGCTCGATGTGGATGTCGCTCGCGCGCTGGCCGAACGCGTAGCGAAACATGTAGTCCACCGCGTGGACCACGTGCTCGTCGGAGCCCTCGATCTCCTGCTCCGACTTCATCTTCACGAGCTGCTCGAAGTTGCCGAGCTCGATGCCGCCGGCGATCTGCTTCTCCGCCCGCTGCACGGACTGGCGGAAGCCGTAGAACTCGGTGATGAGCCGCTCGATGTCGCTCTTCGAGGCGATGACCAGCTCGACGCGCTTGCCGGTCGCGCGCTCCATCGTCTCGACGGCGAGATCGTCGAACGGGTCGAAGGTGGCGACGCGGAGCGCGCCGCCTTGCTCGTCGAGCGCCAGGAACCCGTTTTTTCGGGCGAACGGCTTGGAGACGACCCGGACGATGAAGTCCGGGTCGAGCTTGAGCGGGTCGAGCTTGATGTAGGGCAGCCCCACCAAGCCCGCCCAGACCTCCGTCACGGCGTCCTCGCGGAGAGGTTTGTTCTCCTCGTCTTTCTCCTTGAACGAGAGGAGCAGCTCCACCGGCGTCACGGCCTTCGCGCGCGGCAGCGCGGCCGTGCCTGCTCCTTGGGCCTTGAGCTCGGTCAGCCGGGCGCTCACGAGGCTCGCGAGCTGGTGTTCCTTGTGCGCGAGGAGGTCTGCGACCCGCGCGCGGGGCAGGAGCCCCGCCTTCACACAGCCCTCGACGACCTCCTCGAACGTCGCCGGGCGCTTCGAGCGCTGCCCGACGCCGGGCAGGGCCGGCGCAGACGCGCGGCGCGGAGGAGGAGGGGGTCGCGGCGGCGTGGTCACGTCATGCGTGTACGTGTGCCACGCTGCCGCGACAAGCGGCGCGCCTCACGGCCGCGCGCCGCGCTTCTGCCTGCGTAGCAAGGCCCCTACGAGGCCGAGCAGCACAAGCGCGCCGGCGTCGGACGACGAGCCGCCCGCCGTCTTGCAGCTGCAGCCGCCGTCGCCCTCGTCCGAGCCGCCGCCACCGCCGCCCGTCGCGTCGCCGCCGACGCCCGTGCTCGACGGACCGCTGCCGGTGCTGGCCGAGCTCGTCGTGCTGCCCGTCGTCGTCCCGCCGCCCTGACCGCTTCCGCCCTGGCCGCCTCCGCCAAGGCCGCCGCCGCCCATGCCGCAGTCGCAGGTGCCCGCGGCGCAGACCCCGGCGCAGCCGTCGTTGCACGCCGTCCCGTCGGTGACCGGCGTGTTCTGGCAGCCGTTCATCATGTCGCAGGCGTCGTCCGTGCACGAATTCTGGTCGTCGCACGACGGGGCCATCCCGCTCTCGCAGACGCCCATGGCGCAGGTCTCGTCGCCATTGCAGGCGTCGTCGTCCGGACACGCCGTGCCGTCGGTCGCGTTCGTCGATTGGCAGCCCGTGGCGGCGTCACACGCGTCCATCGTGCAGGGGTTTGTGTCGTCGCAATCGAGCGGCATGCCGGCCTGGCAAGCGCCGTTTGCGTTGCACGCCTCGTCGCCGTTGCACACGTTTGCGTCGGCGCAGCTCGTTCCGGCGGCCACGTTCGTGTGGGTGCAGCCGGTCATCGGCGCGCAGCCGTCCACCGTGCACGGGTTGCTGTCGTCACAAGCCGGACCCATCGCGGGCGCGCAGGTTCCCGCGCCATCACACGCCTCGTCCCCATTGCAGACGTCTGCGTCGGGGCACGGCGTCCCGGCCGGCTTGGGGCCACACGCGTTCTGGAAACAACCGGAGCAGGCCGAGCCGCCCCCGCATTGCATGTCCGTCACGCATTGCACCCCGGTGCTCGTGAAGTCCACCTGGCAGCTGTCCGTGTCGCCGGACGCGGCGCTCCGCGACAGCACCTCGCTGGCGCCCGGCGCAGGCGTGAAGGCCGTGACGCCGGGATAGACACCGGTCCCGAAGACGGCCACGTCGACGATCGTGTTCGACGGATCGAGGAGGAGGATCTCGTCGCCCGTGTTCGCGAGCTGGAGGTTCGGCATACCGGCGCTCGTCCATTGCGGATACGCCGCGAGATCCGCGATGGCCATCGACCCGCCCGGCGGGAGCTCGCCGTCGGGCGCGACGCCGAAGAAGGTCTGGTAGGTGGCGCCGACGCGCGCGACGACGAACGTGCCTCCGGCCGGGAGGGTCGCGGAGGGCGGGAAGACGAACATCCCCTCGGCGCCGTCCGGCGTCTCCTCGTCGCCGATCTTGAACCCGGCGAGCGACAGCGAGGCGCCGGTCGTGTTGCGGACCAGGTACCACTCGTCGCTCGAGCCGCCGGGCGCGTTGGCGAGGAACCGCTGCACGACGAGCGGCGCGTAGACCTCACCATTGACGCCGAAGTGGACGTCGAAGCTGTAGTCCACGACGAGGTCCTGCACGTCCTGGTACGTGTTCGGGAACATCGCCGCGCTCGGGTCGCCGTAGTCGGACACACAATCGAGCGCGTTGGAGAACTGCGGCCCGCCGATGTCGACGGTGACGTCGTTCGACTGCGCGCGGAAGGTCGCTACCGTGAAGCGGAGCGGCGTCGCCGGCGGCCCCGCGAGGCCCAGGGCCGTCCACGGAACGGCGATCTCGATGTCGCCGTTCGCCCCGGCGACGGCGGAGACCAGCGAGACCTGGTTGAAGCTCGTGTCGATGACCTTGGCGGTGCCGCCCGATCCGAAGAGCGTCTCGACGAGGCGCTCCCAGCGCGCGCCTTCGGCGACCTTCGTGTCGGCGAACTCGGCGAAGAAATCCTGACCCGAGCCCGCGACGCGGTCCGTGTCGATCGCGATCTGGACCTGGATGGGCTGCCCCGAGAACATCGCGCCCGGCTGGCGTCGCAGGAGGAAGTAGACGTTCTGCGCGTCGCCCGTGACCTGGAACGCCGCGATGTCCGCCACCACCTCGGGCGACGCGAGATCGGTGCGCGTGTCGGCGGCGACGTCGCGCCAGACGTACTCCCCCTGCCCATTCGCGGCGCGCGCGACGAGGCCGAGGTTGTCTCCGTTCGCCGTCCGCGTGAGCCAATCCGCCGGGTTGCCGTCGACGGTGACGGGGTGAGCGGAGGCCGCGCCGGAGGACAGCGCCAGAGCGAGGGTGAGGAGCGAAACGAGCGCCGGACGTCCCATGGGCGCTCCGTAGCTCGCCCCGGGCGCGCGTGGAAGTCAGCCGAGCGCCTTCTTCATCGCCGGGTGCCGCGCCAGGGTCGAGAGGGCGCGCGCGAGGAGCGTCTTGCCCGGCTCGGTGCGATGCCAGGTGGACGCGCCGCTCGGGTGCGGCAGGGCGATCACGTCCACCGATCTGCCGTGATACCGCGACGCGCGCTTCTGCCCGACCACCTCCGAGAGCGGCCCGGTGTGCCCGAGGACCTCCGCGATGGCGAGCGTCCCGACCGGGAGGACGAGCTCGGGAGCGAGGATGGCGACCTCGCGCTCGAGGTAGGTCCGGCAGCGCCCGACCTCTTCGGGGCTCGGACGGCGGTCCCCACCGCCCTTGGCCTTGCCCGGGAAACACCGGGCCGCGGCGGCGAAGTAGACTCGCTCGCGGACGCGCTCCTCATTTGCGCCCGTCGCCTCCTCGAGCCAGCGGAAGAGCGTCTTGCCGGCCGTCCAGGCGAACGGCTTGCCGAAGCTCCCTTCGCGCGGTCCCGGCGCTTGCCCCACCAGGAGCACGGGGCTGAGCACGGCCGGACCATGCACGACCGGACCGATCATGTCCGGACAGGCCCGGCACGCGTCGAGCTCGCGGTGGAGCACCTGCAGTCTCTTGATCGACACGGTGGGGCATTCGTGGGCCCAGACGCCCGGGCTGTCCAGAGGAAGTTTTCGCTCGTACCCTGCCTCCCATGGCTCCGCGCGTCGTCCCGGTCCCTTGCCTCCGCGACAACTACGCCTACCTGGTCCACGCGCCCGGCTCACGAGAGGCGCTTGTCGTCGATCCGTCCGAGGCCGAGCCGGTGCTCGCGGCGCTCGCGCGGGAGTCGCTCACGCTCTCGGCCATCCTCTGTACCCATCACCACCACGATCACGTGGGCGGCAACGAGGGCCTCTTGGCCGCATTCCCCGGGCTCACGGTGGTGGCGAGCGCCCACGACGAGGCTCGCGTGCCGTGCACCACGAGGACGATGAATGACGGGGACGTCATGACCTTCGCCGGGCTCGAGGCGCGCGCGATCGCGGTGCCGGGGCACACGCTCGGCGCGGTCGCTTACGTGATCGACGACGCGGTCTTCACCGGGGACACGATGTTCGTCGCCGGATGCGGGCGGCTCTTCGAGGGCACGCCGGCGATGATGCACGAGTCTCTCTCCCACAAGATCGCGCGGCTCCCTCCGGAGACTCGCGTCTACTGCGGACACGAGTACACGCAGTCGAACGTGCGCTTCGCGCTCGCGGTCGAGCCCGAGAACGCGGCATTGCAGGCGCTCGCGGAGCGAGCCCGCGCAGCCCGAGAGCGCGGGGAGCCGACGGTGCCCAGCACCGTCGCCGCCGAGATCCAGCACAACCCGTTCTTGCGGGTCGCGATCCCTCACGTAGCGGCGCGGTACGGTGCGGCCGATCCGGCCCTCGTCCTGGGCGCGATGCGGGCCGAAAAAGACGACTTCCGCTGACTAGACCGGGCCGTTTCTGGTACTCCTCATGGTCCCTTGGACACAAGCTCCGCTCCCATTTTCGGTTTCAACGCGGCGCGTGAGACGATCGTCCGCGAGGTGGTCGAGCGTGTCGTGGAGTCCGCGAAGGACCCGCTCCATTACCTGAACGACGCCGCGTACTGCGAGATCAAGCGCCTCGAGACGTCGAAGAACAAACGCGACCAGGAGCGCCTTTCGCAATGGCAGAAGCTGGCCCGCACCATCGGCCGCATGACCGCCTCCGAGCGGCTCGAGCAGGTTCGCGATCTCGCGACGGACTACGCGTGGGACGTCGCCGGCAACTTCGACCCGCGTGTCTACCAGGCGTCCACGCGCATCCTGCCGCCGCTCGTCACCGCGCTCCTCTCGCCGCGCAAGCTGGCGACGCTGGTGAAGGAGCCGCGCTCGGTCCTCCACCTCGACGGCCTCGCGGACAAGGTCGCCGTCGCCGGCCCGCTGCAGAAGCTCCAGGGGCTCTGCAAGAAGGGCGTCATGGTCTACGTGCCGACGCACCTGTCGAACATGGACTCGATCATCTTCGGCTACGCGCTGGAGCGAGCGGGTCTGCCGCCGGCGACCTACGGCGCCGGGAAGAACCTCTTCACGAACCGCATCCTCTCGTTCTTCATGCACAACCTCGGCGCCTACCGCGTGGACAGGCGCCTGCGTCACACGCTCTACAAAGACGTCCTCAAGACGTACTCGTGCATCCTCGTCGAGCGCGGCTACCACTCGCTCTTTTTCCCGGGCGGCACGCGGTCGCGCTCGGGTGGCATCGAGCGCAAGCTCAAGCTCGGCCTGGTGGGCAGCGCCATCGAGGCGTACGCGCGCACCGTCCGCGCAGGCCGGGAGAAGCGCGTCTTCTTCGTGCCGGCCACCATCAACTACCTCCTCACGCTCGAGGCCGAGACGCTCATCCGCGACTACCTCTCGGAGGTCGGCAAGAGCCGGTTCATCATCGAGGACGACGAGTCGACGCGCCTCGGCCGGATGGCCACCTTCGTCCGCAAGCTGCTGGACATGGAGAGCTCGGTCATCATCCGCTTCGGTGAGCCCATCGATCCCTTCGGCAACGCGGTGGACGACAACGGCGACTCCTTCGATCGCCGCGGCCGCCAGGTGGACCCGGCGAGCTACGTCCGGGACGCGGAGGGGCACGTGGTGCTCGATGCAGCCCGCGACGCGCAATACACGAGGGAGCTCGGCGACGAGATCATCAAGTCGTACCTGAAAGAGACGGTCATCATGGCCACCCACGTGGTGGCAACGGCCTGCTTCGCGCGCCTGCGGCAGAGCTCGCCGCGACAAGATCTGTTCAGCGTGCTTCGCCAGCGCGACGCGCTCGTCATCCCGCGGGACGAGCTCGCGGCGGACGTACGCCACCTCAAGGAGCAGCTGGTGGAGATGGAGAGCCGTGGCGAGATCCGCTGCGGGGACTTCGTGCGGTCCGCCTCCGGCGGGGACCTGGTGGAGCGCGCCTTGCGCGCGTTCGCGGGCTACCACACCACGCCGGTCCTCGTGCCGCGCCGCGAGGGCATCGCCATCCAGGATCCGAACCTGCTCTTCTACTACCAGAACCGGCTCGCCTCACACGGGCTCGGGTGGGACGTGCTCGGCGGCCCCATCGGCTCGGCCGGGCGTCCGCTCGCTGCCGCGCACGCCGCAGCCCCTACGCTCTCGGGTGGACGATGAGCGGCATCAAGATCGGCGTCATCGGCGGTGGTCCCTGGGGCATCGCGCTCGCGCGCGCCGCGGCTCGCGCGGGTTGCAGCGTCACGCTCTTCTCGCGTCGCGCCGAGAAAGACGGCCGGCTCATCCAGATCACGGACAGCTACGAGGAGATCGCGAAGAACCGCTTTCTCATCGTCGCCGTCCCGTCGGACGTGGTGCGGGAGGTCGCGCACACGCTCGGCGATCACCTCGACGGCGCCCACGTCGTGGTGCACGGCATCCGCGGGCTCGGCAACGATCGGCTCGAGACCATCTCGGACATCTTCCGGGAGGAGACGCCGGTCCGGAAGCTCGGCGCGCTCGGCGGCCCCGTCCAGGCGGACGAGCTGCACACCGGCACCGCCTCCGCGCTCGTCGTCGGCTCGTATTACCCCGAGGTGAACGCCATCTTCACCAAGGCCTTCAGCGGGCCCTGGCTGCGCGTCTACAGCACGCCCGACCTGCGCGGGCTGGAGTGGGCGAGCGCGATGGTGGGGTGCATGGCCGTCGGCGTCGGCTTCGCCGAGGCAGCCGGCGCAGGGCCCGGCCTGCTCGCCGCGCTCATCTCGCGCGCGGTCCACGACGCGGGTCGCATCGCCGTGCTCGCCGGCGCAGAGGAGCAGACCATCTACGGGCTCGGCGGTTATGGCGACTTGCTCGCGTCCATCGCGCAGGGCAGCCGCCCGGAGGTCGTGCTCGGCCGCGCGCTCGCCGCCGGCAAGCCGCTCGCGCAAGCCATCGAGGAGGCCAAGCTCCGCGTCGAGGCCGTCGCCCTCATCCCCCGCATCATCGCCTTCGCGAAGAGCCGCGGCGTCCAGGCGCCCGCCTTCGAGGGCCTCGCCCGCATGCTCGAGGGCGAGCGCGGCGAGCAGATCCTCGGCAAGTTCTTCCAGGCGTAGGGCGCGGCACCCCAGCTCAGTAGACGTCTCGCAGGTACCGCCCCGCGTCCGCCATTGCCTCGAGCTTTGCGTGGGCGGCCTCGGTCGAGGTTCCGCCCTGGGTCGCGAGGATCTCGACGAGCGCGGCGTGGACGTCGGGCGCCATGTGTTTTGCGTCCCCGCAGACGTAGACGCGCGCGCCGCCCGCGATCCAGGCGTAGAGCTCGGCGGCGGCCTCGCGCATGCGGTGCTGCACGTACACCTTGGACTCCCCGTCGCGGGAGAAGGCCAGGCTCGTCCGGGTGAGCACGCCCTCGGCCTCGAAGCGCTCGAAGTCCCGCTGGTAGAGGTAGTCGGTCGCGCGGCGGCGCGAGCCGAAGAAGAGCCAGCTCCGACCCTTGCCGCGATCGTGCGCGCGATCCTGCAGGAAGGCGCGGAACGGCGCGACGCCGGTGCCCGGGCCAATCATGACGATGTCGTCATCTTTACCGGCGAGGCGGAACCCGGGCGTGGGGTGCAGGTAGACGGGCAGCTTCGTCCCGGCCGGCGCGCGGCTCACGACATGCCGGGAGGTGACGCCCATCCGCGGGCGCCCCGCGAGCTCGTACCGGAGGATGTCGACCAGGAGGTGCACCTGCCCGGGGTGGACACGTGGGCTCGACGCGACGGAGTAGAGGCGGGGCGCGAGCGGGCGGAGGTGATCGCAGAGCTCCGCCGCGGAGAGCGGCGTGCCCGCGGCGGCCAGCAGATCGACCACGTGCGACGTCGCGATGACGCGCGTCAGCTCGTCGGGCGAGACGGCACCGCGGAGCCGCGTCACGAGCCGCGCGTCCGGCGTCTGCAGCTCGAACCGGCGGGCGAGCGCCTCGCGCAGCGAGAGCTTCTGTCCTTCCACCTCGACCAACTCGTCCGGCTCGGCGCCCGCGAGTCGCGCGATCTCCTCCACGACCTCGGGGTCGTTCTCGGGCCAGACGCCGATCGAGTCGCCGGGCTCGAAGGCGAGCGGCAGGCCCGCGCAGTCGAGCACCAGATGCCGCGTCTCCTTGTCGGACCCGGCGCCGTTCAGGTTCTCGTTCGAGACGACGGTGGCGAGCACCGGGCTCCGGCGCGTGCCGGGGGCGTCCACGTGGTGATGGACGAGGAGCGGCGCGGGCTCCGGCTCCGGCGCGGAGGAAGCGCTCGCGGCCTTCGCCTCGGCGAGGGCCGCGAGCGTGCGGGCGAGCCACTCCGCAAACGGCTTTTCGTAGTCGACGTCGCAGTCCTGTCGGTTCGTCAGGCGCCGCGCGCCGAGCTCCCCCAGCTTCTGGTCGAACTCCTTCCCGCAGTTCGCGAACCGATCGTAGGTCGTGTCGCCGAGCGAGCAGACGCTGAACGCGAGGTCCGGCAAGGGCGGACACTTCTTCATCAGGTACGCGTGCAGCGCCTCGGCGTTCGAGGGCGGATCGCCGTTGCCGTAGGTGCTCGTCACGACGAGCAGCGTCCGCAGCTTGGACAGGTCCGGCCCTTCGAAGTCTTGCATGTCGACGACCGACGCGGTGAAGCCGGCCTTCTCCAGAGCCTCGCCGGTGCGCTTCGCCAGACCTTGGGCGTTTCCGCTCTCGGTGCCGAAGAGAACGTAGACGGGTAACATCGAGCGCGATCTACTTCGACTTGCGCTTCGGCGCCGCCTTCTTCTTCGCGGCCGGCGCTTTCTTCGCGGCCTTCTTCGCGGGAGCCGCCTTCTTCACGGGAGCCGCCTTCTTCGCGGCCTTCTTGGCAGGAGCCGCCTTCTTCACGGGAGCCGCTTTCTTCGCGGCCGGCGCCTTCTTCGCCGGCTTGGGCTTGCCGAACGTCGCGAGCATGGGCTTGAAGTAGAACTGCTTCCAGCCGGCGTCGTAGCTCTTGCCCTGCCCGACGGGGATCTCGGTGTGGACGATCGTCACCCGCGTGCCTCCGTCGACCGCCGCGAAGCGGACCTCGACGACGGAGTCCGGCGCGCTCTCGGGAAAGTCGGTCGTGCGCCAGGTCTGCTTGAGGAGGCGACCGGGCGAAAGCGCCGTCGTCTTGCCCCAGATGTAGCCGTCCCAGGCGCTGTGTTTGCCGCCCGGCTTCGCCTCGAACTTCGCTGACGATCCGGTCATCTTGGCGTGCCCCGCGGAGGACGTCCAGGCGCGGTAGACCTCCGCGGGCGTCGCGCCCACGTCGACGTAGAGCTCGAGAGAATCGGCCATGTTGGCGCCGATGTTACACCGCAACGTGGTCGTCGCGACCGGGTCAGCGCGGGTGCCCCTTCGCGATCCAGGTCTCGACCAGCTGGATGTCCTCGGGCGACAGAGGCGGCAAGCCGAGGGGCATACCGCGGAGCGGGCCGTAGGTGCCGCGCTGCTCTTCGCGCTGGCGCTCGAGCAGGACGGCGAGGAGGACAGGCTCGCCCGAGGCCGCGGGGGAGAAGAGGCTCGCGCGCGCACCGTCCGCCCCGACGTAGCCGCTCGCGATGGCTTCGTAGGTCGAGAGATCGACGCGTTTGCCTGCGAACCCGAGCCCCCCCGTGTTGCCCGGTCCGCCGTCGCCGCGGGCGAAATCGGGCTGGGCGTGGCAATGCCAGCAGATCTTGTGGAGGACCTTCTCCGCGACCTCGTCGTAGCCGACCTCGCGATCGAGGATCGGCAGGCGCGAGGCCGCGAGCTTGGCCACAGGCGCGTCGAGCGGAGCCTCGAGCACGAAGGTCGCCAGATCGATCGCCTCTTGCCGGCTCAACCGTTGTTTGGGCATCGCGGCGCCGGGCTTGATGCTCGGCGGATCGAGGATCCAGTCGGCGACGCGCGCCGGGATGAGCCGCTCGCGTGCGTAGCGGAGATCCGGCGCGAGCGCGCGGTCCGCGCCGTCGGTCGGCTTGACGGGCGGCGGCGGCTCGGTGCGAGCGCCCGTGAAGACGTGACAGCCCGCGCAACCCTTCTGCGAGAAGAGATCGCGTCCGCGCCCGACGTCGCCAACCTCACGCTTCTGTTCGGGTGACGGCGCCGCGGCGCTCGCCAGGTACGAAGCGATGCTCGCGGCCTCTCGGTCATCGATCGGCAGGCGCGGCATCGTCGCGTGCAGACCCGGCCGCAGATCGTGGGGCGCGAGGAGGTAACGGGCGACCCACTCCGGCCTCACGATCGTCCCCACGCCGGCCAAAGACGGCGTGAACCGCAGGTGCACGACGCGCGGCTTCCACGAGGCCAGGAGCTTCGGCACGCTCGCCTTGTCCGCGTCCTTCGCGGTCTCCGGCAGCTTGCCGTCGGCGATGTCGACGTGGCACGAGAAGCAGTGTTTCGCCTGCGGGACCTCGGGCAGGTTGGTGCCCGCGTGGCAGCGGTTGCACTCGAGCTTCTCGACCAGCGCGCGGCCGTCGAGAGGCGACGCGGCCACGTCGCTCGCGGCAGGAGGTGGCGTGGCGCTCCCATGGGGCGCATCGCTCGCCCGAGGTGACGGCTCGGCGCGACCGGGCAGGTCGTCACACGCTGCGAGCGCGGCGGGGAGCAAGAGCGATGCAGCAAGGAGCGCGTGCCAGCGGAGAGGCTTCACCCGGCGCAGAGCTCCTTCTTCGTCGCCATCCGCTCGCAACGCGCGTGGGCGACCTTCGCCTTGGCGTGTTGCATGGCCAGCCAGGCGGGCGCGACCCAGCCGGGAGCGGATCGAGGTGGCGTCGACCGGAGCCTGGCGAGCGCGGCGTAGGCGTGCGCGCTCGACACGAGATCGGCGGACTCCAGCTCGGCGAGGGTCCGGAGCGCCTGCTCCCGCCGATCCGGGAGGTGGGAGAGCACCTCGGCGTGGTTCGTCCTGACGGCAACGTCATCTTTCTTCAGCCCGTGGATCTCGTCGCTCAAGGTCGCCGCGCGCTCGAGCTCCGCTCGGCGCCGCTCCCCGTCGGCGACCTCGGATCCATCGAGCCCGTACCTTCCGTCGCTGCGGGCCACGGCGAGGACGGCAATGGCGGAGGCGCGGAGCGAGAGGCCGTCCTTTCGTTGCCCGCGCATCACCGGCGCAGCGCCTTGCAGGGCGGCCCGCCACTCGCCGCGCTCGAGCGCCCGCTCGGCGCGCTGGACGCTCTGCGTCCTGGGGTCCACCTGGATCTCGACCTCGTTTCCGCACGCCCACCCGTCCCGGATCGGCGCGAGCGCCGCCGCCGCGAGGACTGCTGAGCCGATCCATTTCGTCCACGGATGCATGGAAGACCTCCGAAGCCGTCTGAGACCGCGCGGTCTCCCCCGAGTTCCCCGACCACCCTTTCGATCGCCCCAGACGATGCTTCACTGGAATCGAACAGCGAGAGCGGCCGGCCTTGACGGCCCAGGTCACGGTGAGACCATGGACCGATGAGACGCGCCTCGCCGCTCGTGCTCCTCTGCGCCTTCTCGTGGGCTGGGGTGGGGTGCTCGAGCGAGAGCGAGCCCGAGGTGAGGCCGCCCACCCCCCGCGACCGCCTCGCGGACGAGCTCGCCATCACGCTCTGCGAGGGGGCCGCCCCCTGCTGCGACGAGCTCGGCTACGACGCGCCGACCGAGTCCTGCCAGTCCTCGATGCGCAACGCCGTCATGGCGTCGATCATCGCGGCCGAGGACCAGCTGCGGGAGCTCGTCCCCGAAGAGCACGACGCCTGCGTCGCCGCGTTTCAGGCCGCGATCGAGGCCGCCCCCACCTGCGATCATCTCCCCGCCCCGCTCGAGCTCGAGGTCCGCTGTCCCCATGTGTTCACGCCGATCCCCGAGGGGGCCGGCAAGCCGGGGGACGCTTGCACGGGCATCTACGACTGCGCGTCGCCGACCGACCCGGGCACGCGAGCCTGCCTCGCCGACGGCGAGGCGAGCGGCCGGTGCGTCTGGTTCGTGGACCGCGCCGAGGGAGAGACCTGCTCCCCGGAAGCTGGGTCCATCCCGGTGTGTCCCGAAGGCCTCTCGTGTGTGCCGGGGGCTGAGGCCACACCCGTGTGCGGGGTCACCCCGGGGTTGGGCGACGCCTGCGTCCCCGCGCAGCCCGGCTTCACGGCCTGCACGGAAGGCCACGTCTGCGAAGAGAGCGCGACCGGCGTGCTCACCTGCCAGCCCGAGATCTTGAAGGGCGAGAGCTGCGCAGGCCGGCCGACCGCGTGTGCAACGGGGCTGTTCTGCAACGCCTTCGACAACTGCCAGTCGCTGGTGGACCCCTGCGCGGCGGGCGATTGTCCGGTGCTGATCCTACAGAACGTCTGCCGCTGAGCTACAGTTGGAGAGCCGTATGACCCCCAGCCCGCGGGAACCTTCCGCTCTCGGGCCGGCTCTGGAGGAGCTGCCTCTGTTTCCGCTGCCCGGCGTCTTGCTGATGCCCGGGGCCTTGCTCCCGCTGCACGTCTTCGAGCCGCGCTACCGGAAGATGGTGCGTGACGCGCTCGACGGGCACCAAGCCATCGGGATCGTCCAGCTCCAGGAGCCCGCCCGGCTCGACTCGAAGGGACAGCCGGCCATCTTCTCGGTCGCGGGCGTGGGCACCATCGTCGACCACACGGAGCTACCGAACGGGCGCTACCACATCCTCCTTCGCGGTCGGGCGCGCATCCGTCTGGAGGAGCTGCCCTTCGTGCCGCCTTACCGGCGGGCGCGCGCCTCCATCATCGAGCCGACCGACGAAAACGTCTCGTCGACCGCGACCGCCGCCCTGATCGCCGTCGCGACAGGCTTCGCCGCGCTGCTCAAGGAGCGCGACAAGTCGTTCGAGTTTCGCATGCCCAAGCTCTCGGACGCGGGCGGCATCGCCGACCACTGCGCGCAGCACCTGCTCATCGACGGACGCGACCGCCAGCTCGCCCTCGAGACCACGAGCGTCGCGACGCGCGTGCGCCTCGTCACCGAGACCCTGGCCATGCAACAGCTCAGTCTTTCCGGCTCATCCGGGCCGAAAAACTGAAAGGGGTGAGTGCCGCGAAGCGCGGCCTCACCCCGCCTCCGGGCTCCGGGCCTCACGGTCCTCGCCCGTGCAGATGGCGACCGCATCCTCGAGCTTCATTGCGAGGATGATCGGCATCCAGGCTGACAAATTGGCAAACGACATCCGAAGCGTAGCGCTCCGTCCGCAGGCGTGGTTTGTCTAGGAGGAGCAGCATGGGCGTCGACGCGATCGCGAAGCGCTATTGGGTTCTCGTCTCGGGTGGGCTCGTCGCCATGGCGGCCTACCTCCAGGCCTCCGGGGTGGGTCAGCTCGTCGCCGCCCACCTGACGCCCACCGCTCCGCCGCCGGTCGCCACGTCGCGCGCACACGACTCGGCCCCGCTCGCGGACAAAAACGCCGGGCCCATCCTCGCGCGCAACCCGTTCGACTCGATCACCGGCCCGCTCGACGGCAAGACGATCCACGTCGCCGACACGCCGCTGCCGCCCCCGGTCGCCGGCGCGGACCCGTACCAAGATCCGCCGTGCAGCGGCTTCAAGTCGAGCCTCGTCACGGCCGCCGAAGACCCGGAGTGGTCGTTTGCGTCGCTCGCCGGCCCCGACGGCTCGGCCCAGCTGCGCAGGCGCGGCGACAAGGTCGCCGCGGCGACCGTGCTCCACATCGGCTGGTTCGAGTCCCCCCAGCCCGACCTGATGCCCCGCGTGTGGATGTCGGAGAGCGGCACGCGCTGCATCGTCGAGATGGGCAGCGCCGAGAAGTCCGCCAAGCCGGCCACGCCCAAGACCGAGCCCCCGAAGGACTCGAAGTCCGCCGCCAAGGCCAAGCTGGCCAAGGACATCGAGAGCAAGATCAAGCAGGTCGGCGAGAACCAGTGGGTGGTCGAGCGAGGCGCGGTCGAGCAGATCATCGCGAACTACGCGAAGCTCGCCGGCTCGCTCCGCACGCGCCCCACCAAGGAGGGCATGCGCCTCTCCGGCCTCAAGCCCGACAACATCCTCAGCAAGCTGGGCATGAAAAACGGGGACCTGCTCCAGAGCATCAACGGCTTCGACATGAGCGACCCCGAGAAGGCGGTCGACGCGTACGCCAAGCTCCGCTCCGCCGGGAAGCTGGACATCACCGTCGCGCGGGACGGCTCGCCGTTCACCGTCGGCATCTCCATCCAGTAACCCTCATGACGCTGCGGTCATGTTTCTTGCTCGCGCTCGCAGCCCTCGCGATCGCGTGCTCGGAGTCGAAGACCGCGGACGACGTCGAGCCCTGCGTGAAGAGCTCCGCCCGCACCGCGGGCACCGCCGCGAAGACCGGCGCGGAGACCGCCGTGGAGGGCATCAAGACGTTCGGCGACTCGGTCGGCGGCCTCTTCGAGGGCGGCAAAGACGAGGCGAAGCGCCGCTGGAAGCAGGGCTCCCAGCAGACGAAGGCCACCGCCAAGGGCGGCGGCGAAGAGACGAAGAGCACCGCGCGTCAGAACGAGTGCGAGTAGGTGGCTGGTGCTTTTCGCCGATAGCGTCGCGATCTCGGCGTCGAGCGTGCTCGCGTTCGGTCATCCGACCGAGGGAGCGTGGCCCTACGCCTTCGGGCTGCGCAGCCGCTCGTAGAACCACCAGCCGTGGCCGCCGATGTCGCGACACTCGTAGCCCTTGTCGCTCCAGTACTCCTCGCCGTAGTCGACGACCTGGGGCTCCTTGACGATCGTCGCGCCCGCCTCCTTCGCCCGGCGGAAGTGCGCCTCCACGTCGTCGACGTAGACCATCATGTTCTGCGTGTTGCCCCCGCCGACCTGGCTGGGCGCCTTCGAGAGCGGGAACTTCTCGGGCTTGGGCTGGCCCACCATGATGAGCCCTTCCCCGTAGGTCAGCTCCGAGTGCTCGACCTGCCCGCCTTCCCCTTCCACCAGGAGACGGACCTCGAAGCCGAACGCCTTGCAGAGCCAATCGATCGCCTGCTTCGCGTCCTCGTAATAGAGCGCAGTCGAGATGCGAGGCCAGCCGGGAGGCGTCGGTTTCATGGTGTCTGCTTAGCAGCGCGGCGGAGGACAGGCGAGGTCACGGCGATTCGTTGGAACAAGGGTGACGTAGCCAAGCCATACCAGGTGAAGCAACTCCTCCTCGCCGTCGAGAAGGAGAGGCAGCGTTTGGAAAACGAGGCGAAGAAGGAAGCGGCGCCAGTCAAGCCCACGATGCCGGTGAAGTCGAAACGCAAGAAGTCGACCCGGTCCGGAGGACGAACGCGATGAGCATCAAGAAGGCACAGAAGACCGCCCCGGCGATGAACGTCGTGGACAAGTACACCTACCGCGTCACCTGGTCCGACGAGGACGGGGAATTCATCGGACTCTGCGCCGAGTTTCCGTCCCTGAGCCACCTCGACCTCGACCCCGAGTCTGCGCATCGCGGGATCCGCGCCCTCGTTGCTGATGTCGTCGCCGACCTGCGGCGCAAGCGAGCAGAGGTCCCCACGCCGCTGTCACAACGAAGGTACAGCGGAGAGTTCAAGGTCCGGATCCCAGAGGCGCTCCACCGAAGCTTGGTCATCGAGGCAGCGGAGCAGAACGTCTCGATGAACCGGCTCGTCTCGATGAAGCTGGCGCACGGCTGAGGGCGCAGGGCCGAGGGCCGCTGCCGTGCCCTAACGATGCGGCTTTTGGACTCATGTGTCCAAATTAAGTATTCTTGATCCGTGGCGCTCACGACGCGACAGATCGTGGAGTTGTTCCACCTCGTGTTCTTGCGCGCGCTCGTCGCAAAGGGCGAGGACAAGTCGCTGTTCGCGCTCAAGGGTGGCTGCAACCTCCGCTTCTACTTCGAGAGCATTCGCTACTCCGAGGACATCGACCTCGACGTCATCGTGATCGCGAAGCAGACCCTGAAGAACAGGGTCGACCGCCTCTTGGCTTCGCCGCTGGTCAAGAGCCCCCTTCTGGCGAAGGGCATCGAGCTCGTCGACGTGACGGCGCCGAAGCAGACCGAGACCACGCAGCGTTGGAAAGCAGGACTGCGAACCGGCAGCTCTCCGATCGCGCGGACCAAGATCGAATTCTCGCGGCGCGATGACCTCACGGGCGCAGCGTTCGAGCCGATCACCCGCTCCATGCTGCTGCCCTACGGCCTGCCGCCGTTCCTCGCCCCCCACTACGCGACGCACGCGGCCATCGCCCAGAAGATCCGCGCGCTAGCCGGCCGTACCGAGCCGCAGGCGCGGGACGTCTTCGATCTGAACCTGCTTCTGTCTCGCGCCGATGCGGCCGTGGTTCGACCGACCAATTTGGAGGCGGACCTGCTTCCGCGCGCCATCGATCGCCTGATGGCGATCTCGTTCGACGACTACACATCGACGGTCCTCTCGTACCTCGATCCGGAACAGGCTGCGCCTTACGAAGGGAAGGATGCCTGGTCCGTCATGCAGGAGAGCGTCCTGGCGCATCTGGAGCGCCTCGGCGAGGGATCAACGTGAACGCGAGCGAAGCTCTGGCTCGCCTTCGCCGAACGAGCGTGCCCGCGGTGTCCACGGCTGACGCCGCCGCGCTCCTCCGGCAATCGGTGTTCGCCGCGAGCAAGACGCTAGGCCGCCTGGCAGAGGCCGGCCTCATCATGCAGGTGCGGCACGGCCTCTACTGGCTCGATGGGGAGCCCGATCCGCATCGGCTTGCCTCGCATCTGACGCCGCCGCTCGATGCCTACGTCTCGCTCCAGTCGGCGCTGTTCCTTCACGGAATGATCGAGCAGATCCCTCAGGTCGTCTACGTGGTCTCCCTCGCCCGCTCGCAAACGATCCGGACGAGCGTCGCCACGTTTTCGGTCCACCACATCGCTCCGGGTCTCTTTGGCGGCTTCGACGAGACGCGGGAGCATGTCCGACTCGCGAGCCCCGAGAAGGCGCTCTTCGACTTCGCCTACCTCTCGAGCGGCCGCTCTCGTCTCTTCACTCGGTTGCCCGAGCTCGAGCTCGGTCCCAGGTTCTCCCGCCACAGGCTCGAGCAGTGGGTGGAGCGCACGCCCTCCGAGCGCGGGCGGACGCTCGTGCGACGAAAGCTCGAGGTGATCCTGCAGAGCGCATCGGGAACGGGGAACCGATAGAAGGAGCCTGCACATCGCGTGCTCTTTCAAGCACGCGGCGGTGTGGTCACCGTCTTCGGCGCCGCGCTCGCGCAGTGGTCGTAGATCTGCTGGGCAAGCTTCTTCACGAGGGGGCTCGCGTCGGCGTAGACCATCAGGGCGAGGCCGGGGAGGAGCTGGACGAGATCCCATCGCTCGCTCTTGTAGGTCGGTGGGCTGTCGGGCTCGCCCAAGGACGGCATCGGCTGCGCGCGCGCGACGCCGAGCGCGGTCGCGGCGGGGCCGGCGGGCAGCTTCTCGACCGCGTAGGCCTCGATCGCGGCGGGCTCCATGTGCGCGAGGCGCTTCTTGATCGCGTCGAGCGGCAAGTGCTCCTCGAGCTTCATGCGCTGGATGGCGAGGAGACGAACGAGCGCGGGCCGCTGATGCCGGGTCGCGGTGCCGTAGAACGGTGGGCTCGGGAGGAGGTCCTTCTCGAGGTAGTAACGGACCGTCCGCGGCGTCACGCCACCGAGACGCGCCAGCTCCGGCAGGAGCCAGCCTTCCTTCGGCGGCTTGCCGCGCCGGCGGCGCCGAAACCGGTCTCTCACGCGCAGGTAGGCAGCTCGTTTGCGCACCATTCCCCGAAGGTAACGCCATCCGACCGCCTTCGACACGTGCGTCGAGCCACTCAGTGGATGACTGCTGCCACCGTCCATCCGGCTTTGGGAGGACAGGAGCACTTGGACTGCACCCGTCCATCCGAGCCAGGCAGGTTCATGGGTCGATACCGTACCTGACTGGCTGGACGAACGCACATGAGGCCGGTCGAAGTGCCCCCACTTGGCAGCAACTGGATGGACGGTGGCACTCGGACTGCCCTCCTCCAGGTTGGCTCGGATGGACGGGAGGGGTCGCGAGCCCCCGTCCATCCAGCGAAGATCGTTCCAAGGCGGTCGGAGTGCCCCCGTCCATCCAGCTAACGCGGGGTGGCGGTTGGACCGCCTCCTGCGGCCCGTGCGCCCATGCCTCACCGCGCCGCGACCGCCCGCACGATCTGCCGCTGCGCCAGCGCGAAGACGGCGAGCACGGGGGCGCTGAGGACGACGTTGCCCGCCATCACCACGTGCCAGCGCACGCCCGTGCCTTGCTCGCGGAGGAGCGCCACGGCCACCGGCAGGGTGCGCACGTGGTCGTCCGTCGTCATGACGAGCGGCCAGAAGTAGTCCGAGTAGTGGTAGACGAAGCTGAAGAGGAACATCGCGGCGAGGGTGGGCCGCAGGATGGGCGCGAGGATGCCGTAGATGATCCGGAGCTCGCTCGCGCCGTCGAGGCGCGCGGCCTCGATGATCTCGTCCGGCACGGACTCGAGCGCCTGGCGCACGAGGAAGGTGCCGAACGCGCTGACCGCAAACGGCACGACCAGCGCGGCCATCGTGTTCACGAGCCCGACCGGGCCGAGCAGGGTGAAGACGGGGACGAACGTGACCTGCGGCGGGATGAGCAGGCACGCGAGCACGAGCAGGAAGGTGGCTCGCTTGGCGCGGAAGCGCAGCTTGGCGAGCGCGTAGCCGGCCGGCAGCGCGAGCGCGACCTGGAGCAGCGCGATGGCCGTGGCCATGAACACCGTGTTGAAGAGGAAGCGCCCCACCGGGATGGACGAGAACACCTCCGCGTAGGCTTCCGTGCGGAAGGCCGACGGGAGCGGGGCCGCGGGCGCTTGGAGGATGTCGTCGAGCGATTTGAATGACGTGAGCGTCATCCACACGTAGGGGATGAGCCAGACGCCCGCGACGATCGCGAGCAAGACGCCGCGGACGGCTCTCGTGATCGGCGAAGGCCTGTCGAGCTCGGTCACGCGCGCGCCGCCTTCCCCGCGCTCGAGACGCGGAACGCCCACAGGTTGAGCAGCGTGAGCACGACGAGCACGGCGAAGAACACGACGACGAGCGCGCTCGCCCGGCCGATGCGGAGGTTCATGAAGACCTCCTCGTAGATGGCGTAGACGAAGAGCGTCGTCGACCGGACGGGACCGCCCTGCGTCATCACGCGGATCACGTCGAAGGCCTGGAAGCTCATGATGAGGCTCGTGGTCGCCACGAACGCGGTGGTCGGGCGGAGCGCCGGCCAGGTCACGTGCAAGAAGCGCGAGAGCGGGCCGGCGCCGTCGAGGGCGGCGGCTTCGAAGAGGCTCCTCGGGATCGACTGCAGGCCGGAGAGGAAGACGACCATCGCGTAGCCGGTGATCTTCCACACCGTGACGCCGGCGACGGACCAGAGGGCCGCGTCCGGGTTGCCGAGCCAGCTCGTGGTCGGAAGGCCCACGGCGCGCAGCCCTCGCGTGAGCAGGCCCGCGTCGGCGTCGAGGATCCACATCCACAAGAGCGCGACGGCGACCCAGGAGACCACGTACGCGCTGAAGATGGAGGCGCGCAGCGCCGCGTAGGCGCGCCCCGGCCGGTTGAGGAGGATGGCGAGCAAGAGGCCCAGGCTCACGCTGAAGAACACCACCACGGCGCCGAACCCGAGCGTGCGGCCGAACGCGCCCCCGAGCGCGCCGCTTCGGGCGAGCTCCTGGTAGTTGGCGAGGCCCACGTAGCGCCGCGGCGTGAGCAGGTCCCAGGCGTGCAAGCTCTCGAAGCCGGCGACGGCGAGCGGGTAGACGAAGAAGAGCCCGAGGACGAGCACGGTCGGCGCGACCATCAGGTACGGGTGGTGCGCGGCGCGCGGGCGCATCCCCGCGCTCACGGGCTCGCCTCGATTGTGGCGCGAGCGCCCTCGAGCGCCTCGCGCGCGCCCTGCCGCTCGAGCACGGCGGACTCGAGCCGGGCCTGCACGACCTCGCGCTGCACGCGGAAGAGCTCCTTGTGCCAGGGCCAGGGCATGACCGAGCCGAGCTGATCGACCGCGACGCGGTCGTTCGGCTTCTTGTCGTAGTACCCGGCCGCCGAGAGCGAGGCGACGCCCGCGCGGGTCACGGGGATGTAGCCGGTCTTGGTCGCGAACTCGTTCGAGCGATCGGGCCGCGCCATGAACGCGATGAAGCGCGCGGCCGCCTCTTGCCAGGCGGGCGGGCTGCCCTTGGGCATGACGAACATCGTCCCGCCGGTCGGGACGGCGGCGCGCTCCTGTCGTGGGAGCGGCGCGCACACGACCGGGAACTTCGCGTTGTCCTCGAGGTACCGAACGAACGCCGTGGAGGTCCAGATCATCGCCACGCGACCCGCCAGAAAATCCGCGTTTTGCACCTGCCATGCGTTGTAGTCGCGCCCCGTGGGCGGGCGCATGACGCGCCGCTCGTAGACGAGCTCCTGCATGAGCGCGAGCGCGCGCACGCCGGCCTCGCCGCCGAGGGTGAAGCGCCCCGACGCGTCGACCAGGTTGCCGCCCGCCTGGCCGAGCATGGCCACCCAGAACCACCAGTCGATCGGCACCGAGAAGCCCCAGCGCCGGCTCGCCTCGTCGCCCGTGGTCGCCGCGCTCGCGAAGTCACGGAGCTCGTCCCAGGTCGCCGGCGGCTCGCGGCCGAGCTCCTTCATGACAGATCCGTTGAGATAGGCGATGGGCGTGGACCGATTGAACGGCACGCCGTAGAGGCGCGGCGGCACCGGCCCCGCGAAGCAGCCCTGCTGCGAGAGCGGGAGGGCGAGCCCGAGATCACCTTCGAGGCCGGCCAGGCCGTCGAGCGGCTCGAGCACCCCGGCCTCGACCAGGTAGGGCATCACCTCCGCCACGACGTGGGTGACCGCCGGCGCGCGCCCGGCGTGGAGCGAGGTGCGGAGCTTCGCGAGCAGCTCGAAGTAGTCGCCCTGGTAGACCGGTGAGAGACGGTGCTCGGGCTGCTCCGCGTTGAAGGCGGCGACGAGCGCGAGCAGCGCCTCGCGGTTCTTGCCGCCATAGCTGAACCAGAGCGGGACGCCGCCAGGCTCGCCACCACACGCGAGCGCCGAGGCGGCTGCGGCGGTGAGCAGCGACCGCCGTCTCACGGCCTGCCTCCGAGGCGCGCCTCGGTCTTCGCGTCGAACCAGCCGATGGCGCCGGGCTCCACCACGACGCGTACGCGCTCGCAGAGCGCGGCGTCGAAGAACCCCGCCACCTTCGCGCGCACGGCGAGCTTGCCGGACCCGCCGTCCGGACCTTCGCAGTGCACGACGGTCTCCGGACCGAGCGGCTCGGTCGCGGTGACGTCCGCCAGGAAGCTGAGCGCGCGCTCGGGCTTCGGCTCGTCGGGCGCGCGAACCACGACGTGCTCGGGGCGGACCGCGAGGGCCACCTCCGCCGGGAGGTCGACGTCGCGCGGGCCGGCGAGCTCGATGCCGTCGGCGAGCCGCACGCTGCCTGCGCCCGCCTTGGCGCGCCACACGTTGACCGGCGGGGCGCCGAGGAAGCCCGCGACGAAGAGGCTCTGCGGCTCGTCGTAGATCTTCCGCGCCGGTCCGTGCTGCAGCACGCGTCCGGCGCGCATCACCGCGATGCGGTGGCCGATGGTCATGGCCTCGACGTGATCGTGGGTGACGTAGATCGCGCTCGCGCCCAGGCGCCGGAGGGTCTGCGCGATCTCGACGCGGAGCGAGGTGCGCAGCGCGGCGTCGAGGTTCGAGAGCGGCTCGTCGAAGAGGAACAGCTTGGGCTCGCGGACGAGCGCGCGCCCCATGGCGACGCGTTGCCGCTCGCCGCCCGAGAGCTCGCCGGGCGTTCGACCGAGGAGCTTGTCGATCCCGAGCACGCCGGCCACCTTCGCGACCTTCGCCTCTCGCTCGCCCTTGCTCATGCCGCGCATCTTCAGCGGGAACGCGATGTTCTCGGCGACGGTCATGTGCGGGTAGAGCGCGTAGCCCTGGAACACCATCGCGACGTCGCGCGCCTGCGGCGCCACCTGCGAGAGGTCTTGTCCGTCGAGGAAGATCTTGCCGGCGTCCGCCTCGTCGAGCCCGGCGATGAGCCGCAAGATCGTCGACTTCCCGCAGCCCGAGGGCCCCACGAGGACGAGCACCTCGCCCGCATCGAGCGTGAGATCGACCGCGTCGACGGCGGCCGCGCTCGATCCGGCGAAGCGCCGCGTGAGCCCCTCGAGCCGCAGCTTGGTCACGTGCGGAGCACCACGAGGCCCGGGATCGTGCTGGCCTGCTCGAGGAGGCGCGGGCTCGGACCGACGGCGACGGGCAGGTGCGACCGGCGGAGGAAATAGGCGTCGCCCGCGCTGTCCCCGAAGCCGGCCAGGATGGGTCGGCCAGGGCGGACGCGCTCGATGGCGCTCACCTTGCCCTCGCCGTACGGAAGGCCCGGCGCCGCGAGCCGCGGCAGGAGCTTGCCTGCGTGCACCTCGGGCACCGCCGCGATGATCTGCTCGGGCTTGATCCCGAGCAGCTGGACGCCGGCCACGACGATCGAGATCGGCGAGGCCGAGCAGATGACGACCTCCACCCCTTCGGTCCGCGCCCAGCCGAAGATCTCGCGAACCGGCGCGAAGACGCGCGACTCCACCTCTTCCCGGCGGATCACGTCCCGCGCGAAGTCCTCCATCTCCTCGACGGTGAAGCCCGCGAAGGCCCACGCCATCATCGCGAAAGCGCGCGCGTCCTCGTAGGCGCCCTCCGCGAACGCATCGAGCAAGCGTTCCGCGAGGACGTTGGCGTCGCCGGAGCTGGGGATGCCGAGGCTCTTTGCCTCGGTCGCCAGCGCCTCCCGCGCCTCTTCCCGGAACATCCTGCGCGCAAGCGCAGCGGTGAACAGGTCGAACCCCACGTCGCCGGACCAGATCGTCCCGTCCGCGTCGAAGATCACCATCGGCCGGGTGAGCTCGCGGCGAATCCTGTCGAGCAGCAGGCGGAGCTCCTTCGCGTCGACCTCGGGCAGCTCGGGGACGTCCACGGCGAGAGCATCGCCCAGCCTCGACGCCCTCGTCGAGCCCTTCCGGGCGTGGTACGAGCCCTCCTACATGCTCTACGTGCACGGAATGGGGCATTTTCACCCCGAGAACGAGATCGACAACGCATTCCTCGAGTCGCTCGACATCGGGACGAACGACGCGTGGATCGTGAGCCGCGTGGGCATCAAGAACCGCCGCACGGTGCTGCCGCTCGACTACATCCGCACGACGAAGAACAAGGACCTCCGCGCCGCCCAGGAGGCTCGCCTCTATTCGAACGGCGAGACGGGCCGCCGCGCAGCGCTCGTGGCCATCGAGCGCGCCGGGCTCAAGCCGAGCGACATCGGCATGGTCATCGCCGGGGGCTGCTCGCCGGACACGTGTATCCCGGCGGAGGCGTCGAGCGTCGCCAAGGCGCTCGGCATCGAGGTGCCCTGCTTCGATCTGTCGAGCGCTTGCTCCACGTTCGGCTCGCAGTGCCACTTCGCGGCCGCCATGGGGCAGGCCCTGCCGGAGTGGGTGCTCCTCGTCATCCCCGAGAACACGACGCGGATCACGGACTTCTCGGATCGGTCGAGCGCCATCCTCTTCGGCGACGCGACGGCCGCGGCCGTGGTGTCGACAAAGAACCCGTCGAAGGTCGTCGCGACCTACTCGAGCTTCGGCGGCGCGCCGTCGGGCGCTGACGATGTCGTCATTCCCCGCGTCGGCCACTTCTACCAGAACGGCGCCGCGGTGCAGAAGTTCGCCATCAAGAAGATGACCGAGCTCACGCGCGAGATCATCGGCCGCGCCGGCCCCGACCGCGCGCACCGCGTGATCTACGTCGGGCACCAGGCGAACTTCACGATGCTCGAGTCGGTCCGCAACCGGTGTGAGCTCCCGGAGGAGCGGCACTACTTCAACATCGTCGAATACGGCAACCAGGCCGCCGCCGGCGCGCCCGCGGTCATCTCCCAGCGCTGGGAGGGCTTCCGCCCCGGCGACATCGTCGCGTGTGTGGTGGTGGGCTCGGGTCTATCGTGGGCGAGCGTGCAGCTGGAGTGGCGCTAGGCCGCGACCGAGCAGGCCGCCGGGCTTTCGTGTAAGCTGGCCGAAACTATGTCTCGCTTGGCTCGCACCGGGGCGGGAGCGGCGATCGCGCTCGCCATGGTGGGGTGTCTCTTCCCCGACTACACCTTCGACGAGACGTCGTCCGGCGGGGGCGGCGCGACCACGACGTCGAGCTCGTCCACCACCAGCTCCAGCTCGCAGACCACCACGACCGGCATCGCGAGCGGCGGCGGCGGCGCGGGCGGCATGGCTCCGGAGGAAGACTGCTTCACCGCCGGCGACGAGGACGGCGACCAGCTGGAAGACTGCGCGGATCCCGACTGCGAGCCGGACGTCGAGTGCGTCGACTCCATCCCGGTCGGCTGGGGTGGGCTCGGCTACGTGGCCCTCTTCCGCGGGACTGCGGGAGCAGACCCGGCTTGCCCCCCGGGCACGGAGACCGTGGTCTACACGGGCAACGCCACGCTGCAGAACACGTCCGCCAGCTGCACGAGCTGCGGCTGCGCCGCGCCGGCCTGGTCGAGCTGCGAGTTCTTGCTGGACCTCGACGTGAACAAAGCCGGGTTCCAGGCCCTTTACCCTGGCAACGCAATGTGCGGGAGCTTCACCGGAACCAACGGAACGCTGACAGTTCCGTCTCCTTGGCCGGTCAACCAGTGCTCGGCAATCGACACGTCGGCCGGCGGCCAGCTGTGCAACGGACTACCGTGCAACACCTCGGTCGAGGTGTCTCAAGCAAGACCGTTCAACGGCTCGTGTGCCTCGACCGGCGGGGCCCCCGCAAACGCGAGCCCGACCTGGCAAGACGAAGTGAAGGCCTGCCGCGTCGTCGAAGGGCTCGGCGGCTGCACGGCGCCTCAGGCGTGTGTGCCCAAGCCGCAGGGCGTCTACGAGCCTCGCATCTGCATCGGCCGCGCGGGCGACCAGACGTGCCCGGGCGCGTTCACGCAGGAGACCAAGGGCTACGGCAACTTCGACGACACGCGGGACTGCACGGGATGTTCGTGCGGGGGAGCGACAGGCGGCACTTGCACGCTCGGAGTGTCGCTCTACTCGGATGCGAGCTGCACCACCCAAATCGGCTCCGGCAACTCCAACACCTGCATACCCCTGACCGGGAACCCGACTGTGGCCGGGCGAAAGACCAGCGTCGTCACGCCGCCCAGCGGCGGCTCCTGCCCCGTCGTGCCCGGAGGGGGCCAGCCCACCGGCGGGGTGACCGAGACGGACCCGACGACGTTCTGCTGTCTGCCTTGATCGAAGGTTTTCCGCTATGCTGTTCGGCACTCCGCATGGCTTTCCCTCGCTTCGCGCTCGCGGCCGCCTTCTCGTTTGCGCTCGCTTGCGGCGATGACGGCGGTGGGACGCCGAGCTCCTCCAGCTCGGGCGGCGACACGACGGGCGCCGGCGGCGACACCACGTCGTCCTCGACGACGACCTCCGGCAGCTCCTCGTCTTCGTCTTCGTCGTCCTCGAGCGGAACGGGCGGCGAGGGTGGACAGGGCGGCGCGCCCCCGCCGTCCACCGGCGTCCCGGGGAAGGAGCTGGTGAACGCGGGGACCGTCATGTCCAGCCCGGGCTACGAGCTGCACCTGACGATCGGTCAGCCGTCTCCGCTGCAGGGGACGCACACAACCAGCAACCACACGCTTCGCGGCGGCATCACCGGGACGACCGAGTAGGAGCTCTCGCTTTGTCGGCGTCATCGGTCCTGGCGCGGGCCGGGCATCTCTTCGCGCTCGTCATCGCTCCTCGTGTGCCCTCACCCGAGCCGCTCGGTGATCCCGACGCGCTCGCCGTCGCGCAGGGCCTCGCCGTGGTCGTCATCCCGCCTGTCTTGGCGATCTGGATGGCACGTTATTACGACGTGCTCGAGGGCAAGCTCGCGGCGGCGGCCTGGGTGCTCGCGAGCGCCGCGCTCGTCTACGGCGCGCAGAGCGCGCCCACACACTCGCCGCTGCTCGGGAGCTACTACACAGCGGCGCCCTTCGTCTGGGTCGCCCTCGCGCTCACCGCGGCGACGCTCGCCGGCCAGCACCTCGGGACGTCGTTCCGGAACAAGAAGATGGGCGCGGGGCTGATCACGTTTGCGATCGGGATGTTCCTCTTTCGCGATGCGCACAAGTTCATCAGCTCCCCCACCGATCAGTGGGTCGACGTGCTCGCGCGCGATCCGGCGAACGAGCGCGCCTTCGCCGAGATCCGTCCTTCGCTCGCGTCGGATCCGATCCGGTTCGAGCAGGCGTTGGTCGCGTGTTTGAACGCGCGCCCGGACGCCTGCCTCTGCCGGCTCGAGCGCGCGAGCTCCCAGCTGCTCGTCCAGGACGCGGCCGCCGCGCTCGCCTCGCTCGACGCCTCGTCGTGCGCCGCGCAGGACATCCGCGCGGCGCGCCTGCGCGCCACCGCGTCGGCGCTGGCGCTCCCGCCCAGCGAGGCTTCGGCCGCGGTCGAGGTTACGCTCGCGATCTACCCGGAGGACGCGACGGTCCTCGGGGCCAAGGCCATCGTCCTGGACAGGCTCGGCCGGTCGGACGACGCGCTCGAGCTCGCCCAGCGAGCGGTCCAGGGCGGGGCCGGGTACGAGGCGCGACTCCTCCTGGCAGCCCTCTTGATCGCCAAAGGCCAGATGGACGAGGCGAGCGACCTCCTCGTCCCACTCGCGCAGGAGTTCCCCAGCAGCGCGGACGTCGCCTTCGATCTCGCCCTCATCGCCGACCGCGGCGGTCGGTACAACGAGGCCCGCGAGGGATACCTGAGGGCCCTCAAGCTCCGGCCGGCGTTTGCGGCGAGCCGCTACAATCTTGCTCTGCTGACCCTCCGATACGGCTTCACGGAGGAGGCCAGGAGCCACGCCCGGCGCTTCACCGAGGCATTTCCGGCCGACCCGAGGGGCAAAGAGCTCATGGCCCTGGTGTCGACACGAAACTGAAAGTAAGTCCAGTGCCTCCCGAGGCGAGGATGTTGCAGCATCCGGGCGGCCGCTCCGTCCAACCGGCCCGGAGGTTTGAGGAAACCATGCGTCCCCGTCCGATTCTCGCCGCCCTCGCCAGCGCCACGCTCCTCAGCGTGGCTGGCGCGAGCCATGCCGCCGACGACGTCAAGCTCATCGTCCTGAAGGAGAGAGGGGTCGGCACTTCGGCCCAAGCCCAGCCCTTCGTCGACAAGCTCGTCGAGATCGCCAAGAAGAAGCTCGGGTGGGCGAGCGCCAAGGGGACCTACTTCACGGAGCGCAAGCCGGCGGAGGCTTTCATCGACTCCGACAAGCCCCACTTCGGCATCCTCTCCCTCGCGTCGTTCCTGGCCATGAAGGAGCCCCGAAAGCTCGACACCATCGGCCAGGTGAAGGTCTCGCGCGCGGGCGGCCAGCAGTATTTCCTCGTCAGCAAGAGCGCCGGCGATCAGAGCGTCTGCAAGGGCGAGAAGCTCGCCACCGATCACGCGGAGGACACGAAGTTCATCGACCGCGTCGTCTTCAACAACACAATGAAGCTGGCGGACTTCAAGCTCGACGCGATGAAGCGGCCGCTCCAGGGGATCAAGGCCGTCATCAAGGGCGAAGCGAAGTGCGCGCTCATTGACGACGCGCAGCTCGCCGAGCTCGCCAACGTCGAGGGCGGCAAGGACCTGAAGACCGTCTGGAAGAGCGACACGCTGCCGCCGCTCGCGGTCGTCGCCCTGCCGAACGCGACCGACAAGCAGAAGCAAGATTTCAAGGGGTCTTTGTCCTCGCTCTGTGACGGCGATGGAAAGACCGTGTGCAAAGAGATCGGGATCGAGTCGCTGAAGGCCGCCGGCGACGACGCGTACGCTCAGGTCCTTGCAAGATACAAGAAGGACAAGTAACGCTGGCATTCTGTTTGCCGCCTTACTCGTTCCTAGCGTGACGCGACTCCTCCCACGTCCGTCGCGGCTCCTCCGGGCCGCGCTCTTCGGCTGCCTGATGGCCTCGGTAACGAGCGTCGCGTGCAGCCCGGCCGTCGTGCGGCCCGAGCTCGCTGCAGCTTCGGGCAGCGCGATCACGCTCAGTGACGCGCTCGAGCACCTCATCGCGGAGGGCCAGGCGACGGAGGACGATCGGCAGGCGGCCTACGAGCTGGTGCAGAAACTGCCCGCGGAGACCGCGGCCGATGCGTTCGGCCGCGCCGCCATCACCGGCCGCTTGGCGGAGGTGCGCGGGGCGCTCTCCATCCTCGGGAGCGAGAGCCCCACCTACCTCGCGACCGAGGCGGAGAAATACGCACGCCTGAGCCAGAAGCTCGACCCGACGTTCCGTGACGGAGCGGCTTCGCGCATGTTGGGCACGCTCTACGTCCTCGCCCCGGCCAACATGCTGGAGGGTGGAGACTCGGAGGAGGGCCTGGAGATCCTCGAGTCGCTCGTCGCGGAGCACCCCGAGTCGGTGGAGAACCAGTTCCGCCTCGCCCAGGCGTTCATCGCCCTCGGCGACAAGGAGCCTGCGCACAAGCCGCTTTGCCTCGCGATGGCGAAGCGCGCCTCGCTCCGCAAGGACCAGCAGAAGCAGCTGCTCGACCTCGTGAAGGAGGTGCCCGGGCTCGACTGCAAGGCCTTCACCGAGCCGGCGCCGCCCGCTCCGTCCGCCGACGCTCCGCCGGCCAGCACGCCCTCGACCGAGGGGGGGCCCTGAGGGTCGGCTTTCGATGTTCGAGCCTGTGCTCGCGATTGTCAGGAGGGCCGCCCTCCTGGGCGCACGGCGCCCCTTCCTCGCGATCGCCATCGGCGTCGCGCTCGTCGCGCTCTCCTCGTACCTCATCCCGTCCCTGAAGATCTCGACGTCGCGTCGCGACCTCGTCTCGACGGACAACCCGCTGCAGAAACGCACGGTCGAGTTCGACGACAAGTTCGGGTACACGAGCGCGCCGGTCATCGTCGTCTCGGGCCAGTCCGCCGAGGAGCGCCGCAAGGTGGTCGACGCGCTCGAGACCGAGATCGAGAGCCTGCCCGAGCTGAAGGACCGCGTGCTCGGACGCGTGGGCCCCGCCGACGTCGCCGAGGTGCTGCTGTTCGCGGACCCCGCCGCGATCACGAAGAACATCCCCGCGGAGACCGGGCCCATCGGGGGCACCCTCGAGAAGGGCCTCGTCGGCTGGGTGGGCCTGCTCCGATCCGAGCTCGAGCGTGGACTGGAGCAGAGCCCCGCCGGCGACGACGCAAAGACGAAAGAGGGCCTCGATCGACTCGGCGTGATGTTCCAGGCGATGGACGACGAGCTGCAGGGCGCGAGCGGCCTCGCCCGGCTCGAGCAGCTCGCGCCGACCGAGGGCCGCGAGCCGCTCGCCCGAGGGCTCGACGACCAGGGCTATTTGGCCGGGGACGGCGACCACCACATCGTCGCGCTCTTTCCTGCTCTGTCCGGCGACGAAGGTTACGAGCTTCGTCCCGTGGTCGAAGGCATCCGCGCCGCGAGGGATCGCGCCATCACCGCCGCGAAGGTGACGGGCGTCCGCGCGGACGTGACCGGGGTCCCCGCCCTCGCCGTCGACGAGCTCGAGATGGTGCAGAGCGATCTCGCGAAGACCACAATCGCCTCGACGCTCGCCATCATCATCACCCTCTACTGGGCCTTCCGCAGCTTCCGGCAGTCGATGGTGAGCTTCATCCCCCTCGGCTTCGGGACCATCGTCACCTTCGGCGTCATCCAGCTCACGCTCGGCCACCTGAACCTGATCACGGCGAGCTTCGCTTCGGTGCTGCTCGGGCTGGGTGATTTCGGCGTCCACATCCAGGCGCGTTACTCGGAGCTCCTGCGCCAGGGAGTGCCCAGCAAACAGGCGATGGAGCAGGCGCTCCTCAAGTCGGGGCCGGGCCTCGTCATCGCCACGCTCACCACGGGCGTCGCCTTCCTCACGACGATGGCGACCGAGTTCACCGCGTTCGCGGAGCTCGGGCTCATCACGACGGTCGGGCTCGTCCTGATGCTCGCAGGCACGTACCTGCTCGTGCCTCCGGCCATGTTGCTCCTCCTCGGGAGCAAGCCGCGCCCTGCGCCGGAGCTGGCGGGCTTCCGCGCCATCGAGCGCTTCGTGAAGCGCTTCCCCCGCGCCATCATCGCGACCGCCGCGGCGCTGACGCTCGCGTTCCTCGTCTTCATCCCGCGCGTCGAGTTCAACGGCCGCTACTTCGAGTTTTTGCCCGAATCGACGGAGAGCGCCCGCGCGCTCCGCGAGCTCCAGGATGACGCGGTCGTCAGCCCGTTCGTCGCCAACGTCCGCGCGACGAGCCTGGAAGAGGCGCGGACCTTCGCCGAGAAGCTCCGCGCGATGCCCTCGGTCGCCTCGGTGGAGTCGCCGTCCGACATGTTGCCGCGCCTCGACGAGCCGCGCCTGACGTCGCTGAAGCGGCTCGTCGACTTGCTCGGGGAAGAAGGCGGCCCGGCCGACTACGCAGCCGCCGAGAAGGCGCCCGTCGATCGCGCCGCCCTCGTGAAGGAGCTGACGGAGCTGGCCGACCAGCTCGAGGAGGTCGCCTTCGCCCTGCGCAACGGCGGCAAGGACGCGAAGCCGGCGGAGGCCGCGAAGGCGAAGCTCATCGCTCTCCGAGAGCGCGTCGAGAAGGCACCGCAGGAGCGGCTCGACGCCGTGCAGGCGACCGTGTTCTCGATCCTGGGGCGCGCGTACCGCACCGCCCGCCAGGTCATCGAGCGCGGCGCCTACGCGCCGAGCGATCTGCCGGCGCTCTTCCACCACCGCTTCGTCTCGAAGGACGGGACGGAGGTCGCGCTCTTCGTCCACCCGAAGGGCGACATCTGGGACGTCCCCGTGGCGGAGCGCTTCACGGCGGACGTGACCTCGGTCTCGCCGAACGCCTCGGGTATCGCCACCACGTTGGCCGAGCACCCGAAGATGATCGTTCGCGGCTTCCAGCGGTCGACCTTGCTCGCCGCGGGGCTCGTGCTCGTCATCCTGTACCTCGGCTTCCGTCGCGTGTTCGACGTCGCGGGCTCGGCCGTCCCCCTCATCATCGGCGCCGTGATCATGTGCGGCTCCATCCCCCTGCTGGGGCTGGCCTTCAACCACGCCAACGTGGTCATCGTCCCGCTGTTGCTCGGCCTCGGCCTCGAGGCGAGCGCGCACATCGTCCACCGGTACCGCGAGAGCGCGGAGGAGAACGGCGGCATCGCCCGCCTGTCCGACTTGCTCTCGGGAACGGGGAGCGCGGTCTTCATCGGCACGCTGACGACGGTGTGGGGCTTCACCGTCATGCTCTTCGCCGAGTACCGGGCCATGTTCTACATGGGCTTGCTCATGACCATCGGCAAAGGCGCGACGCTCGCGGCGAGCCTCCTCGTGTTGCCGGCGCTCCTCGTCGTGATGAAGAAGGCCAAGTGACCCGAGGCGGCTAGCGGGCGGGCACCTGTGGCGCTCCGCGATCCGCGGGGCTAAGGTGCACGCTCCGATGGCTTCTTCCGATTCGTCCGCGACCCAGCTGCCCCCCTTCCTCGAAGCGGTGGAGCGTTCGCTCCTCGTCTCGGACGGCGCGATGGGCTCGCTCCTCTACGAGCGCGGCATCTTCGTCACGCAGAACTTCGAGCAGCTAAACGTCGCGCGGCCCGAGGTCGTCAAGAAGATCCACGCGGACTACCTCGAGGCCGGCGCCCAGATCATCCAGACGAACACCTTCGGTGCGAACCGCTTCCGGCTCGAGCGGCACGGGCTCGTGGGGGAGGTGCGCCGCTTCAACCTCGAGGGCGCGAAGATCGCCCGCGAGGTCGTCGGGAGCCGCGCCTATGTCGCCGGGTCCGTCGGGCCCACGGGGCTCGTGCCCGGCGCGGATCGCTCGAAGGAGCTCGCGCTCGCCCGCGCGACGTTTGCCGATCAAGCGGCGGCCCTCGCCGAGGGCGGCTGCGATCTCCTGGTGCTCGAGACCTTCCGCCACCTCGACGAGCTCTGCATCGCGATCGAGGCCGCGCGGCTCGGCGCCCCGAAGCTCCCCATCGTCGCCTCGATCACGTTCGACTCGGAGGGCACGGTCGCGGACGGCACCGAGCCGGAGGAGGTCGCGAAGATCATCGCGGGGTACGGGCCCGACGTGCTCGGCGTGAACTGCGGGGACGGTCCTCAGCTCTCCCTGACGATGGCCGAGCGCATGCGCGGCCCCGGGCTCCCGCTCTGCGTGCAGCCCAACGCGGGACTGCCCCGCACGGTGGACGGCCGCCTCCTCTACATGGCCACGCCGGAGTACTTCGACGTGTTCGCCCGGCGGATGATCCAGGCTGGCGCGCGCATCGTCGGCGGCTGCTGCGGCACGACCCCCGATCACATCCGGTGGATGGCGCGCTCGGTCCGCATGCTCGCGGGCGCACACGGCAACGAGCCGGAGCGCTCCTCGGCGCCCCCCATCCACGGCGCGGTGCCACACGCGCAAGAGCCGACGCCCCTCGCGGAGCGCAGCGAGCTGGCCCAGAAGCTCGCCGCCGGGAAGTTCGTCGTCAGCGTGGAGGTGAACCCCGAGCCGGGCGTCTCGCCCGACAGCGCGCTCGCCGCCGCGAAGATGCTGATCGACGCAGGCGTCGACATCGTCAACGTCGCGGACGGCCCCCGCGCCACGGCCCGCATGTCGAACCTCGCGTTCTGCTCGTTGCTCCTCGCGCGGCACGGCATCCAGCCCATGCTCCACGTGTGCGGGCGCGACCGGAACATGATCGGCCAGATGGCCCACCTCCTGGGCGCGCACGCGCTCGGGCTACGCAACCTCGTCGTGATCACGGGCGACCCGCCCAAGGTCGGCGACTACCCCGAGGCGACGGCCGTCTACGATCTCGACTCGGTCGGCCTGCTGCACATGGCCTCGCAGCTGAACCGCGGCCTCGACCCGTCCGGCAAGGCGCTGCGCGGCGGGAAGACCTCGTTCGTCTGCGCCACGGGCTTCGAGCCCGGCGCGCCGGATCTCGACAAGGAGATCGCGCGGCTCGAGGCCAAGGTCGCGGCCGGCGCCGATCTGGTGATGACCCAGCCGGTCTTTTTCACGGACCTGCTCGAGAAGGTCCTCGCGCGCATCGCCCACCTGAAGGTGCCGGTGATGGTCGGGGTGCTTCCCCTCGTCTCCTTCAAGAACGCGGAGTTCCTCCACAACGAGGTGCCCGGCATGCAGATCCCCGAGTCCATCCGCGAGCGCATGCGCAAGGCGCCCCCTGGGCCGGAGGCCCGCAAGGAGGGCGTGCGCATCGCGCGGGAGATGTTGTTCGAGGTCAAGGACCGCGTGCAGGGCGCCTACCTCATGCCGCCGCTCGGCAAATACGAGCTCGCGCTCGAGGTCCTCGACGGGCTGGCGCGCTGAGACCCGGCGCGCTGAGACCTGGCGCCCTGAGACCTGACGTCCTGAGCCGCGCTCAGAAGCTGCCGCGGACGCCCCAATACGTGGGGCCGATCACCGGCGAGATCGACGCGGTGCTGGTCGAGCCGCCGGTGGGGACGAGCCACAAGACGGTCGCCACGATCGCCATCGCGCCGCCGCCGGCCATGAGGCCGATGCCGACGTTCTGGAAGATGACACGTTCGTCATCGATATCCTGCAGGGTCGCGTAGTCCGAAGCGGGCAGATCCGTCCCCGGCTCGCGGCGGGCGGCGGCGTCCTCCAGCTCCGACCGGCGCGACTCGGCGTTGATGAGGAGCACGCCGCCGGCGACGAGGAGCGCCACGGACGTACCGGTCGCCACCCAGGGCCACGCGCGCGACGGGCTCGGCGCTTGCGGGGCGAGCGCGACACGTGTGATGCCGCCGCGCCGCAGCTCGACCTCGGTCTCGGCGTACGCGCCATCCTCCAGGGTCATGGCCACCTCGTGTTTGCCGGGCGAGGTCGGGAGCTTCCCCGACGCGTCCGGCGTGACGGCGTCCCCGTCCAGCGTGACCTTCGCGCCCTTGGGGACCGAGCCGAGCACGATGGCAGCTTCCGCGTTGGGCACCTTGATCGTGGACTCCGCGCTCGGCGGCCCCAGGTCGCCGAACTTGTCCTGGGCGACGAGCGCGACCTTCAGCGTCGCGCCGGGACGGATCCAGGAGGGGTCGAGCATGCCGCGCAGCGGGCCTTCCTCGCTGGGGATGAGCGGCACGTCGAACGAGCCCTCGAGCCCCGTGCTCTGCACGCGCGCGACGACCTTCAGCCACGTCGGCTTCTTCGAGACCGAGGTCGACGCGCGCAGAGGCTGGAAGGCGACGTCGGGCGGCTTGATCTCGAGCTTGGAGATCTCGATCTTCTCGGCGCCGAGGCGCCCGGCGCGGACCTCTTTGGCGGCGGCGCGGCAGACCTCGCGGACCTTCGGAGACTGATCGCGGGCGACCTCCGGGTCGAAGTCCGCCGCGATGACGGCGCGACCACACGCCTTGGTGGCTTCCTCCGCGCCTTGGGTCACGAGGAGCGCGTTTGTCTCGAGCAGCCCCACCTCGAGCGCCAGCGCGGGCGGGAGGTTGCGGTTCTTGAGCGCCGCGGTGATCCGCAGCGCCTCCTGGTACTTGCCGGCTTCGACCTGCTCGCGCGCCCGCGCCACGATGCCGGCGAGGTCCTGCGCCGAGGCCGGCGCCGCGCAGACGAGGGACGAGAGCACCGCGACGGCGCAGATCAGCTTCGATTTCGACACGGAGGAGAGGGCGCGTCGGAGGGTCACTGGCTCTTCTTCAGGTCGAAGCCTACGGACGCCTGCTTGCCGGCCACGACCTTGACCGTAGCCGAACGCGACGCGCCGAGATCGGGGTTTGTGACGGTCACGGTGTGCGGGCCCGGCGGGAGCGAGATCGGGCCGATCGGCGTGGTCCCGCGAGGGACGCCGTCGACCGAGACGTTCCCCCACGGCGAGACCGTGACCTGGAGCGTGCCAGGGGAGCTGGCGTCGGGCGCCGGCTCGTTTTCGGTGGCCGTGGGCCGAGGCGGCGTGTTGCCCTTCTTCGGCTTCGGGTCCTTCGGGTCGCTCGTCGGGGCCGCACTTGCTGACGGATCCGTCAGGGCGACCGACGGCGTCGCGGTGGGCTCGGCCGAGCCCACGACGCTGGACGCGACGCTCCGCGCCGGATCGACCGGAGACGTGGTCGTCCCCGCGGCCGCGTGCTCGCTCGCGCTCGTGCGCTCGCTCTTTCCGAAGAACACCCAGAGCGCCCCGGCGCCGACGCCGACGAGCGAGGCGAGCGCCAGCGCCACCACCCAGGTGCGCGACTGCGGCGCCGGTTGGCGTCCGCCCGAGGCGTCGGTGATGCTCGCGATGCGCGTGACGCTGGCCGGCCCCTGAGGCGGGACGCTCGGCGGGACCGCCGGCAGCCGCCCCGCGGACGCGTAGGACTGGGAGAGCGCAGCCGAGTGGGGCCCGGAGTCGTGGTAGTGCGGCCCGGAGCCGAGCGAGACGTTCATGCTGTGCGGACCGCTGCTCGCCGGCGTGCCGTAGCTGCCCGAGCCCGTCTGGTAGGCGCGTGGGTTCGATCCGCTCTGACCAAACGCCGGAAGCTCACCCGAGAGCGCGAGGCTCCACGGCTGCTTGGTCGCCGGGGCCGTGCTCGCCGCGCCCGCGGCGATGGCCACCCGCTCGGCCAGCTCCGCGAAGGCAGCCTGCTCGGCGGCCGGTCCCATGCTGAAGAGCACGCCGTTCAGCGCCGCCGCGAGGTGGCCCGCAGTGGGGACGCGATCTTCCGAGCGGAACTCCGTCGCCGCGTCGATGGCTTGAGCCAGGGCAGGCATCGCATCGGGGACCACCTCATGGACGTGAGGCACGCGCTCGGTCGCGATCTTCGCGATGAGCTGGCCCTGCGTCTCGGCCTTGCGCAGCCGACCGCCGATCAGCGCCTCGAAGATGGTGACCCCGAGCGAGAAGACGTCCGCGCGGCCGTCGAACGGCTCACCCAGGGCTTGCTCGGGAGGCATGTACGGGAGCTTCCCTTTGAAGATGCCCGTCTCCGTCTTCTCGCCGCCCAGGCCGTGGATGCGAGCGACGCCGAAGTCGCTCAAGCGGACGCGACCGTCTCGGCCGACGAGGATGTTGGCCGGGCTGACGTCCCGATGAACGACCCCGAGGTTGTGGCCGTTCATGTCGGTCATCGAGTGGACGGCGTCGAGCGCGCGCGCCACCTCCCGCCCGACGAGCGCGACGGCAGCAGGCGACAGCGCGCCCGCCTTCCTCAGCAGCCGATCCAGCGCGGCGCCGTCGATGTAGTCGAGCACGAGGTAGAGCCCGCGCTCGTCCGACTCGCCGAGCTCGATGAGCCTCACGATGTTCGGGTGATCGAGCCTCGCGATGACCTGCGCCTCGGCGATGAACGACTCGCGGGCGTATTCGCTGATCCCTTCGGTCGCGAGGAGCCGCTTGAGCGCGACCTGGCGACGGAAGTTGCGAGGGCCGACCTCCTCCGCAAGCCACACCTCTCCCATGGCGCCCTTCCCGAGGAGGCGCACGAGGCGGAATTTGCCCGCGAAGAGGTCTTGAGGAAGCTCCTGAGACATGACGGAGCGAGAGAGAGCTGAATCTTACTCGACCCGAGACCCGTGGCCGGAAAAACCTTGCGAGCCGCGACGAACGGGTTGTCCGCCGCCGGCGACTACACCACCCGACCCGAAGGGTGTTTGCACACGACGTGCAACGTCCGATTGGCGGTGAGACGGTTCGCCTCAGGGCTCGGCGAGGACCGCTGCACGGATGACAGCCTCATTGTCCGCCTGCTCGAGCCAGACCACGAAGAGCTTCCCCGAGACGACGACGACGTGGACCGCCGTGATGGGCAGCGACGAGAAGCGCTTGATCCGGGCCGCCTCCACGGCGTCGCCGGTCGTCTCGTCGATTGTGTAGACGAGCAGCTCGGGGGCATCGAGCTTGGCCCCGGGCGTGACGAGGATCGCCGTCCCGTCATCGCGTCGGAACCAAGCCGGGCGCGGCGTGTCACGAACCCCCGGCAGCTTGCTGAGGACGGTCGTACCTGATTCGGAGAAGCGCCCGAAGGAGGCGGGGCCCTCGACCGGATCGGTCGGCAGCTGATCACCCTGGCGGGCGGAGGGCTCGAGGAGCAACACGCCGGACTCGTCGGCGGCAAGCGGCGACGAGAGCAGCGGGAGCTCGAGCTCCTGCGGATCGGAAGGGCCGAGCGTGAGCGCGCTCGGCCGCGTGTCGTCGATGATCCAGGTGACGCCGCCCGCGTGCGGAAAGGCGCCGACGACGCCGACCGCGAGAGGCAAGCCGGCTCGCGCCTCGACGCAGGTGTTGGCGGGGCAGCAGTCGGAAGCATCGACGGGACACGCCGTCGGTGGAGAGAGGAACGCGCCGGTCGCGTCGAGATCGAAGACGGCGAGCTGACCGAGCGTCTGCGACTGCTCCTCGCCGCCGCCGCCTCCCCCAGCGCCGCCGCCTCCCCCAGCGCCGCCGCCGCCCTCAGCCGCCGAGAGATCGCTGACGGTCTGGAAGTAGCCGAGCTGGACCGCCCCGCCGTCGAGGCGCGCGAAGTAGGGCGTGGAAACGGCGCCGTAGCCGATCGTCGACATCAGCACCTCTTCTCCCCAGACGTTCTTTCGCGTCACGGTGGAGCCCTCGTCGCCTTCGGGCGGGAGCTTGGCCGAGAACACACCCAACCTGGGGCGCGGGTCGTCGCCCAACGGGCTCGAGGCGATCGCGACGAGGATCTCGTCTCCGGAGACGGCGAGCGGCTCGTAGTAGGGCTCGAGCGCGCCGGCGTCGGCGACCCAGGTGTCCTCGAGCACGATCTGTCGTGTGACAGAACCGTCAGGAAACACCCGCACGCCGACGATGGACTCTCCCTCCGAGCTGTACGCGTAGGTCTGCCAGGTCACGAGCGCCGAGGTCTTCTGCGGCACGACCCGCAGGTCTCGACCGAGCAGATATCCGAGCCGCGCCACCGTGATGGGCACCGCCGTGCCCGGCTCCGCGCAGACGCCGTTGATGCAGTCGTAGCCGTCCGGGCATTGCCCATCCGGGCAGCGGGCAGGAAGATCGCCCAGGTCCGTACCGCAAGAGCCGGCGACGATCGCCGAGCCCGCCACCGCAAGCAGACCCAGGATGGCGAGGGTCGATCTCACGGGCTCTCCTCCGTCACGCCGACCCACAGATCCATCACGGACTCGTGAAAGCTCGTCCACGCCAGGTAGACACGCCCGCCGGAAGAGAGAGCGCGCGCCGAGTAGAGCGGATCGTCCCCCGGGCGTTCGAGGGCGGCGGTGCGCGTGAACGAGCCGCTCGGGTCGAGCCGCGCCACGCCGAGCGTCGCGAAGCTCTCGTCATCCGAGACGGGTGCCAGGAGCACGCCGCCGTCGCCCGAGAAGCCGGAGAACGGCTCCAGATCGGGCTGCAGCACGCCGGCAGGGTTCTGCGTGACGGCCGCCCCCGACCAGTCGTAGGCGTCGAGCGAGGCGGTGATGGAGTCCCCTCTCTCGTCCGTCGTCAGGACGACGATGCGGTCATCGAAGGCGTAGATCGGCTGACCATCGAACGCGACGGGCTCGCCGATGTCCGGCGTCGGGCCGTCGGGGATCCGCCACACCTCGGAGGCCTCGAGGCCGACCCGAACCGCGATCGCGTCGCCCAGATCCCAGAGGATGCTGTCCGCCGACAGCGGCAACCCGCTCCCGATCGGCAGCCGGGCGCGCTCGACGAACGAGCTGCCCTCGATCCGACCGATGACGACCTGCCCGCCCGCCGACGGATCGGCGTACGAGACGTCGACGCCGCCCTGGCGCGCCAGCGCTCCGACGTAGACGGGCTCGGCGCCGCCGAGGAAGGGGATCGGGGAAGGCGCCTCGGCCACGATCTTCGCGGCGCCCCCACGGCCCTCTCGCGGGACCGACCAGAACGAGACCGACTGGAAGGTGGAGGAGAGGGAGGGGAATGCGATCGTGAAGACGCCGTAGTGGTCGGCGTCGAGCGCGACGACGGCCGACGAGGTGGCGAACTCCTCGCCGAAGTCCAGGAGGAGGGTGGGCTCGCTCACCGCGCCGTCGCTGCCCACCGAGATCTCGTAGAGGCCACGCGCCCCGTCGGTGAAGCCGTCGTTCACGACGAGCGTCGCGCCCCCGCCCGAAGCGGGAAACCAATACATCTCGGCCGAGTTGATCCAGCTGATCCGCATGGGCCGCGCGACGCCGAGCGTCGCGCCGTCTCGCACGCAGACGGTCGCGCGACACGTGTACCCGTCGGGACACACGCCCTCCGTGCCGCACGCGAACGGCACGTCCGACAGGTCGGGCTCGCAGGCAGAAGCCAACAATACTGTCAGGATCGCGAGACTACTTCTTCTCATTCCGACGCGGCGCTCCCCAGTTCATGCTCCCGGCCTTCGCTCGCTTGGAGACCGGGATGGAGTTGGGCGAATGGTCGTCGACCGGCGGGGGCTCCGGGAGCGGAGTCGCGGTCGGTGGAGGAGGCGGCGTAGCGGCTTGGCGAGGCGCGGCCTCGGCAGGTCGTTGGGTCGAGCCCGGCTGAGACATCGACCCGCGGAGCGGTGCGCGACGCCCGGTCGAAGCCTGCGGCGGCTCGAAGGGTCGCTCTTCGAACGAGAAGCCCTCGGTCTCCGGAGCGGACGCCGCGGCGCGGCGATCGGTCGGGGCGCTCCACGCGTGATCGCTGCTGGAGCCGACCCCATGTTTGGTCCCGCCGTGCCCCGGGTTCGAGTAGCCGGTGGCGGACGGCCCCGGAGTCGACTGGGGCTCGCCCCCTTGCGCGCTCTTGGGATCACGTCCGAGGCGCAGCCCGGCGGAGTTGGTGACCCGATTCAGCCCGCCGAAGCCGCTCGAGATCCGGTCCACCGAGCTCTCGCTCGAGGACGGCTGCTCGATGGCAGCGGCGCGCCCGCTTCCGGTGGTCGCTCTGCCCGGTGCGTTGAAGGCGGTCGGCGCCGGACGGCTCGTGACGGGCTGCTGCTGCTGCGACGCTCCTTGGCTCGAGGGGCGATCTCCCGCCCACCGAAGCCCGAAGCTCCTCGCCTCGCCCACGTCGGTCCCCGAGCTCGACACGGGCTGCGCCCCCTGCGAAGGACGGTCCTGCGCAGAAGGACGGAGGTGCGGTCCGCTCGACGAGACGGGATCACGTCGCCCCGGTGAGACGGGCGCGGCCTCCTGGGCTTCCTCCGAGAGGTAGGCCGCCAAGAGCGCGTCGGTGTCGTTGAGATCCGCCGAGACGACCTCCGAGCTGGCGCCCGACGAGGCGAGCTCTCGTCCGTACTCTTCCCAGCCGAGGGCGCGCGTCGAGGCCGGCCTCTGCTTCGAGCCGTCGGGGCTCGGCGCGGCGATGCCGCGAGCGGAGGGCGAGGGCATCGGGAGCGGATCGACGTGTCCGTCGAAGCGCCGAGTCGGCGGTCTCGCGGTCGGGATGGATCGGCTGTCGCCGGCGCTGATCTCCACGACCGGCGCGGAGGGCGACGGATCCGACGACGGCGCCGGTCCGCTCACGGGCGATCCTCGGCTCGCTGCCGACTGCGCAGACTGGCTCGAGTAACCAGCCGACGAGCCCGCCGAGCCCCAGCTCGGCACGCTCGCGCTGCTCGACGGCGCGCCCGTCGAGCTCGCCGGCCCGTCGCCCTTCGCCATCACGGCGCGCATCTTGGCGACCGAGTTCTTGCGGGCACGGCTCGCGGCGAGCTGGACGACGTAGGCCCGCATCTGCTTCATCTGCTGGTCGGTCGTGTCGATCGGACGCCGGATGTAGCGGGCCGGCTCCCCCGCTTGAGGGGGAGCCGCGAGGTCGACGTCGACGGGTTGCTCGAGGAGCTGCGCGCTCGCGTCGTACATGATGCGCACAGGCGGGCGCGCGAAGTCGACCGGGAGCACGGGCGTCGCGAGGACGACGCCCATCTCGCCGGTCGAGAGCTCGACCATGGTTCCGGCGGGGAAGATGCCGAGCGCCCCGATGAGGAGCTTGAGGAGCGTCCTGTCGGTGCTGTCCTTCGTTTGGCCCTCCATGACCTGGAGGGTGTCGTCGATCGAGAGCGCTGGCGTCGTGCCCCGGGGGACGCGCAGCTCCGCGAACGCGCGCGCTGTCGCCAGGATGCGCGACATGAGGCTCGCCTGCCTGCGACCGCCGTACGGCGCCCCCCCGTCGCGCAGGAGCAAGGCCTCGAACACGATGACCGATCGCGTGAGGTTCGGCGGGTGGAACTTGCCCAGAGCAGAGAGGGCGACGATCGAGCTCGACGGCAGGAGCTCCTCCTCCTCCGAGTTGAGCTGACGCATGACCCGCGCCTCGGGTTGAGTCTCGTAGCCGACCAGGCGCTGTCGCCCGGCGTCGAAGAGGAGCGCCGCGCTCGCGAGCGAGGAGAGCAGCGTCCGGTCGTCCGTCAGCTGGCTCGCCATGGCGAGCGCGATGATCGCGGAGGAGAGCGCGATGCCGGAGCGGTCCGCGTCGGCGGCGGGCGCCGCGGCGATGGAGAGCAGCAACCGGCCACCCGACTCGTTCTGCGAGACGAGCTTCTGTGCGACGCGTTTGATCCCCTGACGAAGCTCGTATTTGCCCTTCCGGAGCTCCTCGTAGAACGAGCGGACGATCATCAGCGCCGCCGCGTACGTCCGCGCGGCCTTCACGGGGGGCGAGACGTTGTCCGAGAACGTGAGGCCCTGGACCTTGCGCAGCTTGATGCCTTCCCAGCCGCCCTCCGAGAAGCGCGTGCTGGGCGTCCCGAGCCGCGTGAAGTCGGCGACGACGCGGCCGAACTCGGCCACCTCCTGCGGATTCGTCGAGGCGTGGAGCGTGACCTCCGTGACGCCGCAGGGCTCGAGCATCTGGCCTAGCTCGAGCGCGAGCTGGTAGGTCTCCCGCGAAGCCCTGAGCATCTGCCGGTTCACGAAGACCGCGTTGGCCGTGAAGAGGATGGCGGCCGACGACACCTTGGCTCGCTCGCAGTACTCACCGATGGCCGCGACGACGAAATCGACGACCTGCGTGACGGCGTTGTTGTGCTCGGCGTGGATCTGGCAGGCCTTCACCAAGCGATAGATGGCGTTGACCAGCTTGGCCGAGATGACACGCGGGTCATCTTCCATGCGCATGCCGTCGGCGCGGGGCTCCATCAGGCCTTGCCCTCCGAGACGTGAGCGCGCGGGTCGGGCTTGCGGGGCCTCGCGGCCTGGCGCTCCTCGATCACCTCGATGGCGCGCGTCGCGGCCTCGCGCACGAGGTTCGACGTGCCCCATCGCTGCTTGGCCGCTACCTGCAAGGCCTCGAGCGCCTCCTCCGAGTCGCTCGAGGCGAGGTGATCGGCCGCGAGGGCGCGGGACTGCTCGGTGGCCTCGTTGGAGAGCAGGCGGCGCTTCGAGAGCAGCTCGATGGCGAGCGACTCTCCTCGCGCAGCCTTGAGCGCGGTGACGGTCGCGAGCCACTTCCTTCGCTCCTCGAGCGACAGATCGTGGAACGCGTCGGATTGGATGCGCCGCACGAGGACGGGGCCGGCCGCGACGACGTTCATCGAGGCGACCAGATCGAGCGTGCGCAAGCGGACGTCGACGTCCGGCGCGTCGAGGAGACCCGTGATCTCCTCGCGCGCGCGGTCGCCGATGGCCTCCCCCATCGCCGCGAGCGCCGCGAGTCGGACCTCGATGTTGGGGTTCTTGAAGGCGTTCTCCATCCCGCCGAGCGCCTCGGGCGTCTTGAGCTCGACCAGGACGCCGACGAGGAATTTCCCGAGCTCCGGCCCGGAACGCGCGAGCATCGACGTGAGCTGCGCCTCCTGTCCCGGCGCCCAGCGACGGATGTATGGCGCGAGGACGCCGCGCAGGCTCTCCGACCGCGCGGAGTCCAGGCACTCACACGCGAGCCCGAACACCGCGTCGCTCGCGAGCAGGTCGAGCGCGCGACCGAGACCGGCGACCAGCTCCTCCTGCGAGGCGCCCGCCTGGGCCTGCTCGCCCCAGCCCGCGCGCCGCTCCATGGCGATCTCGCTCATGAGCGTCCGCAAGACCTCGAGCGGGAAGAGCACCCGGGCCGTCTCGACCTCGATGTCCTGCGCTTGATCGGCCGGCAGCTGGCCGCGCAGCGCGCGGGTCAGGAGCTCTTGCAGCTCGAAGACCTTCTCCACCGCGTGGAGCGAGATCTGGTCGGCGGTCCAGTCCGTCAGCGCCTTCTGGATGAGCTCGAGATCGCCGCGCTTCTTCGCGTCCAGGTACGCGGGCACAAACGCCTCGACGAAGGCCTCGAGCCATTTCTTCTGAGGCAGCGCCAGCTGCGCGCCGAGCGTCGCGCGCGTGGCCGGATCGAGCGCGAGGGCCGCCGCGGCCTCGCCCGCCTCCTGCAGCCTTCCGAGCAGGTTCAGCTCCAGCGCCTGCTCCTCGAGCGACTGCTCGTCGAAGTCCTTGTCGATGCGCGCGGTGGTCAGCGCCTGCTCCGCGAGCTCGTTCCAGTCCATGAGGCGGTCGGGCTCGAGGTTGTCGCCCTCCGCGAACGAGTCGACGGCGAGGTAGGCGACGTGCTCGAAGCGCCGATCCCACAGCGCGGTCACCGAGTCGTCGTCCGCGCCGAAGAGCGTCGAGACGTCGCGCAGCAAGATGGCGACGAAGTCACGCAGCTCCTCCTCGGTGATGCCGATCTTGAACTGCACCTTCCGGATGCCGTCGGCGAAGAGCTGATGGGGAATGCGATCGAAGGGGACGCGGTCGGGCGCCCACACGGGGTGGCCTTCGAAGAGGAAGGCGCCGCTCATCACGTCCCAGCGGACGGAGTACGCGCTCGCGCCGAGCGCGGATCCGATCTCGGAGTAACTCTGCGAGAGCGCGCGCTGGGTCTGCGGGTGCGACAGGCCGTACTGGCGGACGCTCGCCATCGCGAGACCGAGCTGCTTGAAGATCGAGAGGAGGCGGTCGCGCTGATCTTTGAGCTCGGCCTCGGAAAGCTCCGGCCCTTCTTCGATCGCGTCGGCGCCGCGAACGACGACGCCCGTCGCGTTCTTCCGAGCCGCGCGGAGCCTCCCGCTGCGCAGCGCCGCGAGCACCTTGAGGAGCTCCGTCCGCATCTCCCTGGCGGACTGGAAGCGCTGCGCCCGATCGTAGGAGAGCGCGCGATCGATGAACGCGGCCGCCTCCGGCGGCAAGTCCTTCGCCTTGCGCGCGACCGACGGCGCAGACTGCGTGGCCGCGAGCACGAACTCCTCCGCCTCGCTCTTCGAGGCGTGGAGCCGCTCGCCGGTGACGCCGGTGAAGAGGCACGCGCCTACGCTGAAGACGTCCGCCCGGCCGTCCACCTTCTCCATGCCGAGCGCCTGCTCGGGCGCGATGAACGAGGCGGTGCCGAGCGCGATGCCGGCCCGCGTGGCCTCGACCGACGTGTCGGGCTCGCGCATGCGAGCGACGCCGAAATCGAGCACCTTCACCGCCCCCTGTCTGGTCAGGAAGATGTTCGCGGGCTTGATATCGCGGTGAATGACGCCAATCTCGTGGCACTTGTCCAAGAGCTCGAGCACCGGGTCGAACACCCCGAGGAGCTTCTCGAGCGGCATGCGGCCGCCGCCCTTCTTGAAGAGCTCCGCGAGGGTCATGCCCTCGAGGAGCTCCATGACGAGGTACGGCTCACCCAGGTCGCTGAGCCCGTCGTCGATGACCGGGACGCGCGCCGGATGATCGATGCGGTTGGCGATGCGCCCTTCACGGAGGAACCGCTCGCGGACCTCCGTCGCGCGGGCGTATTCGATGTGGAGGACCTTGATGGCGGCGCGTGTGCCGTTGTTCTTGTGCGTCGCGGCGAAGACCGCACCCATGCCGCCCACCCCGAGCACCTTGTCGATACGCCACTTGGCGCTCAGGTCGGTGCCCACACGGCGAGCCGCTTGCTTCGCAGGGCTGAGCTTCTCCGGGGTCTCGGTCTTCACACAGCTCCAAATGCCGCACCATCGCGGGCCACGGGCCTGCCTCGGCCCGAGTACAAAGTAGTATCACGCAATCTTTCTCTTCTCTCCTTGCGGCAGGGTCCCGGGCCCCACCGAAGTATGTACGTGACCATCCTACCTCTGTAAGCTCCGCGCCCATGGCGAACCGAACCACAGAGCGCAGGCGGATGGGGCGCAGGACGGCCGGAGTGACGGCGTCGTTCCTGCTCGCGGCGGCATCGGCGGCGGCACCTTCCGAGGCACGGGCCGACGACATCCTGGTCTTCCAGCAGCAGCTGGGGTTCGGCGCCGATACGGCCGGTCAGGAGGCGGAGACGCTCCTCGAGGGTCTCGGTCACACGGTGACGCTCGTCGCCTCGACCACGCCGGTCCTGCCCGACCTCGCGCCGTTCGACACCGTCTACTTCACACAGGCGGCGGTCATGTCCGCCGACACGCAGAACGCCATCCTCGCCGCGCTCGCGGCGGACAAGGGCGTCTACGTCTCGGGCGAGAGCTCGCCCACCTTCGATCCGTTCTGCAACTCCTCGATCCAGAACCTCTTCAACCAGGCGCTCCTCCAGCCGGTCCAGCTCGGTAACAGCTCGAACGCGGCGAACGCGCTGACGTTCAACGCGACGGCCGGCGGTAACATCAGCACCACGCCGAACGCGCTCACGTCGTTCACCGCGTCCGGGGCGGGCCGGGTCCACGGCGCGATCTCCGCGAAAAACACGCTGCTCCAGGACGCCTCGAACATCAAGGCGGGCGCCGTCTTCCCCCCGGAAGACCTCGACAAGATGAGCGGCTGCGCGATCGTCGTGATGGATCTCGATTGGTGGACGCCGGCCGGCGGCACCGCCGCCGCACGCGAGGCCGTCGCCGAAAATTTCCAGACCTTCTTGAACGGCTGCGCCGACAGCGACGACGACGGCGTCTCGGATCCGCAAGAGGCCGCGAGCGCCACGGGCACGAACGATCCCGACAGCGACGACGACGGCCTCTGCGACGGCTATGGCACGGGCAACGGCACCTGCATCCCCGGCGACGGCGTCTACGAGGACTTCGACGGGGACACCCTGATCGATCCCCTCGATCCGGACGACGACAACGACGGCGTGCCCACGTCCTTCGAGGCTCCGCTCGAGGTGATGTACCCGAACGTCGACGGCGACGACGCGCCGACCTGGGAAGACCTCGACTCCGACGGCGACGGCTACGACGACATGGTCGAGGGCGAAAACGACTACAACATGAACGGCATCCCCGCGATCGTCGAGATCGGGGATTTCCCGATGCCGTGCGACGACGACTCGGACTGCGGCGGGCCCCAGAGCGGCATGGTCTGCGACGACGCGCTGGCCCTCTGCACCGAGGGCTGCCGCGGTCAGGGCGGCAACGGCTGCCCCACCGGCGAGACCTGCACCTCGACGGACAACACGATCGGCGACTGTATCCCCGACGGAACGGGCGGAGGCGGCACCGGCGGGTCCGGCCCGAGCGGCTCGGGCTCGGCGGCCGCGGGGACGACGAGCGTGACGGCCGTGACGTCCACCTCCGCGACGGGCGGCGGGGAAGACGACGGCGGGGGAGACGACGGCTGCAGCTGCAGGTCCGGCGGCACGGGCAGCGGCCCCAAGGCGGCGCTCGTCGTTCTCGGCCTCGCGCTGCTGCTCGGTCGTCGGGCCTCGTCGCGCAAGAAGTGAACCCGGCGTAGAATGCGCGCGTGGGCGCGCTCGCCGAACGCTGGCTGAAAGGAGTCCCCGCGTTGAAAGACGTGGGGCTCCGCGTCCAGCTCCTCGCGAGCGATCTCGCCTCGCTCGACCTCGCCGAAATCGCCGAGGCGCTCGAGGAGACCTGCATGCTCGCCGAGCAAGCGGAGCCTCGAGCGCGCGAGGTGCTCTCCGCGGCCGTGCCGACGCTGACCGATCCCGCGCACGACGAGCTCGTCGCGCAGCTCCGCGAGTCGGCGCAGGAGAGCGGCAGGCTCGCGCTCGCGCGTTTCCTCCGCCGCCGGGCGAAGCCCGCGGCGTTCCCCGAGCCGCCGCCCGCCCCCGATCATCGGCACCCCGGCCAATCGCAGGTGGGCAAGCCGCTGACCCTCGGGGAGCGCAAGGCGCTGGCGCGAGGCCGCGACCGGTTCGTGCTCGATCGGCTGCTGCGCGATCCGCACCCGGCCGTCATCAAGAACGTCCTCTCCAACGCCAGGATCACGGAGGACGACGTCGTCAGGCTCGCCGCGCGCCGGCCCACGTTCCCCGACGTGCAGGCGGAGATCGCCCGCCACGTGCGCTGGTCGATCAGGCCTCGGGTGCGGCTCGCGCTCGTGCAAAACCCCTTCACGCCGCCGAGCATCAGCGTGCCGCTCCTGTCGCTGCTCGTCAGGCCGGAGCTCGATCAGGTCGTCGCCGCGACCGACATTCCTGCCATCGTCCGCGGCGCCGCGCTCGATCTGCTCGACCGCCGCCCGCCGGTCCCGCTGCCGGAAGAGCCGCCGGAGACGCAGTAGGTCAGAACCCCATCGCGCGGGCCTGTGCTCGGCCGGTCTCGCCGCGCCGCCAGATCACCGCGTCGAGCACGTAATGGGTAGCCTGCGGCACGGCGAGCAGCGGCACGACGACGGCGGTGATGCCGGCCGAGAGCAGCGCCTCGTCGGACGCCACGCCGCCGAAGAGCTGCGGGTGCGCGTGCCAGACCAACCGATCCCAGATCATCTCCTCGAAAAACGCGATCGCGAGGAGCACGCCGCAGAAGAGCGCGAGCCCGCCGCGCAGGACCAGCCTCGAGCCCAGCGCGAGCGGCTGATCGCGCGCGCGCTCGCGCGCGTAGAACCAGAGGAAGGCTACGTAGGGCACGCCGTGCACGATCACGTTGGCGACCGTGAACGTGAAGTCCGAGTCGGTGGCCACGATGCCGATGTACCAGGTCGCCGCGGTGGTGAGCACGACGACGTGTTTGCCGAGCTGGACGCTGCCCTGCAGGGCGAGCATGACGGCGCGCATCGCGTAGACGGTGAGCACCGCCGCGTAGAGCACGGCCGCCGCCGGGAGGAGCGTCGCGAGCGCAGGGGCCTCGATGAAGTCGCCGGGCAAGAACCAGCTGAACGATCGCGGCGTCGCGTGCCAGACGAGCACCGGATAGAGCGTCGCCGCGTACACGGCGGCGTCGTCGATCACGCGGTCGACAAACTTCTTCGAGAGCCCCGCGCGTGCGCGGTAGATGGCGACCCAGCCGACCTGCTGCCGCACGAAATGGAGGAGCGCCACGTAAGCCAGGCCGCGCCAGAACCACTCGCGTGAGACGGCGTGCAGGCCCAGCCCACAGAGGAAACACGCGAGCGGCACGCCGGCGTAGAGAAGCGGCCGGCGACGGAGCTCGGAGGTGTCGAAGTAGGTGCGGAACAGCGTCGAGTAGACGTGCGCGACGTCGACCACGATCACGAACAGGAGGAAGCCCCACGTGGGGAGCGCCCCGCCTTCGCCGGCCAGGTGCGGCGCGAGCGCCACGAGGGCGAGCGACAGCGCCGCGGAGCCCCCGAACACCGCGAGATCGACCCGCGGGCCCCACAACCACGGCCCGTTCGCGGCGGGCACGGCGCCTCGTCAGCCCTTGATGGCGGCCGAAATGATGAGCGACAAGCCGATGATGACGGAGCCGATGACGATGCCGAGCGACGTGTTCTGATCGTGCTCGATCTCCTTGCGGATGGAGAACGGCGCGATCTTCGTGATGGCAAAGAAGGCCACGCCGAAGACGATGATCCCGACGGTCGCGAAGATGAGCGAGTACAGGACCGGCATCAGGATGCGGCCCATGAGCGAGGTCCCCGCTTCGGCTTCCGCGAACAGAATTGAGTGCATCGTCCCTGGTTCTCCTCGTCCGGGCGCGAGCGTACCCTGAGCGGCCCGCCTTGGGAAAGTCGCCGATCCTCTCTCTCTTCGTGGCCAGCTTCGCCGTCGCCTGCGCCGGCGAGGGGCAGCCGCTCGCGTCGAGCGCGCCGCCCGGCTCGTCGGCTGCTGCCGGAACGTCGCCTCCGCGCGGCTCGACCTCGGCCGCGGGCGCGCCCTCGACCTCCGCGCCGCAGGCGAGCGCGAGCGCCGCGAAGCCGGCGGAGCGTCCGCTCCCCGCGCGTGCCCCCGGGGAGCTCGCGGGCGAGACAATCGACTTCCCCTTCGACGGCAAGACGGTGGACGACCCGACGCAGAGCTACGAAGGCCGCGTCTTCATCACGGATCGCGCGAGCGTCGCGGCGGGCCCCGTCCCGCTCGTCGTCTTCTTCCACGGCCTGAACCGCGCGCTCATCCCCCACCGGTGGATGGGCGGGGGCGACGAGGGCGACGTCCGGAAGATCGCGGGGGAGCTGGTCTCCGCGGGCGCTGTCGCGCCGCTCGTGCTCGCCGGGCCCGGCTCGATCGAGAAGGCGGCGGTCTCCGGCGGCGCGAGCTTCCCCACCTTCGACTTCGACCGCTTCGTCGATCTGACCGAGAGGGCCGTGGGTGACCGCGTGAAGATCGATCGCGAGCGCGTCGTCGTGCTCGGGCACTCGGGCGCCGGATGCAGCGCGAAAGGTGGCATCGTGAGCGCGACTGCTTCCAAGCTCGTCCCGCTCGCCGTGGTGTCGATCGACACGTGTATGCCGGGCTCGCTCGCGGACGCGCTCGGCCGCGCCGGCCCGAAGACACACGTCGTCGTCACGTGGCAGACAGCGACCTGGGACCGCGGCTTCGATCACTTTCGTGCGGTGTTCGACGCCCGCGTGAAGGAGCACCCGGCGGACGCTGGCACCTTGCGCGAGCTGGACTCGCTCCCCAACCTGCCGCGCTCACACGACGCGACGGTCAAACAGACCTTCGACAAGTGGCTGCCCCGGCTGCTCCCGCCGCCCAAGGACTGACGGTGCTATCGTCCGCCTGCCTCATGTCGATGGCCGCGCGAACCTTGGTCCTGGCGATCGCGACCCTCGTCGCAGCCGCCGGCTGCGCGGCGGGCTCCCCGCCCCCTTGTGGCCCGAGCGACCCGTGCGCCGCCTCCGAGCGCTGTGTCGTTGGTGTCTGCCGTCCCGCGCGCGAGGCCGTCGCGCCGGAGCGGAGCCGGCGGGTCGTGTTGCTCGCCCGCGACGTGGCCGTCCTCTCGCCCTCCGAGAGCGTGGACACAGCCGGCGCGGTCACGCCGTTCGGCGCGCGCATCGCGGACGAGGTCATCGTGCTGATGCAGTTCGACGGTCAGCTCGGCAGCAAGGCGGAGGTCGCCTCGGCGTTTGTCGTGCTCGATCCCGAGACCACATCCCCGGGCCCGACCCAGCCCATCCGGCTCGAGGCGGCCGAGGTGCTCGAGGCCTGGGAGGCTGGTGAGCCTTCGTGGGGTCGTGCACCGCGCCTCGGCCCGACCATCGGCACGGCGATCGTCCCCAAGGCCCGCCGCGCGCCCGTCCGCATCGACGTGACGAAGGCGATCGCGCGCACGCGCGGAACCGGCTTCGGGCTGGCCCTCCGCGCCTCCGGGTCGGACGCCTACGGCGCGCGCCTCATCACCGCCGCGGGTGATTCGTCCGGACCGCGGCTGGAGCTCTACCTCAAGTGACCGAGACGCTCCTCGACGTCCGCGATCTGAGCGTGTCCGTCTTGTCTCCGGCCGGACCGCTGCAGATCCTGAACGGCGTCTCCTTCGAGGTCCCGCGCCGCGGGAGCGTCGCGATCGTGGGCGAGTCCGGCAGCGGCAAGACGATGACGGCGCTCGCCATCCTGTCGCTGCTGCCCGAAGGCGCCACCCTACAAGGCCGCGTCACCTTCGACGGCCGGGATCTCGGCAAGCTCTCCGAGAAGGAGCTCTGCTCCGTCCGCGGAGGCTCCATCGGCATGGTCTTCCAGGAGCCCGCGACCGCGCTGGATCCCGTCTACACGATCGGCTGGCAGATCATCGAGGCGCTGCGCCTCCACCGCGACGTGTCCCGCAAGGAGGCGCGCGCGCTCGCGCTCGAGCAGCTCCGCAAGGTCGGCATGCCCGGCCCAGAAGAGCGGCTCGACAGCTACCCGCACGAGCTGTCGGGCGGCATGCGCCAGCGCGCGCTCATCGCCATGGCCACCGTCACGCAGCCGAAGCTCCTCCTGCTCGACGAGCCGACGACCGCGCTCGACCGCACGGTGGAGGCGCAGGTCCTCGAGCTCCTCTCGCGCCTCCGCGAAGAGACGGACACGAGCCTCCTGCTCATCTCCCACGACCTCGCGGTCGTCGCCGAGGTCGCTGACGATATCGTCGTGCTCTACGCGGGCCAGGTGGTCGAGCGCGGCCCGGCGCGGCTGGTGCTCGACGAGCCTCACCACCCCTACACACGAGGGCTCATCGCGACCATCCCCGAGCCCTCGCGGCGGCCGCGCCGCCAGCGGGGCGCGCGCACCGCTCGGCTGCCCGTTCTCCCCGGTGCTCCGCCCGATCTGGCGAGCTTGCCCCGCGGCTGCCGGTTCGCGCCGCGCTGCGAGCACCACACGACCGCGTGTGACGAGCCGATCGAGCTCCGCCGCGTGGGCGATCGACTCGTCCGCTGCGTCCTCGACGGCCCGAGCGAGCCGGCCGCCCCCAGCGAGCCGGCCCCCGCGATCGAGGCGAGCGAATGAAGGAGCTGCCGCTCGTCATCAAGGAGACGCCGGTCGCAGCGGTGGAAGGCCTGGCCAAGGCCTACACGCTGAGGCGAGGCGTGCTCGGCCTGGGGAAGGAGCTCGTGCACGCGCTCGCCGGCGTCACGTTCCAGGTCCGCCGCGGCGAGACGCTCGGCGTGGTCGGCGAGAGCGGCTCGGGCAAGAGCACGCTGGGCAAGGTGCTCCTCCGCCTCGTCGAGCCCACCTTCGGGCGCGTGCTCTGGAGCGGCATCGACGTCACGCGAATGCCGGAGCGCGAGCTGCGCAAGCACCGCCGCAAGATGCAGATCGTCTTCCAGGACCCGCACTCCTCGCTCGATCCGCGCATGACCGTGCGAGACATCGTCGGCGAAGGCCTTGTCCTCTTCGGCCTGGCAGAGAAGTCGGCCCTCGAGGATCGCGTCGTCGAGATGCTCCGCCGCGTCGGCCTCGACGGCTCGATGATGGACCGCTACCCCCACGAATTCTCGGGCGGCCAGCGCCAGCGCATCGCCATCGCACGCGCGCTCGCCGTCGAGCCGGACTTCGTGGTCTGCGACGAGCCGGTGAGCGCGCTCGACGTCTCGGTCCAGAGCCAGATCGTGAACCTGCTGGAGGAGATCCAGGAAGACTCGAACGTCGCCTACCTCTTCGTCTCCCACGATCTGCGGCTCGTGGAGGTCACGGCCCACCGCACGGCGGTCATGTACCTCGGCCGCATCGTCGAGCTCGGCCCCACCGACCGCGTCGCCGAGCGCCGCCTCCACCCCTACACCCGCGCGCTCTTCGCCTCGTCGCCGCCTCATCCGGCCGACAAGCAGCGAACCAAGCGCGCGCTCCCGCTCGCCGGCGAGCCCCCGAGCGCGACGCGCCCGCCGCGTGGCTGCCCCTTCCATCCGCGTTGCCCCGAGTTCGAGAAGGGCACCTGCGACGCGGAGGTGCCCACGCTCGAGCCGTCGCCCGACGACTCGTCGCATCGCGTGGCGTGTTTCTTCGCGTTCTAGGTGGGATTTAAGGTCCCGCCTCACCGCCAATCGGTCCCTGTATGTCGCGCGGCCCTCCTGGGCTTCGAGCTCGAGCAACCCGCCAGGGAGCTCTCGCCGCGCCGGAGCATCCGTGCCGTCTATGCCGGCCCCGCAGAGCGTTTCTAGCCAGGGGTCTGGAGCAGACCCCTCGGCCGCGAAGCGCGGCCTCACCCCGCCTCCGGGCTCCGGGCCTCACGGTCCTCGCCCGTGAAGATGGCAACGGATGCCTCGCGCTCAACCATTGAAAGAGGGTCTTGCCCGTTCCGAGACCACTCGAAAAGAATGCAAGGCTGGTCTTCACCCGGTCGGGCCGCGCCTCGGCGGAGACCAGAGGGCCGCCAGATCGAGCTCGATGGCCTCGAACGGCGCGGCGCGTACGGCCTCACCTGCGTGGTAGACCCGCACCTGGCGCCATTTCCCTTCGACGAGATCGGTGTGCACCTCGAGCGTCTGCGCGATCGGGTCGACGAGCCAGGCGTGCTCGACGCCGGCGCTCGCATAGATGGGCAGCTTCTCGTTTCGGTCGACCGCCTCGGTCGAGCGCGAGAGCACCTCACAGACCCAGTTCGGCGCGACCGCGAAGTGGGCGGTCTCGGGGAGCTCCGGCATGCGCTCGACGCGCCATCCGGCGATGTCCGGGACCATCGGCTCGAGATCGACCAAGAGGAGCTCCGGCTCGAACAGGATCCACCAGCCACCGGGCCCGCCCTTCCCCCGCTGGAAGGGGCCCGACAGCTCACCGCCGAGGACCGAGGCGGCGTTGGCGTGCTTGGGGGCGGGCCTCGGCAAAACATAGAGCGTGCCGCGCACGATCTCGGCGTGTTTGCCGGGCGGCACCGCGAGGAACGCCTCGTACAGCGCGCGCTTCCGATCCTTCGCCACGCTCGACATGCGCTGTCAGCGTACCACGCGAAGCGCCAGCGAGCCCCGAGCTGGCACTCTCGGCCGAGCACCGAGCCACCCCGGCGCGGCTAAGGAGCCACGAGCCTTGCGGGCTCGACTCGAGCCTGCGAGGTTTCAGCGATGCCGGAGAAAGACCCTCGTTCGCTCGTGGTGCTCACGTTCGACTCGCAGCTCAAGGCCCAGGAGGCGCTCCTCGCCTTCCAACGCCTGCAAGCCGAAGAGGTGCTGCTCGTCCACGACGCGGTCTTCATCCTGCGCGACGAAGCCGGGGCCACGCGCGTCGTCGAGACGGTCGACACGCCGCCGTCCTCCGCCGCCATGAGCGGCGGCCTCTGGGGCGCGCTCCTCGGCACGCTCGTGGCCGGGCCGATCGGCACGGTGGTGGGCGGTGCCATTTCGGCCGGCCTCGGCGCGCTGAGCGCCAAGCTCATCGATATCGGGATCCCGGACGCGACAATCAAGGAGCTCGAAGAGGCAGCCACGCCGGGCTCGACCTCCCTCGCGTTGCTCCTCAGCCACGTCCGAGAAGAGAGCCTCGAGAAGGAGCTCGAGCGCTTCCGCGGCGCTCACCTCACCCAGAGCACGCTCGCGCCCGACACCGTGATGCGCCTGCGGAGCGCGTTGCGAAAGCCTGCAGAGGGCGACGGCGGGCGGTAGAGCATCACGCGCTCAGCTCGTCCGCCCGACGATCTCCACCGGAATCCCCTCCCCCTCCAGCCGCCGCTTCGTCGTCTCGATCGCGACCTCGCTCCGGTCGCCGCCGATGAACCGGCGCCCGTGCCTCGCGGCGGCGACGAGGGTCGTGCCGCTGCCGCACATGAAATCGGCGACGGTCTCGCCGGGCTCGCTGGCGGCGACGACGATTCTTTCGAGGAGGCGGATCGGCTTCTGCGTGGGGTAGCCGGTCCCTTCCTGGAAGAGCGGTGTATTGGCGGACATGGCCGGAATGTCCGTCCAGACGCTGCCCATTCTTCGGCCTTCGTCGGCGTAATAGCGATACGTCTTCTCGCCGATCGTTCGCTCGCGGTAGAGCCGGCCGGACTCGTCGCGCTTCGTGAAATGCATGGAGAGGCTGGTCTCGGCGTAGGGCTCGCGCAGAAGGGGTGATCGTGAGTCCCAGCGAAGGAGCTTCCGGTCGGCCGGGCGGCGCGCGAAGATGAGGATGGTCTGATGGGTCGTCGGGACGCCGCGGCCACGCGCGCCATTGCCAGGCTCCCAGATGATCTCCCCGGCGAAGGCGCCTCGGCCGAAGACGCGATCGAGCGCGACCTTCGCCTCGTGGACGGCGCGCTGATCCAGGTGCACGAAGAGCGCCGCGTGTGGCGCCATCTTCTCTTTGATGGCGGCCGCCGCGCCTGCGACCATCTCCACCAATGCCTCGATTGGCAGGTCGTCGTCGTACGCGTCCGGGCCGCTCTCCTTGCGTCGCCTGCCGCGGGCCTCGCCGCGCTTCGTGCGCGCGGTCATCGTGGTACCCACGCCATAAGGCGGGTCCAGGTAGACGAGATCGAGCTCGCGCCCGGCCGGGAGCAGACCACACGCGGCGACCGCGTCGGCGTGAAAGAGCAAGCCTGGGTCCTTCACGCGGCCGGTCATTCCTCGAACAAGGACGCGAGGAGCTCGGCGTCGCTCAGCGAGAGCGGCTCGAGCGCCGGCTGCCAGGGCCAGCGCGGGCCGCCCTCGCAGCCGGCCACCATCTCGTCGAGGCTGCAGGCGAGCCTGACGTGAAAATGGTCGTCGTGCGGGGCGCCGTCGCCCGGCTGACGCATCACGGTCTCCGCGCGGTAGACGAGATCGAGCGGCTCGCCCAGGGCGAGCGCGTGCTCGATGAGGAGAGCCTCCACCGGCCGCGCGACAAAGAGCCATTGCACGTCTTCCTCGGAGAGGAGCGTGCGGACCAGCTCCCAGTTCCGCTCCACGTCGAAGCGGTAGACCTTCTTGCCCTCGGTCGCGCCCAGCCCGTCCGTCGAGAACTTGATGAAGCCGGGAGAGCGCACGGGCACGCCGCGTGGTGTCGTCACGTAGAAGAGGAGGTCCACGTCGCGGCCGCTCCGGTGCGAGCGGTGCCGCTCCGTCTGGCCGCCATATCGCTTGGAAAGATCGCCCACGACGAGCGGCGCTCCGCCGGGCCGGGACGAGACGACGGCCGCGGCCGCGCGCTGGATGACCCCGACGAGCCGCGCGGAGCCCCAGCGGACGTCATCGTCGCGATAGAGGACGTAGCCGTCGCCTTTCTTGGGGAGGGCGACCGCCTCGGTCACGACGCCGTGATGCGGGAGCCCGACCGAGCCGCGCAGGTGCGGCGCGAGCGGGCTGGGCGCGCCGATGCAGCCGAGCAGGCTCGGTGCGAGCAGCGCCGCGACACAGGCGAGCCGCCTCATGCGCCCCCCGCGGGCCACGCCACGCGCGGGGCGGCCGCGATGGAAGCAAGCTGCGCTTCGAGCGGCTTCACGGCCTCCGGCGCGCCTTCGGGGCCGGGCTCGAGCAGGTCTTTGTTGCGCTTGAGGAGGCCGCGCTCGAGGAACGCGCCGAACGCGGAGGACAGGGCAGGCCCCGAGAGCGCCTCACGTCGATCGATCTCTCCTCCGAGGAACATCTCCCCGCCGATCGAGAGCGCGCGCTTGAGGAGGACCTTCTCTTCCAGCGGCTCGCTCGATAGGACGCGGACTGCACGCGCCGCGATCCGCAAGACCTCGATGAGCGGGAGCAGGTGCGACGCGTGGGACGAGAGCAGCACCATCGCGTCCGCGAGATCGTTGCCCGGTCCAACCGCCAGCGATTCCCCAGCGGCCGACAGCTCGCCCGCCGCGATCATGTCGTCGATCGTGCGATCGATGCGCTCCTCGAGCGGGCCGTCATTCAGGTGCGTGAGCTCGTGGACGAGCATGCGCCCGAGCGACGCGGCGTCGTCCCTCACACGGGCGCGCGGGACCGTGCGCGCTCGCGCCCCCAGGAATGAGAGCGACACGAGCGCCCGATCCGCGAAGAAGTGCAAGACGCAGCCCTTCACGAGGTCGAGCCGCGAGCGCGCCTCCTCTGGCACGGTGTAGATGACGTCGTTCGTGCCACGCGGCTCGCGCTTCTTGGCCTCCGTCTCCCGACCGAGCGTGTCGTCGGGCACGTGCTCGCGGAGCAGCCCGCCGCGCACGAAGGCGATGGCGGCGTCGCGAATGGCGGTGTCGCGGATCCGACCGTCGACGTGCACGAGCGAAGGTGACGCGAGCGCGCCCGCGCGGCTCGCGGTGGCGAAGAGCCGCGCGCAGCGCGACAGGAGCTCGGGCTGCGAGAGCCCGCGGCCCTGCATGTCGAGGAGCGCGGTGGCGACGAGCGCGCCGGCGCCGACGAGCATGTGAGCGTGGATCCCCCGCATGACGAGCGAGGCCAGGCGATTGGTCACCGCGCGGCGCTTGGCGGGAGAGGGCACGGCAGGCACGCCGAGCTCCGCGCGCAGCGTCTCGAGCTCGATCGGATCGCCGAAGCAGACCGACACGCGGCCGTAGTCGTCTTTGAGCGCGTCTGCCACCGCGAGGAGCGATCTCGCGCTCTCCCGCTCCTTCTTGCCGCCGGCCTTCTCGCGGGCGAGCTCGAAGTCCTCCATCAGGCGGTCGTAGTTGATCGACACGGGGACGAACGACACGGTCCGCCCCTCGAGCGAGAGCGCCGCGTCCACCACGAGGTTCAGGAGGCCGAGCTTCGGGCTGAGGAGACGGCCCGTTCGAGAGCGCCCCCCCTCGAGGTAGAACTCGATCGCCCAGCCGTCGCGCAGCAGGCGCCGCACGTACGCGTCCACCACGGCGGCGTACAGGCGGTCCCCGCGGAAGTCCCGCCGGATGAAGAACGCGCCGCCGCGACGCAAGAGCTCCCCGACCGGGAAGAAGGAGAGGTTGTCACCTGCCGCGATGACCGGCAGCTCGAGCAGGTTCTTCCGGAGGACGTACGTGAGGACCAGGTAGTCGACGTGGCTCTTGTGGCTCGGCAAGAGCACGATGGTTCCCTTGCGCGCGGCCTCGCGAGTCTTCTCGAGCCCGACGGCCTCGACGTCGATGCCGGCGAACACGCGCCGCACGAGGCGGTCGGCCACCGGCTCGACCGCGCGCATGAGATCTTCATCCGGCTCGGCCGCGAGCTCGGTGATCATCTCTCTCGCGCGCGACACGAGCTCCGCATGTTTCGCGGGGTTTCCGCTCGCGAGGTCCGTCATCATCTTGGTCAGCTTCGGTGAACGAAGGACCTCTTCCCGCACGCGGGCCGAAGACTTGCGCGCGGGGCCGACCACCGCGCGGCGCTCGCGCTCGACTCGGCGGAGGAGCGCGTACGTGAGCCTGCGCACGGTGGTGTACGAGCTCTCGTCGCCTTCGCTCTCGAGGAACGCGCGAACGTCGATCGGCTCCCCCACGCGCAGCGCGCCGTGTTGGTACGCGAGCAAGGCCTGCATCGCCGCGCGAAAGTCCCCGGGCATGTCGGTCGGCCCGAACACCAGATCGATGGGTGAGCCGCCGCGGTGGTCGGGGCGCATCGTCCAGAGGAGCACGACCGGGACCAGCGTCACGTCGTTGCCCTTCGCCGCGTGCTCGATGACCGAGGCGAGCACGCTGTCGCCCTCGGTCTGCCCGCGCCCCGTCTGGCTGAAGAGACTCGGGGGGCGCTTCAAGAACAGGAGCGAAGTCTTGCCATGCTCGAGGGCGCGGGTGAGCGCTTGCTCCTGCGACGCGCCGCGCGCGCGGCCGCCGCCGAACGCGGCGGCCAGCCACGGCAGATCGTGCGTGAAGCCGATAGACGGAAGCTTCGCCTGCGCGGCGAGGTGCGCGGTCGCGAGCGCGTCCACCACCGACACCGAGCGCAGCACGAACACCACCGGACCACGTCGGTTCGCGAGCGCCTGGGCGAACGAGTCGTCGACGCGGAGGTTCTCGAAGAACCGCCCCGTCAGGCTGCCGACACGCGGCAGACCACCGAGGAGCTGCGCGAGCCAGGCCACGAGGGGTGCGTAGCAGCGTCCGCGTAGCGCGCCAAGCCGCGGCCCTCTGCTTGCCCGAGACGCGGGCGTGACGTATGCCACGCTCTCGTGGAGCCGAAGGAGAAAGCGGCGCGGCGCTCGACTCCCGAGCTCGGGGGCCGCGGCGTCATGTCTTCGGCGGTGGCCGTCGGGCTCGGTCTCGCGGTCGTCATCGGCGGTGCGCTCGCCTACCGGCACTTCTCCACGCCCGAAGGCACCGCGCCGAGCGCGTCCGCTTCGGGGCCCGTCCTGGATCGCGCGCCCCGCTGCGTGGACGTCGCGCCCGGCAAGCTCGCCACGGTCGGGGAGCCCAGCCACAGGGCGGACCAACCCTCCGACCCGTCCGCGGACGACGCGCCGGATCGCGACGATCTCCTCTCCCCCTTCGCCGTCGTCCTCGGGCGAGCGGTCGCTTACGAGGGCGGCTTCGCGATGGGCGTGCAAGGCGAAGGCGAAGGCGGCACGCTCTCCACGCTCGTCCTGGTGACCGCCGACGGCTCGTCGGCGAAGCCCATTCGCCTCTCGCGCTCGCGAGGCGATCTGGATCCGCCGGTCGTCGCGGTGGACGGCAAGGGCTTCCTCGTCGCGCTCATCGAGCCCAACGCCGGCGGGCGCGCGGTGCGCGTCGCGCGCGTCGAGAACGAGACCGTGAGCTGGGGCGCGGAGCTCCGAGAGAGCAACGACGACTCGCTCGCGCTCGACCTGGCTGTCTCGAAGGACCACGCGCTCGTCGCCTGGGACGCCCTCGAAAATGACAAGTCCTACGTCGCCGTCTCGGCCTTCCCGACGAACGCGGTCGGGCAAGCCTCGCCGCCGCGGCGCCTTTCACCCGAGGGCGCCGACGCAGACGCGCCTCGCCTCGTCCCGCGCCCCGGTGGGTTCTATGCGGTCTACCAGGTGCGCGGTCTCGAGAAGGACCGGCACGCCGCGCGCCCCGCGCCGCCAGCCGGGCCCGAGCCTTCCAGCGAGCCTGCGCCCAAGAAGAAGCCCAAGACCAAGCGCGACCCCGGGGACGTCGACGAGACGATGGGCGGCGAGGCCGTCGCCTTCACCTGGCTCGAGGTGCTGATCCTGGACGAGACGGGCGGCCCGGCAGGCGACGCCGTCCGCCTCACGCCTGCTGACGGACATGTCATTTCTTACGACGTCGCCCCCGCCGCCGACGGCGGGCTCGTGGTCGCCTACCGCGACGAAGACTCACCCACCGGCGCGGGCGGCGGCCTCGTGAAGGCCGTGCGCATCGCGCCTGGCGGCGGCGAGGCCGAGCGCTACCAGTCCCCGGAGGAGGCGCCGAGCGACGGCGCGCCGACCCTCCTCCCGGGGTGGATGGCCATCCCCACGTTGCGTGGCCCCGATCTGCTCGGCCGCCTCGGGCAGGCAGGCATGCCATCGGAGGCAGTCGACATCGAGCCCAGCCTCGGGCGCGGTGAGCCCATCGCGGCGCGCGGCGACGAGCTGCTGCTGGCGGAGCCCGAGGGAAAGGCCATGCGCCTCCGGGTCGTCAAATGCGGAGAGCGTCCGGCCCCCCCGTCGCCGGCCCCCGACTCCGACACGGAGTGAAGTTGGCCTGGGCCGCGGACCTTGACCAACATCACGGTCCGTGAGCTCCCGAGAATGGTCACGCCGCCTGCGCGCTCCCCTCGCCCTGTGGACCCTGGCCGCGGCCGGGCGCTGGCTCCTCGGCTGCACAGCCGAGGCACACGGCGAAGAAGCGTCGGCCTCCCTGCGCGAGTTTCCGGGCGCTCGTGGCGCCTCGGAGCAGCCGGCTGCTCCCGCCCCGAGCGCGGCCAACCCGGCCGCCCCGGCCGTACCGACCATCCTGCTCAGCGCGGTCGGTGACTGCACGCTCGGCGATCCCGCCGGCGCGGAGCGCGCGCCCGGCAGCTTCCACAAGACGTTCGAAGACGGCGACTTCACGCGGCCGTTCTCCGGCGTCGCTCCGATCCTCGGGAAAGACGATCTCACAATCGCGAACCTCGAAGGCACGCTCACCACCGAGGGCTGCCGGCGCGACGTGCCGTTTGCCTTCCGCGGCAAGCCCGAGTTCGCCAAGATGCTCGCGCTCGGCAGCGTCGACGTGGTCTCGATGGCCAACAACCACTCGGCCGACTGCGGGCCGCGCGGCGTCACCCAGACGCGCGAGAGCCTCACCCAGGAGAAGATCGGCTTCTTCGGCCTCGGTGTGGTCGACACACGGACGGTCAACGAGATCGAGGTCAAGAACCTCGGCTACACGGGGGGCCGCCTCGAGGTCCGCGAGCAGGTGAAGAAAGACGTCGCCGCCCAGAAGAAATCTGACAACCTCGTCATTGTATCCTTCCACTGGGGCATCGAGGGTGAGCACGCGGCGACCGACGTGCAGCAGAAGCTCGGTCGCGCCGCCATCGACGCCGGCGCCGACCTCGTCCTCGGCCACCACCCGCACGTGCTGCAGGGGATGGAGGAGTACAAGGGCAAGAAGATCGTCTACAGCCTGGGCAATTTCGTCTTCGGCGGGAACGCCCAGCCCGGCGAGAGGACGTCGATGATCTACCAGGCTCGCTTCGAGCTCCGTGGTGGCTCGGTGACGCCCGTGAGTGACGGCGTCGTGCCCGTCTTCGTCTCCGGCAACCGCGCGCAGAACGACTTTCGGCCGGTGCTGATCGACGGTCCAGAGAAGGAAGCGGCGCTCGCGGAGATCGCGAGCTACGACAAGCTCGTCCCTCGGCGCTGAGCCGAGGAACGAGCCCGCGGACGCGAGAGCCAGGCGCCTCTACTTCTTCGGCGGCGCGTCCTCCGGGTCGCCGAACTCGTCGTCGACGATCGGGGCCGGCCCGGGCGGCGGGACCGCCGCGCCAGGGGGTCCGCCCTCCACGGGGTCGCCCAGCCCGAACATCTGCTTGGCCATCGCCTGCAGCTGCGCTTGCTCGTCCGGGCTCATCGCCGCCAGCATCTGGGCGGCGGCCTCGAAGAGCCCCGCCTCGAAGCCGCCTGCGCCCGCGCCCTGCGCGCGCGCCATCGCGTCGCGCATGCCGGCCTCGATCTTGGGGGCGAGATCTCCGAACCCCGCGTCGCGCATCTGCGCCTCGATCGCGTCCTTCAGCTCGGCCTCGGAGATCTTCGGCACGAGCTTCGGGGACGCGCCGGCGACCTCCTCGTAGGACCCGTATCCGGCGTCAGGCCAGCCGGCGTCGGACAGGACCGGGATACCGCGCTCGTCATCGTGTGCGTCGAGGATGCTGCCCACGACCCGGCGCGTCGCCGCGGCGAGGTCGGCCGGATCGCTGAAGAACGGAACCAGCAGGAAACAGCCCGTCGCGTCCTCTCCGACCGGGACGAACGGGAACGTCTCCTCCAGCGCGGCGAGGTGGGTCGACGACGGCGTGAGGCCGTGTGTCTTGCAAACGTCTGCATAGGGGACGCGGATGACCGCAACGGCGTCGACGCTCATGTCTTCACGTTACCCCGTCGGCTACCCCCTCGCGAGCCCAGGGCAAGCGCCGCATCACGCCCACGCCGCACCGCGCCCGCGCCACCTTTTGCGCACACTGCTATAGGGACGGAATGTCCCAGGTCTCCCTTCCCGACCGCGCCCGCGTCGTCGTCGTGGGCGGCGGCATCATCGGCTGCTCGGTCGCCTACCACCTCGCCCACATGGGCTGGAAAGACGTCGTGCTCCTCGAGCGCGACCGGCTGACGTCCGGGACCACCTGGCACGCCGCGGGCCTCATCGTGTGTTTCGGCTCGACCTCGGAGACGTCGACCGAGATGCGCAAATACACGCGCGACCTCTACACGAAGCTCGAGGCCGAGACCGGCCTCTCCACCGGGTTCGCGCCGGTCGGGTTCATCGAGGTCGCCGCGGACGAGGACCGGCTGGAGGAGTACCGCCGGGTCTCCGCGTTCAACCGCCACTGCGGAGTGGACGTGCACGAGATCTCGCCGGCCGAGATCAAGGAGCTCTTCCCTCTCGCCAAGACGGACGACCTGCTCGCCGGCTTCTACGTGAAGGAAGACGGCCGCGCGAACCCGGTCGACTGCACGATGGCCCTCGCGAAGGGCGCTCGCCAGCAGGGCGCCAAGATCATCGAAGGCGTCGCGGTGACCGGCGTGAAGAAGCGGCGCGGCGCCGTCTCCGGCGTGACCACCTCACACGGCGACATCGAGTGTGAGTACGTCGTCAACTGCGCCGGGATGTGGGCCCGCCAGCTCGGCGCGAAGTCGGGCATCAACATCCCGCTCCAGGCCGCGGAGCACTATTACCTCATCACCGACAAGGTGCCCGGGCTGAGCGCGTCTTTCCCCGTGCTGGAGGACCCCGGCTCGTACGGCTACTTCCGCGAAGAGGTGGGCGGCCTGATGATCGGCCTCTTCGAGCCGATCTGCGCGCCCTGGAACATCGGCGGCATCCCGGAGGACTTCTCGTTCGGCGAGATCACGCCCGACTGGGATCGCATGGGGCCCTACGTCGAGAAGGCGATGCAGCGCATCCCCGTGTCGCTCGAGGTCGGCGTGCGCAAGTTCTTCTGCGGCCCCGAGAGCTTCACGCCGGATCTCCAGCCGTGTGTGGGCGAGACGCCCGAGATCAAGAACTACTTCGTCGCGGCCGGCCTCAACTCGATCGGCATCCTCACCGGCGGCGGGCTCGGCCGCGTGCTCGCGCATTGGATCATCACCGGCCGGCCGGACGTGGACATCACCGGGTTCAACATCGACCGCCTCCACACCTACCAGTCGAACCCCGAGTACCGCCGCACGCGCACGGTCGAGTCGCTCGGAATGGTCTACCAGTGCCATTACCCCACGCGGTCGATGCAGACCGCGCGCGGCGCGAAGAAGAGCGCTATCTACGATCGGCTCGCCGCGCGCGGCGCGTACTTCCGCGACGTGAGCGGCTGGGAAGGCGCGGACTGGTTCGCGCCGCCGGGCGTGGAGCCGAAGGTGGAGAAGCTGTCGTTCGGCCGGCAGAACTGGTTTCCGTATTGGGAGGCCGAGCACAAGGCCACACGCGAGGGCGTCATCCTCATGGATATGTCCTTCATGGCGAAGTTCCTCGTCGAGGGGCGCGACGCCGGCCGCCTCTTGAACCACATCTCCGCAAACGACGTCGACGGCCAGGCGGGGACGATCACGTACACACAATGGCTGAACGAGGGCGGCACGCTCGAGGCAGATCTCACGGTGACGAAGCTCGACGACGATAAATATTGGGTCGTCGCCTCGGACACCGCGCACCGCCACGTGCTCACGTGGATGCGCCGCCACTTCCCCGAAGACGCGCACGCCTTCGTCGCCGACGTGACCTCGGGCTACGCGCAGATCAACGTGCAGGGTCCCCGCTCACGCGCGCTCATGCAGGCCGTCACGAGCGAGGACATGTCGAACGAGGCCTTCCCGTTCCGCGCCGCGCGCGAGATCGACGTCGGCTTCGCACGCGCGCTCTGCGTGCGCATCACCTACCTGGGGGAGCTCGGCTACGAGCTCTACGTGCCCACCGAGCAGGCCACACACGTCTACGATCGCCTGGTCGAGGCCGGCGCCGCGTTCGATCTGAAACACGCGGGGCTCAAGGCGCTCGCGAGCCTTCGCATGGAAAAGGGCTACCGGGACTATGGCCACGACATCGACAACACCGACTCGGTGCTCGACGCGGGCCTCGGGTTCGCCGTCGATCTGAAGAAGCCCGGCGGGTTCCTCGGCAAAGAGGCCGTGCTCGCGAAGAAGGCCCAGGGCCCGCTCACGAAGCGCCTCCTCCAGGTGCTCGTGAAGGATCCGCAGCCCATGCTGTTCCACGCCGAGGTCGTCCGGCGCAACGGTCGCCCCGTGGGCTACGTGCGCGCCGCCTCGTATGGCCACACGCTCGGCGGCGCCGTCGGCCTCGTCATGGTGGACGCGGGCGAGCCGATCGACGCCGCGTATTGCGCAAACGGCACGTGGGACGTCGAGATCGCCGACAAACGTTACCCCGCGGTCGTGTCCATCCGGCCGCTCTACGATCCGGACATGAAGAAGATCAAGGCGTGACCCCGGTCGTCCGTCACGCGCGAAGCGAAGGCCTGCGACGCGCGCTCTCGTTCGCCGTGCTCGTCGCCGGCTGCTCCTCCTCGACGGAGCGGACAGGTCCGCACTCGGTCTCGTCGGTGACGAGCGCGCCGGCGCCGCGCCGCTGCGACGAAGAGGTGACCTCGCTTCGAGCGTACCTCGAGACCCTCGCGAAAGAAGGGGAGGTCCACCCCGAGACGTATCCCGTGAAGCCCGATCGCTACGGGAGTCGCCGATTGCCCGCCATCCCCTTCGCGGATGGCGGGCTTCCGCCGAGGCCGGCGCCGCAGCTCGCCTACGTCACGCTCGACCGGAGGACCATTCGTTACGCGGCGGAGTCGGTCGCCGTCGACACCACCGGAGAGCTCGCCGCGCTCTTTCGACGTACGGCCGAGTCCGGGCAGGTCGGAGGTTTCGGGTCCGACGATTTCTATCTGCAGTCGTTCGTCTTGCTCGTCGGTGAGAAAGAAACGTGGCGTGACGTCGTCGTGGTGGTCGAGGCCGCGCGGGCGGCCGGCTTCACGCAGGTGCATTTCTTGGTCGGCGCGAAGAGCGCGGTGGCTGCCCCCATCCCGAGCGACCTCGGTCGCCGGCTCGAGGCAATGGCCACATCGGACCGGATGCCACACGAGCGCGAGCAGGACCTGCGCGACGCCCTCGCCGAGCGCGCCGGGAGCTGCCAGGCGCTCCGTGCGTTGCTCCCGGCCCGGGTCAGCGACACGGCCGCGCGGGAGACGAGCTGGAAGAGCTTCGTCTCACGCGCTCCCGAGCTGCTGGCGGCGTGCGATTGCTCGGTCGCCGCCGCCGATCTCCAGGCGTTCGCGTGGTACCTCCAGGGCAGGCACTGGGGCCCGACCACCTCGACGATCACCCTCGACCTGGGCTCGCGGCGGCCGCGTGATGGGCGCGAGCCCACGCTCGACCCGGTCGGCGCCGCGGCGAATGCGCCTTTCGAGACCGTGATTCCCAAGCTGAAGGCGCTCCCTGCGGACCGCGCCGTGCGCCTCATCACCAACTGAGCCGCTCGGCGAGAAGCCGAGGAGCCCGGTCGGCTACTCCTCAGCCGCGATGGCCAGCTCCGCCGGCGCTTCGAGCGCCTCGAGCCGCGCGCGCTCGAGCGGCGTGAGCTTGCGCGCGAGCAGCTCCGCCCAGCCCTCGAGGTAACGCATGACGTCCTCCCGTGCGTGGCGGACGAGACCGGTCGTGCTCACGCCGAGGAACCGGAGCACCTCTCCGTCCGAGAGGTCCTCCAGGCGATCGATGTCGTCCCGATCGAGGCCGGCGGCGTACATCTCGGCGAGGACCTGCTCGAGCGGCGAGCCGGTGGCCGAGCAGAGCTCGCGCCCTTCGTGCTCGAACGCGCCTTCGTCGATCGCGGGCCTGTCGCCGTAGTCGGGCAGCTCCAGATCACGAGCCTGCTGGCCCCAGTCCCCCGAGCGGACGAACGCCGCGTCGTAGATCTCGCGCGCCGAACGCCCCGTGATCGTCTGCGCGAGGTGTCCGCAGTTGCAGTGTCCGAAGTGTGACCACTTGTAGACCGCGCCGGCAGAGCGGAGCCGCGCGGCCGTCTCACGCAGGGCGACGACGAGCCTGGCAGTCGGGATGGCCATGGAAAAAAAGAAGCACCCGCGCGCGCGCCGGTCAAGGAGCGGGCCGTCCTCGGCCTATGATCGCGCGATGCTCGCTCGTACTGTCTCCCTGGCCGCCACCGTCTGCCTCCTCGGCGCTTGCCAGGGCAAGGAGAGCTCGCCGGCGATTGCCTCGAGCTCCGCGAGCGGCGCGGTCTCAACGGCGCCCCCCTCCGGCGCGTCGGCCTCGAGCGCGGCGCCCTCGGCCAGCGCAGCCACGCCCTCGCCCTTCCCGGCGACCCCGACCAATGAGCCGAAGGACCCGCGGGCACGCGTCGCGCATTGGTACGTGCTCTCGCTCTACGGGGTCTTCGGCATGCCTGACTGGCCCGACAAGTACTTCGACACGGCTCCGATGCAGGAGTACCAGAAGGATTGCGACGCCGGCTCGCGAGAGGCCTGTACGCTGGCGGCCATCGGGTTCGAGCGGCGCCAGCTCTTTCCGCTCATGCAGAAGCGGCTCTTCAAGGCCTGCGAGGCGAAGGAGCCGGCTGCGTGTGGCTACTTCTTGTATCTCCAGCGCGAATGTCGTGAGCACGAGGTGAGAGGCCCTGGCACCGGGATGCCGCCGCCCGCCTGGTGCGACAGGCTCGTGCTCCCGTCCCAGGGAGCAGACCCCGCAGCGGCCTATGTTCGGCTCGCCCGCGAGCTGTGCGACGCGGGACTCGCTTACGGCTGCGCGCCGCTGCCTGACCTCGACGAGAAGCTCGACGACAAGGCCGCGTGGGAGCTCCGGATGCGGGCATGTGAGCTCGGGGCGGCGGGCGCATGCAGCACGAGCTCGCTCCTTCGCAACTACCCCCCACCGGACCCGTCCAGCCCACGCTACCAAGCGGCGGGACGCGCCTTCTGTACCGTGCACCAGGACGCGACGAGCTGCGCGTGGTGGGGCGAGATCGGGCTCAAAGATCCGAGCCTCGTCCGCGCCGCCTGCGCGATGAAGGACTCGATGACCTGGGAGCCGCGCCTCTGCGAGACCCAGTAGCGGGCTGACGACGGTTTCCTCCCGAACGCACAAAGGCTACGTCGCGAGCATGTCGAAGCTCTGGAAGCGGCTCGCTCCCCTCTTCGCGGCAACCCTCCTCGCCTGCGGCGGCAGCGCCGAGCCCGCGCCTCAGCCTCCGGTGGTCGACGCCGCTGTTCCAGCCGTCCCCGCGAGCGCGGGGGTCATCCTCGCCCTCGCGGCGGACACGAGCCCCACCCCGGGACCGATCCCGGTCTCGCAGAACGACCCGCAGCGCGGCTCGGAGACTGCGCCGGTCACGCTCGTGATGTTCGGCGATTTCGAGTGTCCCTACTCGGCGAAGGCGGCTCGCACACTCGTCGCCCTCGAGGAAAAATACGGGCCGGACCGCCTGCGCATCGTGTTCAAACACGATCCGCTCCCGTTCCGAAAGACGTCGCCGCGGATGCACCTCGACGCCGAGAGCGCGTTCCGCGCGGGCGGCAACGACGCGTTCTGGGCCTACTTCCAGCACGTCTACGTCGAGGCAGACCGCGCGGACGGCTTCGATCTCATCAGCGAGCGCGCGATGAGCGCCGCTCTGCGCCAGCGCCCCGAGCTCGGCCAGAAGCTGAGCGGTGCGACCTACGACGCCGCCACCGCCAAGGTCGACGCCGACATCGCCCTCGGCAAGGAGCTGGGGGTGGGTGGCACACCGGCCTTCTTCATCAATGGCGTGAACCTCGTCGGCGCGCAGGATCGAACGAAGTTCGAGGCCGTCATCGACGCCGAGCTCGAGGCAGCGCGCGCCAAGCTGGTGGACGGTCGCGCGCCCGCGGGGTGGTACGCAGCGCGCACGGCCGAGAACATCAAAAACGCGCCGCCCAAGCCCGACAAGAAGCGCGCGGAGACTCCGCCCGACACGAGCGTCTGGAAGGTCCCCGTCGGCAAGTCGCCCGTGCGCGGCCCCGCGGACGCGCTCGTGACGATCGTGGCATTCGGCGACTTCCAGTGCCCGTTCACGGCGAAGGCGCAAGCCACCTTGGCCGAGCTGATGAAGCGCTACCCGAACGACGTGCGCGTCGTCTTCAAGCACCGCCCTCTCCCGTTCCACAAGAACGCTGGGCCGGCGCACCAGCTCGCGCAGGAGGTCTTCACAAAGAAGGGCAACGACGCCTTCTGGAAGGCGAGCGATCTCCTCTTCGAAAGCGCCGCCAACCTGGACGAAGCGGCGCTCACCCGCGTGGCGAAGGAGGCCGGCCTGAATCCGCAGTCGGCCCTGGCCTCGGTGAAGGCGAAGAAACATGCAAAGCTCATCGCCGAGGACGAGCTCCTGGCCGACGAGATCGACGCCACCGGCACGCCCACGTTCTTCATCAACGGGCGGCGGCTGGTCGGGGCGCGGTCCATCGACGAGTTCGTCGCCCTGGTGGACGAGCGCTTGGCGGACGCGCGCGCGGTCGAGCAACGCGGCGTTGCCCGGAGCAAGGTCTACGACGAGGTGATGAAGACCGCGACTGAGGGGAACGCGCTTGGGAAGCGCACGCCGCCTGCCATTCCGGCGACCGCTCCGTCTCGCGGACCGAAGAATGCCCCGGTCACCATTCAGTTCTACGGGGACGTGCAGTGCCCATTCTGCAAGAAGGCATTCGATCTGTTGCCCGATCTGGAGAAGGAGTTCCCCGGCAAGCTCCGGATCGTGTGGCGGGACTCGCCGCTCCCCCTGCACAACCAAGCGATGCCCGCGGCCATCGCGCTCCGCGAGGTGCAGAAGCTGAAGGGGAACGACGCGTTCTGGAAGATGGTCGCGGCCCTCTACGAGAACCAGAGAGACCTCGGCGCCGAGGCCATCGAGAAGGCGGCCGCCGCCGTCGGTGTCTCGGCCGACAAGCTCCGAGCAGCCGATGAATCGAGCGCCTCGGGCAAGCTCGTCCAGGCGGAGGCGGACGCCGCGAAGAAGGCGGAGGTGAAGGCGACGCCCACGTTCTTCGTGAACGGATACTTCATCACCGGCGCGAGCGAGACCAAGCTGCGGAGCGCGATCCGGCGCGCGCTCGCGGAGAAATCGAAGCCCTGAGACCGCGGGCCATGGTAGGCCACGGCCATGCGTTTCACCGCTGCGCTCTCGTTCGTCCTCCTCGTCGCATGTGACTCGCCTTCGGCCTCGCCCGACGGCTCGGCCGGCAAGCCGGGCGGCAGCGCCAGGCCGGCGTCGAGCGGCGCCGGGTCGGCCAAGGCCTCTACCTCCGCGTCCGAAGCGCCGAAGCTCTGCGACAAGGCCGACAAGCTGCAAAAGCGCCTCGCCGGCGTGGACACCAAAGCGCAGCGCGTCGGCCTCGGGGCAGACGTCACCCTGCCGGAGAGCAAAGACGGCGCGCCGATCTCTTCGATGTGGCCGGCTGTGGTGGTCACCTCCAAAGACATCCGCGTGAACGGCCAACCCGCCAAGCCCGCCGAGCTGAAGGACAAGCTCAACGGCCAGAGCAAGGTCCTCCTCGCGATCCCCAAGGGAGAGGAGGGCATCGGCCGTGTGAGCGAGGTGGTCGCGGCGCTCGGCCCCGACGTCGAGGCCTACCTCGTGGCGTCGATTCCCGGAAGCAAGCGCGAGCCGCTCCCGAAGGGCATCGACATGGCCGACAAGGACCAGAGCGAGCGAGCGATGCTCCTCGCGCAGGCGCTCTCGAAGGCGATCGGCGACTGCGCGGAGGCGAAGAAGCTCTTCTCGCAGCTCGCCTCGGACGAGCCGTCGGGCCGCGCCGAGTCCGTGAAGAAGGGCATGCCCACCGCCATCAACGCTTGCAGCTGCAAGGTCACCGACGACACGGAGGACCTCATCGCCTTCCTCCTCGCTGGCGACCCGCCGGTGGTCGGCAAGAAGCTGAGCCTCTCGAAAGACAAAGACGCGAAGGCGATTCCTCTCAAGGGCCTCGATGGCCAGAAGCTCTACGACGCGCTGCCGGCCGACGGCTCCGCGGTGAAGCTCGAGAAATGACGCAGGGCGCGGCCCGCGCGCGATCCGAATACCGCTACACGCTTGGCCGGCGCGCTCGGCTGCGCTCGCACTTGCACGTGTGGCGTGGCCAGGCGGTGTTCATGCCGCTCGCCATCTTCGCCGGCGTCGCGCTCATCGTCGTCACGCGCGCGCCCGCGTGGACATGGATCGGTCCGGGGGCGCTCGCTTTCCTCTCGCGCGGCTTCTTCATCGGGCTCGTCCAGATCCTCCTCGTGGCCGAGCAGCCGGTCGTCCTCGTGCTCGACAAGCGAGGAATCGGCTTCGGCGAGAGGGCGGCAGACTTCTGGATCTCCGCCGACGGCATCCTCACCTTCGAGAAGAGCTCGGCCGAGACGTGGACACTGCACCATTTCAACGGCACGGTCATCACCGTCCCGACCGCTGTGATCTCGGACGAAGACGCGCAGTACCTCCGCGAGCACGCCGAGAAGAGGCAACTCGCGTAACATCACCGGCATGGCTCACCCCTCGCCTCTCGCGCTCGGTTGGCTCGCGCTCTCCTTGGCCGCCTGCACGGGCGAGGTCGAAGGCTCCGGTGGAGGCGCAGCGACGACGACCACCACCGGCGGCCCGACGACATCCGGCCCCACGACCACCACGACCGGCGGCACCACTTCCTCCGCCACGGGGACCGGCGGCACCGGCGGCGGGCCCGCCGATCCGTGTGCGGGCGCGATCTTCTGCGAGACCTTCGAAGATTACACGGATGTCAGCACGCTGGCGGACGCGCAGACGTTCGGACCGTGGCGGGCCGCGCTCGACACCAACGGCGGCAGCATGGATCTGGACGACGCGCACACCACCTCCGGCACGCGCGCGCTCCACACGCGGATCGAGACCGGCACGAGCGCCGGTGGCAGGCTCTTCGCCGACGGCGACCTGCCCCTCTTCGCCGGCGGGCCCACCCACCTCTACGGCCGCATGATGATGTACATCGACCCGAACGGCACCAGCGTGCACTGGACGTTCTTCGGTGCCAGCGGCGACGCGGAGCCGTCCTCGCCCGAGGTCGGACGCCGCGCGACGTACCTCATGAGCTCGCTACCTCGCGACGGCGTGAACACGTACAGCTTCGTGTACGGGCTCGAGGGCACGAACACCGACCCGTACCACGACTGCTGGTTCCAGAGCGAAGGCGCCATGCCCACGGCCGAATGGACCTGCGTCCAGTTCGAGATGGACTCGGTGACGCGCTCGCTCCGCATGTGGACGGGCGATCCGTCCACGCCCACCGTCGCGGTGGACGACATCGGCCAGGGCTGCGTGGGCGACGTGCCCGGGGACTCGCCCTGGTACGGCCCCGTCTGGGAGGAGATCTACCTCGGCGCGTGGAGCTTCCACGACATGGACGCGCCGCTCGAGGTCTGGATCGACGACCTGGCCATCGGAACGGCGCCGATGCCCTGCCCCTAGTACCGCGTTCGCGAAGTTCGCATTGGTATGGAACCCGGCCCCTCGCTAACGCTCGCAAGTGAAGGGCCGGTTTCCACACCAACGCTCGGCCACGCTTCCGCTCACCGTTACCCCTGTTCTCGGTACATCGTCTTACGCGAAGGAACTTCGCGGACGATGTACTAGCCCTGTGAACGTTCGGGACATCAGGGCGCGAGCTGCACCAAGCCCAGGTCGGTGCTCGTCGGCGCGAGCGGTCCGGATCCGAAGTCGACGGGCTGCCCAGCAGCCCGAAAGGCAACGATCGCTTTGCCATCGGGCTGCAGGCCGAAGGTCTTGAACGGGCTGTGATCGTCGACGAGGCCACCGGGGGCGCCGAACTGCCTGTACCACTTCATCGTTCCGTCGAGGCCTATCCGGCCCGTGACGAGGTCGATCGTACCCTTGGCCGGGAAGGTAGCGGGGGCGTGGACGGCGATGTCGTCGTCGTCGCCGAGGAGGAACGCGATGTCGCCGTCCGGAGCGGTGGCCAGCGTGGGCACTTCGCTCATGAAGTGGACCCAGGTCGGCTGGTATTGGTCGTCGAGCGCGAAGACGGCCCAGCGATTCGGCTCGTTCGGAGTGGGCGCCCCCGCAAACTCGTAGAAGCTCACGTACGCCGAGAGGACGACCTCGCCGTTCGGTCCGATCGTCAGATCCTCGGGGTAACAGTTGTCGCTGAACATGCCGCCGTCGACCCACTGGCCCTCCGCGTCGAGGTGCGCCACGAACGCCGACGCCCAATCGTTGGTGAAAGCCATCGTGGGGCCGCCGAAGGCCAGGTCGGAGTGGACGGACCCGGTGATGTAGACATCGCCCTGGGGACCGAAGGCCAATGCCTGATACGTGTCGTTGTTCTCCAGGTCGCCGACGACCCAGCCTTCGCGGTGCCAGAGGAGGTTCCCATTGGTGGCGTCGAACCCGAGCCCGAACCAGTTTCTACCGGCGGGGCTCGCAGGACTGATGATCGTCGTGCCGTCGTAGGTGCTGCCCGGCGTCGCATACCCCGCGATGACCACCTCGTTCAGCGGGGACAGGCCGTTTGTCCCCCCGAAGACACCGTCTCCCGGCGTCGCGAAGAGGGTGGACCACTGGAAGACGCCGTTGACGTCGAACGAGACATAGGCATGGTCGTACCAGCCATTCGGCTGCACGACGCCGCCGCCGAAGTCGGAGGGCTGGATGAGGAAGGCGTCGACGATGACGCTGCTATCGGTGGCGCCGATGAGCCGATAGGTGTTCGCTTCCTGGAAGCCGCCCTGGCCCGGCAGCATCTTGGTCCACAGGGTGGTGCCCTGCGCGGAGATCTTGGTCAGGAACGAACGCTCGGTCGCGGTCGCGGTCGCGATCGTTCCGTCGAAGTCGACGGTGGCGCCCGCTTCGCCCACCTGCCCGACCAGGTAGATGTCCCCGTTCGGAGCCACCACCATCTCGCTCCAGTAGGTCTGGCTCGCGGAGGCGTCGTAGACGTGGCCCCAGAGCGCGCACTCCGTGCCGTCGCAGTCCTCGTCCGCGACGTCGGCGCAGGTCTCGATGCCGACCGGCATGCACATCCCGCCGCCGGTGGTCGCCGACGTGGAGCTGCTCGTGGCAGTCGTGCTCGAGGTGGTGCTGCTGGCAGTCGTGGAGTTGCTCGAGCTCGTGGACGCAGCGCTGCTCGACGTCGTGGGACCGACGCTGCTCGTCGCGGTCGTGGATGGCGCAGCTCCACCTCCACCTCCCGTCGCATCCTCCCCGTCGTCGCCGCAACCATCAGCGATGGTGAGCAGCACTGCAGCGCACAGCGCCGGACCTGCGAACGATCGGTGGGCCATGCGAAGCGTCTCTGCAAACATGCGCACGGGCTTTGCAAAGCCAGTACCATCCGCCTGGCCGAGACACGGTCCGCTCTGATTGGCGCGGCCTCAGAGGAAGATCGCGCAACGGGCTGCGCGATCGAGCAGCCGCTTGCGCGCAAACGTCCCGTCCCTTGAATCTCCCCCCCACGCCCGAGCTGCCCGCGCGAGTGGGTACCCCAGCACTGCACCGTCCCGTCCGACAGCAACGCGCGCAGGTGAATGCACCGCCGGCGGCGACCTGTACTGCGGTCTGGACGCCGATCACGGGCTTGGCCCCAGGCGATCCAGGGTGGTGCCTGAAGGCCGAGTGTCCTATGCCGGAAGCGAACACACCGGGGTGCCAGAAGGCGAGGGCAGCGGAGGTGCGGCACCGCCGTCACCACAGGCAAGAATCGCCATCGCGCCCACGGCAAACGCCGTCTTCACGAATGACTCACTCCGGAAAGCCCTTCGTGTAGTCGTTGGCTTGATCGAGCGGAACCGGGCCCGGCCCGCTCAAGCCCATATCGAGACCTCGACCGGTATACTCTGAGCTCCCCTGACACCACACGACCGCATCACTCAGAAGAGCGCAGACGACCTGACCCTCTGCTTGCACAGCGACCACAGTCGAGAGATTCGGCACCCGAGCGGGCGAGGTGAAGATCGTCGGCGCAGAAGGCGAGCCGTCGATCTCGTTGGCTGTGTTGCCCGACCAGCACCAGAGCGTGCCATCGGCCCGCACGGCGCAAGCGATGCCCGAGCCGGCATCAATGGCTACGACTTCCGAGAGGCCCGGCACAGGTGCCGCGAGAGGAAAGAAGTAGTCTTCGGGCCCCGTCCCTTGAATCTCCCCCCCACGCCCGAGCTGCCCGCGCGAGTGGGTACCCCAGCACTGCACCGTCCCCTCCGACAGCAGCGCGCAGGTGAATGCACCGCCGGCGGCGACCTGCACTGCGTTCTGGACGCCGACCACGGGCTTGGCCTCCAGGCGGTCGACGGTGGTGCCGTCCCCGAGCTGCCCCGCCGAGTTTCGGCCCCAACACCAGACCTCCCCCTCTAGCGTCACCGCACAGGCGTGCGTACCCATCGAGATCTGCTTCACCGGCGGCAGGCCCGGTACCGGCGTCGGCTCGGTTGCAACCGCCACCGGGTAGTACGGGAACACCCCCCACCACACGGCGACATCGTCATCGCGAATGGCGAAAGCAACCCGTTCCCCTGCTGTGACGCTCTTGGCCCCATCGAGGCCGTTCACGCGCGTGGGCACCCCCGGCTCTGCATCCGGGTCCTCCGTGGGCGCGAGGATCTCCGGCAACGCGGACCAGACCCGAACCGCTCCATCCGCGTAGGTCGCGATGCCCCCGAAACTGCCAACGGCGAGCGAGGTCGCACAGGCAATCCGATTCGCGAGGCCCGGCCAATACCATTGGCCCGTGTACTCGGTCACCGTGCATTGCGCCTTCCCATTGCCGCCCCAGCAGCGCGCCGTTCCATCGCTGAGGCGCACGAGTGCCGTTGGATACCACAGGGAGAGCTGAGCAGGCCGAGTGTCCTATGCCGGAAGCGAACACACCGGGGTGCCAGAAGGCGAGGGCAGCGGAGGTGCGGCACCGCCGTCACCACAGGCAAGAATCAGCATCGCGCCCACGGCAAACGCCGTCTTCACGAATGACTCACTCCGGAAAGCCCTTCGTGTAGTCGTTGGCTTGATCGAGCGGAACCGGCCCCGGCCCGCTCAGTCCCATATCGAGACCTCGACCGGTATTTGTTGAATTGCCCTGACACCACACCGTATTGTCGACAAGAAAGGCGCAGACGAGCTCTCCTTCTGCTTGCACAGCGACCACAGTCGAGAGATTCGGCACCGTTGCGGGTGAGGTAAAAATCGTGGGCGCCGAAGGAGAATCGTCAATTTCACCCGCTGTGTTGCCCGACCAGCACCAGAGCGTGCCATCGGCTCGCACGGCGCAAGCGATGCCCGAGCCCGCATCAATGGCTACGACGTCCGAGAGGCCCGGCACAGGTGCCGCGAGAGGAAAGAAGTAGTCTTCGGGCCCCGTCCCTTGAATCTCCCCCCCACGCCCGAGCTGCCCGCGCGAGTGGGTGCCCCAGCACTGCACCGTGCCATC